>JAEEGL013225282.1_pt1 | contig 11516 bp, 9 predicted proteins | sample 9134231 | NCBI WGS metagenome assembly JAEEGL01 (sample SAMN16246548, study PRJNA631951) | gut metagenome | biome: gut microbiome; feature: rumen; material: fiber-attached | host: Bos | place: Iran: Karaj | collected 2018-10 | reverse complement strand
CCGCTGCCCGCGCATCTCGACGCCGAGCAGGTACTTCTTCGCATCCGGCCCGATAAGGACGTGGACGCGTTCCATCCGGCCAACGTCGGCAGGATCACCATCGGCAACGCGGAGCTGTTGCCCTGCACACCCGCCGGCGTGATGGAAATGCTGCGGTACGAGGGCATCTCGCCGGCCGGAAAGCACTGCGTCGTGATCGGGCGCAGCAACATCGTCGGCAAGCCCATGGCGCTGCTGCTGCTTGCCGCCAACGGTACGGTCACGGTCTGCCACTCGCGCACGCCGGATCTCGCGTCCTTCACGCGGCAGGCGGATATCCTCGTCTGTGCCGTCGGCAAGCGCGGTCTCGTCACCGCCGATATGGTCAAGCCCGGCGCGGTCGTGATCGACGTGAGCATCAACCGCGACGAAAACGGCAAGCTCTGCGGCGACGCGGACTACGAGGCGGTCAGCAAGGTCGCCTCGGCGATCACGCCCGTCCCCGGCGGCGTCGGTCCGATGACGATCGCCATGCTCATGCGCAACACCGTCACCGCCGCAAAAGCGCAGAGCCGCTGACCGGTCGTCTCGCCGCAGCCTGTCCCTTTTCCCTTCAAAAACAGACCAACGCGTTCCCGCGGGCGCAAGAGAGCTTTGAAAGCTGCCTTGCCGGCGGGAATGTTTTTTCTTATAACCACAAGCCAAAAGGCACGGAGAAGTCGTCCGTATGACTTCTCCGTGCCTTTTTCCGATCGTATGCTTTCGGGTTTTTCGGCTTGCGCGTGACGGGATTGAGATCGCCCCACGTGCCGCGCCGTTTTTTGTTCAGCTCCCGCTGCTGCTTTTTCGAGCGCTTTTCAAAGGGGACGTATTTGTCCACCTGCATCCCTCCTATCTGTGATAGATCCGCTGACAGATCCGATAGAGCAGTCCGCCCGCGGTCAGCACGGGCGTCCACTTTTCAAGAAGCTTGCCGAAGAAAAGCCGCGCCTCGGCGCCGGCTTCGCCCGCCTCGTATTGATTCCATTTGTCCGCAGTCACGTACTTGATGCAGATGCAGTCGAGATAGTCGGCGTAGCCGCCCTCGCTGATCGTCAGCGCACCGAAGGTCTTCAAATCAATGAACAGCTTCTTCCGCTCCTCGAAGCGTTCCGGATTCAGAAGAGAAAACTCTCCCTTGTTCACGCCCGCCTTCCAGAATCGCCATGACAGCTCGGAACGCGCAACGTGTTCCTTCTGCTGCTGCGTTTCGGCAGCTTCCGCGGCGTCCGCCCACAGGCAGTCGATCCTGCCAACCTCGCGGTTCGTGAATCGCATGGTGTCCTTGGGGCTGTAGTAGATGCCCAGATGTCCCTGCTTGTTGCCCGCGTGCAACGTGTAAAGGTCGATCGCTTTACGAATATTCATCCAGCCCGCGCCGTAATACGCCGCAAGGAAACCGTCGACCTCCGCGTCGAGATCGCAGTAGGGGTCCTGCAGACACTTCGCGATCATATACAGACGCAGATCGCCGAACTCGGCGTCGCACGTCGAGAGATAGAAGTTGCCCTCCTCATAGACGCCCTTGACGCTGTGTTCGTAGAATATCTGGATATTGCGCTGGATGACGCCGAAATCCGGGAAAACCGTGCACGTGTGCGCATAGTCGGTGGTGTAATCCCAGATGTACAGCCGGTCGCAGATGTCCGACCAGTCGCGCAGATCCTGCATAAGCGCCGTATTGCGCGGGCAGTCCGGATCGTCCAGCGCGTGGCAGAAGCAGCACTCGATCGTGCACAGGCGGACGATCACGTTGTCGCGCGGGACGATGCCCGTCGGCGCCTGGCGGCTGTACTGATACGCGAAGGTGTCGATCGCGACGTTGTCATATCCGGCGTCCCTGACGACGTCCGCGATCTCGTTGACGAAACGCAGGATCGTAGCGGACTGCACGCCGCCGTGCTCCTGCTCGAACGCTCTGCACGCGTCGCACTGGCAGTAATGGTAGTTGTCGTTCTGCGTAACGGAGACGATCTGCAGCGACGCTCTCGGGTCATGCTCCCTCGCGAGGATCGCCAGCACGTTCTTTTTGGCGATCTCCAGCACGTCCGGATTGCTCAGACACGGCTGATCCGTCGTGCGTTCACCGTTGTGCAGCGCGAGGTATTCGGGGTGGGATTCCTTATACTTTTCCGTTTCACACAGCGCGCCGATGGTGTGACAGAATCCGCCGAGATAACGGATCGTGCCGCCCATCTCCGCGGACAGCGAGCGATACATGCCGCCGAAGAGGCCGTTCGCCATGGAGAATTCCGCGATCGGCGAGCTGCCGCAACGCCAGTCGGTCTCGGTATATTCAAAGTACGGCTCATAGACGACGTCGGTATCCGCGTCAACACGGAAGCTCTGCGTTTTCGGCAGCTCGGTGATCTGTGCCGTGTAGACCTTGCGTCCGCAGAACTCCTCCAGGAAGCGGTATACGCCGATCTGCAGGCCGCGCGTGCCGGTGCCGCCGATGTGGATGTTGCCGTCCATGACCTGAATGCGGTATCCGTTGTCCGCGACGCCGGAGACGTCCGTTTCGGACGCCGAGCCGACCGCGATATACGGCGCCTGCGCGCCGGCGCTCATGTGCACAGACGTTCCGAACGCTTCGGACAGGACGCTTTGCAGCTTCTGCGCGGCAAAACGCTCATACGAAGTCGGCGACGCCGGAACGCGGATCGACCACGTGCCGTCGACCGTCAGATCCGACTGCGACGCGAAAGCGGCAGGCGTCGCGAGCAGGACGAAGCAAATACAAAGGATCGCACTGACAAGTTTTTTCATGATTATTCACTCCCGATTTTACTATACCAATTGGTCGGGTTCATGCCGCGGCCGATCTCCCCGAGAGGAATGCCGCCGTCACGTCCGAAAGCTCCGCGGCGCGGTTCTCGATACACTGGTGCCCGCCGCCCTGCACCGTGTACGTCTGCGCCTGCGGGAAGGCGCCGTTCATGCGCTGTTTCATCGAGCGGTTCAGGATCACGTCGTGATCCGCCTGACACAGCAGCACGGGACAGGCGATGCTGCCCGCCTCTTCCAGCCGTGTCGGCTGCACGCTGTACATCATCTCGCACATCCCCGCGCCGAAATGATCGTACCGCACGGGATCGGTCACACCGGACAGATCATACTGTCTTGCAAAATCGCGGTCGTTCGTCGCGGCAAGGATCGCAAGCCGCACGACCGGGTCGAGCCGTGTACCGTAAGAAAAGAACAGATCCATGCACGTTTTCATCGCCTTCGACGTCATGATCCCTTTCGCCCACATGGGGAACGCGTCCTGCGGGCAGGGACAGTACAGCAGCAGTGCACGAACGGGACGTTCGACCGCGACGTTGACGCACACGCCGCCGCCCATGGAGTGACCCGCCAATATCCATTCGTCTGTCGGCGCGATGCTCTGCATCAAAGAAACGAGCAGATCCTCGCGCGGGATCTTCTGCATATCGGCCGTCTCGCGCGTGGAATAGCCGAAGCCGGGCAGATCGACCAGCACGCATTCATATCCGCGCGACGCCATTTCCGGCGCCATGTTCCGCCACGCGTAGGTCGAGCAGAGGAAGCCGTGCACCATCAGGATGCGGCCTTTCTGCGCTCCCTCGGCAGGAACGACGCGGTAATGGAGCGTATAGTCGCCCACGGTATAATACCGGCTGTCCGCAAAGGGTTCGCCGTCCGCGGCAAATGCCGGACACGCGCACAGAAAAACGAACAGGATCACCAAAAGCAGCGTACCGGCACGTTTCATTTTCTTTTCTCCCTCGCTTTATGCAGCTTTGCCGCGGCAGTGACCGCGCCGAAAGTCAGCAGCACGCCGCCGAGGATTCCGTACTTCTGCGCGATCTTGTCGTCCGCGTCGAGAAAGTACCGCAGCTGCGCGGGAAAACCCGTACCGCAAAGCATATCGTAGGTAAAATACCGTGTTTCAAAGTGTTCGGGATCGTCCGCATGCAGCACGAACTCGCGCACGCCGCGGATACGGCTGCCGTAGCAGCGGAAGGACGCCGCGCCGGTCGCGATAAACCGCATGCCGTCCTGAACGCCGTCGAAGCAGTTGAGGTGGTCGTGTCCGGACACGACGGCACGCACGTCGCCGCGCGCGCGCATCGCTTCAAACAGACCGCCGTCGTCCTCGCACGCGCTGACGCTCTCGCCCAGCACGCCCTGCGCCTTCGACGCGTCAAGACAGACGTAACCGTCGCCGTCGCGCACCGCGCCGGCATCGTTTGCTTCGCACGGCCTGCACAGACCCTTCGTCTGCGGCAGCGGCACGTGCAGGAACAGCAGAGACGGCACTGCTTCACCGCCGTTTTCTTCCCGCAGGTGGTCGCTCGTTTTTCCGTACCACTGCGTCGTTTCAGGCTTGATGCGGCAGTGCTGGCCGTCCTCGTCATTCCACGCGCTGTCAAGCATATAGAGGTTCCACGCCGTTCTGCCGTCGGCCGTCTGCAGCGCGATATTGTAGGTATCGCAGTCCACGCTGCCGTCCGTTTCGTTCATCGGCAGGCACGTGGAATACGCACGATAGATCGGGAACTGCTCTTTCTTCGACACGTCGTTCATGTCGTCGTGGTTGCCGTAGATCATGGCAAACGGGATGTCGCGCGCTTCGAGCGGACGCAGGAGCTTGCCCAGCGTGCGGCGCATCCTCCAGAGCGTCACGTCCGGATTGTGCACCGTCGGGATGCGCACGAACAGAAAGTCGTGCAGATGGTTGCCCAGCGTATTGTCGCCGGTAAACAGCACGAGATCGGGGCGAAGCGAATCGTAGGCGCGATCGAGCATGCGCAGCATCGCCTGCCGCGTATAGACGAGGTCCTGCGGATCGCTGACCTGCAGGATATGAAACGTCCCGTCCGTGCGAAAGTTCAGCGTATTGTTCATGCGTTCTCCGTTTCTTCCGCGTCCGCTTCGCGCTTGATCATTTCCGCGACTGCGGCGCGGCGTTCGTTCAGCTCGCGGTACATCTTGTCGCGCGTGTTCTTGTCGATGTTGAACCAGAACATCGGGATCATGCTCGTCAGAACGATGATCGCCGGGAACAGCGTCGCCATGGCGAAGATCCACTTCTGCGCGTGCAGCGGCTGCTGCCTGCCCTCCGTGTATGCCGTCTGGTCATAGCCGACCCACTGCTTGTACTTCGGCTGCAGGATGCCGTTGATGCGCGCGGGGATCTTGGTGATGAACGCGCTCGCCGCGGAGAGCGTCGCTTCGCTGCGTGCGCCGTATTTCCATTCGAGATAGTCGTTGCACTCGTTGCGCATTTCGTTGATCGAGATCGATCGCACGCCCCAAAGCGTCGCGTACAGGATCTCCCACACGGCCGTCACGGGCAGCATCGCCCAGCGGTTCTGGAAGAGGTATTTGCCCTTTTTGTCCTTGATGAGGATACCGTACAGGAACAGCGGGATATAGAAGCTCTTGGCAAACGTCTGACCGACCATGAACAGCGTGCGCGTTGAAAAGCGCCGTGCAAGCCGGTTGTAATTGGCAAAGCCGATCGGCTGGAAGAAGAACGACGGGATGCCCGCGAACGTCTCGAACGTCGTCCAGTTGAGCACCTGCCGGTAGTAGTCGTTGGTCGTCAGACCCGTGCCGAACGAGCCGAGCGCGTTGGAGATCATGTAGATGAGGATCGGACGGTTCGTCATCACGACGCGCAGGCTGTCGCGGATGCGCGGGCGCTCGATCTTCTGGTGCACGCGCTCCTTGGCGATGGTCGTGTACCACGTAAACACGAGTCCGGCGAGGATCGTCGTCGTCGGGCCGACGATCATCATCGAGCGGCGGATCATCTGGTCGCTCGTGCGGTTGGCAGCGGATTTGACAAAGCCGTTCTTGATGAAGTCCAGCATGAACTCGACCACGATGTCGGGAAGGCGCGAATAGATGATGCTGAAATAGCTCGACACCGCCAGAAGCCGCCGTCGGTCGGACGGGTACGGTGTGATCGTGGACAGATACCCTTCAATGGACACGTTGCGGATATTGCTCAGAAATTCGATCGCCATATCGATCAGCGCAAAGAGGAAGAACTTCGGCAGATACCCGAAATCGTTAATATGCGCCGGCGAGAAAAAGGCCGGAAGCAGCCAGTAGAGCGTCGCGACGATCGCAAAAGGCAGACCGCCGACAAAAATGTACGGCACGAATTTGCCCCAGCGGGTACGCGTCTTTTCCATGATCGCGCTGACGATGAAATCGTCCACGATGTCCCAGACGCCCGCGAAAACCTGATAACGGGACTGGAGCTTGAGGCTGATTTTAAGAATGCTGTCATTGAACAGATCCTTGTGACCGTCAATGTTAAAGCTCCGGCTGCCGTCGAGGAACATATAGCCGAGCGTCTGCTTGCGTGAAAGTACGCGGCGGTCGACGTCGACCAGCTCGTGCAGCTGTGCGTTTACCCGGCGAAGCTCCGCCGATTCATCCAAACGTGCGGTATCGGTACGCATCATGCTCTCCCCCTCTCTCACAGGCGCTCGGCGCGTTTCTGCAGCGCCTCGGCTTCTTCTTCGGCTTCCTTGGCTCTGGCTTCATTCTGCATGACGGTCAGCGCCTCGACCATCTTTTTGCGGATCTCCAGCTCCGGCACGCCGTCCTCGACCATTTTGAAGTATTCCTCGCTCGGAAGCCCCCCGATCAGACAGACGGTGTGTTTAACGGGCAGTCCTTTTTTCGCAAGAACGAGGTTATATACGAGCAGCACGAGGATCAGAAGCGGATAGACGAACGCGCCGATCCGAAGCGAGCCGATGCGCAGGAAATTGCCCGCGCTCACCGCCGCGGCGCAGAACCAGATCAGATTCAGGATCAGATTGCGCTGCCTGCCGTATTTGCCCAGCGACATCGGCAGGCAGACAAGGCACACGAGCCACATCACGAGCGAGACGAGCAGCAGCAAAACGGAGAGCGCGATCGCGCTGCCCGAAAATACGCTGCCGAGCACCGCACCGAGCCCGCCCTCGTCGTCGATCGCATTATAGACGCCGATCACGTTGAGCGAACGGGAGACGGACGAGCCGACCAGCGGCAGGAACAGCGCGCCGAGCGGCAGCACGGACAGCACGATCCGCGCGATCGCCGCGGGCGAGCCGAAAAACGCCGCCTTTGCGCGGTCGATGCGCGGCTGCGAGTGCGCGTGCTCGATCTCCGCCTGCTCGGTCTCGGCGAGCATACGGTCGTTGGATTTGTAGTAGACCATGTTGACGCCGCAGAAGGGACACTCCGGACGCCAATGGTACAGGCGCAGCTTTTTGCCGCACTTCGGACAATTTGCCATGCGAACGCCGCCTTTCCATTACATGATAAAACTATTTTATCAGATATTCCTGTGTCGTGCAATACCGAATTGTAAAATCCACTTGTACCGCAGCAAATAATATGGTACCATACAGACAGAACGGAGGGAGAGAACATGGAACAGGCACCCGTACGCTTCCCGATCGTATTCGTGACCGGCGTCGGTCAGACGTGGACGTCGCTCAAGGGCGACCACGTGCACCGCTGGAATCTGTTCGCGCGGGACAAGGAGATCATCTTCGGCGGCCTCACGGCGAAGGACAGGCTGCGCTTCGGGCGCGTCTTGTCCGGAATGGCGCATTCTCTGCTGACAGGGAAACCGGTGAATCAGACCGAGCTGCGCCGCGCGCTGACGACGATCCTGCGCTTCTGCCACGTTGACGACGACGGGAGACTCCCGGACTGCACGGACGTGCACATCTACGGCGCGCGCGACTTCGCAGAGCTCGGCAGAACCGATTTCTTCACGGGCGAGGAGACGGACGACGCGTCCAAGACCCTGCTTGACCGGCTGCTGCGCGACGTGCCGTGCCGCGACTTCATGGAGAATTACGGCGCAGAAAATATGTACTGCTTCAACTACTCGCCCTTCACCGACCTCTACGCCGCCGCGGACGCGCTGCACGAGACGTTGCGCGCGATCACCGCGAAACGCGCAGAAAAGAAGGTCGTGCTGATCCCGATGAGCATGGGCGCCGCCGTGACGCTCGCTTATCTCGACGCGTACTACACGCCGGACGGCGCCGTGCGGGAAAACTTCATCCACCGCATCGTCTCGGTCGTCGGCGCGTGGGACGGCAGCGAAGGCTTCGCCGATCTGCTGCAGGGAAACGTCTGCGAGGACTGGAACGAGCGCATCTATCGTGACCTTCTGCCGAAGCAGAAGCTCCCCGCTCCCCTGCTGCGCCTGCTGACGCGCAACCCAGACCGCACGAACGCGCTGCTGCGGCAGCTGCTGGACGCGCTGCTCGACGGCACGCTCCTGCGCTCGAGCGCGTTCCTCGCGCTGGTGCCGCACCACCGGTGGGACGAAATGTATGCGTACCTGTTCGCCGAAAAGCGCTTCGCGCAGAATTCCCGCCTTGCCGTCGTGCAGCAGGAGGCCGACCGCTTCATCCGCGCGCAGGCGAATCTGCGGCAGCGCATGCAGGATATCCACGACAAATGCGGCGTATCGTTCGCGTTCGTCGGCGGCTCGGGGCTTCACCCCGGCGACGAGAGCAGCGACTTCAAATTCATGCGGTATCTCCGGTGCGCCGACCGCACCGACACCGACGGCGTGCTGCAGGTCGATTCCTGCATGCCGTTCGACCGCGCGAACCCCGAAAGCTTCGTGCAGGATTTCGAGATCTACGACCGGCAGCCGCACGAGATCGGCGACAACAAAGAAGCCATGCAGCGCATCTTCGATCTCGCCGTCGGCGGCGCATAAACAAAACAAAATACAGGCCTCGTTCAATTTGAACAAGGCCTGTTTCTTTTTTTCGGTTTACTCCTCGACCACGATGCCGCGGGCGGCGCGTTTTTCCGCAAGCTCGCGGGTGATGGTCGCTTTCTTTTCGCCGACCAGATCGTAGAAGAAGATCGGGATGGAGCACAGCAGCAGGCTCACGCCCGGCACGATCGTCACGAGCGAGAACATCGCGAAGTTCTGTCCCGCCGTCAGATCGGTCGCAAGCACGACCAAGCCGTCATTCTGCGAATACATCTGATTGATGTCGAGGTTGACCGCCATGTACATGAGGATGATCATGACCGTCGTCAAGGCGTTGCCGAGCTTGTTGACAAACGACTGGCACGCAGAGCCGAGCGCGTTGTCGCGGTAGCCCGTCTCCCACTCCATGTAGTCGAGACAGTCGCAGACCATCGCGTAAGACACGACGTTGATCACGCCGAGCGGGATGCTCGCAATGATCATCAGCGGGATGCACAGATACAGGTTCTTCGTCGACCAGCCGATCGCGCACGTCAGAAGATCCGCGCCGAAGCCGCCGAGGCAGGTATACAGCACGAGCTGTTTATAGTTGAACTTCTTGTAAAGGAACGGCAGCACCAGCATCGAGCCGAACATGCCGATCGCCACGCTCGCCTGAATGAGCATCGCGACCTTGGAAATGCTCGCCTGCGCGGCAAGCTGCAGCTCGTCCGGCGTCAGTCCCGCAGGGTCGGGTCCCATATAGAAGCCGTAACGCGCGACGTGCACGGCGGCCGCCTGCAGCATGTAGCGGCCGAAGCTCAGAACGCCCATGATGACCACGAGCATCAGCGGCTTGCAGTGGAAGATGCGGTAGATCGTGGACTTTTCGCCCTTCTTTTTCTTCGTCGTATTCGGAAGTGTGATGCGCTCCTTGACCTTGACCGAGGACAGCGAGAACAGCGTCATGCCGATCACAGACGCGATCAGCGCCGTGAGAAGGTATTTTTTCTGCTCGAGCTCGGCGTTGTCCATGCCGCCCATCTTCGCCAGCACCATGCCGATGCCCAGCGGCAGAACGGTCGCAATGCCGGTGCCGATACCGCCGAGCGTTCTGCCCAGCGAGATCAGCTTGCCGCGCTCGTCGGGGTTGGGCGTCAGCACGTTCGCACTGCTCCAGAACGGCACGTCGCTCGACGTGTAGATCATGCCCCAAAGCACGTAGACACACGCCGCGTAGATATACATGCCCGTACCCGTGATGCCCGGGTTCCAGAACATCAGCACCGTGAAGACCGCGATCGGGATCGCCGTGAACGCCGCGTACGGACGCATCCTGCCCCACTTCGTCGTGTGGCGGTCGACGATCATGCCCATCAGCGGGTCGTTGATCGCGTCCCACACGCGCGCCAGCAGCATCAGAAGCAGCACGAAGATCGGGCTCAGCCGCAGCACGCTCATGTAGTAGTCGGTGATGTAGCTGGACATGCAACTGTATACAAGGCTCTGTCCCAGCGCGGCGATGATGAAAGTGTTAAATTCGGACTTCGGAATATAGTTTTTCATCGCTTCCGCGACGGAGGGCTTTTCTTTGGTCTTTGCCATGCGTCACACTCCTACCGGTAGAATGAGATAATTATATCTCATTTTCACAAAAAAGTCAATGCAAACACGCATTTTTATGTCCAACTTGCGCACTTTTATGCCCAGCTTGCAGATTTTTGCCGTCCGTATCCGGTCACACGGACGCCGTCGTCCGTCACGTCCACCACGGCATAGGCATTCTCTTCGCCGATGACCATCGCGGAAAACGTGATATACGGGATGCCGACGTACATGCCGAAGCAGCCGTCGTGGTAATGGCCGGAAAACACGGCGCGGACTTTTTCGCTTCCGGAGAGGAGCTGCATGACTTCGTCGCGGTTGCGGATGAGGTGCGGGTTTTCGATCTCCTTTTCCTCCAGCATAAACGGCACGTGCGTAAAGATCAGCACGTCGCCCGCCGCCTGCTCCAGCTCGCGGCGCAGCCACGCGATCTGTGTGGGATCGATCCAACAGTCGTCCCATTGGATCTCCGCTTTCGGCAGCGGCTCGCGCACGTCGTTGAGACACGCGTCCAGCACCAGACACCGATAGCCGCCGCAGTCGAACGCATAATAACGGTCGGGCATGTCGAGATACGGATAAAAGTCCTCTTTTTTCATGCTCGTGTCGTGGTTGCCGATGATGGAATAGACCGGCAGACCTGTCGAGCGCAGCACGTCGCGTACTTCCAAAAGCAGCTCCGCCTGCGGGCGGTGCCCCGCGAAGCCGTCCGCCGTGTCGCCGAGATTCATGATAAAGTCGCAGTCCGCGGCGTCTTTCACAGCCTGTTTGAGTTTTTCGAGAGACAGGTCGTGCTGTCTGCCGTCGACGCCGTCGTGCAGATCCGTGTAATGCAGGTCGGTCACAGCCAAAAAGCGCATAGTATCACTCCTTCCCGCACAGTGTAGCACAAAACCGCACACATGGCAAGAAGCGAAACGTCCTTTACGGAAAAAAGCAGTTCATAAAACGCAGACCTTGTTCAGCAAAATGCCGAACAAGGTCTGTGCACTCTCTATCCGATTGTCAGGACGCCTTCATGCGAAGGCGCAGCTTGTCGCTGATCATGGCGATAAACTCCGAATTGGTCGGCTTGCCGCGGGACGTCTGGATCGTGTAGCCGAAGTAGCCGGACAGCACGTCCACGTCTCCCCTGTCCCACGCCACCTCGATCGCGTGGCGGATGGCGCGCTCGACACGGGACGGCGTG
>JAEEGL012937092.1_pt1 | contig 11516 bp, 11 predicted proteins | sample 9134231 | NCBI WGS metagenome assembly JAEEGL01 (sample SAMN16246548, study PRJNA631951) | gut metagenome | biome: gut microbiome; feature: rumen; material: fiber-attached | host: Bos | place: Iran: Karaj | collected 2018-10 | reverse complement strand
TATAAATGCCTCAAGGCACTTCTTAACCTCTTCGTATGAAAGATTGTCATACTTAACAAAAGGTGCAAGGTATGTGTCGAATGAAGAAAAAGCCTGTGCTCCAGCCCACTCATTCTGCATAATACCAAGGAAATTAACCATCTGATTGCAAAGTACAGAAAGGTGCTTTGCAGGTGCAGATGTAATCTTTCCTGTGATTCCACCAAGACCCTCCTGAATAAGCTGCTTTAAAGACCAGCCTGCGCAGTAGCCTGTAAGCATAGAAAGATCATGAATATGGATATCTGCATTGCGGTGTGCGTTTGCAATCTCCTCATCATAAATCTCTGAAAGCCAGTAATTAGCTGTGATGGCACCAGAGTTTGACAGAATAAGACCACCTACAGAATATGTAACTGTAGAATTCTCCTTAACTCTCCAGTCCTCAACCTTTACATAGCTGTCCACAACGTTCTTGTAGTCAAGAACAGTAGACTTCATGTTGCGCATCTTTTCGCGCTGTTTTCTATATAAAATGTATGCCTTTGCAACGTCAGTATAGCCAGTCTGCTCCAAAACATTTTCTACAGAGTCCTGGATGTCCTCAACAGAAATCTTGCCGTCCTTGATTTTAGCCTGAAAATCTGCAGAAACTCTCAGAGACAATAAGCCAATGATATCGTCATTATATGCCTTTCCTGTAGCCTCAAATGCCTTTGCAATAGCATCATTAATCTTGCCTAAGTTAAATTCAGCGACTTCCCCATCTCTCTTTACAACTTCAAACAATTCTTCTCACCATTCTTCCTTTCTCATTTTATCTCCCCCAAAAGGACTCCCCAATTAACCTTTTTGATGTCCTAACTAAAGCGTTCTTCTAAGGTTCTCTGACTTGTTTATATGTTATCAAAATATATGGTGGAGGGTCAATGTCAAATCACTACATATAGTGCTTTTCGTCATTATTACCTAAAATCATTTTCTATATTTGATTAATTTCTAGGTAGAATTATGATTCAACACACACAATATTTAGTATTTAGACACAAAAAAGACACACCACATATTGTAGTGCGCCTTTTCTGAAAATTAACGAGTTTGTAAGAAAATTAACTCCTTTGATGCCTCTTCGTCAGTTGGGTATTTCTCTAGATATTGTGTAAGGGCATCCTTGGCTTCCGGGAACCTGTATAGCTTTTCCAAGGCTGCCACCTTACCCTTCATAAGCTGTGGCAAATTGTCTATGGAATCAAGACTCAACCCAGCCTCATAATAGTTAAGAGCATTCTCAAAATTACCATTGGTAAGCTCAATATCACCTAATGTACCGAGGGCTTCGCTGGTAACCTCCTCAGAGGAAGCGTATTCCTCCAGCAGTGACTGGGCCGCAGCATAGTCGCCTCCGTCCTGGTATATCTTTGCCAGATAAAGCTTGGCCTCTATTACATCCTTTTCCATTGCCTCTTTTAAAAGCTTCTCAGCATCGGAGGTCTTGCCAAGCATGTAGTAAATTCTGCCCTTGTAATACTTGGACTCATCAGACTTGTCCTGAACTGCCAGGGCATTGTTAAGGTAAACAAGTCCCTGATCTGTGTAGCCTAAGGCATTAAGGTTGTCATAAATTTCTATATATAATAGGTAGTTCTTCTCATCGATGGCAACTGCTGCATCATAATCCTTTATGGCCTGACCTATCTCCCCCTCTTTAGCATAGATGCTTCCCCTCAGGAAATATGGCTTGTAGTTTTTCTCGTCATATTTAATAAGGTAAGTGTAGGTCTCCACCGCATCCTCAAACTGCCCTGCGGAGAACTGAGCCGCCCCCTTGTAATAATCAATGTCCAGCTCCAGGTCGGTGACCTTGCCTATGGATTTGCCGAGAGCCTCATTAAAAAGCTCCACTGCCTTTTCATAATCTCCCTCATCCATCGCAGCGATGCCCTGGTCTCGGAGGTCGATTTCCGATTGGTTGTATTTACTACAGGCTGTTAGACTAAGTACAGCCAAAAGCACACATTCTATAATAAGTAATCTTTTTTTCATCTAAATTATTCCCTTAAGCATTTTCCTCTAATTAGATTAAAGCAAACTACTAGAAATTACTATACTAAAAGTGCATTAAATTCAATTCATCCTCCAAACATTTAATGAGGAATGAATTCAAGGACATTCCCAGCATTTTTGCACCTGCTACGGCTCTTTGATGAAGCTGAGGGTAAATTCTGACATTAAATCTTCCAGAGTATGGTTTTTCTGGATCCACACCATCTTCTTTGCACCATTCCAAATAGTCATCTACTGAATTTCTAAATTCTTCCTCTAACTCAGCTACAGATGAACCCTGAAAAGTGATTACAGCCCTGGTGTTGATAACTTCTCCTGCAAAAATATGCTGTTCATCATCAAACTCAACTTTACCCATATATCCTTTATAATTTAGCATTTAAATCACCCCCGCATTTTCTATAAATCTTCTAACTGATTTTACAGCACCTTTATCTGTAGTGTTTTCTGGATGAGGTCTGTGAAAAACAGCTCTTTCACCATTTAGCTCTACTCTCACTCTAGAACCATTTCCTTCGGAAATTTTAGCCCCTAAAGAAATAAATAGATGCTCTATTTCAGTCCATTTAATATCTGACTTCACTGGGTCTGTGAATATATCCTTTAGTATTTTTTTGTCTTTGTTATTCATATGGTACCACCTTTTAGTACTATTTTCAATTTTGCATAATTCAACCTCAATATTTTTAGTTTGTGATATAATATGTAAAAATATTTCGTTTATTGTATTGAAGGAGGAGTTTTTACATTTGGACGTTCACTTGTTAATTAAGCTTATAATTCTATTGTTGTTGCTGTGCCTGTCGGCATTCTTTTCTTCAGCTGAGACAGCGCTTACCACAGTCAACAAAATCAAAATAAAGACCATGGCTGATGAGGGGGACAAAAAAGCCACAAGAGTTTTGAATGTTGTGGACCGTCCCAAGAAAATGCTTTCAGCCATATTAATAGGAAATAACATTGTAAATCTTTCAGCATCATCACTTGCCACTGCTCTTGCAATCGACATCTTTGGTAGTGTCGGTGCAGGAATTGCCACAGGTATCCTTACACTGCTGATACTGATTTTCGGAGAAATCACCCCAAAGTCGCTGGCTGCAATAGATTCCACAAAGCTAAGCCTGAGATATGCTCCAGTTATTGGTGGTCTTATGTGGCTTCTCACTCCAGTTATCAGTATTGTGAATTTCCTAGCAGGTATCTGCATCAGGATGTTTGGCATTGACCCTGACTTCAAGGATGAGACTATCACTGAAGAAGAAATTCGAACCATGGTGGATGTAAGCCATGAATCGGGAGCCATCGAGGGTGATGAGCGCACCATGATTCACAAGGTATTTGACTTTTCCGATGCCTGCGCCAAGGAGGTTATGATTCCTCGTATCGATATGTCCATGGTAGATTCAGACATTTCTTATGATGAGCTTATCTCTGTTTTCAAGGAGGATATGTACACCCGCCTCCCTGTGTGCGAGCCTGACACTGAAAAGGTTATAGGCATTATCAATATGAAGGATTTCCTCGGGCTCACCCCATCAGAGGATTTTTCGGTTACCAAGTATCTTCGTGATGTTTACTATACATACGAAATGAAAAATGTTTCCGACCTCTTCGACGAAATGCGAAATGAAGCCGCCACTGTTTCAATTGTCCTTGACGAATATGGAGACCTTTCAGGTATGATTACCCTAGAAGATCTGCTTGAGGAAATTGTTGGTGAAATCAGAGATGAGTACGATGAGGACGAAGAAGATCCTGTTGTTCGACTCAACGATAGAGAGTATCAGGTCTTAGGCTCAATGAATCTGGAGGATTTATGCGACCTAATTCCTCTTGGCTTCACAAGTGATGACTATGATACTATCGGCGGTTATATTGTAGGCGCCTTTGATCACTTCCCTGGTGTTGGTGAGACCTACGTATCTGAGGATGGCACCATTATTCGAGTCCTTGCCGTTGAGAAAAAGCGAATCACCAAGCTTAGAATTAAGCTACCGGCCCAAGCCAATTCATCACAACAGTAGTTATATTGATTATAAGTCCCGTGCTGGCCACCAGTTGGTATATGTTTTCGACACCACTGGCCACAGCCTGGGACATTTTTTTCGCATATTTTTTTGATGCAAGATTTCCTTCATCAACCTTTTCATCTACAACACAACATTCATAGTCCAGAATAATAAACATTATAACTCCAATTGTGTTTACAATAACAAATATCATCAGGCATTGTTCTGTTTGAAGACTTAGATATAACAATAGATTGATTATTTGAATTAGGTTTTTTTCTAATAGGGCCTGAAGCTTCTTTTTCTTCCGCAGTTTAAGCCTATGGCACCAGTCTACATCCCATTTATCAATTTCCTTCATAAGATATTCCATCGTCCCAATTGGAATTAAAGGTCTAGACTCCGAAAATTCTTCCCTTGATATTTTCTTCATCAAATAATTGTGGATAACCCGCATTGGCTCACAGCCTAATTTTGAATAAATATATTTGAATGCCCGTTCAGGCTGATATCTCAAACAATGCAGTAACATTATTCTGAGCCTGTTGTCTCCCATAAAGCTGTAATAAAGCTCCTTGATTAGGTCGTTTGGCTCTACTCCCCTGTGGGACAGCTCTAGTAAACGTTGCATATACTTCTTTTTAGCAATGTGCTCCTGCCTTAACGTTATCCTACGAAAAATAGACGCAAGGATAGCTATAAACTCCACAAAGCCCCAAAGAATAAAGCATAAAACAATAGTATTAAATTCCATATTTCTCCTGTGAGAAAAAGTCGAAGTGACTAAACGAAAATAAAAACAAAAAACGACACGCGAAGCGCGTGCCGTTAGGATAACATAATAATTTTAATTCTGCAACAAGAAATTAGTATGTCTCTGGTTCTGGATAATCAACACCGAATGTATCAACAGTAACCTTCTTCATCTTCTGCTCTGTTGTTGGACGGTCTGACCAGTCTGTATCTGTCTCAGCAATCTTATTAACGATATCCATGCCTTCAACAACCTTACCGAATGCTGCATACTCGCCATCAAGGTGTGGGCTTGTCTTGTGCATAATGAAGAACTGGCTTCCTGCTGAGTTAGGCATCATTGAACGAGCCATTGAAAGAACACCTGGCTCATGCTTAAGGTCGTTCTTGAAACCGTTGTTTGAGAACTCACCCTTGATAGAGTAGCCTGGGCCACCCATACCTGTTCCGTCTGGATCTCCACCCTGAATCATGAAGCCCTTGATTACTCTGTGGAAGATTACTCCATCATAGAAATCGTGGTTGATAAGGCTAATAAAATTATTAACTGTGTTTGGAGCGATTTCAGGATAAAGCTCAGCTTTGATGATATCGCCATTTTCCATCTCAATTGTAACTATTGGATTCTGTGCCATAATAAAATCTCCTTTAAATTATTCTACTATACTGTTTTCTCGACCTTTTCGAGGATTTCCTTTGCACCTACAAGGTACTCGTTCTCCATGTCAAAGATGCGACCTGCGTCAGCTGCTGTAGCAAGGGCTCTATCCATTGGCATCTTTCCGATGACTGGAAGCTTAAGCTCTGCAGCAACTTCGTCGATGTGGCTCTCGCCGAAGATTTCAATCTTCTTGCCACAATCAGGACACTTAATATATGAATAGTTCTCAACAAGACCAACAACTGGGATGTGCATCATATCTGCCATGTTGTAAGCCTTTTTAACGATCATCTGAACAAGCTCCTGTGGGCTGGTAACAATAACGATTCCATCCACTGGAAGAGACTGGAAGCATGTAAGAGGAACATCACCTGTTCCAGGTGGCATATCTACAAATAGATAATCAAGCTCACCCCACTCAACATCTGTCCAGAACTGCTTTACAACACCTGCGATAACTGGACCTCTCCAAACAACTGGAGACTCCTCATCATCAAGGATAAGGTTGATTGACATAATCTTTGTGCCATCCTCTGCAACCTCTGGAAGCATCATTCCCTCCTCGTTTGCCGCTGCTGGACCGTGAACTCCAAACATCTTTGGAATAGATGGACCAGTGATATCTGCATCAAGAATACCAACCTTATAACCTGCACGAGCCATAACTCCTGCAAGGGAAGATGTGACCATTGACTTGCCAACGCCACCCTTTCCTGAAACTACACCGATAACGTGCTTTATATTGGAATTCGCATTAGCTGCTTCAAGAAATGCTGTATTTCTAACTCCTGCCTGAGCTGCCTCATGTGATGGGCATCCTTCACAAGAACTTCTAGAGCATGAGCTAGCTGAAGAGCATGAACTGTTTTCTGCCATATTTTACCTCCTAATTAAATAACTCACTAGCTATAAAGTATAGCACATTTTCCCTAAATTCCTAGGTTCATTTAAGCATACAAATCCATAAATGCTTAATTTTATGGCTTTATGAACATTCCATATTCATGTTGTTTTATGACTCAACTTGCAAACACACTTATCCACATTTTCCACATTTATGTTTTTAAAGTTGAGGATAAGTTGAAACTTACCCACAAGTTATGTTTTCACATCCAAATCTGCATAGGTAAAAATTCAGAAATATAGCGGTTTTAGGGGCTTTTTAACACAAGTGAGTCGAATTTCAACGAACAAACATTTCCCACAAAGTTATCCACAATCATTAATTTTATCCACCGCAGTTGAAAAAAGACCTAATATAATACATAATCTAGTTGGAAATAAATTAATCCCAAGGGAGACACTATGACAGATACAAAAACGGTTTTAAACTTCGCCGTAGAATTAGGAGATATCCTATTGAGAAATGGCGCAGAAGTTTATAGAGTTGAAGATTCTGTTTTGGCAATTCTAAACGCATACGATATCACCAACTGTGATGTGTATGTACTTAGTAATGGAATATTTGCCAGTGCAGAAGAGACGACAATAAATGCCAGCTCCATGATTAGACACGTTCCTATGTACCCAATGCACTTAGGAAGAATCGCAGCTCTCAACAGTCTATGCCGAGAGGTATGCGCAAAGACCATCACAATAGATGATGCCATGGAAAAGCTGGGAGAATACAAAAAGCTACCTGGCTACAATCTACCTGTTATGATATTAGCCACAGGAATTGGTTGCGGTGGATTCGCATATTTATTTGGAGGCACAGCCTTAGATAGTATTTTTGCTACTATAGTAGGTTGTCTGCTTAGAGTATTTCTATATTATGAAGCACGACTTGGCAATTCCAAGACAGTAACAAATGTACTGGCAAGCATTGTGGTATCATTTCTTTCAATTGCATGCCTGGCTACTGGACTACCACTCCACTACGACAAGATAATCATCGGTGGTATCATGCCACTTGTTCCTGGAATTCCACTTACTAATAGTATTCGCGATTTCATCAACAGTGACTACCTTTCAGGCTCAATCAGACTAATCGATGCACTCCTTACCGCTTTCTGTATAGCAGTTGGCGTAGGCACAGTGATTACATTTTTCACTTTAATTATGGGAGGTGCATTTATTTAATGTATATTAAATTTATTATTGAATTCGTTGTAAGTATGATAGCTACAATAGCTTTTGCGATTGTATTTTCAGCACCTAAAAAAGAGCTACCTTATTGCGGTCTATCAGGAGCTATCGGCTGGATTTTATATTCAATCATATTCACCATGCTAAATGCTCCTAACATGGGCAACATGGTAGGTTCCCTGGCCCTTACCATTTTTTCACGTAGCTTTGCAGCAAAAAGAAAGAATCCCGTCACCATTTACCTTATAGCAGGAATCTTTCCTTTGGTACCTGGTGCGGGAATCTATTACACTTCATATTATTTAATTATGAATGACATGGCCAATTTCAGCGCCTATGGCCTTCAAACACTCAAGACAGCTGGTGCAATCGTAATGGGAATCATCCTCGGAATGGCATTCCCTCAGAGCTGGTTTAATAAAGCTTTTGCACCTTGCGATCGTACGTAAGGATGCCGTTTACCTCATCCTCAATATCAGTGGCCTGAGTAAATATAGCACCTGCAAGTCCCTCAGCTTCGAGGGACTTTATTTTTGCCATAACCTCATCGTAGGCATCCTGCAAATCCTTGCCGTGCTCGTATTTCTTGTAACCATAAATGGCATCGCGCTTCACGTGATTACCCACTCGCAAAGAGAAACCGGCATACTCTGAGATTACATAAGGCCTCTTAGATGGCTTAACCTTGAATTCCTCAAAGTAAATATGCTCTGAGAAAACATCTCCACAATCCTCGTGGAACCAACCTGATGCTGCATCATAAGGTCTGCTATCATCAATCTTTTTAGCGTATTCCAGGCAATCCCTGGCATCAAACTGTCCCCAGCCTTCGTTGAAAAGACACCACTGACCAATACAAGGCACTGACTGAAGCTGCTCGATTATCTCCTTACACTCCTTATGCCAAACCTCCTTGGACTTATCAGTGTTACGACCTGTAAATCTAAGGAACAGCTTATTTTTATCCTTTGCATTGCCAAAAGGACGAACCACAGTAGGAATATTACAGATCATATTCATATCGTACTTGGTGCCACCATTTACAATATCCTGCCAAACTATCATGCCAAGCCTGTCGCAATGAAAATACCAGCGCATTGGCTCAACCTTGCAGTGCTTGCGGATAGTATTGAAGCCCATATTTTTCATACTCTCAATGTCGTAAATCATTGCATCGTCACTAGGTGGTGTCATCAGACTCTCAGGATAATAACCCTGATCCAGGACTCCGTTCATAAATGTAGGCACGTGATTTAGGGTCAATCTAGGGATGCCATTTTCATCATTTTCCACCCCAAAATGTCTCATGGCAAAATAAGACGAAAAGGTATCCTTGCCGTATTCAACTGTAATAAAGTAGAGATTAGGCTCCTCTGGCGTCCATAGCTTATATTCCTTAAGTCTTACCTTGACATGAAGCTTATCATCCTTTATCTCTTCGACCTTTACATCTCTTATTAAATCTGGATTAGACGACTGTATTTTTACCTGTCCCTTCATTTCAGAGACCTTAAGCACAAGGTCAAGACAATTGTTGTCTATGTCTGGTCGCATACGCATGCTCACCACATAAACATCCGGAACCCATTCCATCCATACAGTCTGCCAAATACCACTCTGAGCACTATACCACATACCACTTGGCTCAATAGCCTGCTTTCCTCTGGCATAACCCACCTGATCAGTATAGTCACGAACCTTTACCTTAAGTTCATTCTCACCCTCTACTACATAATCCGAAATATCAAAAGAGAAAGCTGTATAACCGCCTTCGTGCATTCCGATATTAATTCCATTAAGGACAACGTGGGCCACCTGGTCAACAGCACCAAAATGAAGGATAAGTCTTTTCCCCCGCTTAACCTTGGCTATATTAAAATGCTTCGTGTACTCTAATGACTCATCAGACAAAAGGGTATGTCTGTCTGTTCCAGACGAAGGAGCCTCTGGTGAAAACGGAACCTCAATTGGCCCCGAAGAGACGACCTTCCCCTTACTAATAATGCGATATTTCCAAGTACCATTAAGATTTATGTAGGAATCTCGCTGAAGCTGTGGTCGTGGATATTCCTTTAACCCCGTGTACTTGAAATCAGTGGACAGCTCATATCTCGGAGCATTTTTATCAGGCTTCGAAATGGCTGACAGCATGTCTTTCCAATTCATGTAAACCTCCCCAAATACAACAAAATTAGACACCTCATCCGCCCTTCGGGCACCTTCCCTTCGCCAGGGTGGCAGATAATGCAAAAGCATTATCTCTACCCCTCAAGGGGAAGGCTTGGTATATTAAATCCTAATTTCACTTTCTTTTTTCTTAACCCAAGCCCTGTAAACCAAGACAAGACAAATGCTGTGCACTGTCAGAGTCAACAACCAACTGCCTGGATACGAGAAAAATAGAACAGATTGTGTGTGATGCACCTGAAAATATGTAGCAATCCAAATCAATCTTGTGGCGCATGCACCAATCAAAGAAACAATCATAGGTACTGTAGAACGGCCCAATCCCCTAAGTCCGCCGGTAAGTGTATCCATGATTCCACAAAGAGCATAGAAGCAACATACCCAGAAAAGACGCAGGGTACCTGCTGTTATAGCTTCTGTACTGTCTGTGTATATACCAAGTAGCTGTGGTGCGAAGCCATAGGCAAGATTGCCCATAACTACTCCAACTACTGTTACTATTCCAAGAGTCTCAAAGATAACACGCTTAACTCTCTTCTCGTCGCCTGCGCCATAGTTCTGTCCGACAAAAGTAACTGTTGTCTGAGACACAGAGTTCATGGAAATGTAAACGAAGCCCTCAATACTTGCAGCTGCTGAAGAACCAGCTATTACAGCAGTGCCAAAAGAATTAATTGCTGATTGAATAACTACGTTTGACAGTGAAAATACCGTACCTTGGATACCTGCTGGCAATCCAATTTTTACTATCCTGCGAAGTATTCGCTTGTCTATTTTTATCTTTGATAATTCAAGCTTTAGGCTGTTCTCCTGTTTCATTAAAAAGCCTACAAGAAGACCACAGGAAATATAATTGGATGTAACAGTGGCAATAGCAACACCAGCCACACCTAATTTAAATACAATTACTAAAACTAAATTAAATAAAACATTTACAATACCGGCTATGGTCAAAAAAGCCAGTGGATGTGAAGTATCTCCAGAAGCTCTCAGTATGGCAGCCAGGAAATTGTAAAGCATTATGGCTGGCATAGCAAGGAAATAAAGCCTTACATATAAAGTAGCCAAATCCAAAACCTGCTCTGGAGAACCCATCAGTTCAAGCATTGGTCTCGCTCCAAACAGACCAATAAATATCAAAATCACACCGCATATCAAAGAAAAGGCAGTGCTTGTATGTATTGTCTTTTTTACGTCCGCTTCATGACCTGCCCCGTAAAACTGTGCAGCGCATACATTTGCACCTACAGACATACCGATGAAGAGATTTGTCATGAGATTTATAAGAGCATTAGTAGAACCAACTGCAGCAAGGCTGGCCTCACCTGCAAATCGGCCCACTACAATTACATCAGCTGCATTAAAAAGAAGCTGTAGTACACCTGATAATATAATAGGAATGGTAAAGATAATAAGTTTGCCCAGAAGTGGGCCGTGGGTCATATCGATTTTTGTAGTTTTCATATTTATTATTCTAACACTTTACACCTTGCGTGCAAACACTGAAGGCGAGCCCTTCCGGACCCGCCTTCATAAAATTAAAGAAAGAAATTATAGGAAAAATCTAATCTTGAAAGAATAGATATTGCCCCGAAAATTGGATTGAAGCTTAAGACTATATTACTGCTTGTCAGCGAGCTCAGCCTTAAGAGCCTCTGTAAGAGCTGGAACGATCTTGTTAAGATCTCCAACGATACCGTAGTCAGCAACATCAAAGATAGGAGCTGACTCATCCTTATTGATAGCGATGATGATATCTGACTCTTCCATACCTG
>JAEEGL012492169.1_pt1 | contig 11516 bp, 10 predicted proteins | sample 9134231 | NCBI WGS metagenome assembly JAEEGL01 (sample SAMN16246548, study PRJNA631951) | gut metagenome | biome: gut microbiome; feature: rumen; material: fiber-attached | host: Bos | place: Iran: Karaj | collected 2018-10 | reverse complement strand
TCCTACGAAAATGATGAATTCTTTATCCTCAATGTTAAGGTTGAAGTCTTTAACAGCTTCAAAACCGTTAGGATAAACCTTTGTTACATGCTCAAGTGATAAACTTGCCATACCAATTAATCCTCCTGTGAATATATAGCATTTTGCCTACATGAAAGAGTATAGCTTTACACGTGTTTATTTACTATTCACCAATTTCACAAATATTTTATTTTTCATTAGCAATTCTGACAACAAATAGTGCCATATTTTAAAACGGACGAAATGTTGACGAATAAAAGAAAACATCACTGTGCAATTTGCCTATTGCATTATGAGTAAAAAACTAGTCTTCCTTTTCCCCCAGCTACAGACTTCTTAAGAGCCTGTTCCGCTGCCTCAATTATTTCAACTGCAGTTGCTCCGTTATCAGGATACAAAGCTGCTCCGGCGCTTGCACCTACCTCCTCAGCATCGTCGAGGAACCTTGTGTCATGAAGAAACATCTGCATGTGATCAGTCTGCCTTCTTATATCCTTTGACTCATGAATATCCTTGAGGAATACCAGGAATTTTCCGTCATCCATTCTGGCAAGTACATCTGTGGACCTGAAGCTCTTTTCCAGGGAGATGGCAAATTCCTTAATCTTTTCGTCAATAAAAGCATCTCCTCTTGAGCTTCTTCCTTTTTGCGTATCTGTAAGTTCCAGCAGGAACATAATGCCCCGTTTGTGTCCGGAGCCATCTATATAGCTGCTTATCTCTTCAACAGCCGCATCTACGCCAAGAAGTCCCGTAAGCTCATCCTTCTGCCTGCTGAGCCTTTTCTTTTCATTGATATTCGCCTCTACTCTATCACTAACAATAAATGAGATCACGATAAGTACTATAAGTAAAAGAGATGTAACAAAGATTGCAGAGACAGCTCTGTCGTATTGCGCCATCACATCCTGCACCATGATCTTCATACCCGCTTCGTTTACTAAAACCGCAGCTCCGCCGCTGGCAGAGGATAGTGGTGATATTATAAGATAGCCATACCCGGGGATTCTTGAAGAGTAGAGGTTTTTCTGTGAGATACTTAGCTTAATTGTATCCTTGGACACCTCAATGGGGAGCATGTCCCAAAAAGAAGAATGGGCCATCTCGCCTTCCGGCACAAAAACGTTGTCGGAAGCAAGAATGTCGCCATTCATTGTTATGATTGCAACCTTATCAAGTATATACCTCTCTCTGAATAACTGATCCGAAAGAGAAACAATAGGAAGCTCAGAAATAATAAAGCCTATTTCTTTTTTGTCGAAAACTATACCTGACAAAATATAGCAGTGATTCGAAGAAGCACTGTCTCCGCCGGAAGAAAGCATCATTCCTGTTCCTCCCTGGGAGTACTCATATACAACATCTTTAAAATAGGGCTCACTTCCAATGGATATTTCATCACCCAAATAGTCGTAGCCCTTTCCATCTGCATTGCAGACAAAAGCATACTCCACCTGTGTGTCGTCCACCAGATTTTTGAGCAGGCTCTTTATCTGGTTTTTGTTATAGTTCATAGAATATAACGATAGGGCTTTTCCAGTGGTATTCACGGCTGTAATAGCATTATCCAGAGAAATGTCAATAGCTCTGACTTCCTGCTCAACAGCAATCGCAATCTGTTTCTGCTTGTTCATGGCAGCATTTTCATATACGGTGTTTCTGTACACAAGCAAAATTGCAATAAGCGCCACAATATAGATAATCACGGGAATAAGCCATTTAAGGTGGGCTCTCTTCATAAATTTCCTCTCTTTTTATGAATCGCTCTCGTCATCAATCTTCTTTATTGCATTTTCAAGTTCTTCTTCCTCGGAAACCTCTTCTTCCTTGGGCTCGAATTTCTTAAATGTTTCGTTATAAAGCACAGCACATACATATCCGGGACCAGCTATACCTAGAAGGAATAAAAGAGGCACTATCTTAAGATCCATAAAATAATAGAGCAGAATTGGAAATGCCGTTGCAACTCCCATGGCAATTGTCTTGGGAAGAGCCAGTATGGACATCAAAAAAGCATTCTTAATGGTTCCTAGTATTGTATTCTCAAATTTGGACTGCAGCGGAAAAATGTAAAGGGATGCAAGATAAAGAGCAAAACCAACCGCCATTGTGATGTATCTTAGTATTGCACTGTCATTCCTCATAAGAATAAGATCAATTATGATAATGCCACCGGCTGCAAACTTAATCATCTGAAGAATTGAGCTCTGCTTAAAGTTTTCCTTAAATGACCTGAAAAATGTCTTTGTTATATAGCTCTCCTCTTCTCTAACGATCTTAAGGAGCACAAAATGCATTGCCGTAAGTGCAGCGCCAAGCGGGATTGAAAAGATAATTCCAAGTGCCCATGAAATTATTATCTCCCCCATATGTTCACCAAGCGCAAATGAGGCTCCCTGGTCCAAAAGAGCAAGGTAAATGGGACCTAATGTAAAATACTGCTCCACTATGATCGGTATCGCAAATATCAGCACAAGAATATTAAGCCACATTGTATCTGCTACTTTGTTAAGCCCTCTTATAAGCGGACTGTCAAGATCAAAAATTCTACCCATAACTAAATTACCCTTTCCCTGAATTATGTATTAAGCACAAGCTCCATTGGTGTGAATCTTATACCGTCTGCAACAGTTTCTCCCTGCAGATCCCTAAAACCTTTTTTGTGATAAAAATCCACGGCATAAGGCGAAGAATTCACAGTAAGCCTGTCGATTCCCTCCTCAGCCAGCGCATATCTGCACACAAACGAAAGAAGCGCACTGGCAATTCCATGTTTGTGATAATGTTCATCCACAAATAAAAGAGAGATATGCTTCTTTTCACGCAAAGAAAGCATACCTACACACTTTTCTCCCTCCATGGCAACAAACAACTGGTAATGACCTGCTATGAACATTTTCCTTAGCATGTCATCGCCAACAAACTTACGGAAATTCTCAATTCCCTCCTGAGAATAGTCAGGGGCGTCAAATCTTACAAAGGTATCCCATGCAAGCTTCATCGCCCCATCCCAATCAGAATGGTAAGCAAACCTCACCATTATTTTTGATGTGTCAATTATTTGAGCCACTGTCTATCACTTTCTTAAGCCACTCGTACTGATCAGCAAAAACCTTCTCTCTTCCGATTTCCTGCTGAAGTTCATGACGCATGCCATCGTAGAGCTTAAGATCAACGTTCTTGATCTGAAGATCATTCTTGTAGATGTTATAGAGCTTCTCAGGGCCTGCTCCGTAGTCGCCTACAGGATCATCTTTCCCGGCTGTAATAAGGATTGGAAGATCCTTAGGAATATCCTCCATCTTATCCATATCCTGCACTCTCTTAAGAAGCTCTGCCATTGTCTTAAAGCCGTTCAAAGTGAAAACAAAGTTACATGCAGGATCTGCAATATACTTATCTACACTCTCCTCATTATGAGAAAGCCAGTCCTGTTTGGTCCTTGGGTTAGGAATCTTTTTAAGATATCCCTTAAAGGCCATGTTATTGATCATGTCACTTCTGTATTTCTCACCCATTACAACCTGAAGGAAGCTTACAAGGCTTGAAAGACTCCTTATTGTGCTGCCGGGCATAAAGGCTGTTCCCTGAATGATTGCGCCCTTGATACCTGTTCCGTATCTTGTGATGTACTCTCTGGCAACAAAGGATCCAAAGCTGTGTCCAATGATAAAGCATGGAATTCCCGGATACTCTTCCTGAGTCATCTTCTTAAGTCTGTGAGCATCACGTACCAGTACAGTTGCCGCATCGTTTTTGCAGAAATATCCGTAGGTACCTCTTTCTCCGACAGAACCGCCGTGGCCCAGATGGTCATTCCCGATTACCAGTATACCTTTCTCAGCCAGGAAATTTGCATACTCATCATAGCGGTCAATATACTCCTGCATTCCATGGATGATCTGGAAAATCGCAATCGGTTCACCCTCTGGAATCCATCTGATCGCATGAATCATCGTCTGCCTGTCTCTTGATTTGTAAGTCAGTTCCTCTTTGCGTACCATTGGAATTCCTCCCCATTAAGAAATTAAGTATGTATAAGTATATAATACTACAGTTTTGTATGTATTTCCCAATTTATTATCAGCAGATCTCGGCACCTGATGGCATATCTTTTTCAGGAGTCATAAGCGCAAGGTTACCCCCTGCATCCTCAGCGCAAAGGAGCATTCCCTCTGACATTACTCCTGCAAGCTTAGCGGGCTTTAGGTTTACAAGAACCATCACCTTCTTGCCAACCATTTCCTCAGGAGAGTAATACTTTCTTATTCCTGAAACTATCTGCTTTACCTGGCTTCCAATCTTAACCTGTGAGCAAAGAAGCTTTTTAGAGTTCTCAACAGCTTCACACTTAATGATCTCACCAACCTGGAACTGCATAGCCCCGAACTGGTCATATGTGATCTCATCCTTCATAGGAATATCGATAGCTGCCTTTTCCTCTGAAGAATCCTTTGAAGCCTCGCTCTCTACCGGCATAGGAGCAAGTCCGGCCTTTGCAAGATTGATAGCTGCCTTTTTCTGTGATTCTTCAAAATCAGCCTTCTGCTTTTTGGTTATCTCTGCAGCCTTCTCAAGGACATCCTTTAAATCCTTGCGGGCAAAGAGCATTTCCGGAGATGCAGACACCTTAGTGCCTGAAGGGAGCTTGCCAAACTCTGAAAGAGTATCGAAATCTCTCTCGGGAGCACTAAGCTGCTCTCTTATCTTAAGTGCAGTCTCAGGCATGAATGGATCAAGGAGAGAAGCTCCGATTGAAATGGATTCAACCAGATTGTAGAGAACAGTTGAAAGCCTGTCCTTCTTGCTCTCATCTTTTCCAAGGATCCATGGCTCAGTCTCATCGATATATTTGTTGCATCTCTTGAAAAGAGTGAATATCTCTGTAAGGGCATCGGCCACACGAAGCTCATCCATCTTGGCCTCTACCTTGTCATAGCAGCCTGTCACAACAGCTTTGAGCTCATCATCAACAGGTTCCGAAACGCCCTTGTCTTCCACAACTCCGCCAAGGTACTTGTTACTCATTGCAATTGTTCTGTTAACAAGATTTCCAAGAGTATTGGCAAGATCTGAGTTAAAGCGCTCTACAAGGAGCTCCCAGGTGATCACACCATCATTGTCAAAAGGCATCTCATGAAGAACAAAATATCTTACAGGATCAACGCCAAACAGGCTTACAAGATCATCTGCATAGATAACATTTCCCTTGGATTTACTCATCTTCTCTCCGCCCTGAAGGAGCCATGGGTGTCCAAAGATCTGCTTTGGAAGCGGCTCTCCAAGAGCAAACAAAAAGATTGGCCAGTAAATTGTATGGAATCTTATTATGTCTTTTCCAATAAGATGGAGGTCTGCCGGCCACCACTTCTTGTAATCTTCTGAGCTGTTGCCATCCGCATCATATCCGATACCGGTGATATAGTTTGAAAGAGCATCAAGCCATACATAAACAACGTGCTTTTCATCAAAATCTACAGGTATTCCCCACTTAAATGAGGTTCTTGATACGCACAGATCCTGAAGTCCCGGAAGGAGGAAGTTGTTCATCATCTCATTCTTACGGGAAACTGGCTGAATAAACTCAGGGTGTGTGTTGATGTGCTCAATAAGTCTGTCGGCATACTTACTCATCTTGAAGAAGTAAGCCTCCTCCTCAGCGGGATGAACCTCTCCGCCACACTCAGGACACTTGCCGTCTACAAGCTGTGACTCGGTATAAAAAGCCTCACACTCAGTACAGTACATTCCCTTGTATGAACCCTTGTAAATATCGCCCTGATCGTAGAACTTCTTGAAAATCTTCTGAACCTGTTTAACATGATCATCATCTGTTGTTCTGATGAATCTGTCATATGATGTATCCATGAGGTTCCAAAGACCCTTTATCACATCTGAAACCTGATCAACAAATTCCTTGGGGCTATTACACCCTGCCTCGATTGCTCTTGTTTCTATCTTCTGGCCGTGTTCATCAGATCCTGTCTGGAAATGAACATCAAAGCCATCTCTTCTTTTATATCTTGCAATAGCATCAGCAAGCACTATTTCGTAGCTGTTTCCTATATGAGGCTTACCTGATGTATATGCAATTGCTGTTGTTATATAGTATTTTCCTTTATTCTGCATTATACTTCATCCTTCCTGATCATATTACCAGCATAAAAGCTCATATCCTGTCTCTGTAACCAAAAGCTCTACTTCCCACTGGGCAGAGGGCTTAAGATCTGCCGTATAAACAGTCCAGTCATTTTCTTCATCGATAAAAATCTCGTTGCCACCCATGTTGACCATAGGCTCAATGGTAAATACCATTCCCGGTACCATAAGCATGCCGGTTCCGGGTTCGCTTACAAAGCTGACAAAAGGTTCCTCATGGAACTTGTTTCCACAACCATGTCCGCCAATCTCACGTACCACAGTGTAACCGTTCTTAAGAGCGTGCTGATGTACCGCATTTCCCATATCTCCAATGGGTGTCCAGGGTATTACAGCCTTAAGCCCCTCTTCAAGGCACTCTTTGGTCACGTCCACAAGTCTCTTTTTCTCGGGTGACACTTCACCGATGCAGAACATTCGTGAGGAATCCGAAAAATATCCATCAAGAATAGTTGAGCAGTCAACGTTTACAATGTCGCCTTCCTGCAGGATTATGTCTTCAGAAGGGATTCCGTGACACACCTCTTCATTTATTGATGTGCATACACTCTTTGGAAAACCTTCATATCCAAGGTCTGCAGGAATTCCACCCATCTTGGTGGTGGTGTTGTAGACTATATCGTCAATTTCCTGAGTTGACATTCCGGCGTGAATCTTCTCACCTATCTCGTCAAGCACTGCCATGTTGATCACTGCGCTCTTTTTGATGCCCTCAATGTCTTTTTCAGTCTTGAACAGGCCTCTGTTTGGCACTATGATCCCCTGGCGCTCGAACCCTATTATCTTGTCGTCAAACGCAGCATGGCAGCTCTTATATTTTTTGCCGCTGCCACACCAGCAGGTGTCGTTACGATCTAATTTCTTATACATTGCTTTCCTTCTTTTATCGATAATTACACAAATATAGTATGCCTTTTAAAAATGCAAAAGTCAAATAGTTCACTGTTTTTGCGGCTTGTAGGAGAATCGGCTGTTAACGATCTGAGGAACAGGTGAATTTCTTCTGATAAAGTCGATGACAAGGTCAGGCATCTCCTCGGAATAACTCCTTACAAGAGGACTGTTTCCTATACACTCGTAGCCGCCGGTTCCGGTTGCCCTGTAATCACTGGTGGCAAGAGTATATGTCTCATCATCAGATAGCTCTGTGCCATCAAGCTTTCTAAGCACAACAACTCTCTCGCCCACAGGCTTAGTGAGGTCAAAGCAGTACTCAAGTCCCGCATAAAAATCATAGTTATAGTGCTCAACCTTGGGATGTAGGAACACTTTAGAGATGCTTATCTTTCCTGTTTCAGGATTATAATCAAAATACTCAGCACATCTCTCAAGCGCCTCTTTTAATACAGCCTTGGTTACTCCCTTTACCTGAAGGGTGTTGCTGAACTTGTAAATTCCAAGTACATCCCTTACGGATATATCTTTATTAAGGCCAAGAGGATCGTTGGAAAGAGAAGTGCATGCAAAGTCCGCTCCGGTGAACTCAAGCTCCACCTGGTTAAATATAGAAGCAACTTTGCTTCCATTTAGCGCAGCCTCAAGTTTGCCCTCAGGTTCAATATCCTCAGCCAGATGCCCGATGGGCTCATCAAGCCATTTTTCAAGCTTATTGGTAAGTTCCTCAATAAATGCATGCTCTTTCTTTATCTTCTCGTAACCCTCTCCGGGCTTTTCAACAGGCACCAGTGCTGATGTAATATCCCAGTTTCCCTTTGTGCCAGTAGCTTCTACACTGCAGTACATAACTGCCATATCCAGAGGCTGGATACCAAATGTCCCGGAAATAGTAACACCTTCAACAGCCATGTGCTGATGTCCCGTAAGGAGAATGTCAAAATCCAGCTCCCTTGCAATTTTGCAGGCCTGATTCTCTGTGGTTTGGGAAAAGAGCTTTCCCGTCTTTAAGTCTTCTTCAAAGCCCCCGTGATAAATACATACCGTAATGTCGCACTTGTCTTTAAGCTCTTCAAGCTCAGCCCTTAGTGCCTCTACCGGGTCACTCACCACAAGTTCTGTAAGATTCTCTTTTTGTTCCCAGACATTGACATATCCCGTTACCGCGCCGGTAATACCCACTCTTGTTCCATCCCCAAGAACTTTGATCACGCTCTTTTTGATGCCAAGAGCACCTCTTTTATCCTCGACATTGGCACATACCAAAGTTGCCTTCATAGCCTTCGTGTAATCAAGAATTACATCATAGCCAAAGTTAAAGTCATGGTTGCCAAGAGTGTAATAGTCCAGTCCCATAGCATTAAATCCTTCTGCTATAGGATGGAAATTGTACTCATCTTTGTGCTGGATGTAGTAGGTGGTAAGGGGAGTTCCCTGAAGGCTGTCTCCTCCATCTATCACCAGTGTATTTTCGTCTTTTGTAATCTGCTCAGCAACACAAAAAAGCCCCGCGGTCTCGGGGCAATTCTGTGCGTAGTTTACAGGATACAAATGTCCGTGCGTATCTGATGTAAAAATTATTCGCATTCTTTTTTATCCTCTTGTAAGTTTTACTCTGATCCTTGTGGAAATGTACTCAATTATGAGGATCAGTACAATAAGTCCGGCAAGAAGTGCGCCTGCCTCATTCCATCTGTAGGAATTCATGGCAAAGATAAGAGGTGCACCAAATCCACCGGCGCCCACCATACCAAGGATGGTGGCATCACGAAGATTGATATCAAATCTGTAAATTGCTGTTGATGCAAAGTTTGGCATCAGCTGCGGAAGTATACCGTAGCGGATCTTCTGCCATGTATTACAGCCTGCAGCGTCGAGGGACTCAATAACATGTGTATCAAGGTCCTCAATAGCCTCAATGTACATCTTGCTTATCATACCGATTGAGCAGACACCCATTGTAAGAAGACCTGCGAAAGCGCCTGGGCCTGTAACTCTTATAAACATAAGACCATAAACAAATGCAGGTATGGTACGCGCTGCCATGATAATAAGTCTTCCCGCAAAAGCTATAGGCTTTGGTGTAAGGTTTGATGCTGAAATGAACGCAAGGGGAATTGAAATGATAGCTCCCACTATTGTTCCAAGGAATGCGATACATACTGTCTCAAGCATAAGGTATGGCACTCCGGACTTTGTAAAGTCAAACAAAAAGCTAAGGTCGGGATGGAATATTCCCGAAAGCACGTTAAGTGCGATCTGTCCGCCATCCTGAGTTGAGCCGCTGGTCTCAACTGCGCTTCCGCTCCATACCAGAAGGCCAACCACAATGATGGCCGTTATCAAATTGTAAACCCAGTCCTTGGGTCTTTTCTCATAAGCTTCAACTATTCTCTGATTCATGTGTTCTACCTCCCGCCTCAGACAAGCTTCTTACGAAGTGTGCGGCTGACTGACTCAATAATGAAGACAGTTACAAAGAGCGCCACAAGGATCATTCCAACTGACGGATACTCTCTCCAGCTGATCTTCTCATTGAGGATAAGACCGATTCCGCCGGCTCCTACGTAACCAAGAACTGCGGCATATCTTACATTACCCTCAAAGTTGAACAGGCAATTTGACAGGTAGAAAGGAAGTACCTGGGGAATAATAGCTGAAATAAAAGCCTCTGACCTTGTAGCTCCCATAGCCTGCATAGCCTCAAAGGCGCCCATATCAACAGTCTCTATCTCCTCATAGGTAAGCTTTCCTATATAGCCAAAAGAGAAAACGGCAATGGCCACTGTACCTGCAAGGGTACCAAGACCAAAAATAAGTGTTGCAACAAGTGCTATTACAATTGTGGGCAGTGTTCTTATCAAACTGAACATAACCCTCATGATTGATACTATGATCTTGCTGGGGCATACGTTTGTACTTGCCAGCATAGCAAATGGCACAGATAAAAGAGCTCCTGACACAGATCCAAGAAGTGACATCTTGATGGTGTCAAAAAGCGGCTCCCAGACAGTAGGCATATAACTTGTCTTTGGAGGGAACATCTGTCCCAGGATTACAAAAAACTGATTGATCCTGGTTACAAGGATCTTCATGTCAAATCCTGTTATCTTAACGGAAAGAGCGCTCATTGCAAGAATGAGTATCAGATATATCGGCGCTCTTGATGCCTTCTTATAAGCCTTTTTTCCATTTGGAAGAACGTATTCTTTGGGCTTAAAAATCTTGTCGTAAAAAGTAAGATTCATATTTATCACCCCTCTTCCACAAGGTTGCCTTCACGATCTACCTTTCCAACGTAAATCTGATCAAGAACCTCACTCCAGTCTGTTCCCTTGGCCGGACCGTCAAATACAATCTCACCCTCTCTTATACCGATTACTCTTGTAGCATATTTAAGAGCCAGATCGATGTGGTGAATATTGATAAGGATTGAAATATTCATATCCTCATTGATCCTCTTAAAGTCTCCCATAACCTGGTTAGCAGTTACAGGGTCAAGAGCAGCAACCGGCTCATCAGCAAGAATGATCTGTGGATTCTGAGCAAGAGTTCTAGCAAGAGCAACTCTCTGCTGCTGTCCACCTGAAAGCTGGTCAGCACGAACAAAAGCCTTATCCAGAATGCCCACTTTATCAAGACACTCAAGAGCTTTTATCTTCTCTTCTTTTGTATAGATTCCAAAAGCAGATCTGTACCATGGCATATCCGGTACAAAAGCTGTAAGGACGTTTTTGATAACAGTTGTCCTTGTGATCAGGTTAAATGACTGGAATATCATTCCTATCTTTCGTCTGAACTTTCTAAGACTCTTTCCTGAAAGGCTCATAACATCAACACCATCCACGGTGAGTGTTCCGCTTGTTACATCGTGCATCCTGTTGATGGTACGAATAAGTGTAGACTTACCAGCTCCAGACAGACCGATGATAGCAACAAATTCCCCCTGCTCAATCTCGAGGTTTATATGCTTAAGTCCCTCGAAACCATTTGGATATACTTTTCCTACGTTTTCAAACTTGATCATTTTGTGTTTCTCCCAATTCCCATTAATAGCTCTGCTTAAAAAAGGGGAGGTCATCGGCCTCCCCTATATGAATTCACAATGAAGTTCTGCTCTCGCCTAAAATGCAGGCTCGCCAGAACAAAGTAGTACACCGGCTCGACAAAACCTCGCCTGGTGATTACTTTTACTGCATTGACTTGATAAGTTCCTGAGCAGCTCTCTCTGACTCGTAGTCCTCTGACTTAGCCTCAACGTATCCGTTGTGGTTGTAGATAGAGATAACTTCCTTACCAGCATCTGTGTTTCCGATGTTGATGAATGCCTGTGTAAGAGCAGCCTTAAATGCATCATCCATGATTGATGATGTCTTGCTTACGCTGATTGTATCGTTGTAGATACCATCTGTAACACCGATAACGTTTGTCTCATCCCAGAT
>JAEEGL017204582.1_pt1 | contig 11517 bp, 3 predicted proteins | sample 9134231 | NCBI WGS metagenome assembly JAEEGL01 (sample SAMN16246548, study PRJNA631951) | gut metagenome | biome: gut microbiome; feature: rumen; material: fiber-attached | host: Bos | place: Iran: Karaj | collected 2018-10 | reverse complement strand
TTTCGAGCATGGTGTGTCTCCTTTTGGGTTGTTAGCAGAGGTTAGAAAGATTGTACTCTTCCTGGCGGAAAAGATAAAGCGAGAACTGCGCGGGGCGGAGATTCAAGTGGGGCGCGTCCGCCGACGCGCCCCACTAGGGGTCTCCGGATTGCCTCCCTTCATGGGCGGTGGAGGAGCGAAATGTGCTATAATGCTCACAAAAGGAATCCCCATGCACGAACTCCGAAAAATCGGCTACTACGAGCGCCTGATCACGCTCGACATGCCCGCCTCGGCCGGCTTCATCTACAACCACGCCGGCACAATGAACCAGCGCAGCTACGACGACTCGCTGTACACCACGTTCAGCGCCTACAACTCCGAGGTCGTCGCGGACGACGTCATCGTCGTCGGCGACGCCGCCACCTCGAAGTACGTCCTCGTCGGCGCCCTGACGGCCTTCCGCTCCCTCACGCACCTCTCGGTCGTCTGGCGCGGCCGCAAGATGCGTGAGATCAAAGTCTGGCAGCCCGAAATCAAGGAAGGCGAGGAACCCGAGGAACTCGCCATCCTCGAAGGCGACGACTGGCGCGAGCTTCTCATCCGCTACGGCGGCATGGTCTCGGAAAAGATGCGCGCCCTCCGCCCCGCGCCCGACGCGAAGAACACGACGGGCTACTGCTCCTGGTACTACTACTACAAGGACGTCACCGAAAAGGACTTCCTCGAAAACGTCGACACGCTCGCCGCCCACCAATCCTCGCCCTTCAAGGCGCGCTACGTGCAGATCGACGACGGCTACCAGGCCTTCCAGGGCGACTGGAACGACCAGCACGCCTCCTGGCCCACCCCCCTCGCGGACATCGCGAAGAAGATCACGGACGCCGGCATGGAGGCCGGCATCTGGACGATGCCCTTCCACGCCTCGACCGCGAGCCGCGTCTTCCGCGAACATCCCGAGTGGTTCGTGAAGGGCCCCGACGGAGAACCGCTCGTCGCGCGCGGCTGGTCGCCCCCGCCCGACCACCTCTGGGCGACGCTCGACACGACGCAGGACGCCGTCCTCGAGCACCTCGGCAAGATCTTCCGCACCTTCCGCAAGTGGGGCTACACCTACTTCAAGATGGACGGCCTCGGCTTCGCGCTCGTCGACGGCGTGCGCGCCGACCCAAACGCCACGAGCGTCTCCGCCTTCCGCAAGGGCCTCCAGGCCATCCGCGACGCGGTGCCGGACTCCTTCCTCCTCGCCTGCAGCCAGCACTTCCTGCCCTGCGTGGGCCTCGTCGACGGCGCCCGCTTCAGCGAGGACACCCATGCCAGCGCCGGGCCGATCATCCGCGCGGCGAACCAGACGCTCAACCGCTTCTGGATGTTCGACCAGTTCTACTGGGCCGACCCCGACTGCCTCATCGTGCGCACCGACCGCGGCGTGCAGACGCTCGGCGAGTCGCACATCTCCGCCCTCACCGGCATCCTCACGGGCTTCGCCCTGACGAGCGACAATCTCGCCCTCCTGCCGCCCGAACGCCTCGCGCTCCTCGGCCGCGCCGCCACCCTCCGCATGCGCAACGTCCGCCCCGGCGTCAGGGAACTCGGCTGGGGCGAGGCCTGGCCCTCCAGCTTCATCGGGACCGTCGCCGGCGCCCCCGCCGCCGCCATCGTCAACGAGGGGACCGAACCGAAGACCTGGAAGCTCGCCGACATCGAGGGCTTTGCCGCCGAACGCCCCTGCGAGGAACTCCTCCACCCCCTCGGCGCGATCGAAGGCGATTCGGTCACCGTGGGGCCGCACGACGCGGTTCTGCTTGTGCAGCACTGATTTTCCGGGCGTCCGCCACAACGGATGTCCGCCGACCACACACCAAGGAGTAACACAATGGACTTCAAAATCGGAGTGATTTCCGACAGTTTCAGACTCGACCCCTTCGAGGGCATCCGCCGCGCCGCGGCCCTCGGCGCCGACGGCGTCCAGACCTACGCCGTCCGCGGCGAAATCGGTCCCGACATGCCCGCCGAAAAGCGCAAAGAGCTCGTCAAGCTTGTCGACAGCCTCGGCATAAGGATTTCGGCGCTCTGCGGCGATACAGGCCGCGGTTTCGCCAGCGAGGAGAAGAACCCCGAGACGCTGCGCATCTCCAAGGCCATCGTCGATCTCGCCGTCGACGTCGGCACGAAGATCGTCACGACGCACATCGGCAAGGTCCCGCCCGACCGGAACGACCCCGTCTACCAGACGATGCTCACCGCCTGCCGCGAACTCGCCGACTATGCCGCCACGAAGGGCGTCACCTTCGCCGTCGAGACCGGACCCGAGAAGGCCGTCCTCCTCTGCCAGTTCCTCGACGAGATCGGCTCTCCCGGCCTCGGCGTGAACCTCGACCCCGCCAACCTCTGGATGTGCTCGGCCGACGACCCCGTCGCCGCGGTCAAGATCCTCGCGAAGTACATTGTTCACACCCACGCCAAGGACGGCGTCCGCTTCGATCCTCCGCGCGAAGACGGCCGCCGCTGGCTTGAGGTTCCGCTTGGCACGGGCGGCGTCCCCTGGCCGGAATACCTTCGGGCGCTAGACGGGATCGGCTACCATGGCTTTCTGACGATCGAGCGCGAGGTTGGAGACGATCCCGCCGCAGACATCGCCATGGCCGTCGATTTCCTCCGGTCGCAAATTCGCTAGTGTGCTGATTCGCAAATAAGTCAGCCATTGCGCCGAATCGTTTTTCCCAGGCAGGGCGTCGTCGTGAAGGCTCAATAATTACGGCAAACGACGACAACGACGCATGGGGAAGACGAGTCAGGCAAGGGCAAATAATTTAAGAATCAGCACACTCGTGCATGTCTTCGCGCTTTCCTACGGCCGCGCCGCATGGCGCGGCCTTTTTTTGTCTTTCACTCTTGACCCCTTTCTTCTCATTATGCCATAATGGGCGAAACCAATTGCGGAGAGCGTTTAGGCGCTTCTGGTATGTTTTTTGCTTTTCAACTTTTCAGCCGACTTAACACCATATTGCAAGGTGAGCATGATGAGCAGGCAAAAATTCAATTTTTCGTACCGCCTTTTCGGGATAGTCGCGGCGGCCCTGCTGGGCAGCTCGGTCTTCGCCGGCCCCCTGGATGAGGCGCGCGCCTTGTACAACGCCGGAAAATACGGCGAAGTGGACGCCAAGCTCGGGGCCTTGCTGGAAAAGCGCCCCGCGCAGATGGAGGCACTGCGTCTTTCCTTCGACGCATCCATCAAGGCGGGCCGTCCCTACACGGCCGAGCGCCGTTACAACACGATGCTGGAGAAGAAAGGCGAAAAGCTTCCGGCCGACGTGCTTTACCGGGCCGCGATGGTGGCCGGCCAGATTGGAAAGCCAGCCGTCCGCCGTGACCGTCTCATCTACTTTCTCAACAACGAGAAGAACTGGAACGACAATGTGGAGGCCGCGTTGGCCTTCCTTTGCCGCGATGGCGGCGACGCCTCCTATTTTGCCCGCTACATGGAAAAGGCGCCGGCGACGCAGGCGACCTTCCTGCTTGGCATGGATATGCTGGTTCAAATGCGTACCGCGAAGCGTACGGCGGACTACATCAAGCAGATCGAAACGCTGCTCGGCAAGTTCCGGCGCGATGACTGGCGCACCTGTGTTCTCGCCGATGCAGACGGTTTTTGTGCGAATCCGCCCTATCCCGCCTTCCGCAACGACCTTTTCGCGGCCCTCGCCAAATTCCCCCTGCAGAGCGACAGGCTCTTTCTTCGCATGGCGACGCGCCATTCCAACTTCAACGCCCCGCATGTCATCGACTTCTGCTACAACAACAAGACCCTTCTCCCGCCCGCGGTCTTCCGTCGGATCGGCAACCTCAAAACCGACATCGCCGACCCGGCCGTTCGAGCGACTTACGGACCGAAGCTCAAGGCGATCGAAGGGCTTGCCGTAGCCGCCGACGAACAGGGAGTGCTGAAGAACCCCGAGCATTTGCAGGCTTTCCTCGAAGCGATTGTCCGGAACGGCGACATCTTTCGCAAGGGGCCGGCGCCGCTTTACTCCCAGCTCGCCCTTGCGCAGCTCTACGCCAAGCTCGCAACCGCGCGCTACAATACAGACCCCGACGCTCTCCGCAGGCTCGCCGGCGAGTGCATCGACCAAAAGGCCTGGACAGACGACCAGCTGAAGACGATGCTGGCGACCTATCCGAAGCTCTTCGAGTACAGATCCCTCGTTCTGGAGTCCAAGATTCCCGAGACCGCCCGCAAAACGCGGGATCTGTCGCCGACGAGGAAGCTTTTCTCCAAGCTCGACGGTCGCCACGACATCAAGTGGATGTGTCTCAATTACATCTGCGAGCTTGGCGGCGCGTCCCTTGCGAAACAACTTGTCGAAGAGGAGATTCTCATGAAGCCCCTTGATTTCGACGCCGACAACATCGTCCGATACTTCGTAAGCTGCGCGGCGATGACGCCCATGGACCGAACGAACTTCCTCAAGGGGCTTTTCGCAAAGACAGGTTACACGCCTGCCTGGGACAGGCTTGTCAAATTCAAAGTCAACCCAATCAAGGACGAGGCCGTCTGGAAGTCCTTCGCGGCCTCCGTTGCGCCCGGCGCCAAGGGCTCCGACCCTTTGCGCGGTTCCCTGGCGGCCCTTGCGCCTCTCAAGCCCGGCGCCGGAAACGTCTGCCCGCCCCAGGCCTTCAATTACGCGGCCGCCGCCCTCAAGGCCTATAACGGCGCATTCCCCGATCTGAAGCGCCCGGAGGATTCGCCCGTCATCGAACAGGTTTGGCGCAAGATGCACGAACTCTGCCGCAACAAGGACGATCACGACCGCCTTGTCAGGCTTTTTGTCTCCCACATCGGCAAGAGCACTCCGCTCTTCAATGAGCTTCTCGGCCATGCGCGCGGAAGCCAGAACGCCACCAATTCCCTCGCCGTAGCCTCGGCGGCCCTCAAGTCCGGCGCGATGAATCCCGACGATTTCGCCACCTATTCGGTGCCCGAAAACCTCAGGGCGGCGATTCTCTCCCCATATTACAGGGACATGACGCCTGGGTGCGCAGCGCAGCAAGTCGCGCTCAACTGCCAGAAGCATCCCAATGGCAAGCCGCGCTGGCCGGATGAAATACAGATACGCGAGCTCAACGCCCTGTTCGCCGCCCATCCCGCCTCTCTCATTCCGCCCGATCAGATGAGCGCCATCCTCGATGCAATGGCCTTCCTTGCACGAACCAACTCCTATGTGGCGAGGCTTCCGCTTGAAAAGCTTGCCGTACCTCTCCTCGACCAGCAATTGGGTCCGGACTGGATACGTGCCAAGCTCGTCGTCGTTTTTCGGGCCGCAGGCCAGGGCGACGCCGCTGTCGTCCGCTACATTGCCGGCGCGAAGAAGCTGGATCCGGCCTCCCGCTACAACGCGCTGTCCGCATTGTGCGGCACGACCATAAACATGGGGGGCGTCTGGACGCACGCCGTCCAGGAGGCGGATGGCAAGGAGGAGCCGTCAGTCGCCCAGTTCAGCGCCATTCTGCGCGACGAGCTTCTTCCGGCAATCAAGGCCGTTCCCCGCAAGGCGAGCGCCACGCTCCGGCGTTTAGGCCAGAACCGCTTTACGGACTGCTGGGGCCGCATCTGCTCCTCCCGCCAGCCCGAGTCCATTCACAGGGCCAATGCGGAGTACTGCCGCGAATTCGCCGCACGCATGGGCGAGGGGCTTCAGTGCGCGATTGACAAATGGCGCGTCCACATTCCGCTTCGCATGGGATTCGACGAGATGCGCAAGCTGAAGCTTTTTGGGGACATGGGCGTTTGCGCACACTGCGTTGGCGAGACTTTCTCGCGCATCGTCGACAACGGCAGCGGCATCACCGCCCTTCTCGATTCCTGCCGGAAGGAAGAAATCTGGGAGCCCGCCCACATCATCGCCTCCCGCGTGGGCACGGACAACGTTGATCTCAACACCACGCTCCAGCGCATCCGGTCGGACTGCTCGACGCACATGCCCGGAATCTATCCGGTTGATGAGGCGAGTCCGCTCTACCCCCTCTACGTCGCAGCAGACGAGCTCGAGCGGAATAACTCCGAGCGTGCCTGGTCCCTTCTCCAGAAAAACATCCAGACCTTTGAACGCGAAGCCGGCCGCCTTCCTGCGAACTTCGTCGCCTGGGGCGTCGAGCAGCTTCGCCGTCAACGCGGCAAGGACGACATGAACCTGATCAAGGCGCGCGCCATCTCCACCAGGCTGCTCGCCAACGAAACATCCCTCACGCCCGAGCTCGCCGCTTCCCTCATGCTTACGCGCGCAGAGTGCTTCCGCGACCAGCGCAACTACGAGGCCGCCCGCCTTGAGTACCAGTCGATTCGCAACGGCAACTACTACAAGGGTACCCGGGCCGCCCGCCAGGCGATGTTCCGCGACGTCGATCTCCTCATCGAGATGGGCAATGTCAGCCAGGCCGAGTCGCTTATTGAGTACTGGATTTCGCAGCCCGATGTCGAAATCCAGGCGCAGGCCCACTACTTCCTCGCCCGCATCGCATTCGAGCGCAATGATTTCGATGAGACCCGCAGGCAGCTCGAAAGCGTCTTCGAACTCGACTTCACCCATACCGACGCGCGTCTTCTCCATGGCAAATGGAAGCTTGCGACAAACAACGAGGTCGACGACACCTCGGTCCTGATTGGCGAGCTCGCCGACCGTACGATCATCCGCCCGGGCCAAGACCTTAGGATTTCCGTTCAGGACCGCAACCTTGGCGTGGCGGGCGACGGCACTTCAATTCCCATTGTCATCTCCACGAGGCCAGGCGGAGACATCGAGCTCCTCAGCCTCTATCCATCGGCCCGCGTCCCCTACATCTTCAATGGGGCCATCCCTACGGCCCTCGGTCCTGCGACCTCCACGAACCGCGTCCTTGAAATCTGCGGCAACGACGAGGTCTCCTACTGCATCGATCCTGAGTTTCTCAAGGCGCGCGGCCTGACAACAACCCCGCCCAAGATACTTCGCATCGTCGACGACGCCCGCCTCGCCATAGGCGCAGCGGCCCCCCTCGCCGAGGACGGCAAGGCCGCGGCCGACCTCGAACGCCAGCTCCTCTCGCTAAGCTCGGAGTCCGAACGCAGTGGCTACGCGCAGGTCGTCAACAACCTCAAGCCAGGCAATCCGATCTACGTCGTTGTGCGCGATCGCGACCGTAGCGTGACGACCGAGCCCGACACGATCACCGTCGATGCGCGCACCTCCTCCGGCGACAAGCTCGAATCCCTCGTCCTTAGGGAAACGGCCGGCTGCACCGGCGTCTTCCGCGGCACGATACCGACGGCGTTGCCACCCCCGCGGGCCTTTGCGTCCGACACGGCCACCGGTTCCAACCCCGGCGACACAATCAACAGCAAGCCGGAACGCAACGGCGCATGGAAGAGCGTAGCCGACGGTCAGCAGGGCAAATGGCTGGAGGTTGACACGATGGGTTCCCACAGCATCAGCAATGTCGCCATCATGCTGCCAGACCCCTCCGTCGTGAAGTCGATCCGCCTTACCGGCCGACTCCTCGACGAGTCGATTCGCCTTGGCAGCCTTCCGCAGGAGGACATCAAGAACCGTTTCGGCATCCGCTATCAGGTGGCGGCTGGCCGCAAGCTCAATTCGCCCGCTCTCATCCGTACCGCCTTTTCCGCAAAGGGAGCCGTCGCCCCGAAGGTAGTTGCGGGCCTCGCCTTCACGCCCGTCTACCCGAATCGCGACGCCTCCCAGAACGGACTCATCTCCGCCGCGATGCAGCTTCCGGCCGGACAAAAGTCCGTTCGCTTCCATCTGCAGGCGAAGGACACGCGCGGCCGCACCTTGGCTGGCCTTTGGATGGCGATTGCCGTAGACGGAGTCACGGTCTTCACCGGCCAGGGCAACTCCCTTCATCTCCGTACGGTCGATGTCGACTTCGCTCCCGGAGCCCACCAGCTCGAAATTTTCTTCAGCGCCAGCTATCCGGATGACGCCCTGAACATCCTCGTCGAGGACGAGAATGGCCTGCCCGTGCCCTTCCCGTCGGCCTGGACCGACCCCAATTCTTCGCCCGACCTCACCCGGTTCGTCAAGGACCGCGCCACAATCAAGCGCACGAAGGAAGGCTTTCAGGCCTCCTTCTCAAGACCAGTCCGACTCCGCTCCATCCGATGGGAGTTCCTCGACTACACCGGTCGCGAACTCGAGGTTCGGAAACTCTACGTCCAGGACACGGACGGAAAACTCGTCATCCCCGTCGAAACCGACTATAGCGACGCCCTCCGAAACGACACGCTTGAAGTCGCGCCAGGCGATACGATTACCGTTTCCTACGCCGACGAACGTACCTCGAGCGGCGAGAAGCGCATCCGCGAGAAGACGATGGGTTCCTCCTTCAACGATGCGAAGGTCAATTTCTTCTTCGAGAAGATCGAGGAAACGCGCCATGGCAACCAGATCAACCTCTACAATGCCTACCGCTTCGTCCCGGGCGACACGCTGCTCCTCAGCGTCATCGATCCCGACGGCGACGTCTCGCCCGAGGCCGACAAGATCAAGGTCCATGTCTCAACGCGCTCCGGCGTCTCCGCGGAAATGTCGCTCGTCGAGCAAAGCCGCAGGTTCTACAACATCCCGCGCCATGTGCCGGACGATATCGAGGGTGTCCACGGCGGCCACTTCCTCGGCCAGCTCCGCACATGCGAGGTCGGAAATACCGACGCGCCTTCGAGCGTTCTGCGCATCGCCCCGGGCGATGTGATTACGCTCCGGTACCGCGACCGCGAGAACACGCGTCCGGGCATTCCCGTCGATCGCATCGCGACCGTCATGGCCGCGCAGTCCTCCACGCCGGAACTCACGCTCTTCGACACGCGTATCGTGCGCGAGGAAGACACGAGCTACGATGCCAAGCTTCGCCTCAAGCAGATCCGCCGCCGTCCGGGCAACGAGAAGATCGACAAGCTCTATCGGGATGTCTTTGTCGCCAGCGCAATGGACCGGGCCGTCATAAACGACGTTTCAAACGCCATTCCGGTCAACGTGGCCACTCCGGTGCCCATTCTTGTCACGGACAGCTCGAGCGCACGCCATTCCGCCAGCACCATCCGCATCGAGGCTGTCGCCGGCAGCGAACTCGATGACGCCGAGAGCTCCGGTCGCGATCCCGAGTCGGTCATCCTCCCGATCAAGCTGGGCCACAACTTCCCTGCTTTCAGGACGAAGCTCGAGCGGATCGACGCCGCATCCTCCGGTACCTTCTCCGGACTTCTCCGTCTCCGTCTCGGTCCGCCAGACCCCTCGATGGAGATGGACGAGGAAGCGCCGCCCGAACTCTCCGTGAACGGCAACGATACGATCCGTCTCCGCGTCCTCGACGAGGATGGCGAGGTTCAGATCGAGCGCCAGCTGCGCCTTTGCTCCGCTGCGCAACTCTCCCTCATGGACAGCTCTTTCTCGGCCGACCGCAACATGGCCCATGTCGGCGAGCGCTTCTTCGTGCAGGTCAATGATCCCGATCAGGACACCGACGAAGGCCTCAACGAGGTCCGCGTCGAGGTCACTGCCAACCCGCGAATTCGGAACACGGCGACCGGAAAGTACGAGAGCAAGTCGGTTACGCGCCAGATCGTCCTCAAGGAGACCCTTCCGCACTCCGGCATCTTCACCGGCATGGTGCGTCCTGTCCTTTTCGCCCCGAACGAAGATATTCCCGCTGTCGCGACTGGCGGGGTCGTGACGGCCAGCGAGGACCTTGCCGACGACCGCATCGCCGTCTGCTATGGCGACACGGTCCGCTTCGTCTACAACGACACGGTCACGCTTCCCGGCATTCGGCCCGGTCCGATCCAGGCCACCGGCAAGGTCTTCAAGGGCTTCGACGGCAATGTCCGGCTTTTCTCCAAGCGCTTCCGCAATCCGGACATGGCGGTCCTCGTCCAGTTTCGCCTGGCCGAGTGTCTCTTTGAAAGCGCCAAGGAGCACCGTCGCCTAAAGCAGCCCGACAAGAGCGCAGAGGCCATTGAGGAAGGAAAGTTCATTCTCGAGGAGGCGCTCCGCAACTATCCGACGACCATCCACATCACCCAGGGCGAGTTCCTCCTGGCCAATCTCTACCACGAACTAGGCATGGAACAGAAGGAGGCCGCCGACAAGGCGAAGAAGGATGGAGACACCGCCGAGGAGACGGTCCACCGCAAGGAGGCGGACAAGCTCTTCACCGAGGCCCTCTCCCGCTTCTCCTCCATCCTCAGCACCTGGCCCGACTCGGAGTTCGCCCCTCGCGCCCAGTACCACAAGGCGCTTTGCCTTGAGATGCTTGGCGACTACAACCGCTCCAGCGAGGAGTATGTCAAGATGACATACCTTTATCCGGAGTCCCCGCTCGTTGGCGACGCGTCGATTCGCCTAGCCACCTACTACTACGGAAAGGAAAAGCGCTACGACACCGCCGGGCGCATCTACTCGAACTTCCAGAAGCGCTTCCCGAGCCACGAGAAGGCCGATCGGGCCCTCTTCATGAGCGCCCAGTGCCACATGAAGCAGGCCGAGGCCATCGCGGCGGAGGCCCGGTCCAAAAAACGTCCCACGCCCGCGGCTTTGATCAACGACGAATACGCCGCAGCCGTCGCCGCCCTCGACACTCTTGTCGAATCATACCGCGACACCTCGTCCAAGTCGCTCATCGCCCAGGCGATGTACTGGGCGGGCGACGCCTCGCTCCGCGCCAAGGATTACGAGAAGGCGTTCCTCTATCTCAAGCGTACGGTCTTCGAATATCCCGAGACCGAGTGGGCCCGCCGCGCCCGCGGCCTCCTGCTTCAGGAATCCAAGGTGTTCGAGAAGCTGGAGTAGGCGCGATGCGCCTGCTCCAGCTTCTCGAACGAGATAATAGATAATCGATAACAGATAACAGATAACAGATAGCTACGCCTCACAACGCTTCTCACCAGTCCTTCATGGATTTGCCTCATGAATCTTGCGTCTGACAATTTGTCCAACCCGACACCGGCACTCCAGCCGAAGAACCACGCCATCGGCGCGGTGTCCGCGCTCCGTCATCCTCCGTGCGGATATCTCTTATCTCTTATCTGTTATCTATTATCTATTATCTCCATTCTCCAGATCCAGCAGTCCGCCGCGGCGGACAGCTGGACGTGGAGAATGCCCGTCAAGTACTATCAGGAACTCGACTTCGAGCACCGCGCGGCCATCGACCGCGCCCGCGACGCGTTCATCCGCGCAGAGGAGTCGGCCCGCCGTCGCGAGTCATTCCCCGACAAGCAGCTTCCCCTCTACCGAGCCGCCGCCGCCGAGTGGGAGAAGTACCGCGTCCAGTTCGAGCTCGACAACGACTTCAACGCCGACGCCGTCAACGCCTACGTCGAGTTCATGCACGCATACTCCCTCCAGGGCGCGCGCGACCGCAACAAGGCGATCAAGAAGTACCAGGAGCTCCTCGACCTCTACCCCGAGGAGACCTGGATCACCGCCGCCGCCCAGTACATGATCGGCGCGAACCAGCTCGCCAACGGCGAGAACTCCCGCGCCAAGA
>JAEEGL016665434.1_pt1 | contig 11517 bp, 4 predicted proteins | sample 9134231 | NCBI WGS metagenome assembly JAEEGL01 (sample SAMN16246548, study PRJNA631951) | gut metagenome | biome: gut microbiome; feature: rumen; material: fiber-attached | host: Bos | place: Iran: Karaj | collected 2018-10 | reverse complement strand
TATAGTTCATCACGGCCAGACTCACGAGCATGCCGGAGGTAACCTCCACACCGAATATCTGAGCCATGAACAGCGTACTGATCATCAGTACTATGCAGCCGCCATTCTTATTCAGAACAGTGCCGAACGGAATTGCAAACGAATAGGCCTTGGGAGAAATGCCGAGTTTTGTACGGCAAATCTCCATGTTGAACGGCATCACGGCATTGCCGGAACATATCACGAACGCATTCAGCATGACCGGCGCATACTTTTTATAAAATGTAATCGGCGAAAGCCGCGTAAACGCAGGAATCATACCCGCATACACGATGAGCATAAATGCATAGCACGTCACAGTCGCCAGCATCCACTGCCCTACCGATATCAAAGAAGAAGTATCGGTTTTGATCACCATGTTCGCCATGGCGCAAAAGATCGAAAGCGGCATGAACTTGATGACGATCTTGGTTATTTTTAAGAATAACTCATTCAACAGGTCGAGCGCGTGATTGACCTGTCCACCGGACGCCCCGAGCTTCGTTACACCAAACCCTGCCAATATCGCCAAAAACATGACCTGCAGCATGTCCGATTCCAGAAATGGGCTCACCAAATCGGTCGGAATAATATTGATAATCATGTTTTTAATCGAAATCGACGTCGAAGAGGCTGCCCCCGCTATGGCATTCTCCGTCACCATGTTCCTGAGTGTCGGATCGCCGATGGGATGAAGGTAAAACGCCAGGATCCCAACGCCAATCGCGATGAAGGATGTCAGCGCAAATGCCCCCATCATCTTTAAGCTGAATTTGCCCATGCTGCGGATATCCCGGTTGCTCGCAAACGCAGCAGCAATCGAGAAAAATACGAGCGGAGCCGCCAGCATCTTAATCGCAGCCAAAAACATCGTGTAGACCGGAGTGCAGATGTTTTCTGCAAAAGACGAAGCCAAATCCACATTGATAGCACGAACGACAAATCCGGCAATCACCCCCAGCGCCAGCGCAGCCAGCGTTCTGCGAAGCGCCCGCTGTTTGCTCGTCTCGACGAGTATCGACGCGATGTTCAGGCCCTTCTTGTTGTGAACCGAAACCTTGCGTCCGTAAGATTTGATGATGATCCCACGGATGATCGATTCCTGCTCCGAGTCGACCTCCGAAAGCTCGGGCATCGCAATGCCCGTCGGAATATCCTCATCCTTGAGCGGCGTTCCGCGGCCGGAAATACGGATGACACAGTCACCAAAAAGCTTGTGTACCTCGACCTTGAGCCGCTCTTCGGTCGAAACCTCGATCAGCTTCGTCAGCAGCTGATTTAACGCAAAATCAGCCTGGTCGATATCGTTCGAACGTATCTTCCAAAGCTCCAGAAGCAGCTTGACCTTTTCGCACACGCGCGTGATTTCTTCCTGCCTGGAATCGATGTAAAGTACATATTTCATGCGAAAAACCCCGAAATGAATCACCTGCAGGCATACATGTACCACCATGACACACCACAGGTCAGGCCGCATATAGATCAATTGCTTTAATTTTCAAGACCAATTCAAAGAATTATTGGCCATATTCGCAGAGTGGTGAATATTGAATGCCCCGAACCGGAACCTCCCTTATCACCGCACATCCCCTGGCGGCAGCAAACGCAAAACTAGTGTTTAATCGCATAAGTCATAGATATTACCATCAAAAGAAGCCCGCAGGGCTTCAAGGTTTGTAGCCCCCGGTTGTAGCTGAAGGCGACTGCCGGGGGATCAATGGAATCCCCCGAATCGAACCCCGCAGGGGTTCCATAAATTATCTCTTACTTTTGCAATTAAACACTAAAGCCACCTGGATTTTTTGAATACGGCCACCAGACCGATGGCAACCACTATCATCACGCCCCAAACCACCGCATATCCATAAGTCCAGTGCAGCTCGGGCATGTTGTCGAAATTCATGCCATATACGCCGACAATGAAGGTCAGAGGATTGAAAATCGTCGCAATTGTCGTCAGTACCTTCATGATTTCGTTCATGCGGTTGCTCGACAAAGACAGATAGGTATCGTGAATGCTGCCCAAAATATTAATATACGAATCGATCATATCGAGTACCTGAATGACATGATCGTAAACATCCCGCAGATATACACGGGTATCCCGGGTGATCAGTACGGAGTAGCTCTTTTCGAGCGACGCGACTTCTTCCCTCAGCGGCCATACGCTTTTCCTGAAATCCAGGATTTCCCGTTTAAAACCATGAACCTCCGCCAAATCGATTTTTTCGGCACTCACGAAAAGGTTGTCTTCACAGGTCTCAATGCCGTCTCCAATCTTTTCGAGTGCAAGAAAATAGCCATCGACGATTGCATCCATCAGCGCATACATGCACATATCGCTGCCGGTCACTCTGAGCTTGCCCTTGTTCTGCCGAAGTCTTGCACGAACTCCGTCAAAGACGTCCCCCGGCTCCTCCTGAAATGAAATAATATAATGGCTGCCCGTCACGATACTCAGATGTTCAAGCGCCAGTTCCTGCTCTTTTTCATCATACAGAATCATATTGAGAACGCAGAACAAATACCCCTCATAATCCTCAAACTTGGGGCGCTGATCCGTATTGGCTATATCCTCGATCGTAAGCGGATGGACGTCGAATATCTCACCGATTTGCCTCAGCATTTCTACATCATGAACGCCCGTAACATTGACCCAAAGAATGCCTTCTTCATCCTTTTTCTGTCTGAGCGAATCCAAATCCACATTATCATGCTCTTCGAATTTATCTTCGCTGTAAAGAATGACATTGATTTGAGCTCGTTCGAGCCGATTCTCACCGATATAAACCGGAGTTCCGGGTTCCAGCCCACTTTTTCCGCTGCGACGCATAACCTATCGTATCCAAATATAATATCATCCAATCCCCCCAAAACTCCCGCTTAAATTCTATCAGTCCCTTGCAATGCACGCAATTTTTTCATGTTTCCGTATCAATCCCGCTGAGTTTTTCTGCCTCAATGCGCATCATCATCACCACAAATACATACGGCAAACGAACTGGATACATTTCGAAACCGCACCGATTTTGGTTGTATTATCAGAATTATCACGTAAATTAAATTGTGGGGATGTGCTTCTTCTGGGTAACTCAATGGTCAAAAAAATACTCTTAATCGTCTTAGTTCTGCTCATACTTGCTCTGATTTATCCAGGATGTGCCGTCTGGCGCGAAATCGGACAAACACCAAAAGGGGAACGGCTCGATCGCATCCGACAATCCCCGCACTACAATGCCGAAAAAGAAGAATTCGTCAATCTGACGCCGATCGAGGGCGTGATGAACGACTCCGAAGAAGGCGCTGGCATTGCTGACTTTTTGTTTGGCAAACATCCCGATGTCATTCCCGCACATCCGCTTCCGGTTGTCAAAACGGATCTGCACGCACTCGACCGAAACGTCGATATCGTCGTATGGCTCGGGCATTCGACGGTTTATATACAGCTCGATGGTGTGCGATATCTCTTCGATCCTATTCTGACCAGCGGATTCCCGGTTTCTGTCATGATGAAACCATTCCGCGGAACAAATATATATTCCCCGGATGATATTCCGGATATTGATTATCTAATCATCACACACGACCACTGGGATCATCTGGATTACAAAACCGTTTCAGCCATCAGGGACCGCGTCAAACATGTGGTCTGTGGCCTCGGCATCGGTCAGCATTTCGAATACTGGGGTTATGATCCAGCCAAAATTCACGAGCTCGACTGGTACGAAGACTGGACGGTCAATCCCACCACGACCATTCACTGCCTGCCGTCACAGCATTTTTCGGGCCGCCTCGGCGGCAACAAAACCTTATGGGCATCGTACCTCATCGATGGCAAAAAAAAGATATTCGTCATGGGCGACGGCGGCTACGACGGCCGCTTCAGCAAATTCGCCGAAAAATATCCCAATATCGACCTCGCCATCATGGAAAACGGCCAATACAACGAAGGCTGGAAAGCCATTCATCTTTTGCCGCAGCAACTCTCTGATGCCATTGATGAACTCCATCCGACCCATGTATTGACGTATCATCACGCAAAATTCAAATTATCTGTACATACATGGTATGAACCGCTCGAAAATATATATAATAATTCACGCGGCAAACCATACCATCTGCTGACGCCCCAAATTGGTCAAATCATCGATATTCACGCCCCCATCGCCGATGAGCCCTGGTGGCGCGATGAAATATAATTTTCACACTCTTCTATTTTTTCTGCCCCGCCGCTATCTCGCCCTATGGCTCAATACGCGCCGGCTCGCCGCTATTTCGGCGCTGCGCGCCTCAATACGCGTCTCGATTTCGTGTCGTGAGCATTCGGAAGAATGAATCGAAGCCTATGATTAAAGCTAGACATGCGTATTAAAAGTACTTAAAATTAATCTGTCTGTGGTGATGGAGGTGTACAATGGCTCAATTGATTTTTTCAGGTTTTGAAAAGATTTTACAGAAATCCGGCGCAAGGTATGAAGATACTTTCCCTAACGCAAACAGATTAAAATGGTGTGCTGTTCTAACATTTGCATTGCTGTCTGCCTGCTCAGACGAGTCTGACGTATTATGTGGTAATGGGGTGTTGGATAAGGGCGAAGTGTGCGATGCAAAAATCATCAGTTATGGGGCAACCTGCCCTGATGGTATGTATCTTCCGTCGGGTGCCGATCTGGGCTGCAATGCGGACTGTTCCCTGAATACGGATGCATGTGTGCCGAAAGAATCACCCAAAACATGCGGTAATGACAGCCTTGACGAGGGCGAAGTATGCGACGGCAATACTTTCGCCCGGAGTGCATCGTGTCCGGAAGGAACGCATTTGCCGAAAGACGCCGCTCTGAGCTGCAATGCAGACTGTTCCCTGAATACGGATGCATGTATGCCGAACGCATCACCAGAATCATGTGGCAACGATAGTCTTGACGAGGGTGAAGTATGCGACGGCGATGCTTTCGCAAAGAATGCCGCATGTCCGGAAGGAACACATTTGCCGGAAGGCGCCGATTTGAGCTGCAATGCAGACTGTTCCCTGAATACGGATGCATGTATGCCGAACGCATCACCAGAATCATGTGGCAACGATAGCCTTGACGAGGGCGAAATATGCGATGGCAGTCAGATCCGCGAAACGGCAGCCTGCCCGGAAGGCATGCATCTCCCCGAAGGTAAGGAGTTTGCTTGCCATGCAGATTGCACACTGGATACGAGTGCCTGTGAAACAACAATTGCTGACACACTCCCACAGGGACGCGTCGTCCCCGACGAAAAGCACTCCGATTTGACAGAAATTCCGCTTCACCGTACGCCGCAGGATACATTCCCAAATGAGGATTTATTTGTAGATCGTGAAAACGAACCATCGCAAATCGTTGCAGCTGTCCCCAAAGACGCGCAAATCGATATCATTGGGTCCGTTGGCGAAAAATGGCTCGTCCGGTATAATGAGAATGAAGGTTATATCGATAGAATGCATGTTCAACGCACGAACGATCTGGAAATACCCGCATTGGATTATTCGTCGCCTGCTACGGCCAATTATTATCAAAAAAACGAAAACTGGAAGGATGCTAAAGTCTGTACTGTCGGAACGGTCGAAAGTGCCGGCGGCATTCCCGTTTCAGTCGCAAATGCAGTGTCATCCATCAAAGGCACGTCCGTGACTCCCGACGTGGTCGCGAATAAAGTTGATACCTATTTGGGAAACTCCGCCGATTACATATGTCAGCTGGTCCAAAACGAATACCAGCTCGAATGCGAGTATCTGGATAATAAAAAAGGAATGAACGGCGGCAGCAATACGACAAACGATGCCGCTGTCCGCAGCAATGCCAAGGCAAAAATGCAGGAAGCCTTTAAAAATGGCTGGTATGTCGCAGCCGAAGAAGGATGCGGCAAATCATCCTATTGGGGAGCAAAACGCACGATTCTGGTCTATGGCTACGATGAGAAAAATGACAGAGTCTTTGTCGATGATCCCCAAAATCTCCATTACATGGAAGAAAAAGGGATAGAGTCTTTCCTGAACTGCAGCCACAGCATGTCGATAATCAAAAATACGCCATGTACTCCAGATACATGTCAGAAATCGGGAGACAATCAGAAGCCTCCGGTCGTCAGTTGTACATTCAAGGTTCCCAACACATCGGGTACGAAGTACTATGTCAGTGCATCGGGCACTTCGACAAAGGGAACCGATCCCAAGGCTCCCATGGGGATAGAAACCGCCAATTCCAAAAAGTTTAAAGCCGGCGATCAAATCCTGCTCAAATCGGGAGATATTTATTATACTCAACTGAGAATCGAAACGGAACCAGGCATCAAATCGCCCATCTATATCAGTGCATATGGTGATGGCGCTCTACCTGTTGTCACCCCGGCAAAAGTCATCGATTCTGCAAAAGCCTGGGAAAAAACCGATACCCATATATGGCGCGTCAATCTCAAGAATACTGGGTCTTACAGCGGATATAAAGGAACAGACGCAAAGGACTATAACATCGGTTTTATCAAAACGCCTGATGGTCAGATCCATGGCCGTGTTCGAAGCGAACTCGCCCAACTCAAAGATCCTCTCGATTATTTTGGTAAGAACGAATACCTTTATATCTATTCAGACGATAATCCTTACAAATCCTATGGAACACTGATTCTGGCTCCAAACATTATTGCAGTCCAGCTTAACAGCAATACCGATATTTCATGCATACACGTCAGAGATACCGGCAGTCATGGCGTTAGAAACGCTGCTTCTCCTCTGACATCCGGCAAAATTCACGACCTCGTCATAACGGATATCGGCGGATCCATACAAAATCCCGCTATTAGTACAACGCGTTATGGCAACGGTATTGAAATCTGGGGCACAGCCAGCGCAAAGGACAATAAAAATAATGATATCTATCACAACCTCATCCGAAACGTTTTCGATTCCGGAATAACATTCCAGGGCAATGCTGGTTCATATACCGGCAATAAGATTCACGACAATATCATTATTCGAAGCAGTGCATCTTTTGAATTATGGTCACACAATGCAAACGATAACATGAGCATCGAAGTCTATAACAATTATTCGGTATTTGCAGGGAAAGGATGGGGAAATACAGATCGGGGCTCAAACGATTCCTCCAAAACGATGTGGTTCGGCGATTATACTTTCGGAGAATTCGGAGGTGTTAACGCAACGAAACTTTCTCTAAAAAACAATATCTCTGTCAGTGCTTTCCGTGTATTTCGTTTTACCACAAACTTGCCGCAAAATCAGAAAATCACATGGTCGGGCAATACAGGCTATCTCGGCGACCATCTCCGTCATATCATCCAGTCGAAACCGGTAACCAGCACCGATATCAATGCTTCCCTTGCCACCTATCCGACGATGAATACCTGGACTATGCTGACCATGACCGATGCCGAAAATGAAGAGCTTGACTGTGCAGCCGCCACCATACTGAATTCACTCAGTTATGACGAGATTCTGAACTATCTCAAAACAAATTTTCCCCTTCAATCCAAGTAAATCCCATTTTTCCGACATATGGCTAAACAAACAAAATGCCGAAGTTGCGAACCGTATTGCCGAAGGCAATAGGCGAGCATGCGTGGCGTATGCCACAGGCATAGCCACGCACACAAAATAGAAACGTTCCGTGGAACTGGACACCTGATACGACGGTGACCGATCCCCCGAAGCGCTCGTATTGGTCTGAAGATAATTAATAAATTAATCTTCTCATGGGAATTGTGCGAAATCTATGCTAACATCATAATGTGATTCTTTGGGATTCACTCAATAACTGGCCATCCTACCTTCATATAATATTTCTTTGACGGTATTTATCTTATGAAAAACAAACTCGCAGTTCTATTCTCATGCATGCTGTTCGTGAATGCATGCGCACATGATTCGACGCATGACTCAGGAGATACACAGCAACCGGGCGAGGCAGGCACACCGCAAAACAGTGAACAGCCGGGGAATAACGAACAGCCGGGAAATAACGAACAGCCGGGAAATAACGAACAACCGGGAAATAACGAACAACCAGGCAATAACGAACAACCGGGAAATAACGAACAACCAGGCAATAACGAACAACCGGGAAATAACGAACAACCAGGCAATAACGAACAGCCGGGAAACAACGAACAGCCAGGCAATAACGAACAGCCGGGAAACAACGAACAGCCAGGCAATAACGAACAGCCAGGCAATAACGAACAACCAGGCAATAACGAACAACCAGGCAATAACGAACAGCCGGGAAATAACGAACAGCCGGGAAATAATGAGCAACCGGGAAATAATGAGCAACCGGGAAATAACGAACAGCCGGGAAATAACGAACAACCCGATGATGGACTTGTCACTTGCATGACAGACTTCAAACTTCCGGCACTCGAAGATATTACAGAAAAGTGTGCAGAATGGGATGTTCCCAAGCACCCAACTGTTGAGCTGCCCAGAATCCCGGAAAAATGCAAAGAATATACGATTGAATTGGATCGTTGGAATATCCTCAATACGTATGACCCAGAAAAAGCCGAGACGACGACAAGAGGCATCAGTTCTGCCATCAAATGGGCAAAAGAGAATGGATACGAGCGCGTCGTTCTGCCTGCCGGTCATTATGCCATTGGTTACTATATCCCTGATGCAATTCCTGACAATTTCATGGAAGGCATTCTTGTACTTGATGGCATGTCATTCATTATGAGTGAAGACACCATACTGCAAATCGTTCCAAATCGGGCACATGAGTATTGCATTATCGATGCAGCAGGCCGCAAGGATGTTTATATCGAAGGCGGCAAACTCATCGGTGACCGAGATGAACATACATATCAGAGCCTGCCCTGGACAGATGAAGACTGCAGTCTGATTTGTATACAAAAACATGCAGATCGCATCCATGTACATCACACCGATATGAGCGGCAGCACCGGTGACGGAATTCAATTCCTGTCTTCTACCAATTTCACGATTTCAAATTCCAATATTTGGAACAACCGACGTCAGGGATTATCCATTGTTGGCGGCATAGGCATTCGCATTTCCGGCAATGAAATTCACCATATTAAGGGCACCAACCCTCAGTTTGGTATCGATCTCGAAGGTGCAGGCCAGAAGAATGCCGATATCATTATCGATCATAATAAATTCCACGATAACTATGGTGGTGATGTTGTCAATGCCGACACCAAAAATTTACATATTGAATACAATACATTTTCGAGCGGCGATCTCACCTACCAAAGAGATGGCCTGTTTGTGAATGATGCAAACACGACACAGATCTTTGTAGGAAATACTTTCGAAAAAGCCTGTTCCAATGCAAATGGAGCCAAGCTCGTTTTTGTCCAATACGGCAAAAAATACGATATGGATTCGCCGAATATATTTATTAATAATACGATTAAGAATTCACGTGCTTATTTATCCGATCGAAACAAAACATGCGTCAAAAACAACAAATTCATCAATGCCATGTTATCAGCCATAGATATGAATGAATTACGCCTGATTGGCAATGATGTGGACAGAAAAACCGGTGGTTATGCATTTAAGAATGTCAATGGAACAGCCGAGGGCAATACCATCAATGGTGAGCCTACCAATATTCTGGATGGTATGAATGACAATCCGGAAGAACCATTTAATCTCGGAGCGAATCAGTATTTTTAATATATCATCCATCCCTCCTTTCGCTCTGTATCCCCCGCACGCATGAAGACAGCCTCTCATCTGCATGCGTGCATGAATAACATCAAAATCCGCCACATCATCTGAAACAGCAAACAGTCTTCTGCAAGCATCAAACGCCTAGATCCAAACCAGAATTCAATCAGTACTTATTCAAAAACGACACACTCGTTCAAATAATCGACACTATTTTGTGTCATGCATTGCTATTGCTATGACGTGCAGCGGCGACACCCCGAAATGCGATGCAAACAATACATGCGTTTCGGATTCATGCAGCCCAATACCGCAAAATGCGATGGCAATATTCTGTCAATAAAGCATGTCTGTCTGCGATCCGAGAGTGACATTATGCTCCGGTCAACGACAAATCAGCAGACAAAGCCATACGCCCAAATTTACAAACGCCCGCGTATCGTGCAGCGATAGCGGGCGTCAGGCGAGCGTAGGGGCGACCCCATGTGGTCGCCCAAAGCGAGTAGAGCCGTGTCGCGACACGGCTCAAAGCGAACAATATGTTAATATATATTAATACATTACATCTTCAAAATGCTAATAGCCGATGAAATCGTCTTTTCCATGGCTTCTCTGCCGTATTTATCGACCTGAGCTTTGTTCTTTTCGCCATGCGTTAGACATCCGGCCCCGCCGATACATCCGCCAACGCAAGCCATGCCTTCGATAAAGTTGGCATCCAGCAGGTTCTTGCTCTTCTTAAGCAAGGCCATCTTGCATTCCTCGATACCATCGCAGGCGCAGGGCTTCAAATCAAATTCTATCGATTGTTCCTTGAGCGCCTGAGCCACAGCATCCGAAAGGCCGCCGCTTCTCGCAAAAATGCGCCCGAAATAAGAAGCATTATCAAGTACATCTTCGTCAAGTTTGGTCAGGTCGATATCTTTACTATCGATTAAAGCCTGCAATTCTTCAAATGTAATGGCCGCATCGACATAGGGTTTAACTTTTTCGAGCTGAACCTCGGCTTTTTTGGCTGTGCATGGCCCAATAAATACAATTTTACAATTTGGTTCGCGCGATTTAATCCATTTGGCGAGCGTGGCCATCGGTGAAAGATTATGAGAAATATGAGGAACGAGCGCCGGGAATGACTTTTTAATATATTCTACAAATCCGGGGCAGCAAGAGCTCGTCAAAAAGCCTTTTTCGGCGAGTTCCTGGGATTCTGCTGCTGCAACCATATCAGCGCCAAGCGCAGCTTCAATGACGGTGTGAAAACCTAATTCTTTAATGCCGGACACGACCTGTCCAAGTTTTGCATACGAAAACTGGCTTGAAATCGACGGCGCAATCACTGCATAGACTTTATAATTTGTATTATTCTCACTCTTTTGTATCATATCAATGACATTGATAATAAAGGATTTATCCATAATTGCGCCGAACGGGCATTGATAGACACATGCGCCACAGGATATACATTTGGAATTATCAATTTCGGCTGCGCCATCCTCGCGAATATCGATCGCCTTGATTTTGCAGGCATTCTGGCAAGGTCTTTTGCGATTGACAATTGCGGTATAAGGACATACTTTTGCGCACTGACCACATTCTATACATTTGGTCTTATCGATATGCGCGACATAATTGTGATCAAATGAAATTGCACCGCGTTTGCATACATCTTCGCATCGGTGCGCAAGGCATCCGCGGCAGGAATCAGTAACAGAATAACCGGCAGCAGGACATTCGTCACAGGCGATATCTATTACTTCGATAATATTTGGATTCGCCGGATTGCCGCCAATCGCAATCTTAACGCGCTCTGCAAGGATCGC
>JAEEGL016534334.1_pt1 | contig 11517 bp, 11 predicted proteins | sample 9134231 | NCBI WGS metagenome assembly JAEEGL01 (sample SAMN16246548, study PRJNA631951) | gut metagenome | biome: gut microbiome; feature: rumen; material: fiber-attached | host: Bos | place: Iran: Karaj | collected 2018-10 | reverse complement strand
GGACTTGTGGATGCCCATATGGACAGCGTAAGAGATGAGATTCTTAAGCTGATGTGATCTAACTAAATAATTATCAGGAAATAGTCGGCAAAGGTTTGCCGGCTATTTTTTTTGCCTTTTTGCAAACGGTTCCATGATCTTTATAGGCTTGCGAAATTTGAAGTAGATATAATATATAAATCTGTGAAATCATATATTTAATGAGATATATGGTTGTATCATAAAGAAGTAGAAAAACTTTTAAATTCAATTGGATATTGTTACATAAGGAGGTTATTTCAATGAGTATTTGGAAAGCTACCAAGGTAGCTGAGATGTCAGCCAGAGAAAAGGCTCACATGGAAAAGGTTCGTAAATTTGCTGCTGAAGGTATGGTTCTTTTGGAAAATGACGGAACCCTTCCTCTTGCTGCAGATACCAGGAAGATTGCACTTTTCGGTAACGGTGCAAGACACATGATCAAGGGCGGTAAAGGATCAGGTGATGTTAACAGCAGAAGCGTAGTAGGCGTTGAGCAGGGAATCCTTGAAGCAGGCTGCGAAGTAGTTACAGGCAGCTGGCTTGATGAATATGACAAGATCTGCACTGATGCTAAGGCTGCTTATGATGCAAGAGTTAAGGATCTTATCGAGAACTCAGGTAATCCCATGGCAGGTTTCATGGAGATTTTCAACAATCCTTATCATGATCCTGATGTACAGGAAATCGGAGATGCTGACCTGGCAGATGCTGACGCAGCTGTATATGTAATTGCAAGAGATTCCGGCGAGGGTCGTGACAGAAAGCCTGTAGCAGGTGATTATGAACTTACAGATAATGAGAAGAAAAACATCGAGAAGCTGGCAGCACGCTATGATAAATTCGTAGTTGCTCTTAATGTCGGCGGAGTTATTGATACAAAGGCACTTAGAAACACAAAGGGCGTTGGCGCAGTACTTCTTATGAGCCAGGCAGGAAATGTTATCGGTACAGTTTTTGCTGATGCACTTCTTGGAAAATCCATTCCCACAGGTCATCTTGCTATGACATGGGCTGAGAACTATTCAGACTATCCGGCTTATGACACCTTCAGCTCACAAAATGGCAATGTTGATGATGAGTACTACAACGAGGGTATCTTCGTTGGATACAGATATTTTGACAGCTTTGGTAAAAAGCCTGCATATCCCTTCGGATACGGACTTTCCTACACAAGCTTTGACATCTCTGTGAAGGATGTAAGCCTTGCAGGTGAAGAACTCACAGCTAAGGTGGATGTAAAGAATACTGGAGATAAGTTTGCAGGAAAACAACTGGTTCAGCTCTATGTATCTGCTCCTGATGGAAATATTGAGAAGCCGGTTAAGGAACTTAAGGGCTTTGCAAAGACAAAAGAGCTTAAGCCCGGAGAAAGCGATGAGCTTACAATCAAGGTTAAGGTTTCTGATTTTGCTTCCTATGATGAATCAAAAGCATCTTATGTGCTTGAGCCCGGTAAGTATTTCATCAGAATCGGTGAAAACGCATGCTGCACACACATTGCTGCAGCTGTAGAAGTAGCTGCTGAAGTCGTTACACAAAAGCTCGCTAATAAGATGAAGGTAGACACAGAGCTTAATGAGATCTCCGCTAAGAATGCTACTCCTCTTACATACGACGAAGAAGAGTCTGAGAAGGCAGCAGCAAAGGTTCTTACACTTGATGCAAGCGCAATTAAGACTGTTGTAGCTGAGTATGAATGTGCTCCTACAGAATACAACTGCGATAAGGCAGAAAAGATCACTCTTTCTGATGTTAAGTCAGGAAAAGCTACCATGGAGGATCTCCTTGGACAGCTCACAGTAGAAGAGATGGCAGATCTCTGCGTAGGTACAGCAAGAGGCGGCTTTGGAGGAACAAGCGTAATCGGTACTGCATCAGCAGTAGTTCCCGGAGCAGCAGGAGATACAAGCTCCAAGATGGCAACAGACAGAGGTGTTCAAAACCTTGTTCTTGCTGACGGACCTGCAGGTCTTCGTCTTACACCTTACTTCGCTGTTGATGAAGAAAATCAGTATATTCCTGAGATGAGTGCTGTAGCGTTTGATTTTGCAGGCACATTTGAGCAGCCCACAACAGACATTAAGGGTGAAGTTACAAAGTATTATCAGTACTGCACAGCTATTCCGATTGCTACCATGCTTGCTCAGACCTGGAATATGGATGTTATCGAAGAAGCAGGCGATATTGTAGGAACAGAGATGGAAGAGCTTGGTGTTAACCTCTGGCTTGCACCCGGTATGAACATCCAGAAGAATCCTCTTTGCGGAAGAAACTTCGAGTACTATTCAGAGGATCCGCTTCTTGCAGGTATGTGCGCAGCTGCTGATACAAAGGGTGTTCAGAAGCATAAGGGATGCGGAACAACCATCAAGCACTTTGCATGTAACAACCAGGAAGATAACAGAATGCATACCAATGCTCATGTAAGTGAGAGAGCACTTCGTGAGGTTTATCTTAAGGGCTTTGAGGTAGCTGTAAGGCAGTCACAGCCTCTGTCAATCATGACAAGCTACAACCTCATTAACGGTATCCACGCAGCAAATAACTACGATCTGCTTACTGCTATTTGCAGAAATGAATGGGGATTCGAAGGCGTAGTTATGACTGACTGGGGAACAACAGGCGGCATCGAGATGGAGCAGAAGAAGTTTAAGTATGGCAGTTCCAACGCTGCTGACTGCGTAAGAAGCGGTAACGATCTTACAATGCCCGGTTCTGATGAAGATGTTAAGAACATCCTTGATAATGGTGTTACAAGAGCTGAGCTGCAGGCTTGCACACGTCGTATCCTTGACTGTGTACTTAAGTGCAGATACTAATTATGGGTAAGCTTTGGGGAAAGCTTAATAGAAGGTTTTAGAGAAGGTTTAAAAAGAAAGTATTAGAGAAGGTTTAAGAAGGAGCTGTCGCACGGGGGTGCGGCAGCTTTTTCAATCTATAGGATGACAGGGATGAAAAGCACTCCGTGAATACGAGCAGGTAATAGTTATTTTAACGAAATTACATAGAAGTTTTAGAAAGTGGGCTATTTCTCTATGTATAATAGTATTATAACTTTGCGATACTACACAAAAACAGATGCGCATATATACAGGAGGATAAGGTCATTATGAAAAGGAAACTAATAAGCCTATTAACTGTTGCCGCTCTTATGATAGCTATGCTTACAGGATGTTCGCCCAAAAATGAAGTTGGAGCTGAGCAGCTTGCAGACAAGAAAGTTGGAATTTGTATTTATCAGTTTAATGATAATTTTATGACACTTTTCAGAAATGAGTTACAGAGTTATCTTGTATCAAAAGGATTTTCAGAAGAAAACATCACTATAGTGGATGGTGCAAATAGCCAGGACACACAGACGGCTCAGATTCAGGAATTCATTGATAATAAGGTGGACGTTCTTATCGTAAACATTGTTAATTCATCCTCTGCAGGAACCATCACAGATCTTGTGGCAGGGGCAGGAATCCCACTTGTTTATATTAACCGCGAGCCGGGTCCTGCAGAAGAGCAGAGATGGGCAGATAAAAACATGAATGTCTGCTACGTTGGCTGCGATGCCCGCCAGTCAGGAACATATCAGGGAGAGATTATTTCAGACATTGGTAAAAGCAAGGTTGATCTTAATAAGGACGGCAAGGTTCAGTACATAATGATCGAGGGCGACCCTGAAAACATCGATGCCCAGTATCGTACAAAATATTCAATCAAGGCTCTTCAGGATGCGGGAATTGATGTACAGTGTCTTGATGACCAGATTGGAAACTGGGATATGGATGCAGCAAAGCAGCTGGTGGCAGAGTCTCTTGCTGCACATCCTCAGACAGAGGTCGTTTTCTGTAATAATGACGCCATGGCTCTTGGTGCTCTTGAGTCCATTAAGGCAGCAGGCAGAACCGTTGGCACAGATATCTATCTTGTAGGAGTAGATGCACTTGCAGAGGCGGTTGATGGCGTTATCGAAGGAACAATTACAGGTACTGTTTTCAATGATCATATAACACAGTCCCACAGCGCAGGCGATGCAGCAATCAACTACGTCGTAGGAAATGGCAATGAACACTACATCGGTTGCAACTATATTAAAGTTACTAAAGATAATGCCAAGAAGATTCTGGATTCAGTTAAATAAGAGCTATAAACAGGTTTTTATTTCATTCCAGTAATTTTCAGCCGGCTCCATCTTTTTAAGAATTTTCTCCAGCTCCATCTTTTTAAGAATTTTCTCCGGCAAAGAATTTATAGGGTTTGGTTCCTGAGTAAATAGTGAGTCTATACTCTGAACGGCTCCGGAACCAAGCTCATCATAGATCATCGGTCTATAGTCTTCCAAAGCATGCCAGAATCGTATTTTTCCTGCTAAACCGTGACAGGAGATTTATCGAATTTAATTGCGTGTTTGTATGCATCGTCTATGCACAGGCGCATATTTTCATAATCTTCAAGGCATGATAAAACCATTCCCTTTATTATAAGAAGGACAGCCTGCATCTTGGTGAGATAACTGATATTATTGTCAGTTGTTGCATCGTAAATTTTGATGCACCAGTCAAGGGTATCACGGGCTTCTGTCAGGTTGTAAAAGAAACCTGAAGTTTCGAAAGAAGATATCCTATGTTTATGGAATTGACAGAATATGTACGCTAAAATGATAATACATCCGGAAAGTTTAGAAACGCTATTTACCCACGTAAGAAAGACAACGAGATACAATATGAGGTTATGAGTATGGGATTTGGAGAAGAGTTGAAAAAAGCCAGAAAAGACAAGCATATTTCACAGGAAGAACTTGCTGAGATACTTAATGTGAGTAGAGTTTCTGTCTCAAAGTGGGAAAGGGGCGAAACATATCCGGAAGTTGAAACGCTTATCGGAATTGCCAGAAATTTACGCCTATCATTAGATGATCTTATGAATGAGGAATTGTCTCACATTTCAGATTTTGAATTCCTTTTATCTCTTGATACAGATAAGTATGGTGCAAGGCTAAGAACGGTGCCTAAGGAAACAATTGTAAAGGCATATATTGGTACATCGCCCCAAAATGCCAAATGGATAGCATCATTTTTTAGCAATATAGATTTTGATAAGGAAGCCTCAAAAATAGGCAGGATAAGAATTAAAGAAATAGAAGATGCTCAGAATGAAGTACTGAGAATTATAAACAGCTAATAATTATTTAACGCTTATGAACATAGCGATATTTATTCGGAGATAAAGCATGAAACTTGTTGAACTTGCTACAGAAGAAGTTAAACAAATCTATAAAAAACGGCTTATTTATGATTTTATAAGTGATGAACAAAAGCCTCTGGATGTGATTCTGAAGGCTATTGATGAAGGCATTTATAAGTGCCTTGGACTTAGAGATGAAGACGAGCTAATCGGATATGTTTTTCTTGTGAAAAATGATAAGGACTATCTCATAGATTATTTTGCTATATACCCTGAAAAACGAAATCTCGGAATTGGTGGGAAGGCACTTAAATTATTGGCGGAATACTTTGTTGATGCTGATATAGTGCTATTAGAGATAGAAGATCCTGATAAAACAGATGATATGGAAGAAAAGGAGCTTCAGGCAAGAAGACGAGCTTTTTATCTTAGAAACGATTGCATGGATACGGGAATCAGAGCGATATGTTTTCAGGTGCCATTCCAGATATTGGTTCTTGGACAGCATAAATCTGAAGATTTAGGAAAGCTAAAGGAGTTATACAAATCGTTTTACAGAATGGTCTTACCCAAAGAAGTTTTTGATGAAAATATTGGGGATTTTTATTGACCAACCGATGTCGAAAAGAATAGATTCCGGTTTTTCTGAGGAATAGCAGGAATCTATCGTATTATGTGAGGCAGAACGTGAAAAGAAATGATGAATTGATTACGCTTGAAAATGTCACAAAAAAATACAGCAGCAAAGTCATAATCGATAGTGTTACGCACACTTTTTATAAAGGAGAATCCATCGCGTTTTACGGGCATAATGGTTGCGGGAAAAGCACGATGCTGAAGCTTATCCCGGGACTTATATCGATCAGCAGCGGTGACCTTAAGTACCATGAAAAGCTGCGTTTTTCCTATGTTCCGGAGAAATTTGTGGGGATGGAGATCAATATGACCGACTATCTTTGCGGTGTAGCACGGATGGAGGGTGTGAATCAGTCTGTGGTCGATGGACTGATCAGAGATTTCTTTCTGGAATCAATGATTCACACCAGGATGGACAAGCTTTCTAAGGGGAGTTTACAAAAAGTTGGTGTGATTCAGGCGCTCATGGCGCCCCACGATGCTATTTTGCTTGACGAGCCGCTTTCCGGACAGGATGCTGAATCTCAAAAGGTTTTCATAGATAAGGTTAATGAGTTACGAAGCCGCGGAATCACAATTTTTATGGCCTGTCACGAGAAAAAGCTGATAGATGCGCTTTCCGACAGGGTGTACACGATTGAGCAAGGAAAGCTTAAAGAAAGTAGTGGTTTGGGCGATGCAGTTTATTCCGTATATGTGAGAAATAACCCGGCACTGGCTGCCAGGCATGATATGCGAAGTAACGGCGGATGCTACGAGCTGACTGCAGAGGAGACGGAGCTTAAGGCAACTGTGCTTGGACTATATGAAGAAGGATGGGAGATTGTTGGCATTGAAAAACTCGATTGAATTATTCAGGCTGCGGCGAAAACTTTTACAAAAAGGACAGGTGCTGATCATACCGGTAGTTGCTACTGCAATTTTCATAGGCATCATGTATTCTATGGCTCCGATTGGTGTTACCAGCAGTTTTCTGCTCTCAGCCGCTTTTCTTTATTTCATTTGCGTGTTTATATCCATGACTCTGAATGGAAAAGAGAACGATGTGTTTGAGGAAACACTGATGCTGCACTGCAATACGCCGTTTAATTACTATGTTTCCCGCGAAATGTTGCTATATACTCAGTGTTTTGGATATTCTTTAATATTAGCGATGTTTCCGGCTGTGCTGTTTTTGCTTAGAGGCTCCATGTTTATCAGACCTATGGGTGTAGCGGATGTTACTTTTGGCGGGCTCTATATTTTCTTAAGTGGGCTATGTGGCATGGCAACCGGGGATTTCTTTCATCCACGATTTTTACCTAAGAGAAAAGATGGTATATTAGGCGCACTTGTGGTTTCGGTGCTTGAAATATGTAAAGACGGGCTGATCGAAGCTTTCGTACCCTTTGTGGCTTTGAATTTTGTTCTGCCACCTTTTCTTGATGGTTTCATGTTGGTCGGTAGTACAGATTATTTTGAGCCAAAGGGAATGGGCTTGATTTTTCTGCACATGGTTTTGTATGTTGCGGTTGTGACCTGCCTGAAAATATGGGTGCTGGAGAAGAAAAGATTTAGGTATTGAAAAGGAAGAAGCTGTGAAATTGAATCAATCACAAAGATAAACCTCCGCAAGATAAAATGATTTGCGGAGGTTTGAGTAGATATATTTTTGTGGTATTAGATGAACTTTTTTGCGAACTTCATCGCGTCGTTTCTGCTGCCATCTACGGCTTTGCTCTTGAGATAAAATGTTTCCTCTTCGACTTTGATGCCCTTCTCTGTGAGAGCTTTCTTTATTAGATCAAGCGCATGCTTGGAGAGCCATGAGGTTGAGAACACAACTGCTTTACCAACCTTGTCGCTTGAAAGAGTATTGAGGTACTTCTTGAGCTCGTCATCGATGCCGTATGCGTAAAGAGCTCCGCCGATGAAAAGGACATCAGCTTTCTCTGTAAGCGCTGCATCTGCTGCGTCAACAGAAACTGCATTAACGCCGGCTGCCTCAGCGATGTATTCTGCTACCTTCTTGGTGTTGCCTGATCTTGAAAAATATCTAACTGCTGTATTCATGTTATTTACCTTCTTTCTATAAAACCGGTACTGTGTTACTACGTATTTATGCGCTAGCATTTAGCTCTAATAGATTGTGCGCAATTTAAATTATAACCTTAATCTTATTTTTGTCAATAAAAAAGACCCGTGATCACACGGGTCAGAGATCAGCTCATCTGTAGAATGATAAACGAGATGCCTCTTAATTATAGTCGAAGTGACAGGGTTTGAACCTGCGGTCTCCGCTCCGCTCCGGTCGGCCCAAAGCCGACGTCCACTGGACGTCGTGGGCCCTCTGCGACCCGAACGGGCGCTCAGTACGCATAAGGTCGCAGGCACAATACCGGTTATTTGAGTAATAAAAAAATCAGATACCTAAAGGTACCTGATTTTTTTATTAGTCGAAGTGACAGGATTTGAACCTGCGACCTCTGCGTCCCGAATATAGATACGGATTTCCCGTTCTGTATTATTTCGTTCCAAAGTCTGTTATTTCAAGGACTTTTCCAATCCAACGATTATATGATAACACCGTATAACACAGAATAAAATGACGAATATAACATTTTTGGTAGAACAAAAGGTAGAATTGTCAGCTCTCTATAAACTTTCAGACAAGGTTTATGGAGAGCTTTTTTTGAGCTCTTTTTTAATGCAAGTAAAGGAGCAGTTTATGGCAGTATTAAAAAACAAAACCCAGGGAAATTACACACTGGTTTCTCAGAACATCATGAGAGACAGGAACTTATCACTTACAGAACGCGGTATGTTTCTGACTTTTCTTTCCTTACCGGATAGCTGGCAGCTTACAATCAAGGGACTATGCCAGATCCTTCCGGATGGAAAAGATAAGGTATCCAAGACGCTAAACAGTCTCATTGATAAAGGCTATATCACCAGAGAACAGAGCAGGGATGGCGGAGGAAAATTTGACTCCACTATCCTTGAAGTTCATGAGACACCTGTCATTCCGACAGGGCCAACACAGCCAACAGATCCTACTGATCCAAAGAGAAAGGTTATTAAGGAATTCCCGATAAAACCTCACTCTTCACCGTGTCCTGAAAACAAGTTGTGCGTTGTTGATTTTCAGCCTGTAAGCATCTATAATTGACAATATAGGCTGGAAATCAACAACGAAAGGTAACAAAATGATAGGTAGAGAACAAGAAGTTCAAAAGTTAAACGAGCTTTATAACAGTGGAGAGGCAGAATTAATCGCCATTTATGGAAGAAGACGAGTAGGAAAAACATATCTTGTAAGCGAGACATTTGCTGGAAAAATGGCATTTCATCACGCTGGATTATCACCAATAGAGATGGAAGAAAAAGATGGTGGGACTCCTTTACGTAAGCAACTAAAACATTTTTATAATTCACTTATTCTTCATGGGATGAAGAAAAGCAGATGTCCCGACAATTGGTTGGATGCATTTTTAATGTTGGAGTTATTCTTACAGGAAAAAGATAACGGTAACCGTCAGGTAGTTTTCTTTGATGAATTACCTTGGATGGATACTCAGAAATCCGGTTTTTTGACTGCTTTTGAAGGATTCTGGAACACATGGGGGTGTTATCGTAAAAATTTGATGGTAATCGTATGCGGAAGTGCTACGACCTGGATAAAGAATAAGCTTATAGATAATAATGGTGGATTGTATGGACGATTAACATATGAAATCAAATTATCGCCTTTTTCATTAAAGGATTGTAAAGCTTTTGTGGAAAGTAAGAAAGTAAAACTATCCGATTATGATATTGTTCAGGCTTATATGATAATGGGTGGAATACCATATTATCTTAAGCATTTGGAAAAAGGGAAAAGCCTGGCGCAGAGTGTTGATCGTATGTTCTATGCCAAGAACGCTCCTCTGAAAGATGAATATGATAGACTTTTCGCATCAGTATTTAAAAATCCTGATAAAATGAAAGCTATTATAGAGTGCATTGCAAAGAAGAACGCTGGATATACTCGTCAGGAAATATCACAGCTAACCGAGATAACGGCTGGTGGAACACTGTCAGATGATTTGGATGCGCTGATAGCAAGCGACTTCATAATAAAGTATGTACCTTTTAGCATGGGAGCAAGGGATGAATGCTATAAATTGGCTGATTCCTTCTGCATGTTCTATCTGAGGTTTGTAAAAGACAAAAGTTCATTGGACAGCTCATTTTGGTTAACAAACCTAACTTCCCAGAATATTATCACATGGCGCGGATTTGCTTTTGAGAATGTTTGCTTTAATCATGTAGATCAGATAAAAAAATCTTTGGGAATTAGCGGAGTCAACACGAACCAGTCTTTATGGTCTAAAAGGGCGGACGATACGGAAGGCACACAGATTGATCTACTTATAGATAGAGCCGACAACGTTATAAATATGTGTGAGGAGAAGTTTTATAACAACATATTTAGCGTTAATAACAAATACCATCAGACCTTATTGAATAGACAAGAATTGCTGGAAAGGGAAATTCCTAAAGGAAAAGTGATTCATAATACGCTAATTACCACTTATGGCCTGAAATATAATGAATACAGCACATTCTTTGATAATGTAATAACCATGAAAGATTTGTTTTGATTGTTGATTTTGAGCCCGAAAGAACATTTTGGATGGCATAGGGGCTGGAAATCAACAACGCGCAATTATTGCAATGTTTACATATTACGACAGATTGAGGGAACAATTTGACGGCTCGTGCCTATTCTCTCTATAGTAGTCTGGTACCGACAGACAATGAGGATGAGGCTGTTTTAACAGCCAAACAGGTATCATTCAATGACCGTCAGTGGTATATCATCGCGGACAATTCTGATGGCAATGGTGAAGGCACGGTTACTATTGATGGCAGAAAGCTCCATCAGTCTAAAAAAGACTTGGAACAGCAGAAGGTATTTACCAACAACCTTTGCCGTGAAAGAGAACTGCATGTAGCTGAGAAAGGATATCACTTTGATGGTACTCCTATCGAGTCAGGCGAGATCATCACATGGAATGTTCAGTGTGATAATCACCAGGAAGTTTGTTGAGCGCTATTTCCTTTAGACGAAACACAACGTAATCAGCTTCTGCCGAATCAAGAAGATCTTGATCCTTAATTCCAAGCTTATTCTTTAAAACGGAAGAATTATCGTAAAGATAAGGATCACGCATTAATATCATTCATATGTTCAAACCTTACTCATTATAGCGCCTGGTTGCTTAATAGTTTCTTTATGCTTTTTTACACTCATTTTAGAGATAATTCTATATAATCAAGATATAGTATTTATCAACATTCTAAAATGAGGAAAATCATTGAGACATCGATACTTGACAGTAATGCGGAATAGAAATACGCTCCTTAGAGCAGAGCAGAGCAGAGCAGAGCAGAGCACAGGCTAACTGCGCCCGCCTGTGCCCTTTAGGGTATTTTGCGTCTTGCGATTGCGAGGCGCTTGAAACTGAATACAACATTCGTGATGGATAACCGTCGGATTCTGACGGGGTAAGTATACCCTGTCAGGTTCGGCGGTTTTTGTGTGTAGATTAAATTACTGATAGCGAGGACGGTCAAATATGAGTGTAAGGATGAAAAGATTTTTAGGTATATTATTGGGTCTGGAGGTTATAGTCTGTCTTATTCTGGGAATAAATATAAAAG
>JAEEGL015968802.1_pt1 | contig 11517 bp, 13 predicted proteins | sample 9134231 | NCBI WGS metagenome assembly JAEEGL01 (sample SAMN16246548, study PRJNA631951) | gut metagenome | biome: gut microbiome; feature: rumen; material: fiber-attached | host: Bos | place: Iran: Karaj | collected 2018-10 | reverse complement strand
GGGCGCCATGACCGTGTCCGCGGTCCGCATCGCCGACGAAAGCGCGACCGAGCTGGTAATCCCCGCGTCCATATCCTATCTGGGGTTCGAGTGGGAGGTCGCCTCCATAGCCTCCAAGGCCTTCATGGGGAACGGCAAACTGGAATCCGTCACCATCGCCGCCGACGTCGGGTACAGGTCCTTCTCCGGATGCTCCAGTCTCAGGTCCGTCGAGCTCGGGGGGGTCTCCTCAATCGGATCCTATGCGTTCAGCGGATGCAAGGCTCTCGAAACAGTGCATAACGACGGCACCCTCGAATCCATAGGCACGAGCGCTTTCAGCGGGTGCGCCTCCCTCTCTGACATAGACCTCAGAACAGTCAAATCCGTGGGGAAGCACGCATTCTACTGCTGCAGTTCCCTAACCAAAGCAGACCTGGGCAGAGCCGAGTCCATAGGCTACGGCGCGTTCAGCGGGACGGACCTGCAGGACATCAGATTTGGTGCACTCTCTTACGTCGACCCCAAGGCGTTCTTCAGATACGCCTTCTATGACGGCGACGGAAAGATCGGGGCCACCGCCGAGGACCTCAGCCTTCGCCACTTCACCGGCGGGGGCAAGGCCCTGAGTTTGGAATACTGAACCCGGACGGCCGGATGCCCCGGCAGAAACCCGATACGGCGGCGGAAGGCGGCCCGTCAAGGGCCGCGCCGCCATTTTCCCTTCCTTTGGCTCATCCGCTCTGTTTGTCGCTGGCAGCATATGCTTCTTTTCCGCTCGCTATTGAGTGGGATTACCGTGCATACTCCCAGGCAGCGAAGCTCACCCACTTTGGGCCCATCTGGATTCACGCCGACACACTCCCAGCCGCCATATTCAAAACGGCCTAAGTTGCGGAAGATCTGCGCGAAATGTATCGCGGGCTGCCGGGCCATTTTGAATGCCGAGTCCTCGGCGTAATAATGCCGGAGTGCCTCGCGGAATTCCTATGATTGGCGGCGTTTTCGGCATTTACTGGAGAATAATTCGCCGGATATCTCTTTTGAAACCGAAAATCAACCAGCTTGAATGAAAGATTCAGGAAAAATGGCGCCGCCGCACGGATTTGAACCGAGGACCTTGTGATTAACAGTCACACGCTCTACCTACTGAGCTACAGCGGCTTGTGTAAGTGCGTGAACGAAACGCTTATATTAATATTTTATGTCAAAACTGATGCTCTGGAATCAGGCAGACAATCTTCTGCCCACCAATGAAGATTCCATTAATCTGTCGCAGAGCCAGTCTATGACGTTGACCTCTTCTATGCCGCCGTACGAACCGAGTCCGAAACGATCCATTGTGAGGACCGTTCTGCGGTAGTTGACATTCACCCGTTCCAAAGGTCTCAGTTCCCTTTCTCTGGTCTCGTCAGCCATCATGGTCTTAGTGACCTGATAGTGCTCGACACTCTCCGAATCCGTAACAGTGAAATCGACTTCTGAATCTTTGCAGCGGCCTACACGTACCGTATACCCTCTCCTGAGCAGCTCCATATATACGTTGTTCTCCAGCGGCCTGCTTATGTGGCGGGTTCTCCATTCATAACGGCTCTTCTTATGCCTATGTCAGCGGAGTAGAAATTGCTCTTGGATTTCAACATCTATATTAAACGCAACCTGTGCTGAACACGCAGTTCGTGTGTTAGTATGTCAAGACTGATCGCAGTTCCACGAGAATGCGGCCAAAAAGATCGGCACCGAATATTCACAGTCAGCCGAAATAACGGTTCGCCTAACACTTTTGCTGAAATGAAATGTTAAATCGGCCGCCCGAGAAAGCCGGGTGGCCTGGATTGTTTTTGCGGCGGCAGGCAGGCTCAGCGCCCGTACCACTTGTGTTTTCCCCATCTGGTCTGGTTGATGTAGACCCCCTGCGCGATGGTGTTGCAGCATGCGCGGGCCTTCTCCTCTGCGTTGGGGCCTTTGTAGGTCCTGTAGCATCCGAGACATTTCCAGGCCGTTTCGGCTTTTTGGTCTGTCATTGCGACTGAATCCCAAGGCAGATTAATAAATGTTGGGACAGAAGCTCTCTCCATCGGCCATCCGCCTTTTTTGGCAGTGGATTCCGATCTTTGTTGGAATGAATATAGCATTGGGTTGAACGGGCAGAAAAAACTCGGAAATGTAGACAATTGCCGAATGCCCTACTGGGTAAAAGGCTCGTATTTCTCCTATCTTATTTATAGTTTCTACACCCATTAGCACTTATGAACAGAATCAAGGTGATCAATGAGCCTTCTGAGCTGGTCCCTATGCTCAGGTCCGTTGATACACCCGTGAAAAGAGACGTCCTCAAAGAGGTCACACTGGAGTGGAGGACCGCCGACGAGATCGCAGAGAAATACGGTCCCGAAGGCAGGGATGCCATAGTCTTCTTCGAGAAGATGAAACTGGTGGAGACCCGTTGGATGTCCAAAGACGGCGGGTATCCGGAGAAATCGTATCATACGTATTACACATCTTTCAGCATAAACGCGCAGTGGCCAGTTTACGAGATCAGCGACGTTCTGACCGCGGCCATGATGGGCGACGACGAATACGGGGAGATCGAGCGGAAAATCCTGGAGAAAGTCGGGAAGGACGGCGTATTCTCGGGCGACGTGGCGGAATCCCTGGGGCTTTCGTCGACCATGCTCAAGAGTCTGGTCCGCAGATCGGTGAAGATGGATTACCACGGGCACAGGATAGAGCTCATCCGCGAAGAGTAATTCCATGCCCGATATTTGGATAATGAGGATAGGGCACCGTCCAGAAAGGGATAAGCGCGTCACGACGCATGTGGCGCTGTCTTCGAGAGCTCTCGGAGCCAGAGGCATCTATGTCGATACCCACGACGAAGTCTTGGAGGAGAACATCCGCAGCGTGGCCGAGAGGTTCGGCGGGGACTACCAGATAAAGACCGGGGTCAGATGGCAGGACGCCATCCGCGGATTCGATGGGAAGGTCATCCATCTCACCATGTACGGCGAGAGGGTCGACGAAGCTCTCCCCAAGATACCCCGCGACGAGAATCTCATGATAGTCGTGGGGGCGGAGAAGGTGCCCCGCGAAGTCTACGACCGCGCGGATTTCAACATCTCGGTGGGCAACCAGCCCCATTCGGAGATAGCGGCTCTGGCTATATTCCTGGACCGCCTCACCGAAGGAAAGGCCCTGTATTCCGACCGCCACGGGAAGATCACGGTGGTTCCCAACGAAAGGGGGAAGACGGTTGTCGAGAATTCCGACCGATTTCGAATGCATGAGGTTTCTCATCGAGAAAGGATGCAAGAGGCGCGTGATCATCCATTGCTGCACTGTCAGGGCGGTGGCGGAGGAGATGGCATCCCGCATCCCGGAGGCCGACAGGGATCTGGTCATAGCGGGCGCGCTTCTGCATGACATAGGCCGCTCCGTCGACCACTCGATAATGCACGCCTGCATCGGGGCGGAGATAGCCGAGGGCCTGGGGCTTCCGAAGGAGATCGTCGAGATCATCCGCAAGCACACCGGCGCCGGCCTGGACGCGGTGGACGTGGAGGAGCTCGGCCTCCCGACCGGGGATTATATGCCCCGGACGCTGGAGGAGAAGATCGTGGCGCACGCCGACAACCTGGTCAGCGACAACCGCGTGGTGCCGCATGAGCATTCGGTGAACAAGCTTGCCGCCAAAGGGGCCTTCCGCGGCGCGGAAAGGATCGAGCTGCTCCACATGGAGCTTTCCGATCTTTACGGCGAGGATCTGGATTGCATCATCGGCAAGATCGGGGAGTACCCGAGGCTGAAGTGCATGTCTCTGATGCCCGAATACGACTGAAAAACATCTGCGGGTACCGGGGGATCCCCTCGGCTCCCTCATCCATTATGCGACATAGAATCTGGTCAGACTCATGCCTTTTTATCGGTGCATACGCATTGAGGTCCGAGACACATGGTAACCGAACTGAGCGGATCCAATTTCGATAGCTTCGTCAAAGAACACAGCGTGGCCCTCGTCGACTGCTGGGCACCCTGGTGCGGGCCCTGCAGAAGGATGGGCCCCATAATCGACGAGCTCGCGGCCGATCTCGAAGGAAAGGTGGGAGTCGCCAAGCTCAACACGGACGACAACCAGGACATCGCGTACAAATTCGGCATCAGCGCCATCCCCACCCTTCTGATCTTCAGGGACGGGAACCTCGCCGATTCCCTCGTCGGGCTGAGGCCGAAAGAGGCAATCATCGATGCGCTCGGGCTGCAGCGATGGACGCCGACGTGTTCATAATAGGGTCCGGGCCCGCGGGAGTCCAAGCGGCCATCCACGCATCTAGGAAGAAATCCTCGGTGCTGGTCGCCGGGAAGAGCTCGTCCAGCTCCATGTCCGGGGCTGAGATAGAGAATTACTTCGGGACCGGGGCCCTCCCGGGGGACAGAATCTTGGCCGAGGGCATCTCGCAGGCGGAATCCTTCGGCGCAGTTTTCCTGGGCAAGAACGTGGTGTCGGCTTCCGCCGATGGAAAAAGGTTCAGATTCGTTCTCGAGGACGGGACCGAGGTCGAGGCAAAATCCGTCGTGATCGCGACGGGGATATCGCGCCAGAAGCTCGGGATCCCGGGCGAGAAGGACCTTTACGGCAAAGGCGTGAGCTATTGCGCGTCATGCGATTGCAATTTCTATAAAGGGCGCAGGGTCGCCGTGGTCGGGAACGATTCTGAGGCCGCCATGTCCGCGGAGCTTATGACCCATTACGCCGCAGAGACCCATTGGATTGTATGGGACCCGAAGGCGGACGAAACGCTGGCGAAGAAGGCGGAGGACGCCGGGGCCGTCATGCACCGTTCCAAGCCCAAAGCCGTGGCAGGAGACGGGAAGGTCGAATCCCTGGTTTTGGAGGACGGCACGATCATAGCCGTTGACGGGGTCTTCATAGAATTGGGGGCAAGATCGTCAGCCGACATAGCGATGGATCTGGGCGTCATGCCGGAGATCGACGATTCGATCGGGGTCGGGGCGGATTGCTCCACCGAAGTCCGGGGAGTGTTCGCATGCGGAGACGTCACCGGGAGGCCATGGCAGGTCGCCAAAGCGGTGGGCCAGGGCTGCATCGCGGGAACCGGCGCCGCAGATTACGCGAGGAAAGCTGAATGACGGTATCCGATCTGATCTCCGGGATGCTCAGGGAAGAGGGCGGATTCCAGAAGGCCTTCCGCGACATCCTCGAGAACGAGCTCGACATCTCCCTCAACGAATTCTGCCAGCAGGCGGGGATATCCCAGAGCACAATGTACAAGCTTCTGGAGGACCGCAGGGAGCCCAATCTGCGCACCGTCCGCCAGGTGATAAAGGCCCTGAAAGTGCTGTCCAAGCCCGAGTCCAAGCGTTTCATCGCCGTCATAGCCTCAACGAACGTGGTCGACAACCTGCCCAAATCCGTCGATTTCAACGGCATGAGCGTCACCGTCAAGGAATATCCCGTCCAGACCGTCGAGGATGCCATAATCGCCGCGGTCCGCGCGGAGAGGGACGGCGCCTTGGGGGTCGTCTGCGCACCGATAGTCGCGCCGACAGTGGAGAAGATACTGGCGATACCGGTGTCCCGCGTCATACCGACGGAGAGCGTCATACTCGCCGTGGACAGGCTGATGACTTCGATCTGATTCTCAATCTCCATTCTCCCGTTTTTAGTTGCGCTCCGACCTAAAAAAATAAAACATGGCACGGCATCCGCGGTTCCTAGGTGAGATCACTGTTCGAGATGCAGGTCGTCAGCAACACGCCGCTCGTAGGGATTTCAGATCCGGACATCGTGGCGGAGACGTTCCTAACGCAGATAGGCTATCTGCCCAAGGGATACGATCCCAGGACCAACGCGTCCGGGGTCAAGGAAAGCGTCCCTTACCGCCTTTTCATGGATTATTTCATGTCTTTCCCGTCGAAGGCGTGGTCCGCGGAGGAGCTGGCCGCGCTTCTGGAGACGACCAAGCCGACCATTTATCGCCATATCAACAAGCTCAAAGCGCTGGATATTCTGGAGACGGTAGACGTCGAATGCGACGGCCAGAAACGCAAGGGATACCGCATAAGGTTCGGCGACCTGTCCAAGGCCTGGGCTTTCGCGGAGTCCAACGTGAAGATGGCGATGGAGAACTACCGCATGACGGTCGCGCATTTCCAGGAACTCATGTCCGAGAGGTTATGACATGGCAGACAAATATGCGATAACGCCCGGATCCAGATTCATCGTCCACCACGGGAAGGAAGGCATCACCGAGGGCACGCTCAAAGGCATCACCGTCATGGGAGGGAGCACCGCGATGGCGTTCGAGCTCGACGACGGCGTGATGCGTTACATCAACTCTACGGCGATCCAATACATGGACCTCATAGGGGACGCTCCCGAGGAAGAGAAGCCCCAGAAAGACGTCGGAAACGTGTATTATGGCTGACCCTCGCGCCGCAGATCTGGCCGCGGACATAATCGCCGCCGCGAAGTCCGGGGAAATCCGGGACAGGGCATCGCTGCAGAACCTGAAGCTGAAGCTCTGCAAGAGATACGGCCTCCAGGGTGTCCCGCCGAACTCCGAGATCCTGGCGGAAGTCAGGCCGGAAGACAGGGACCTGCTGCTTCCGCTGCTCCTGAAGAAGCCTATGCGCACGATGAGCGGGGTCGCCGCCGTCGCGGTCATGACGTCCCCCTGCGACTGCCCCCACGGCAAATGCGCCTATTGCCCGGGAGGGGTCTCCAACGATTCTCCCCAGTCCTATACTGGCAAAGAGCCGGCCGCCAGGCGCGCCGGAAGGAACGGTTACGACCCGTATCTCCAGGTATCGGACAGGATAAAGCAGCTCTCGGACATCGGTCACGACACCGCCAAGATCGAGCTGATAATCATGGGCGGCACGTTCACCTGCAGGGACCCGGAGTATCAGGAATGGTTCGTACGCAGGTGCTTCGATGCTCTGAACGGCAGGGACTCAGACTCGTTGGAAGAAGCCCAGAGGCTGAACGGGAGCTCGGACCACAGATGCGTAGCGATGACCGTCGAGACCCGCCCGGATGTCTTCGACGCCGCCCAGATCGAAAGGGCGATGGCGTTGGGTGCGACCAGAGCCGAGCTGGGAGTGCAGATATTGGACGATGAGGTTCTTGCAGGAGTGGACAGGGGCCACGGGGTAGAGGAAGTGCGCAGATGCACGAAGGAATGCAGGGAGCACGGGTTAGCTCTGTGCTACCATCTGATGCCTGGGCTGCCAGGATCGGATCCGGAGAAGGACATGGAATGTTTCAGGAAGGTTTTCTCCGACCCGGATTTCCGCCCGGACATGCTCAAGATCTACACGACACTGGTCATAAGCGGCACCAAGCTGTATGAGATGTGGGAGTCGGGGGAGTATGAGCCGTACGACGTGGACACTGCCGCCGCCCTGATCTCAGACATGAAATCCGAGGTGCCGGAGTACGCCAGGATACAGAGGATCCAGCGCGACATCCCCGTGCCGCAGATAACCGCCGGAATTCTGAAGAGCAATCTGCGCCAGATAGTGGAGGACAGGATGGCTTCTGAGGGCAGGGCTTGCAGATGCATACGCTGCCGCGAGGTCGGCCACACCGGCGCGGTTCTGGAGGACCCGTCGAAGATCGCGCTGAAGACCTTGGAATACGGGGCTTCGGATGGAACCGAACTTTTCATCTCTTACGAATACGAGGATTCGCTTGTGGGCTATGTCAGGCTCAGGCTGAGCGGATGCGAAGACGCCATCCTCAGGGAGCTGAAGGTGTTCGGGAAGATGGCAGTCCCGGGCGGCGGCGGCAGCTGGCAGCACCGCGGATTCGGAGGGGCTCTTCTGTCCGAGGCCGAAAGGGTCGCGAAGGAAGCCGGACGTCCCAGGCTGAGGGTCACATGCGCGGCCGGAGCCAGAGGCTATTACGCATCCAAAGGGTATCATGAAGAGTTCCCGTACATGGTCAAAGACCTTTGATTAGTTTTTTAACGGCGAAAAGGAATCACGTGCCCATGATGGATTACCCATCCGTTTCCTCTCATCTCGACCCGGAAGTACGCGAAAGATTCCATCGCGCGCTGATTCTTCTGGAAGGGGATCCGCTGTCCTCGGAAGCCGTCTCCCTTCTCCGTTCCAATGCCGAACGCGGATGCGCCGATTCGATGGTCCTTCTCGGGGACGTCTATGCCGACGGCGATGAAGCTCAGAGGAAAGAATCCATCTGTCTGTTCCGTTCCGCGGCGGAAGCCGGAGACCCGTCCGGCATGCGCAATCTGGCCTATTGCCACGCCGTCGGCCTCAATTGCGAGAAGGACAAGGCCGCAGCCGCTGAGCTCTATGAGAAGTCGGCCGAGATGGGCAATCCGCGGGCCATGTGCAACATAGGCGTCATGTATGATTACGGGAACGGCGTGGACGAGGATCCCCTCAAGGCGTTCCAATGGTATCTCCGCTCGGCCGAGGCCGGATGCCAGAGGGGGATGACCAACGCCGGCGAATGCTACATGCGCGGGAGAGGGACGGAGAAGGATCTCGCCGAGGCAGAAAGATGGCTTTCCCGTTCGGGCAGCCCCCGTGCGCTGTGCCGTCTGGCCGAGATTTACATGGATGAGATGGATGACATGGGCAAGGGCATGGAATACCTGAGGAAATCGGCCGGAGGCGGCTATTCCAAGGCCATGGTCCGTTTGGCCATCACCATCGAACGGTCCGACCGCGCGGAAGCCGTCAGGCTGTATTCCGAAGCGGCCCGCAAAGGAAACAAGGATGCCATAGCGCGTCTGGAGAGCATGGGGGAGCCGGTCCCGGAGTCCTCCATGGGCAAGGGCAGGAAGAAATCATGACGATGACCAAAGGCGAGCGCATACTCACCGCCGTCGCGGTGGCCGCAACGATAGCAATGATAGCGGTGTTCATATGGGTCATTCTCGAGAGCCACTCCGGGAGGATGCCGTACGATTCGTTCGTGCTGTACAGCGTAGCTCTGTCAGGGATGCTGACGTTTGTGGTCCTCATCTACGCCGTGATCATGGTGAGGCCTTTGGAATCCACCACCAAAAGGTACGAGGATTACGCCGAGGAACGCAAGAGGAAAGGCGAGCGATCCCGCATCTGCCATTTATTATACTATGCGACCCATCATTCGCGCGAGGCCGATAGGCCGATGGTGGGGCAATATGGCAGCTGAATTCACGAAGATCCGCAATGAGAACATCTGGCGCCGCCGTGCTTACCGCGTTGCCATCGCCATTAAGGAGCGTTTCTCTTCTCCTTCAGATGTCGTCCTGGACGTCTGCCCCCAGATAGATACGATAGCCAGCTCGATCCCGGTCGCATATCATAAGGCGGGCATGAAATCCGTCGCCGCCGGGACCGCTTTCGACGGGATCGAGGAGGGCAAGAAGGTCACCGCAGTCTTCTGCAGCAACATGGGGAAATTCAAGAGCCTTGCAGGGACCGTCGAATCCATGGCCCGGAATGCCGAGCGCTTCATATTCTGCTCTTCCGGAGACCGCATCCCGGCCGATGAGCTGTCCGCTACTCTCACAGGATTGGGCTTCATAATGACATGCAGGGAATTGGGCGCGGATCCCACCTCCACCTGCCTATACATCTTCGAGAAGGCCGACCAGTATTCTATCGGCAGCAACTATTATTGCACCGGGTGCGGCTCATGCAGGAACGCCTGCCCCAAAGACGCCATAACCATGGCCTACGACGGCGACGGCTTCCTCAAGCCCGTTGTGAACCGCAGAGCCTGCGTGTCATGCGGGAAATGCGTGAAAGCCTGCCCAGTCATCGACCCGGATTACAGCAATTCCAACCCCGAATGCTACGCTTTCGCCGCGGACGGCGGGAAAATCGAGGGGAGCAGTTCGGGAGGCGCCTTCTTCAGGCTCGCCGAGAAAGCCGTCTCCGAGGGCGGAAAGGTCTACGGCGCCGTGTGGAACCCCGATTTCACGGTGTCCATAGGATCCGCGGAGGACATGCCCGGCGTGGAGCCCATGAGGCATTCCAAATACGTCCAGAGCAGCACCGAGCTGTCGTTCAGAGAGGTCAGGGAAGATCTCGAAAGCGGGAGGAAGGTCCTTTACACCGGGCTCCCGTGCCAGATCGCCGGCCTGAAAAGGTATCTGGGCAAGGGCTATCCCAATCTCGTCCTGGTCGATCTTCTGTGCTATTACACTCCGCCCCAGACCGCCCTCCTGAAGTATCTGGACGAGAATTTCGGCCTGGACAACGTGGAGAGCATAACTTTCCGCACGGTCAAGGGAGAATCCGGGAAGCATACCGTGCGCCTCAAGGACGGCACCTCCGAGCTCCGCACCCCCAACAACGACGCCTATTCCAAAGCCTTCAGAAACTGCATGCTGGCCAAGGATTCCTGCAAGCACTGCAGATTCGCCCGCATTCCCCGCCAAGGCGACATCACTATTGGGGATTTCTGGGGGCTGGCCAAGAAGAAGCCTGAATGGAAGGGCAAAGGCCCCAGCATAGTCCTGCTGAACAGCGAGAGAGGGAAGGCTTTCTTCGAGTCGTGCATGAAGGATTCGGACCTGCGCGAGGCCATACCCAATTTCTCGCCCGAAGGCAACAGAATCGCCAAGGATGCCTCTTACGAGCCTTCGACTTACAAGAGCGGGCACGCCCTCCTTAAAGAGCACGGGTTCAACGGGGCCGTCGCCCATCTGTGCGATTCGAAGGCGGACGTCTGCATCGTGGGCATGTACAACAGGAACTACGGGAACTGTCTCACCTACTATTCGCTGTACAGAGCCATCAAAGGCACGGGCAGGACGGTCCTGATGATCAGCAACCGTTCTTCCAACACTTTCGGAGGGTTCCTGAATTATCCTTACAACATAGCGGACGTCGATCCCGGGATAGAGTCCATGGACGAGCTTCCCAAGTTCAACGCCAGGTGCAGGACTTTCGTTCTGGGTTCGGACCAGTGGCTGAGGGACAACATCCTCGTCGGCAACAGGTACTACCCGTGCATGTTCTGGGTGGACGATGACAAGTACAAGATCGGCTGCGCGGTTTCCTTCGGGAAGGGAAGCTTCACCGAGAACCGCGACGTCCGCACCAAAGCCGGGACTTTCCTGTCCCGTTTCAACCGCATCTCGTGCAGGGAGGACGGCGGGGTCGAAGTGATGAAGGAGGCGTTCGGGATCGAATCCACCCACGTGCTGGATCCGGTGTTCCTGATGTCCGCGGACGAATACAGGGAAATGGCTTCCAATACTCGCTCCCGCGTCCCGAAGGGCAGCTACGTCTGCAGCTACATCCTGGATCCGACCATAGAGCGCCGTGACTTCGTGGAGGAGGCCCGCAGGCGCATCGGCGCGGAAAGCACCTGCGCAATGTACGACGCTCTGCGGAAGAAGGCCAATGTACCCGCGGAACTCCGCGATGGCGCCACCTGGGACCCGACCGTCGAGGAATGGCTGGCACACATCGACGGCTGCGACCTTCTAATCACCGACTCGTTCCACGGGCTGTGCTTCGCCATAATCCTGGGCAAGCAGTTCCTTG
>JAEEGL013849615.1_pt1 | contig 11517 bp, 8 predicted proteins | sample 9134231 | NCBI WGS metagenome assembly JAEEGL01 (sample SAMN16246548, study PRJNA631951) | gut metagenome | biome: gut microbiome; feature: rumen; material: fiber-attached | host: Bos | place: Iran: Karaj | collected 2018-10 | reverse complement strand
TTGGTCCATGCCTTTCTTCTATCCTAACAAGATCAACGACTTCTGGCGCGTGATGGGACTCATCTTTTTTGATGACCGTGATGCCTTTTGGGATGAGAAGGATAAACGTTTCAACCTCAAGGCCATCCAATCGTTTCTCGAACGCGAGGGTATTGCGTTATGGGATACTGCCATGGCTGTGCGCCGCTTGAAGGACAATGCCAGCGACAAATACCTGGAGATTGTCGAGCCCATCGACCTGTGTGGCCTGCTTGATGATTACCCTACCATCACAGAGGTCATCACCACGGGAGAGAAAGCCACAAGCGTCATCGCAATGCAGGCTGGCATCGATGTGCCCACCATCGGGCAACCTGTGAATTGCCACATTGACACCCACACCTTCACATTATGGCGGATGCCTTCAACGTCACGCGCCTATCCTTTAGCCCTCAGCAAGAAGGCGGAAGCCTACCGAAGGATTTTCGAGTCAGATTCAAAAACGCGTGAATAACCGGGATTGTTAATAACTTTTTCCGCCAAAAATTTGGCCATGGGCGGCAAAGGATGTACCTTTGTGTGATGTTTTCTATAATTGAACATATTGAATACTTGATGACGCGCTATGATTGCGTGGTGATACCCCAGTGGGGTGCTTTCATCGCCAATTACAGTGCCGCGCATTATGACGAGGACAAATCCTGCTGGCAACGGCCTCGGCGCACCATCGGTTTTAACGCCAATGTGAGTCACAATGACGGCCTGTTGGCCCAATCGCTTGTCCGCCGTGAGGGGATGAGTTATGACGAAGCCATGGCATTCATTGCGGACAGTGTGACCACGTTCCGCCAACAGTTGTCAATGGACAGCGAGGTGTCGATGGGCCGACTGGGCTACTTCAGGAGCAGCGGAGGACGATATGTGGAATTCGTGCCTTTCCATCACGACAATGCCTGCGACTTGTATTATGGCCTTGCCGACATGGAGCTTAAGACCGTAGAAACGCTTGAGAGCCAAACTGTCGCTGCTGATAGTGATGGCGCATTTGTTCCCAAGGAGCGCAACTTCTTCTCCCGCAAAGCCACCCAAATTGCAGCATCGATTGCGGTGCTGATTGGTCTGGGTGTACTGCTCTCGACCCCCGTTATCGTTGACCGCAACCATGACAAGGCTAGCATAGCCCCAGAGGTTACGGCTCCTCAGTCACAGCAACTGGGATCGGCCATTGTATCCAGTGAGGATGCTCAGGGCTTCCAGGTTATTGACAACAATGCTAAATTTGCAGGAGTGGGCAACACCGATGGCAAATACTATATGGTCATCAGCACACTGCGCAACCAGCAAGAGTTAGATGCTTTCAAAAACAAGTATCCCGCTCTTGTGCCTTACATGAAGATACTGGACCATAAGGGTTTGATGTGTGTATATGTCGCCCGCAGCGACGATTACAGCCAGTTAATGAGTCTGCGTGACAAACTGCCTGAGAAGCTGCGCGACGTCTGGATTTACAACTGATGTCGGCAGCATCAGGCAAGTATAACGCCTGCCGCCATTGAGCATCAGCATTACCGCATCATCCTTTTCAATGATACAGAGCACGTCATCCCAACGGATGGCGTGCTTTTTCATGCGTTCATCAGTAAAGTCGAGGGTGATACCATTCTCGTCCAGGGTTACGGTTTTCTCCATGATTGACCAGCGAGCCTCGGGCGAAAATCCGTAGTAGAAATAGAGCAAGGCCAACACCATGGGCATGATGATGAACAGCACCATCATCGCCACAATGATGAACCTCACGTCAATCCAAATGGCTAAAATTGCACATACCGCCAGGGGCATCGCCATCCACAGCCAGTAATCGGCTAGAAACATCGTGAACAGATGTCTCATGTATTGGCCAGAGGAAACGCGGCAATTCCCGATAATCATTATATTGAACGGATGAAATGGATAAACGGATGGAACGGATAGAACGGAATCTCAGTTGACGTGAGTTTATCGAAAATAAACTACTGATACTCAGCTCCCCTTCTTGGACAAGAGGGAACCTGGGACGTCGATGCCATTGAAACGAAACCCCCTTCGCATATTATCAACGCCCCTGCCCTTCGGGCACCCCCTCTAGTCTTAGAGGGGGAGTTGTTAATGCACTGAATATCAGTGAACTTTTTTATCGAACTCACGTTAGTTGTTATCGTTTCTTCTTGGGACGATTGTACAGCGCGCGGCGGCGGGCGATTTCCTCATAGCCGCGCTGGTAGGCCTTGCGGTTCTTTAAGGCGAGCTTCTGGCAATAGCCCGTTCCCTCGTTATTGTATAGTTTGGAGAGGTTCAGGTACTGCTTGCCGTTGCCGCGCACTACAGGGAAGACCTCCTCCTTGCGCTTGTTCACCTTGTCGCACTGCACCGAGTGATTATCGGCGGTGGTGCCTGTCAGTTCGGGCGCCACGCCATCCTCGCCGACCCATACGGGATAGACCTCGGCACAAGGAGGATAGCCCAAGGCGATCCACATCGTTGTCAATCGTGGATTCTCACCCGGCACGATACCCTCGATGACCACGCTGGCGCTGGAGATGCGGCGCGGGATAAAGTCCTGGTCCACAATCCACGTGTCACCGCTGCGGGTGTAGTCTTTGCCGATCAGCGAGTTATAGAACGTGCGCGACAGTTCCTCGGTGAACACGGCCGGAGTGATATCCTGTGCTTCGATGTGGGGTGCGAGCAGCGTCTTCTCATTCTTCTCACGCACGTAGCCCATGCCCTTGTCCTTGACGCCGCTGTAGGAGTAGTTGGTGCGCGTCAAGATGCCTTCAGGAGCATCCGCCAAGTCAAATTTCACATATTTGTAATTTCCGGTCTCGAAGTAGGCGCCATTGCCCAGGGCATCGATGACGCCGAAGTTGGCCTCCACACCGAGGGGCTTGGGCAGCGTCTGCAGCAAGCCCTCGAAGTCATCCACGGTCTTGCAGCGTTCCAGGGCATATCGCATGAGTTCGCCCTCACGGTCCATGTTCTTCACGCCGTCGTTGCCGTTCAGGTTATAGGATGCCGTGTTCATGATGGCGAAGCCTGCCTCGTTGAAGCCCATCCATGCCGCTGTGTCCTGCAGGTCGCGCGCGTCGAACAGGGCGACGAACTCCATGAGGCCGTCGTGGGCCACGATGCGCTCCACGCGGTTGTTCAGGTCGTTGGTGTCACGGTTTTTCCACATCAGCGGCCGACCGTTAGCAGTCAACTTGCCGCTCACGATGGCCGACGTGCACGCATCAGCGACTACAATCACGCCCATCAAGGCCACAAGGGCTATCAGTAATCTCTTTTTCATATCTGCTTTGAGTTTTAGTTATGTTTGAGTTGCAAAGATAATAAAAAGATTTTACAACTCAAGACATTAGACCGTGGTATTTGGTCTTGGGGTTACTCTGTCGCATCGGCGTGGTCGCTCCTGAACGCCTGTATATAACTATCCAGTTTCCCTTTCAGGCCGATGGCCTCGGCGATGCGGCGTTTCTTGTTGTAGAACGAGTGCGAGTCGTTGTAACCCATGCACGCCATGATGACCGTCGTCGGCAGGTCGCAGCAGCACAAGCTCAGGAAGCGCACGTCGGTCTCGCTGAGCGACGGGCAGGCTGCTAAGGTGTGGGTGATGATGCCGCCGCAGGTGCTGTCGGCATAGGCTCGGATTCCAGTCCAGAACGACAGGTCGGGTTGACTAACACTATAGCTTTTCTTGAAGTGTTCTACAAACTTGCGCGGATTCTGGCCAACCCGTTGATAGTGCATCTCTACCAACTGGGTGAAGGTGTCGATCTGATGACGGATGGTCTGCTTCAGGTCCTCGCTCATCTCCTCATTCTTTGCCAGTTGTGCTGCCAGCCGTGCTGTATCCCCATGCAGGCGTTCGATGGTGTCCTGGCTCTCCTGCAGCAGCCGTTTGCGTTGGGCGGACTTGCGCGAAACCATCATCAGCGCTATCGTCAGCACACTGAGCAACAGCAAGGCCCCCAGCAGGGAGAGCTGCCAATTGGTTCTATATTTCAGCGCTTTATACTTCAGTGCCTCGTTATCATATTTCATTTCCACATCCCGCAACTGGCGCTGCATGTCATTATTGGAAATGGAATCCGATAGTTGAACACAATGCTTGTAGTAGTACTGATATCCCTTGATGTCGCCACGAGATCTTGCTATCTCTGCTAGGCAATTGTAATCCAGCACTCGCAAACCGTCTGATAATTTGTTATCCCTCACCTGATTAAGGTAACATATGGCGGAATCAGGCTTATCCTGTCTTGCTAAGGTGTATGCCGCTATCAGCAGGAAATGCGTCAGTTCGTCCTCGGGTTTCTTGTCTTTATTCACCTGTGACAAAGCAATCCGCTTGGCCATCTCCACATCTTCAGCGTTGTCGCTAAACATCTTCAGGTCGGCAAGGTACCTCAAACATGTTTCCTCCATCCCGTCTTGATGCAGCTGCTTGGCCAGCATCTGAGCCTGTTCCAGATAGAGCAGGGCGCTATCCTGATTGATGCCGACGTAAGAGCTGCCAATGCTGTTCTGGCAAGTTAAAATATAGAAGCTGTCAGGAATCTGCTTGAAGTAGTATAACGCCTGCTTGGTCAATGTGATATCGATGGTGTCTGCCGCAACATTATCACGGTAAATATTGCCCATTCTCAACCTGATGTATCCCTGATTGAAGAGGTCGTCTGGAGCAACTGTATTTTTCGCCTCTTGGTAATAATTCATCGCCGCCTTTGGGTCGCCTAATTCCTCCATCACGGCACCCTTGTAGATACAGGCACGGGTAAGTTTCTCACGTTCGTTGTCATGGTGCCTATAGTAGTCCAGGGCGGTGTTGATGGTACTGTCGCTGGTCGCCACGACGTAACAGCGGTAACGCGCCTGCGTCAGCAGCAAGGCATAGTAAGCCTGATCCCCAGCAGTGGCCAGGTCGGCACTGTTCATTCCTTCCAACAGGGCCAAAGCGCTGTCGGGGTCTTGGCGCATGATGCTATCGACAACCACCAGCCGGGAGTCATAGGGCTGTTGTTTCTCACACCCGCCCACCATCATGGCTAAGACGAGCAGCGTCATCAGAGGTAAGGAAATGATTATTCGCTTCGCTTTCATAGTCGGCAAAGTTAATCAAAAATCAAGTAAAACGATCCTGAAAACACCAATTTTAAGCACCTCAAAACAGCGTGTTACATGGGTGTTACATTTTAATTTCACAATCATATGATAATCAACTACTTAAAAAATCAGATGTTACATCAAGAAACTTGGTTTCACGGCACATATCCGCTAACTTTGCATGCAAACAAATTCATTTTTAAATCTAATTTTTTCAATCATGAACCGAGTTATCATTTTAAGTTTAATTACACTTTTCTCATTATGTGTTTCCGCCAAAAATGAGCCGAGGAATATCGCTCTTGAGCACAAAGGCGGCAACCACATTGAGTATTTTGATCCGGCCGACAAGCCGGAAGCGTATTACGACAGCGATAATCAGGAGATTATCCTTGTCGCTGACGGCTTTGCAAGTTACTATGATGTGGACATCATTTCGTTGTCAACCATGACACTCGTACTTTACGAGCAAGTCAGTGGCTATGGCGGCTCCATCGATGTCTCTTCGCTCCCCGATGACAATTACAAGATTGTCATCACCACCCCATATAATAATGTGTATGAGGGCTACTTCACCAACTATTAAAAATGCCCATTTCATCGAACAAATTCGGACATTTTTATACAACTAATTATTTATCTTAAATCATTAAAACAATGAAGAAACTCTTTTTATTGGCAGTGATCTGCCTCCTGGCAAGCGCTACCCATGTGAGTGCCCAACTCATTATACGCAACAACGGTCATGCTGAAATCGGCGTGAACCCTAACGAAAATGACCCTGATACGGCCACCGTGCTCAAAATCTTCGGCAACAAGGAAGGCCATCGTGCCGGCGGCCGCATCACATTCGGCGACAGCACCTATGTCCGTATCGGAGAGCTTGGAGACACGAACTCCAACAAACTGAGTATGCATGGCAAGAATGGCTTTTTATTGTCTGCCAATGCCACAGATACGGTTCTTTTATATGATATTAATAATCCCTATCTGCTGTTGTTCGGTCCCGGCATTCAAACCAACCTTTTGCTCATCCAATCTGATGAACGATATAAGGAGAATATCGAGCCGGTAGGTGAAGTACTCGATGCTTTGCTCAGCCTTGAGCCTGTTACCTATAGTTTCAAGAGCAAAAGAAACGACCATTCTATGAGAGTCACTGATGACAGTGAACGATACGGCTTCCTCGCCCAGAACGTGAAAGAAATTTTCCCCGAGCTGGTTTATACCGATGAACACGGATATATGTCTGTCGATTACATCGGCTTGATTCCCATTCTCGTGCAGTCCATCAACGAGCTGCGGGCGGAACTGGCCGAAGTCAAAGGCGAGAAACAAGAAGCTCCAGCACTTTCTGCTCCTGTTGCTGGACAGGAAGAGGTGGAGGCTAGCCTAAGCGCCGCCAAACTCTATCAGAATGCCCCCAATCCCTGGAGCAGCGAGACCGTCATCCGCTACAGCCTGCCGCAAAGCGTGGCCAATGCGGTGATTTATATCTATGACATGCAAGGCTTGCAGCTCAAGAGCATCCCCGCTCAGGGTCGCGGCGAGAGCCAGGTGACCCTCACTGCCCGTGACCTCAAGGCAGGCATGTATCTGTATGCCCTCGTGGCCGACGGCCAGCTGATTGACAGCAAGCAGATGATATTGACCAAGTAAAACCATTGTGCCATGAAAAAAGTAATACTAACACGTCTTGTGGCGCTGTTAATGATGGCACTGGTTCCGCTATTATCGCCAGCGGTCAACAGCATCATTTATAACGCCACCTACGATTTCAGTAATTTGACCTTGGGCACTGACACCTTGGGCGGCGTGACCTACACGACCGTCAACTACGACGGCATGTTCAACGGCGGCGAGCCTGGCAAACCCTCCCTGCCTGTTGACTACATCAAGTTCTCGGTGCCTTACAACGCAACCAACTTCACCGTAACCGCCACCTTGCAGAACAACATGATCAGCAATTTAAGCAGTTATCTGGTATATCCCTGCCAGCCGGCACGGATGATGAACGACACCACACCCATTGTCGTCACACCGCCCGACAACAGCGTCTATAACTCAAGCAGTTATTATCCTTCCCAGAACGCATGGGTGGTTGATGAGGGGTTTCTTGCGGGCGAGAACCATATCGTGACGGTCGCTGTCATGCCCTTGTCTTACAAGCACCGTGTCATGGGAAATATCACGACACACCAACTGAGGAAATCTGGTACTGTCAGGCTCGTGTTGAGCTACGAACTGAGTGACACCCCCGCCATGTATCCCATTATCCGTGAGGATACCACATTAAGGCAGGAAGGCTACGCCCTGACCCGAAGCATGGTGGCCAATCCCGACAACGTATTGTTTAATGCTCCAACAGATATCAACATGACCCCATTGGATCCCAACAGCCTCAACCCAGGCGACGGCTTGAATGGTGGCGTGGGCGACCCCAATCCACCCAGTCCTGATGACCCATTTGATCCCAATCCCTTTGAAATCCACGATTATCCATACTTAATTGTTACAACCAGCAATCTTGTCCACTCATTACGTAGACTTGCAGCACTGAAAAGACAGAAAGGTTACGAAGTCAAGATTGTTACAATTGATGAAGTGAGGAATGATCCACATGCTTATGAGGGAGACATCATTAAAAAGTCAGATGGCACTTACTACGTAGCATACGGCGACAGTGCTGGTTCCCTTCGACAATACTTAAAAAATGCCTATAAATATTGGGGAACAAAATATGTATTATTAGCAGGATCATCAATACCATATAGACAGCATGACTGTGATCTGATAAATGATTGTCATGGGGATTTCTATTACTGTGAAATAAACCATGATTGGCGTGATAGTAGTGAAATTGAAAGAGAACCAGAATTATTTGTTGGCCGTTTATTGTGTGATCAACCAGAGCAAATCAAATATTACACAGATAAATTATTTAAGTATGAATTGAATCCAGGATTAGGAGATTGTTCCTATCTGTCTAATGCTTTATTTACTGAAGGAAGAGATTATTTAGAAAGCTTTAATTCCATCAGAAGTCAGCTTTCCTCCTTTTTTCCAAATCAAGTTATAATCAGAGATTCAATTGCAGAGAATGGCAACTATCCAAAAGGACGAGATATTATTGATAGTATAAATACTAATCAATTTGGATTCATGTCATCATTGAATCATGGTAATCCTTCTTGTATTACAACATATGGAAGAGACTCAAATTATAAAAGGTACTTCTTATGGGCAATTGATTCGGTAAAAGTGCTTTATGATATTATAGATACCCTTGAAATTAATAATGGTCTCAACCGCATTCAGAATTCTTCGTTTCCAATGGTATATTACTCTCTTTCCTGTCAAACCATGCCATATCATAAAATAGACGGTGTTGATGTAGACATTAATTTTGGGGAATCATTCACCATGGGAAAAGATTATGGGGGACCTGCTTATTTAGGATACACAACACAGACTGTGGAGGTAAGCTCAAAACAACAGATGATACAGTTTATAAATCATCTTAAGAGGAATAATTGTCAACTAGGAAAAGCGGAAGCTCTCTCTAAAAGAGATAACTATTCAGGTAATCGAAGTTCTTTAGCTATTAATCATAACCTTTTGGGTGATCCTGCTCTTGAGATATGGACATACCTGCCTTCTCTATATAACAATATTGTAATTGAGAGAGGAAATCATAATATAACAATAACTAGAATTAATAAACAAAATTCTAATGTCGTATGTTACAGTAATGATGGCAAAATCGTATCTCAAAAGTCAGGTATTTCAGGAATAACGATTAATAATGTATCGCCAAATAGTTCTGTAATGGTTTTTTCGTATAACAGAATTCCATATATAGCTCCCTTATCATTACAAAATATAGCGATAAACCATTCACAGTATGTAATTGCAAGTGATGTGATGGCAGGCAGAGCAATTGACTCAAACCGAGAAACTGGAAATGTCATTATTTCAGATGGTGTTGATTATGAAATCGAAGCATCTGGAACAGTCACTCTTATGGATGGTTTTATAGTAGAAATGGGATCTTCATTTGCCGTTTATCCCGGTTGCTATTAATACAATTGTCAAATTGAGATTATTTATGTATTTTTGTCCAATAAATCAAAAAAGAATGATGATTATGAAAATTCCAATATTACTTATAGCTTTTTTATCTATCCAGATGATAGCTCAAGAGTATCCAGACTATCTCCCTTTAGTTCGTGAGGGAGTGACTTGGGTAAATGAGAAAGTGATTGTTAGTCCTGGTGACACGACTATATATTATTACAAGTATGAATTCAGCGGTTTCGACAGCATTGAAACCAATTTTGCTGGTGAAATTAACAATGCATGCTACTACTATACCGGTGACGAACTTGATGTAGAGCAGGACAGCCTGATAGCAGGATTGAGAAATCACATGACTAGCGTAACATGTGTTCGTAATAATGCATATAAGGATAATCTTCGTAACAATAAGTGTGTTTTCAAATTGGCAATGTTTGCCGATGGAGGAACTATTATACTTTATTGTTTCAACGAAGTCGACATTTATGATGGAAACTTCATGGATAATGTTGATTACTATTTGATGTGTCAAGATGATGCCGTAGAAACATATGGTATTGAACCATTGTTGACATCAGATAATTTCATCAGGATAGATCCTATTATGATTGAAAATGTTTCTTGTAGTCGCTGTGCCTATATTAACGAACAGGGTGATACAGCCGCCTATGTGGTTGAGGGTATTGGGTTTGACAGTTACGACATGGGTGACCTGTTAACGCCGTTTACCCGCAAGCCTGATCCCGATGCGGACTATCAGGAGTGGTGCGGATTGAGTCATGTCGTTAAGGACGGCCAGATCATCTACAAGGGTATGCGTTACCGTGACGGCGCCTACAATGCGATCGATGTGGTGGTGGCCGACCAGCGTCGTCCGATGGACGATAACTATTATGACCTGATGGGACGTGCCGTGGGCAAGGACGTGCCGACCACGCCCGGCATCTACATCCACAACGGAAATAAAATCGTTATCCGCTGAAATTAACGGCCGTCGGCCGCGGATAAGGGAGAATGGTTAATGAACAATACCTTAACCATTAAACGTTATCCTTTAACCATCAAGTTTTGGAGAACTTGCTTGGTGAAAAACACATTTGAGCCCTGAACGCCCGCCGCGCGGCCACTCCACAGCCGCCGGCGGGTTCTTCTACAACGGCGAATTTCACGAATTATGCGGAGGGCTTCCGCGCTCTTGTTTTATGTCCACGTATTTAACGAATTTATTCTTTTGGCATCCGCCATCCTATTTCAAACAACAATAACAACCTTTTTACAACTAATACAACCTATTTTTATTATGAAAACAAGAAATACAAGAAGTACAATATTTTGATAATCAACAAATTGTGTTTCTTGTGCTTCTTGTCTTCTTTTTCTAACGGCGAATTATGCGGATGGCATCCGCGCTCTTGTTTTATGTCCACGTATTTAACGAATTTATTTTTTTGGCATCCGCGCTCGACTTTTTCAAACAACAATAACAACCCTTTTACAACATAAACAACTAACTTTTAATAATCATTGCTCGCAAGGGCTCGCAAGAAATCAAAAAATAATTTTATTTATAATTTTGTTAGATTTGGCTTCGCCGAGCTAAAGGTTCTCGTGCGAAGCACGATCCTTAGGTTACAGGCACCCCCTAAAGCCTAAAACCTAATACCTAAAGCCTCTTTTTTGTGGGTTAGAAGCCTTTCCAGGTTTGGAGCCAGAAGTCGTGGGCCATCATCTGCCAGCGATAGGCGGCGGCACCGAGGCAGTCGGTGGTGTAGTCGTTGAGGTATTGGGCCGCCCGTTTGCTGTCCTGGGCGTTAAGGTCCTGCCAAGTGCGCTCGACTGCGGGGAGTTCGCGCAAGCCTTTCTCGAGGAAGTGGTCACGGGCGGGCTCGAGGGTCTTGCGGAAGGCGCCCCAACGGAGCGAAGCAAGGCGGTTGGCCTTGCGGAACTGCCACAGGACGGTGTTGTCGTCCTCGGCACTGTGTCCACAGACCTTCATCGTAGCGGGCAGGTCGGTGTTGCCGCAGAAGACGGGGAACCTGGGGCTCTGGCCCGGGTTGTCAAAGGCGATCCATGCCACGCCGCCCACCTCGTCGGGGAGCCAGGAGCGCAGCTGGGTGACGGTGCTATAGGAGCACCAGGGGACGCTGACGGTGCGCGTCCACTTCATCGCCGAGTCGCCCATGGCATAGAACATGGCCAACTGCTCATTGGTAATCCAGGGGTTGGCTACAGGCGAGACGATGCTGTCCGGCTCATTTTCGACAAGGTTGCCCTGCTTATCCTTGCGCTTGGGGTTGGGAATCTTGTGGCGGGCGCTCAAGT
>JAEEGL012844892.1_pt1 | contig 11517 bp, 15 predicted proteins | sample 9134231 | NCBI WGS metagenome assembly JAEEGL01 (sample SAMN16246548, study PRJNA631951) | gut metagenome | biome: gut microbiome; feature: rumen; material: fiber-attached | host: Bos | place: Iran: Karaj | collected 2018-10 | reverse complement strand
ATCTCAAAGCCCGAATGAGTGCGGAAGAAGTCGCAAAAGCCGAGCAGGAAGCAGCTATTGCCGAGCAGCAGAAGGCACAAGCGGACTTGCAGAGCAAGTACGACGAGCTTCTTAAAAAGACGGAGATTGCCGATAACAAGGCAAAGCTTATCGCAATAGGTTACGACGAGAAGTTAGCCGAAGAAACGGCTACGGCTATGATCGAGAAAGACCTTGCTACCGTCATTAAGAATCAGCAGACCGTAATGGCTTCGATTGAGAAGAAGGCAAAAGGTGAAGCTATTGTTTCCACACCTACACCCGATGCGGGTAAGGGTACGGACACACTCACCAAAGAACAGTTTGATAAGCTTTCCTATTCAGAAATGGCCGAGCTTTATCAGACTAATCCCGAACTCTATAAGAGTTTCACAGAATAAAGGAGAAAAAACACATGGCACAGACAAAGACTTCAGATCTGTTCATTCCCCAGGTAGTAGGACAGAAGATTGCTACCGATTACGGTAGATTCATTACGGTTTCTAACTTTGCAACCGTTGATCGTACACTCGTTGCAAGAGCAGGTGATACAATCACCCGCAATCAGTTCGTATTCGTAGGTGCAGCTAATGTACTTGGCGAAGGCGTTGCTGATACACCCGCAAAGCTCGAAAGTGCACCTATCACAAAGAAGGTAGTTAAGGTTTCAAAGCAGATCGAGATTACAGACGAAGCTATCATGGCAGGCGGTGATAATCCTTACGGCGAAGCTATTGAGCAGATTGCTATGGCTATTGCTATCAAGGACGATGCAGATGCTATCACAGAGCTTATGACTACAACACAGACGGCTTCGGGTACAAGCCTTGCAAAAGCTATCGTTGCAGGTATGAAGGTGTTTGGCGAGCGTGGAATGAAGATTCCGGCTATCTGTTTTGCTAATTCAGCAGACTATTACGATATGGTTGCTGACTATGCTAACTGGATTCCTGCTTCTGAAATCGCTGCTGATCTCGTAAAGGCAGGCGTTGTCGGTAAGTACATGGGCGCTAACATCGTTCCTACTGATACAGTTACCGCAAAAGCACCCGTTATGATGCTTAAGGGCGCACTTTCAAAGGAAATGAAGCGCGACTTCCTTGCAGAGAAAGATAGAATCCTCAACAACGGTAACACTTCTTATGCAGACCTTCTCGCAGGTTCAGAGCATCGTGTATATTGGCTTAACAATGTTGCAAACGCTGTTAAGCTGACAGTAAGCCCCTGACAGAGGTTAGTGTAGCACCCTATACACTAACCGAGGATCTTTGGGGTGTAGCCCTTACAGACATTCAGGGCGACGATGTTGAACTCGTTGGAAACGAGCTTCACGGCACTTTGAAGAAGCTTACCGGCGATAACGCTATCACAAGAGTTTGGGGCGAGGGTTACTTCATAGCACTCACCTTTACACCTGATAGCGACGCAGTTAAGACAGAGGTTGGTATTCTCAATCTCGCAGAGCTTGATCCCGATATGAGTGCTCTTATCAAAGTCGAAGATCAGTATGGAACGAAGTTCCGTGTAGTACAGACCGATGCTGACGGAAATAAGTTCTTCTCATTCTTCAACCTGGATAAGCTGACACTTGAAGCAGAGTGAGGTACAAGAGAATGATCGTAGTTACAAAAGATAAGGCTGAAAAGGCCGAAATCGAGAAGAAGGCAGGAAAGAAGAAGGCCGAAAAGCCTGAAAAGTAAGAGAAGGAGTGTTACTATGACGGACGCTGAAAAGTTGGCAAAGTTAAGACAGATGCTTGATTCTACCGATACCACATCGGACGACATTTGTAACACTTATCTTACGGCTGCTGAAAAGGCAATCATACAGTTGGCTTTCCCGTACGGCGACGGTAGCGAAGTGCTACCGTCAAAGTACGACTACGAGCAGATTGAGATTGCCGCTTACTTCCTTAACAAGCGTGGAGCAGAAGGTGAAACATCACATTCAGAAGGCGGTATCAACCGTGTATTCGAGAGTGGCGATATTCCTACGAGCTTAAAGTGCAGGATCACACCGAAAGTCGGTGGCTTTGGCGTGGAGGCTGACAATGAGAACGATGCTTCGTAATAGGCAATCCTTTTACTATGCTTCCCTTGTATCTGCTGATATGGGTACAAGTAGTGGTATATATACGGAGCTTACCTATGTTTACAGTAATCCTACTGAAGCAAAAGCGGTTATCACGGCAGCTAACGGTGAAGCTGAAACACAGTTATTCGGTGCTGACGAGCGATACGACAAAGTAGTTACCCTTAACCCAGGTGAAGATTATCTCGAAGTCGGTTCGGTTCTTTGGGTAGACACCCTTCCGGTAATCGAAAATGACGGGAGTACAGACACACCTTATGACTATGTGGTAACGAAGGTTGGTAAATCGCTTTCGGGCTTCGTAGTAGTAGCGATAAGGAAGGTTGATGTATCGTGAAGGAAATATCTATTGATTTTTTATCAGAGAAATCATTAGATGCTGCAATTCGTGAGATTGAAGCCTACACCGCACTCGTACCTACACTTGTTAAAGAAGTACAAGATAAGATAACCGAACGGCTTGCGGTACTGATTAGAGCTAACTTGATAATAGCAAGGCACGATCAGGTAGAGAAGTATATCGGTAAAGGCACTTACGAGAAGGTGAATGTATCTTCTTCGATAAATGTAACGGTAACGCCTATGGGCGATGCTTCCGTTGTATCGGTATCAAGCTATTCGTCTAACCCGAAAACGGGTGCTATGCAACCTGATATAGCATTTGTGGAATTCGGAGCAGGGCGATACGCAAGCGGTAGTAACCCTTTAGGACTTAACATTTCCACGATGCGAGGTTCATTCGGTAAAGGGTTGGGCTTAAACGATAGGTGGTTTTTTGCTTCGGGGTATTCTTCAACGGGTACACCCGAAAGTAATGCTATCTATCACGGATTGGAGATGTTGAAGGGAGAGATCCCTCAAATAGTACGAGAGGTATTTGAAACGGTATGATAGACATTTTTGCAATTCAGCAGGAAATACAGACCATGACATTTACCGCCGTGCGAGCGGTATATCAGACTTGCACTATCACTAATGCAACGATAGCTGCACCTTCAAAGTTTCCGTGCCTGGGTGTTGTGTTATCTGACAACGGCACTACTCAAAGTATGCGTGATAGTTCCGGCGAGGATAATTACCACGACATTACTTTAAGGGTAGATGTTTGGAGTAACAAGACAAACGGAAAGCAGGCAGAAGCAGAAGGCATTATGAACATCGTTCGTAGCGTACTTCTTCCGCACAATTTCCGTCAAGTTTCATGTAGACCTACGAGCGATATAAATAACGCTACGGTTTACAGACTTACCGCAGAATTCACCGCTACGGTGGATAGCAATAAAAACATTTATTTTAGAAAGTGAGGTAATTGATTATGGCAATCAATACTTATCAGACCTATCTCATGGTATCTGACGACGGCGTAGCCTATACGAAGCTTCTTGATATTAAGAGCTTCCCTGATCTTATGGGCGGCCCGAATAACCTGGAAACGACAACGCTTTCAGACGAAATGAAAACATACATTCCTGGACTTAAAGATCCTGGTGATGCACTCGAATTCGGTGCTAACTACATGGCTGCTGACTTCGCAGCGGTTCAGGCACTCGAAGGTGTAGAGAAGTATTATGCGGTATGGATTGGAGCTTCCGGCACACCGCTCGCACCCGACGGTAGCAAGGGTAAGTTCTCATTCAAGGGCTACGCTTATGCTACAAAGAACGGTGCAGGTACAGACGAGGTTCAGGACATGACCGTAGGTATCATTCCTTCGACACCTATCACCTTCGCAGCATCTTAAAAACATTATTATCGAATAGGACGGTAACTAATCATGGCACTTATTTTTACTTACAAGGACAACGAATATACCCTGGAATTCACCCGTAATACAGTAATCGAAACGGAGCGTATGGGCTTTGATATGGATAAGATTGATTCAGCCCCCGTTACATCACTTACCTTACTGTTTAGGGGTGCTTTCCTTGCACATCATCGTACCATTACTATTGCAGAAGTTGACGAGATCCTTACTAACATCGAAAAAGAGGGCTTGCTTTCCGCTTTAGGGCAGCTCTACATGGACGCTATCAAGCCCCTTCTTGAAACAGAGGAACACTCAAAAAACGCAATAAAGTGGACGGTGAAAACATAACTTCGCTACCGTCCTATTCGGTAATGGGCGGGGGTGGAGATAGTATCAAAGCCTTCGCTTCCTACCGAGATATGTTCGAGGAATACTTTGCCGATTACCTTGTTATGGGAATGAGCTATGACGAGTTTTACAACGGCGATCCTAACCTTGTGAGAGCATATCGTAAGGCATATAAGACGAAGTTAGAAAATCGCAATATGGAGATGTGGCTACAAGGAGCGTACATCTACGATGCAATAAGCAGGCTAACACCGCTAATGCAGCCGTTTGCGAAGAAGCCTAAAGTCGTGCCGTATCTGAAAGAGCCGTATGACATTAGCGGTGAGAAAGAGGGTACGGAGAGTAAGAAAGATAAAGCCGGAACGGAAGCAGCATTAGACCACATGAGGGGTTTAATGACTTTGATAAATAACCGCTTCGGAGGTTGATTATGAGCGAACAGAATATAGATGCTATCAAGCTGAATGTAGCTTCAAATGTTGATACAAAAGGTTTAGATAAACTCGTTAAATCCCTGAAGTCCATGAAAACGGGAGCAGGGAATGTTAGAGAATTGACTTCCGAATTAAAAAACCTCAAAGCTACTTTGAAAGATGTAGGTAAGGGAAGCACCGATGTAGATATAAAGATCAGAAAGTCGGGTGAAGCTGCTGAAAAGTCGTCGAAGGGCTTTGATAAAATGGCTACGAAGGTAGGCACTACGGCTATCAAGCTTACGGCACTTATGGTAGGACTTCGTAAGTTCGCAACCCTTATCAGCAACGGCATATTAGAGAGTATGAACTATACGGAAACACTCAATCTGTTTACCGTATCTATGGGTGAGTATGCCGATAGTGCAAAGAAGTACGCAGAGTATGCAGGTGAAGCACTTGGTATAGATCCTGCTGAATTCATGCGTAATCAGGCTATGTTCAACACCGTTATCAAGGGATTTGGTGTCGGTGCAGATGCAGCCGCTTACATGAGCCAAAATGTAACACAGTTGGCTTACGATATGGCTTCACTCGATAACATCACTATCGAAGAAGCTATGCAGAAGTTAAATAGTGCTATTGCAGGCGAGTTAGAGCCGGTAAGACGAGTAGGTTATGACTTATCGCAGGGTAGACTTACTCAAATGGCACAAGATCCCGCTAATTACGCTAACATGACATTCTCGATAAACGAGCAGACGGGTGCTATTGAAGCTAACACGGAAGCTTACGAGAGTAACAGTAATGCCGTAATAGCAAACTATAATGATATGACGCAGGCTGAAAAGGTGCAGCTTCGTTATATTGCACTTATGAAGCAAGTTCCGTGGACGCAGCAAGACCTTGCCCGTTCACTTAACGATCCTGCGAATCAGCTTCGTATTTTCAAAGCACAGTTAGTACAGACTTCAAGAGCATTGGGTAATGTATTCATTCCCGTACTCAATCAGGTTCTTCCGTATCTGCAAGCAGGTGCTATGATGCTTAAAGAGTGGTTAAACTACCTTGCGGCACTTGCAGGGTACGAATTACCCGATATGAGCGATAGAGCGTGGATTGATAGTGATGTAACCGATGCTTACGACGATATTGCTGACGACATGGGAAGTGCGGCAGGTAGTGCAAAGAAGCTCAAAGATTACCTGATAGGTATAGACGAGCTTAATGTACTCAATCCTGACGACGGAACGAGCGGTAGAGGTAGCGGACTTGATAAGGCTTATTCTTCGGGTTTAAGCTTCAATCTTCCTGGCTATGACTTCTTCGGTGAGGGTATCAAGAATCAGGCAAAAGAGATTAAGGAAAATCTCGAACAGGTATTCAAAGACCATTCCATTTGGGAGATTATGTATAGGGGTGGTCAGACATTAGGCTCAAAGTTTTGGGAAGGTGTCTTTGGTGCATCACCTGAAGAAATGGGTGCAGCTATCGTAGCTAACGGAGATGCCGATAAGTCGTGGGGCGAGTTGGTATTCAAGTGGTTTGGGCTTGGTTTTCAGGAGCTTGCTAAAAACCCTGACGATTTCATACCGTTAGACGGCTTCAAGACGGGTATCGGTAGTTTGCTTTTAACACAAACGGATAATAAAAATCCGTTTGATACCATAGCGTATAGTGGCGGTGGCGGTAGTGCTAACGCAGGTAAGAAGTGGTTTAGTGGCTTCATATCCGGTATGAAGTCGAGAGCTAACAAGTTTAACGAAGCCCTTGACGAGTTAGTAGATACCGCAAAGATAGGTGTTCACGGTGAAGAAGTAGGTGCGATTTTCGCAGAAGCTATACATTCTACAAAGCCGAAGTTTGACGATGCTATCACGGACATTAAGGGTGCTATCACATCACCCTTCACATCTGATATGTCGGGCTTTGCGAAGATTGGTAATAGCGTAAGCCTTTTTATCCATAACGGCCTTTTAGCGAGAAGGAGCGATCTTCACAACGCATCAGTAGAGCTTCACGATGTAGTGCTTCACGGTATAAGCAATAACGGACAGTACGGACAGTTTGGCACGATAGGGCATCAGGTAGTCGTATCGTTTAGGAACGGACTTCGTGGTATGCAGAACGAAGTTGAAGTCGCTTGCCACGACATATATAACACCGCTGTAAACGGTATAAGCAATAACGGACACTATAACGAGTTCACTAATGTAGGACATTGGATAGGATATTCGTTTAATCAGGGTATCTTTGATCGTGGTGGTGAAGCTCATAGTGCAGGTATAAATCTGTATAACAACGCCGCAAGCGGTGCGAGCAATAACGGTAACTATGGTACCTTCCACGCTATTGGTGAGCATATCACTAATGGTATGGCAGAGGGTATTCATAGCCCCGCATCTTTTAACCGCTTAAAGGATTCGGTACGAGAAGCATCTAATACCGTTAAAGACACCCTGAAGAACATATTTCAGATACATTCACCTTCAAAATGGGCTGAAGAAATGGGTTCTTTTGTAATCGAGGGCTTCAATATCGGTATAACGAGCGAAGAAAGTGAAACGCTGAAGGTAATGGATAATTGGGCGAGAACGGTTACGGATAGCGTATCTAATATCGCACTTAATCCTGGTAACTTCTCGCTTCCGGCTATCAATCAGGAAGTGTCGGCTTCCGTACAAGCAACGGCTGATAGTTCATTCGGTAATATGGCCGTAGGTATCTACGAAGCGGTTGCTAACGCTTTGAGTAGCGAGGATAGGACACCTGAATTCAAGATCATGCTTGACGGCAGAGAGCTTTATTCTTCGATGCAGGCAGAAGGTAGAGCAAGGGGCTATCAAATGAGCAATAACGGGTTCGGAGGTTAAATACTATGGGCGTAGAAAAGAATGGAAAGTTCATTAAGCTTACCGCAGGCGACGATAGCATCACACTACCGTACCCGTCTAATGCTTCAGGTAAGCAGATACAGAGCACAATGGTAAATCAGGCACGAACGGCTGACGGTGTTATGAGGGGCGAGGTAATAGGCACGGTAGCGAAGGTAGAGCTGAAGTGGCGAGTGCTTACACCCGCTACTTGGAGTGCGTTATGTGCGTTCTTCGATAAGCACTTCACCTTCTCATGCGAGTATTACGATATGGTTAGCGGTAACTTTTCTACGAGGACTTTCTATGTAGGCGACAGAAGTGCTCAACCGTTTCTCGTAGATCCCGTTACGGGCGTACCAAAGTATTGGCTTGATTGTCAGGCGAATGTAATCGGTGTAGGGGGTGATTGATAATGCGTAACGCAAGTTTACAGTATAAGGACTTGATGCAGAGAACATTAAAACCTGCTACACAAGTACGCTTCCGTGAAGCGATAGACGAGGGTTATCTATCGTTAGGTGGGGCTGATAATGTAGACACCGTGCTTATGAGGGGCTTTCAAGCACCTTCTGTTCCAAATTATAGGCGTTTTGCAACGCTTGATGCGTTCGGTTGGAAGGTAGACGATGCTTCGTATGCGTGTGCAAGTGAAACGCAGACAACGGGTAATAACTGTTTTATTACCAAACCGCTTACACCTAATACAGATGTGCCTATTCAGGATCATATAGGTGTAGGTGCATACGCAGGCAAAGTTTATCTGAAGGTAGCCCCGATACATTGTAGTAGCCTTACTATCAAGTTTGGAGTAACAGACCACCACGGCGGTTTTGCAGAAACGCCGCAGGAAGTAACGATTGACGGTACGAGCATGACAGACTTTGTAACCGTAGAGTTTACGGCTAATAGCAACATATATCTGTTAGCGTTCAATGTGTCGGAAGCTTGCCGTATATCTTACTATCCGTTATCGACAAATAACGAAGATCCCGTTGCTATCTTTGATAACAGTAATCTTTTATCGGTAGATATTGAAGAATTTGCTGATTTGTATTCGCAGGAATTGCCGAGATTTAATGTAGTGGTGAAGATATACGATGCAGACGGTAGATACGATCCTATCAATCCGCAGGGCGAATTCTCAAAGTTCGTGCAGGATTATAGTGTCCGTATGCTTGTAGGTTATGAGGTAAACGGCTTCTTTGAAGCACCGTTTGATGTAGTGTTGTATCTGAATGATACGCCTAAATACGAGAAGCATGAGATTACACTTTCGTTTTCCACGGTAAAGAGTGCCAATAATAATTATGTAGACACTTTACCTACAATATCGGGTAATCCTGGAGATGCCATAGTTAATAAAACATGGAGTGCTCGTAACGCTGCGGTGCATATAGACAGTAGTGGTTATGAATCGCTGATTACAAAAAACGAAATCAATCAGATTATATATAGTATCTACGGTGAAGGATATGTTTATTTACCTGAATCGTTGTCGTCAAACAGAAGCCTTTATTGGGCGAGTAAGGCTAAAAAGGTAAAGCACTTCACGGGTTATGAAGTCATAGATAAGAACAGTATTAAGATTGAAAGAAAGCCTATATTGAAGGCACTTACTATTAAGCAATACACTAACACGATACCTACAACCTATCAGGAAACGGTAAGCGGTAGTGCTCCTAACTCGAACTATCAGCGTTGGAGTAACACCGATGTAAGGCCGTTCCGCATGGTAGTCGAAGTAGATGCCGACACTTCTGATATTTGTAGAATTGACGAGTTATCATTATCGGGTGCTACTAATATGGCGTGGGCTTTTCTTAATACCACAGATCCCGACACGGGAGCTGCAAAGCTTCAGTTTTGGATTTATTGTGCGAGCTATAATGCGGCAGGCACTACGACCTATACATTAGGCTTATCTCATGTAAGGCAGGTTACTAATGATGTTACGGAAAGCGTCAATGCCGAGGGTGAGAATATGGTAATTGATAACTCGTTTATTACGGATAGCTCGTTGTTAGCATCTTGTAGTAAGTTAGTAAAGCAGATAGCTTGTTACCGTGATTACTATACCTTCGATGCAATAGCAGATTATTGTACCGATGTAGGCGATTGGATTATGGTAGACACACCTTATGAAAAGAGCGTACCGTTATATGTAACAGACATTAAGTACAAGCTGCCAGGTGGCACTTGCACTATCACGGGTAATCGCAGATTTAGTTTGGTGGCAAGTAATTACGCAGAAAGTGCCAATAGATTTGCTCATTTGAACGGCGTGGAGTATATAGCTTATGTTGATTATGCGATAGTAGGCTATTTTCACACTACGGGTGGGCGTACCGATGTTGTGGTGGTAACCGCCTCTAATGGTACGCTTACTGCAAGAATTCAAGTTCCCGACATAGGCTACGACACACTGGTAGACGGTAATGTAATCACTATCAACGATAGTATGAATCTTACTTGGTATACAGATGCCGCAGATCATTCGATAGCAGGAGAGTGGACTACTGACGAGTGTATGTATCTTGGTACATTCGCAAATGTTGAAGCGGCGGCTCGTTACCTGATAAAGCAGGTATACGCAGAGCAGGGCTATGATGTAACATTGGGGGTTTAATATGGCTTGGAGTACACCTAAAACAAATTGGGCTTCGGGTGAGTTCTTCACCTATGCGGATTACAATCGCATAACCGAAAACATTGAATATCTGTATGCTTACTGTAATACTAATATTGGGTACATCGGAACGCCGTATGACTTCGCTACGAAAACCGCATCTGATTACTTATTCGATACGGGTTACAACGAGGTACACGATGCTTTGAGGTATCTATACGAGAACACGGGAGCACACTTTGCACACGATGCGTTAGTGGATAAGGACGAGTACGCTATGCCGTGGAGTAGTGCGGAGCTGAATAACATCGAGAATATGTGTTTACAGTTCAAAGACTACTTCGAGAATTTTGTCGTAGATTGGCCTGTAATCGTAGGAAAGACAATCATATTCCCTGCTTCGTGGGTTAGCGTGTCCGGCAATACACTTACGATAGCAGACACTTACGGAGTAAGTATTGAAAATAATATGCTGATAATTCCCGAAAGACCATAAAGGAGGAAACGGACAATGGCTGAAATTGAGGATCTGAAAATAGTAGGCGGTTCTACTTACACAGTAGGCAATCAGGACATAATAGCAAAGAATTGGGAAGCGAGTAAAACCTATGTAAAGGATAAGAGTTATGTTATTTATGAGCATCGTCTTTATGTATGTAATGTAACTCATACATCGGTAGAGCCGTTTGATGCTACGAATTGGACGGAGATAACGGTAGGTGAAGCTATCGGTAACAATACAACCGCCATAGGCAATCTCTCCACCCTCACCACCACGGAAAAGTCAAGCCTTGTCGGGGCGGTGAATGAGGTTGACGGCAAAGTATTACAATTGCCGAGTGAAATAAGGTGCGGAATTGGTAATTATTCGGGATTAAAAGGGGGCGGACATCCTAACCGAGTTAGTGTGCCGATAACTTTTTCAACGCCTATGACGGGGACACAATATGCCGTGTTTATTGTTATCTCTGACGCATATTCAGATTACCCCTATGTGCAAGGTTATTGTTTTAGCGGTTCAAGAACGGCAAACGGTTTTACGGCAACGCTATTATCAATGTCAAGTAATACAACAACCGAGATTAGCGGGTCATTCTATTGGGTTGCGGTTAGATACAAGTAATTGAAATAACTTTCAAAATTTTCAAGGCATATTTCAAAAAGTTTTCGAGGTTTTGAAAATGTGGAAACCATAACTGTCCACCTTTGGGCAACCGTGATAGTCGGATTATAAACAGATTTTCTGTTGATAACTTTGAAAGGCGGTAACAAATGGTTAATTGTAATAATTGTGCTTATCAAAGTTTTTGTTACGGAGTAAACAAGGAATACTGTCCTCGCTATACACCTGCTATGATTACTTATGACGATAAGACAACAAACACGAATGATAACTAT
>JAEEGL012411006.1_pt1 | contig 11517 bp, 4 predicted proteins | sample 9134231 | NCBI WGS metagenome assembly JAEEGL01 (sample SAMN16246548, study PRJNA631951) | gut metagenome | biome: gut microbiome; feature: rumen; material: fiber-attached | host: Bos | place: Iran: Karaj | collected 2018-10 | reverse complement strand
TCGGCGACGGCTGCGTGATCGGTCCCGGCACGATTCTGCACAACGTCGCGGTCGGAGAAAACAGCGAGCTTTGTCAGGTCCACGGCGCGGACGCGACCGTCGGCAGCGGCTGCAGCATCGGTCCTTTCGTCCATATCCGTCCGAATACCGTCCTCGGCGACAACGTCCATCTCGGCAACTTTGTCGAGGTCAAAAACTCGACCGTCGGCGACGGCACCAAGGTGTCGCACCTGACCTACGTCGGCGACAGCGACGTCGGCAAAGACGTCAACTTCGGCTGCGGCACGGTCACGGTCAACTACACCGGCAAGGAAAAGTTCCGCACGACGATCGGCGACCACTGCTTCATCGGCTGCAACACGAATCTGATCGCGCCCGTCACGGTCGGAGACTACGGCTATACCGCCGCCGGCTCGACCATCACCGACGACGTCCCCGCGAACGCTCTCGCCATCGCCCGCGCCCGGCAGGTCAACAAAGATGCATGGGTGCTGCGGAAGAAGCCGTATAAAGAATAAGTGTGCAGTGTGTAGTGTGCAGTGTGCAGTGAAAGTCGACAGTCGTTAGTCGTTAGTCGACAGCACGCGAAAGAGACACACAACAGTGCACCGATCACCCGCGAAGGGGCACAGTCTTGGCGCCCCCTTTGGGGAGCTGGCAGCGCGCCAAAGCGCGCTGACTGAGGGGGCTGTGTGGTTGAACCGCAAACGTTCAGCGGTCACCCCTTCGTCCCCTTGTCCCTTGCCCCTATTCCCTAAATCCCTCACCGGAGGTGAAACCATGTTTTTCAGAAAGAAATTTGACACCAACGCCGTCTATGACTGGCTGATCGTCGGACTCGGCAATCCGGGCAAACGGTACGAATTCACCCGCCACAACGCCGGCTTTCTGTGCCTCGACTACTTCGCCGACGCGCAGAAGATCAAGGTCGACCGGCTGAAGTTCAAATCGCTGCTCGGCGAAGCGCGCCTTTCCGGCAAACGCTGCCTGCTGATGAAGCCGCAGACGTTTATGAATCTCAGCGGTGAAGCGGTCCGCGACGCGGCGCAGTTTTACAAGATCGACCCCGCCCATATTCTCGTGCTGTTCGACGACATCAGTCTCGACCCGGGGCGTATGCGCATCCGCCGCAAGGGCACCGACGGCGGCCACAAGGGGATCAAGAGCATCATCTATCATCTCGGGGCGGACGATTTCCCGCGCATCAAGATCGGGGTCGGCGCGAAACCGCATGAGGACTACGACCTTGCCGACTGGGTGACGTCGCCGTTTTCAAAAGAGGATCTGAAAACGCTGCGCACCGTCGCCGAACACTGCGCCGACGCGATCGAACTGATCGTGAACGATGAAATCGACGAGGCGATGAGCCGCTACAACTCCTGAATTTCGCACACTTCGTCGACAAATGTGAAATATGTCGCCGAACGCTTGAAAACCGCGAAAAACTGTGATAAAATAAAAGAACTGTAAACTTTGAACCATCTTAAAGCAAAAATCTGGAAAGGAAGTCACAAGCATGTCTTTTTCCGATCTCGGTATCTGGCTCGGAGACGTCTCCTTGGCCGAAATCAACCATTACACAAAGGACCCCATGAAGGCGCAGCGCAGCACGCTCAAAAAGATCGTGCGCCGCAACAAGAACTGTGAACTGGGCAAAAAGTTCCACTTTGATCAGATCCACTCGATCGAAGACTATCAGCGCCTGGTACCGCTGACCGATTACAGCGACTATGAGCCGCTGGTGGACCGCATGATCCAGAACAGAGAAAAGAACCTGATGTTCACCGGTCCCAACATCCGCTACTGCTCCTCGTCCGGCTCCGTCGGCAAGCCGAAGATTTTGCCGAAGAGCGCCAACGACCTTTGGAAGATGCAGTGCATCGGCTTTTCGGTTTCGGTCTCCACCGCCGCCCATTGGCTCAAAAAGAACAAAGGCATCAAGCTCCCGCCGCAGATGGGTCCGCTGGTGCTGATCCTCACCGGACACAAGCTCGAGGACGGCAAGAAGTGCAACGGCGCCGGTCAGATCCCGCTGGACTACCTGCGCATGATCACCCCATTCTTCTCCACGTCGCCCGTGTCTCTTTTGAAACCGGAACACGAAGAGCTGCTCGACACGTCCTATCTGCAGCTGCGCTTCGCATTGGAAAACGAAAAGGTCAGCTATCTCGGCTCGATGGTCGTCACGCTGCTCACGCAGATGTTCGACTATCTCGAAGAGCACTGGGAGATGCTGTGCGACGATATCGAAAAGGGCACGCTGGATCCGAGCGTCAAGATCACGCCGGAACTGCGCAAGGAATATGAAAAGAAGTTCAAGCCCAACCCGGAACGCGCCGCGTTTTTGCGCAAGGAATTCGAAAAGGGCTTCGACACCCCGATCGCGCCGCGCATCTGGCCGCGCCTGACCTGGGCGTACGGCATGATGGGCTCCAACCTGTCGCTGTATATCGACAAGCTGCGCCATTCCGTCGGCGATCTGCCGCTGCACAACTGCGGCTACGCCGCCGCCGAGGGCTACTTCGCGACGCCGGTCGAACTGAACGTTTCCGACGCCGTGCTGCTGCCCTGGTGCATCTTCTTTGAGTTCCTGCCGGTCAATGAAGGCGACGAAGAGACCGACGCGACCCAGAAGCCGCTGTTGATCGATGAGCTGGAAGTCGGCAAGTGCTACGAAATGATCGTTTCGAACTTCTCCGGTCTGTACCGCTACCGCACCTACGACGTCTATACCGTGACGAAGATGTACAACAACACGCCGCGCGTGGAACTGCTGTACCGTCAGAACCTGAGCATGAACGTCGCGAACGAGAAGACGAGCACCCAGATGGTCGATTTCGCCGCGAAGGAAAGCGCCCGCAAGATGGGTCTCGAACTGACCGGCCACTCCTTCTGGCCCGATCTCGGTACCAAGCCGCCGCGCTACGTGATGCTTTGCGAGCTCAAGGACGGCAGGGAGATCACCGAAGAAGAGCGGCAAAAGTTCATCGACGCGCTCGACGAAGAGCTGCACGGCGTCAACGAAAAGTACGCGAAGTACCGCCGCTGGGGCATGCTCAACCGCCCGGAGATCCTGATCCTTCAGGACAAGACCTATTGGGACTACCGCGAATCGCTGCGGCAGAAGGGCGTGGTGCTCAACCAGATCAAGCCCGTCACCGTGGTCAACTCCCCCGAGCGCGAAGAATTTTTCTTCTCCCACGTCAAAACCGAAAGCGAAGTCGTCGGCCGTGTGCTCGACGCGCTGAAGAGTGAATAACAAAAAAACGCCCTGCGGGGCGTTTTTTCATCAGTCGACAGTCAACAGTCGAAAGTCGTTAGTCGACAGCGTGCGGGGCAGGTTCGTTGCAGCGGGAAATGACGCGCCGCGAAGGGAAGACGTAGGGGCGGCCATTGGCCGCCCGCTGTTTTGTTATCGTTTGAAGATTGCGAAGATCTTATGGAAGAAGCCGGTCAGCTTGTCGAAGAAGCCGCCGTTGTGGATCTTGCCGCAGAACTTGCAGTGGTCGCCGCCGGTCATCTGTGTGCCGCAAGCGTCACACTTGCCGTCGTTGTTCTCGTCCACATGGCCGAGCGCGGGGATGGTTTCGGTGTAGGCGTCGCCACAATCGCAGGTGTAGGTCGCTTCGCCCGGCTCCGTGCAGGTTGCGGGGGTTGTGATGGTGGCAGTATAATCGTGGGTGTGGTCTTCCGGCTGTGTTGCTTCCTTGACGGTCACGGTGAAGGTTGCTGTTTTCCCGCTGTAGGTCACTGTGATTATCTGTGTTCCGACTGTCGTCAGTTCCATCGGGTTGCAGATGAAACCGCTTGAAATCGTCTGTGTACTACCGTCAGAATATGTCGCTGTTAATGTCAAGCCGCTCTGGTTAAAAATCTCACCGATGTTATAGGTGGTCTTGCTAGGCATTGTCTTGACAGCTATGCCGGACAGGGTCGGACCACCTGTTCCAACAGTAACGTTAAAGGTGGTAGAAAAAGTCTGTTCGGAAACGGGGTCCAGATACGTGACTGTCAAGGTTTGAATTCCCACCTTAAGGGAATTCATGGCTGAAATACTATAGCCTGTAATGGGGGCACTGGTACCATCCGTGAAGGTCGCCGTTACTACCATTCCTGTCCCGTCAAATGCTTCGCCTTTCTGGTAAACAGTTTTCGGCAGATTGGTTATGGATATTGAGGCAACAGCAACTCTGCTATCAAGCACCGTCACTATAAATGAGGTTGATTTTCCAGCGTACGTAACCGTTACGGTTTGTTCCCCGTATTGTTCGGGGTTATAACCGGTAACCTCATAAGCTTCAATGGATTCCGTCAACCCATCACTGTACGTTCCAGAAACAACAAGGCCAGTGAGATCAATCGCTTCTCCGTAATTATAGGTTAACTTTGCAGGCTGACTTGTTATTGTCAGGCTGTTGAGCGAATGTACATAAACTGTAAAGTCATATGAAAGGCCGCCGGTAGTGGTAACGGTAACAGAAGTGGTCCCATTTGCATAACCGTAAATCCTATTTGTGTTCTGTATCCGAACAATGTTGGTGTCATTTGATGACAGAGTAAGAACATCCGTCGTGTCGATAGGAAGATATTCAAACTCAGGAACACAATAAGTACCCCTTGTTATGACAATCTTCTCCTCGTCGTTGTCCTTAAGAGCGATACCGGTGATGTGATTTGTGATATCAACAAAGTTAAAGCCGCCGTCATTTGCATACGTTTCGGCATAGGTCCCTCTACAGCCGTAAATCGTTGTTCTAGCATTGTACGAGAATGCTTCCGCACCAATTGTCGTTACCGTTACGGGAATAATGACCTTGGTAAGGGCAGTACAGTTCTTGAAAGCCTCATTTTTGATCTCCGTTACGCCGCCGTAGATCTCGTGGGGAATTTCAATTTCTTTGAGTGCCGGGCAGTCAGCGAAACAACTATTGGGAATTGTTTTCAAACTTTTGCTGAGTATGACATTTTCAAGAACATCGCAGCCTTGGAACAACTTGTTTCCTAAATTGGCAACCGCGTCCCCCATCGTTATGGTTTTTAAGCTGTCGCAGTCGTAAAACGCCTCTTTGTCTATCTGAACGACCTCTGCTGGAATAGCTATTTGAGTTATAGCGTCACAATTATAAAACGCAGATGAATAAATCCTTGTTATACTCTGCGGCATGTCGAATTCATTTAGAGATACACATCCTTTAAAAAATGAATCTGGAATACTTGTCATGTTTCGAGGTAATGCTACAGTTTCAAGAGAAGAACATGCACAAAACATATTATCAGCAAGTATGGTATCATCATTTTTGAATTCTGCCGATTTAAGAGATGAACAGTTATAGAATGCAGAATGGCCAATTTCTTTTACACTATACGGAATCGAAATGCTTTCCAAACTGCTGCAATCCGCAAAAGCATTAGCGCTAATCTTAGTTATTGCGTCTGAAAATACAATGCTTTTTAAACCGCTGCAACGCCTAAAAGATTCATAGCCGATTTCAGTTATTGTATTCGGAAGAACCATGCTCTCGATACTGGAATTATTGGCAAATAAACCATCTACAATCTTTGTTATGCCCTGTTCAAATGTAACAGTTTTCAGATTATCCGATGCAATGAAGACACCGTAATGATAGCCATACAGATATTCATGGTAATATTCATCCGTGGTCTCTTTCAGACTTTTAGGAATCTCAATGCTTGTAAGCTGGTCACAATCGCCGAAAGCATATCCACATAATTTCTGAAGATTCTTTGATAAGCGAACTTCCGACAGCGATTGACAGCCAAGAAAAGCACCAGCACCGATTTCAGTCACCGTGTCCGGAATATCGACTCTTGTCAATCCAGTTTTTGCAAATGCGTTCGCTCCGATCTTGGTAAGCGATGAAGAAAATGAAATGCTCTTTAGTCTTTTACAATTTGAAAAGGCATCGGAACCAATTTCAGTTATTGTATTCGGTAAAGCAATGTTCTCTATGCTGTAATTATTTGCAAATAAACCGTTTACGATTTTTGTGATGCCTGTTTCAAATGTAACAGTCGTCAGATTGTCCGATGCAATAAAGACACCATAATGATAGCCATACAGATATTCATGGTAATATTCATCCGTGGTCTCTTTCAGACTTTTAGGAATCTCAATGCTTGTAAGCTGGTCACAATCGCCGAAAGCATATCCACATAATTTCTGAAGATTTTTTGGCAAGTGAACTTCCGACAGCGATTGACAGCCAAGAAAAGCACCAGCACCAATTTCAGTCACCGTGTCCGGAATATTAGCTCTTGTCAGCGCAGTGTAAGCAAATGCGTTCGCTCCAATCTTGGTAAGCGATGAAGAAAATGAAATGCTCTTTAAATTACAATTCTCAAAAGCTCTAGAGCCAATTTCGGTTACCGTATCCGGCAAATTGATACTTTCAATAGTTGAAATATTGCCAAATAAACAGTCTGCGATTTTTGTTATGCCTGTTTCGAACGTAACGGTCTTCAGATTATCCGATGCAATAAATACACCAGGAACATAGCCGTATATATATCGGGGTTCGTATGCATCCGTTGTTTCTTTCAAACTTTTGGGAATCTCGATGCTTATGAGCTGATCACAATCACCAAAAGCATAGCCACCCAATTTCTGAAGATTTTTTGACAAATGAACTTCCGACAATGATTGACACCTCAAAAAAGCAGCGGCACCAATTTCAGTCACCGTATCCGGGATATCAACTCTTGTCAATGCAGTATTTTCAAATGCGTTATTTTCGATTTTTGTAAGCGATGATGAAAATGAAACGCTCCTTAAATTGGTACAATTTGAAAATGATCTAGACCCAATTACGGTTACGCTGCTGGGAATCGTTACACCTGTGATTGCGGTTCTGCCAGAAAATGCATTTTCTCCTATCATTACAACAGGATGTCTACCAAACATCGACGGAATCACAATTTCACCCGCCGCAGACGCATCCACATTTGTGATTGTTGCATCATCCTCGGAGAGAGTGTAAGTATAAATACCCGACGTAAAGTCTTCCGCACTTGCGGTAAAGGATAGTCCTTGTAACCACGCGCCAATGCTTTGCACGGCATTTGTCAGACCCTCGGCTTGAAAGTCGATTTTGCTCAACTCTAACAGTGGAGCGGCGCTCAGGATCATGATTGTGACCAGCAAGGTAACTATGGTCCGTTTACACTTCTGTTTCATGTGTGTTCCCCCATTATAATAGATTTGTTTTCATTTTGGCCTAAACCAAATCAGAAGACTTCTTTATTATGCCATCATCCAACTCATTTGTCAAGTCAAACAACTGACAATAAAGCGCAGTATTTACCATAGTTTACAAAACTATCATAAACTCGAACCGTGGTGCAACTGTACGATACTCAAAGGTCATCAGTTCGGATTAGAAACGAAAAGCCCAAAGATACACTCAAGCATAGTATAAAACGAAAAGCACAAAAGTGGAATTCGGCAAAGCCTACTTCTACAACACTTACTTTTGCGTTATCCTCAAAAAGACTTTTGTCATTCTCCGCACTGAAAAAGCCGCCCGGCAGGGCGGCTTTTTCTTAAAGCTTCACGCGGAAGATGTAGATTTTGATCAGATTGCCGATCACTTTCATGATCTTCTGCATCTTTTCGCAGACGGTCTGCATATAGGTGATGAACTTGCTCACATTCTGCTCGGCTTCGATCTCGGGCGTGCCTTCGATCTGTTTGCCCTGCGACGAGTCCTTGCGGATCGCGAAGGAGTCCATCTTCACCGATTCGCCGTCCTTGACCGCATAGGCGGTCATGTACAGCACCTTGTCCTTGATCTCAACGGCGGTGTACATCGGCGCGTCAAGTCCGAAGGAAGCTTCCGGCTTCGGGATGTATTCGAGCACTGCGCTCAGATCGTTCGTGTTGTAGGTCTTGACGCCCGCTGTGCCGGAGATCACGTAGGTCGTGCCTGCCGGCTGTTCCTGCGCGGTGAAGACCTCGCCGTCTTTTTCGAGATAGACCAGCTTCGTCTTGACGATCTGGTTGTTGTCGAGCGACGCGGTACGCATATAGACGTGGTCGTGGCCCTGGAACACCATATCGACGCCGAGCTGCGGCATCAGCGCGCCGAGCTGGTCGCGGATGGCGCAGACATCGTCGTCCTTGTAGTGCGAGCCCTGCGAATACGGCGCCTTGTGGAGCATGACGAACTTCCAGTCGGCCTTGCTCTTTTGCATATCGGCTTTGAGCCAGTCGAGCTGCTCTTCTGTCAGTGCGTCGTCGTCCGTCAGCAGATTGGTGTTGAGCACGGCGAAGTGGACGTTGTTGTAATCGAAGGAGTAGTAAACGCCGGTCTCGGTGTCCTGTTCGGGGACGTTCGGCAGCACAAAGTAGTTGACGGTCGCCTCCTGTCCCATGTCCTCATGGTTGCCGGAGGTCGGCATCTGATAGGTGTTGCGCAGGTAGTCCCCGCCGACGTCGAACATACCCTGCCACTGTTTGTTGTTGTTGCCCTGATCGACAAGGTCGCCGGAATTCGCGATAAACGCCGCGTCCGGATACTTCGTGAACGCCGCCTTCAAAACGGGCAGCCACGCTTCGCTGTACTGCCGGTCGTTCTGTGACTGCGGGTCGGTCATGTGGAAGAACGTGACGTCTTTTCCTCCGTCCGCCGTCGTCACGGAGCCTGTCTCGCTCCACCAGCCGCGGGACGCGTCGCCGACGCGATAGAAGTAGGTCTTGCCGGGTTTCAGACCGGAGAGCTTGACCGTGTGGCGGTTCATCTTGAACTGGTACCAGAACAGGCCGAAGATATCGAGGTCGATGCCCGGGAACTGGCGGATGACCGGTTCGGTCGTCTCGCTGATCGAGAAGGTCGCGCTCTTCGTCGCCTTGCCCTTGAAGGTCGGCTCAGTCTCGGCTTCATAGATCTCGATGTCGCCCTGTACGGTCGATTTCGAGAACCAGCCGATCGTCGCTTCGGTCTTGCTGTCTTCTCCCATTGTGACGGAGATCATCGTCGGACTGCGGTAGTTCTTCTGCGTGACCTCCACAGTCTGCTTGGAAGAATCGAAGCCCGCGCCGCTGTCGCCCTTGAAGACGGGGTTCGTGTCGTGGGTGAAGTCGTTCAGCACATAGGCGACGAACTGCCCGAGTCCCTGTGTGAACGAGGGGGTCACGTACTTCGACAGCAGCAGCTGGTCGAGCACGTCATAGAGGCTGCTGTAGGGCAGCACGCCGAGCGCGAAGACGATCTTCACGAGGTTGAGATAGCTGAAGTCGCCGCGCAGAACGCCCCAGAGCAGCGTGTTGAGTCCACGGCCGAGCTGACGGTTCAGGAAGCTGTCTTTGAGGAGCTTGTCAACGCGGATCTCGAGCTTCGCGAGGATCGCGTCCTCCGCGAGATCATGCAGCACAAGGTCGATCAGGAGGTTGAACAGACGTTCAAACGTGTCGCGGTCGGAGAAACCGTAGAGCGCATCCTCAAGGAAGGCGTCGTCGGTCGGGTCCTCGTTGCCGTTGAACCAATAGACCATGCCGGTCAGCACCAGTTCACCGAGGTTGCCCGGGCGCTTCGGATCGCCGAAACCGTAGTTGCCGCGGAATTTCGTGCACGGCAGTTCGCTCACCTGCAGCTCCATCAGCTGCCGGACGACCGGCTCGAGCACGTCATACAGCCGCTGCGGATCCTTGATATAGAGATCTGTGATCTGATCGATCAGATCCTCGATGAACCACATGATGTTGTCCACGCTGAAGACCGTGGTGTTGCCGATCTTGAACCCGTCGCCGAGATACGGCTGCAGGAAGCCTTCGAGAATGGACTTCAGATCGAGGCCGAACTTCTCCTGGAGATAGACGAGCAGACCGCCGTCGGTCGCGGCGATCTCCGCAAGCATATCGCCGAGGTAGTGCTTGACGATGCCCATCAGGAAGGAAGTGGTGTCGGCGCGGCCGTTTTCGGAAAGTCCGCCGCCGAAGCAAAGATCGAACGAATGATATTTATAGGTGTGGTTGTCGTAGGTGACGCCGTCGAATCTCATCTTCGCCACGGCGTCGAAGTCGATTGCCTCCGATTCCATCAGCGTCTTGCCGTTCCGGAACCGGGTCAGCTTGTTTTCGCGGTAGGTGTTTGGGAAACCCGTCACAGAGTCGGTCTGGAAGTCATACAGCGCGTCGCCGTCGTCGTTGATCACACAGGCGGTATCGGTGATATGCAGGTGCCCGGTGAAGGCGTAGTGGATGCCCATCTTCGCCAGCGCTTCCGCCGCGTCCATATAGTCGTCGAGCACGAACGCGTAGGTAATCGACGGCTCGACCTCCATGTGCGCCGCGAGAGAGTGGTGGATCATCAAAAACGGCGTGCGGCCGTCTTTCTTGCACTGCGCCGCCCAAGCGGAGATCCACGCCATCAGATCCGTGTCGATCACACCGGTGGTCTCTTCCTTTTCCGGCTCATCGAAGGAATACTTGCACGAGTCGATCACGATCAGCCGATAGTCGTCGTCGAGGTCCGCGACATACGACAGACCGCCCTGGACCTGCTCCTTGTTCGGCGCGTAGCGGTAGGACGGGCCCTTCCAGCCCTTCGGGGCGACGGCATGGTCGTAGCCGAGGTTCTTGTAAACGTCGAAGAACTCCTCATAGGTGATCGCCTTGGTCGGCTCCTTCTTGTCATTTTCATACGTCACAGCCTGCAGCGTGTTGACGTCGTGGTTGCCGTTGATGACAAAAACTTCCATCCCGGTCTCTTTTTCAAAATCCTCAAGGAGGTTCGCCAGCACCTGATGGGAGATCAGCTCGCTGTCCTTCGTCAGGTCGCCGGGGATCATCACATACTTGACGCCGGCTTTCTTGGCGCGCGCCGCCATCGTCTTGAGCGCAGTGCGGATGATCGTTTCCGATTCGTTGAAGCTCTTGCCGTCGAGCCGGCAGGCGTCGATCCATTCCTGGCTGCGGCTGCCCTGCGCACAGTCGGGGAAGATGTGCGGGTCGCTGAGCGTATAGAACGGGAGCGTTGAGCGGATCGACTGGTCGCCCGCCTTCGCGGCGGAAAACAGCTGTACGATGCCGAGCAGCAGCACGGCGCACAGCACGACCGAAAGCCAGCGTTTCCATCTTTTCATATCAGATACCTCCGTCATGTGAAGATTACCCTGAAATTATATCACAATCCGGAAAAGAAGAAAAGCCTTTTTGCCGTTTCGCGCCATTTCGTCAAGGTTGACCGAAAGAATCGCCGCCGTTTTGTGGGTTTTCGCCTGTTCCTTCGTGCTTTTGCACAAAACGGCTGCGCGCTTCCTGACCAAAACCTACAATAAAAATATCGAGTTTTATAGCGTTTCGCGGAATAATGTGGTATAATTACCAAGGTTTTTCGAGAAGGGAGGCGAAACGATGCCGGATACCGTACAAAAAGGAAACAAAATGGGCTATATGCCGATCCCGCGGCTGGTGCTGACCATGAGTCTGCCGATGATGCTTTCGATGATGATGCAGGCGCTGTATAACGTCGTGGACAGCATCTGGGTGTCGCGCGTCTG
>JAEEGL016563609.1_pt1 | contig 11518 bp, 13 predicted proteins | sample 9134231 | NCBI WGS metagenome assembly JAEEGL01 (sample SAMN16246548, study PRJNA631951) | gut metagenome | biome: gut microbiome; feature: rumen; material: fiber-attached | host: Bos | place: Iran: Karaj | collected 2018-10 | reverse complement strand
TGGCTGACAGCCCTTTTAAGGGCAGCAAGTAACAGTCTCTACGCAGGTGGCAGGCCGTATTACGCGTTTGACGCGTGGCGAGGAATAGAGGGCTATGCCCGCATGTGAAAAACCACCCGCTGGGCGGGTGGATGTTTATTTATCATAAAAAAGGTTACAACGTATAGGTTATTCTTTTTCTCCCTTCAAAAAAGCATGCTTCTCTCACGCCGAGGCTTTTCAGCATTTTTACCGCTTCGTTTAATCCGAAGGTGATGTTTTCGGGCGTGTGCGCGTCCGAACCAATCGTAAAATACCGCCCGCCGAGGGTAAGGAACATGGAGGCGATCTCTTTATCAGGCATCAGAAAACCGTTTTCGTAAGCAAGGGCGGAGGTGTTGATCTCCAGCGCTTTGCCGCGCATTACCAGCGTGCCGAGGATCTGCGCGATCGCCGGATAAAACGTATGAACGTCCGCCTTTTTGCCGTATTTCAGCATGATATAGCGAAGCGGTACGGTAAGATGACACAGAACATCGAAATCCAACACGGTTTGAAGGGTACAGAGCACGTCGTTAAAATACCGGGTAAGGTATGATTGAATGAAAGCGTCGCTCTTATCGCCGAAATCGATCTGCGAAAACGGCATTTCAAAACCCCGGCGCCTTACGGCGTGCACGCTTAACAATACTGCGTCATAATTGCAGGCATTCAGTATTTTTTTTGCGAAATCCATGTTGTATACAGGGTCGCCCAGTTCAATGCCGAAATGCACGTGCAGGTCTTTATAGCTTTTTTTTAACTGAGCGCATTCTTTTTCACTGTTTTGAAACATTGTAAAAAAGTCTGTCCGGTCGGCATACTCACAGTCGCAGTGGTCTGAGATCAGCACGCCGGAAAGACCCGCATTCGCGGCTGCAGCGCACATGGCCGCCGGTTCGGCTGCGGAATCATGTGAATACCTGGTGTGCGTATGGCAGTTATAGAGCATCGCTCAAGGCCTCCGATTAAGCATTTACGTTTTTATTCTAATATCGGTACAAAAAGAAATCAAGTAAGATTTTTATTGAATTTTATTTTATTTATGCTACAATAAATAAAAGGTGATATCATTGAACGTTTTTGAACGGCTTGTGGAACGGCTGAAAGGGAAGCATCTCACGGTCACGTCGGCGGAATCCTGCACGGCGGGGCTTTTTGCTGCTCTGCTTGCCGCTGTGCCCGGCGCGTCTGCCGTGCTTGAGTACGGGTTCATCGTGTATTCAGCTTCGGCAAAACAAAGAACGCTCGGCGTACCGCATAGCGTGATCGCGCGGTTCGGCGTGGTGAGCGAGCAGACCGCACGCGCGATGGCCGAAGGCGCGCTGCGCGTTTCGGGGGCGGATCTCAGCGTCGGAATTACGGGCTTTGCCGGGCCGGACGCGGACGAAGGATTTACCGTAGGTACCGTTTGCTTCGGTTTTTGTTACCGTGAGAAATCTGTATCCGAAACGGTTAATTTCGGAGATATCGGACGAAACAACGTGCGGCAGAAATGTGCCGAATACGCCGCGGCGCGCTTTCTGGATTTGCTGGAGGAGAACGATGCGTTTTAAGAAGCTTACGAACATGCAGATCATCGCATTGGGGTTCTTTATTCTCGTGCTGCTCGGCACGGGGCTGCTGATGCTGCCCTTCGCCACCGCAAAAGGGGAGCATACGTCCTTTCTGACCGCGCTGTTTACCTCCGTTTCCGCCACTTGTGTAACGGGGCTCGTAACCGTAGATACCGCCACGCACTGGACATTGTTCGGCCAGCTCGTGATCATTACGCTGATCCAGATCGGCGGCCTCGGTTTCATCACGGTAGCAACGGTTTTCCTCTCGTTTGCCCGAAAGAATCTGGGACTGAAAAACCGCTCTCTGATGGCTGAGAGCATCAGCGCTTCGAGTATAGCGGGGCTCAGGCCCCTTACGAAAAGAATTCTGAAATGGACTTTGATCTTTGAAGGGTCCGGCGCTGTACTGCTGCTTTATCCTTTTATACGCCGTTTCGGCGCGGCAAAAGGCATTTATTATGCCGTATTTCATGCGGTTTCGGCGTTCTGCAACGCAGGGTTCGATCTCATGGGCGCCGAAGAGCCGTTTTCTTCCTTCGAGAGCTTTGCGGACGATATCCTTGTAAATACCGTTTTCTGCCTGCTGATCGTGATCGGCGGCATCGGTTTTGCCGTGTGGGAAGACGTGCGTATCCACAGGTTCCGGCTGAAGCATTATTCGCTGCATTCCAAAATCGTTCTGTGCGTTTCGTTGATCCTCACGTTCGGCGGCGCGATCCTGTTTTATCTGTTTGAAGCAAAAGGGCTGTTTGCCGGATTGCCCGTATGGAAAGGCGCTGTTCGGTCCGTATTCCAGTCCGTTACATGCCGAACGGCGGGTTTCAACACCATATCTCTTTCAGAGCTTTCGCTGCCCTCCGTGCTGCTGTCCTGTTTCCTGATGCTGATCGGCGGTTCCACGGGTTCCACGGCCGGCGGCATCAAAACTACCACCATTGCGGTTACCTTCCTGTTCCTGTTTTCCGGGCTGCGTGCCCGCAAACGCGTTACGCTGTTTGGCAGAACGATCGATGAATCGGCGGTCAAAAAGGCATCCGGCGTGATTTGCTTTAATCTGTCGCTGATATTTATCGCCGCTGTTATTATCACGGCGGCACAGCAGCTTCAGCTGAGCGACGTGCTGTTTGAAACGTTTTCCGCCATGGGTACGGTGGGTATGACCACCGGCATCACGCGGGCGCTTACGCCGGTAAGCCAGGCAGCGATCATGTTCCTGATGTTCTGCGGCAGGGTTGGCAGCGTAACGTTGGCTTCGGCATTTCTCGAACGACGCGCGGAAGCGCAGATCAGATATCCCACGGAAGAGATCCGTATCGGCTGAAAGGAGAATAAATCATGAAATCGTTTTTAATTATCGGCCTGAGCACCTTCGGAACGCATTTGTGTAAAAAGCTGTACTCTCTGGGCGCGGAAGTGATGATCGCGGATCTGAACGACCGTGTGATCGAATCCATGATGCCGTATGCAGTGAGCGCCAAGATCGCCGACTGTACGGATTCTGACGTACTGAAAAGTTTCGGCGTGGATGAGTTCGACACCTGTTTCGTCTGCCTCGGCGACCATTTCTCCGACGCGCTCGAAATCACGTATATGCTTAAAGAGCTCGGCGCAAAAAAAGTGATCAGTGAAGTAAACCGCGATATCGAAACGAAATTCCTTTTGAGCAACGGTGCGGATCAGGTGGTATATCCCGAATACGATCTTGCGCAGCGTATCGCCGTGAGCGAAAGTAACGACAGCATTTTTGACGTGGTGGAGCTCTCTTCCGGATATGCCATTTACGAGGTGTCCACGCCGCACGCATGGCGCGGTAAAACGATCAAGGATCTGAACATCCGCCAGCGCCACCATCTGAATATCGTTGCCATCAAAAAGGACGGGGACCTGATCCCCGCGCTGTCGCCGGATTATACTTTCAATATGGATGACCACCTTCTTGTGATGGGCCATGTGGACGATCTTGAAAAAATAGTTTGATTTCAGTGTATCCCCTGTACGTACTGCAGGGGATATTTGTTTCAGCCGTCGCATATAAGTGATACTGTCAAAAGATATCCGGAGGCGTGTACCGTGGAAGAAAAACAGGCTTTGCAGCCGCATTCTCTGCATATTGAAAACAGAAGCCGGATCGTGCTTACCGGCGTGACCGACGTGGGCAGCTTTGACGAATCTTCGATCCGTCTCGAAACGTCCGCAGGCGCTCTGCAGATCCAGGGTGAGAACCTGCAGGTAACGAAGCTGAGCCTGGAATCGGGAGAGATCACGGTGGACGGCGCAGTGAACGCGGTGGCCTACGCATCCTCCGGCGGCAGAAACGGCGGCTTCTTTTCAAAGGTGTTCGGCTGATGTTCGGCGTCGCCCATTCGTTTTACGCCTTTGTATTTCTCAAAAGTGTCGGGATCGGGTTTATCACAGGGGTTCTGTGGTTTGCGTTTGCATTGTATCGCCGTATAACAGGCTGCGGCAAAATACGTACGGTGTTGCTGGATGTTTTGTTCTTTGTGATCGCTGCTGTCATAACGTTTCTGTTTCTGCTTGATATCAATGCGGGCGTGATACGGTTTTACGTGTTTGCGGGCGAGGGGATCGGGTTCTGTTTGTTCCGTTTTCTGCCGGCAAACGCTTTCATGCAGGCGATCGGCAATTCAAAAGAAAGGGTTCTGCATACGTTTTTCCGCATAAATGTAAATAGGACCGTAAAAGATAAAAAAAATACAAAAAAATCAAAAAAAATGAGAAAAAACTATTGCAAGAACCATGATTCCTGATATATAATGTATAAGAATAAAAAGGATTATTGAGGCATATTAAATGAAGACGAAATTGATGAAGGGCCACAGCAAGCTGCTTATTTTTATGGCATGCTTTATTCTTTTGTTTGCGATCGTGTTTTTTGTGATCCTGCAAAAGAACGTTAATGCGAAAGAAGCGGAGCTTAAAGCGCTGCAGGGCGAACTGCAGGAACTGCAGGAAGAGAACAGCGAGGTCGATTATCTGATCAACGAAGCGGATGACGCCGAGCTGTACGAGCACCTTGCGCGTGAACGCGGATATGTATATCCGGATGAAAAGATCTACTATAATGTAACGCCGGGTAAATAATCGCTGAGAGTTACGCATCTATTTGCAGAAGAGGGGCCTTATTATTATATGCAGTCCAAGGCAGGGGAAATTTACGAAGGGAAAGTAACCGGGATCACGAATTTCGGTGCGTTTATAAAACTTGAAAACGGAGAGACCGGTATGGTACATATATCAGAGGTCGCTCCTGTTTTTGTAAAAGACATCAACGCCTTTCTTTCCGAGGGGCAGGATGTAAAAGTAAAAGTTCTTTCGGTCAACGAAAACAATAAGATCAGCCTTTCCATCAAACAGGTTGTTTCCGGAGAAAACGAGAATACGGCAAAAGAAAGAAGACCCGCGCAAAAGCCTTTTTCTGCAGATAAACCCGCAAGACCGCGTCCGCAGGCCGCACCCGCAGGCCCCCTCTCTTTTGAAGATATGATGGCAAAATTCAAGGCGGACAGCGAAGAAAAAATGTCCGATCTGAAGAAAACCGGAGAAAGAGTAAGAAAAGCCCGCTGCGGGAACAAATGATAGCGTGAGAGAAATACATGTAAACGTCATTAAAAAGGCTGTTGCCGGCGCATGTGCCGAGGCAAATCTCCGCTTGCCGGCCGCTCTTGAAAAAAGGATCAGAGCGTGTGCCGAAAAAGAAAGTGCTCCCATTGCGCAGAGCACTTTTTCTGATATGCTATTAAATCTGGATGCGGCGCGCGAACTGAACATCGCAATCTGTCAGGATTGCGGCATGGCGGTTGTTTTTGCTGAGATCGGGCAGGACGTCCATTTTGTGGGCGGCGGTTTTGAGGACGCCGTAAATCAGGGCGTTGCCGAAGGATATCAAAAGGCTTATCTGCGCAAAAGCGTGGTGCGCGATCCCCTGCGTCGCGAAAACACCGGGGATAATACGCCTGCCGTGATCCATACGCGTATCGTACAGGGAAGCGGCGTTCGCCTCATGTGCGCGCCCAAAGGTTTCGGCAGTGAGAATATGAGCCGTATTAAAATGTTCAACCCATCTGCAACGCAGGAAGATTTTATTGCGTTCGTTGCCGAGACCGTGCGCATCGCGGATGCGAAGCCCTGCCCGCCGGTGGTCGTCGGCGTAGGCATCGGCGGCGATTTTGAGTATGCTGCGCTGCTTTCAAAAAAAGCCCTATGCAGAAGCGTATCCGTACCCAATCCCGATCCGTATTATGCGGAACTTGAGCAAAAAATGCTTGACGCCGTAAACGCGCTCGGTATCGGAGCGCAGGGGTACGGCGGCGATATCACGGCGCTCGGCGTAAACATTGAAACCTATCCGACGCATATTGCCGGTCTGCCGGTGGCGGTCAATATCGGATGCCACGTTACGAGGCATGTTACGGTTGATATTTAAGGAATATTTAACAATACACACAAAACAGAGATGGTGAACAAAGAATTTATAGTTAAAATTGTTCATTTCTCTTTACAAACCGAGAAACCTGTGATATAATACAATTGAATCGAAAAGGGAAGGCGGGTGCAGCAATTAGACTATTCTGCATCCGTTTGCGCTTTTTTATTCAAATAGTTCCGTAAAGGAGATGTGATTATGAACATCACGGTTGTCGGCAGAAAATGTACGCCGAGAGATTCTTTTAAGGAGAGAGCGGATAAGAAGCTTGCGAAACTGGATAAGTTTTTCGGGGATGAAGCCAACGCAAAGGTGACCGCCACTGTTGAGAAAAAATATCAGACCGTAGAAGTCACCGTTGAAAACAACGGCATGTTCTTCAGAGCACAGGAAAAAGCCGAAAATATGAACGACGCGCTCGACCAGTGCGTGGACCTGCTGATCCGGCAGATCCGCAAAAACCGCACGAAGCTCGAAAAACGTTTCCGCGGCGGCGCGATCGCAGAGCTGGAGGTTTCCGACGACGTTGAAGAAGAGACCCAGTACGACGTTGTGCGTACCAAGGTGATCCCGCTCAAGCCCCAGTCGGTGGAGGAAGCGATCCTGCAGATGAACATGCTCGGCCACAAATTCTATATGTTCCGCAACGCTGCGGACGGCAGTGTGGCGCTTGTATATTCCAGAGACGACGGGGGCTGCGGCCTGATCGTCCCGCAGGAATAAAATCGCTGGCTTTTATCAGAAATAACTTGACAAATCTTTGTATAAAATGTAATATTTAATGTACGGGGCTGCGGAACGTGTTTGTTCCGTGGCCTCTTTTGTTTTTGTAATAAAATTCTCGAAAGGGATACAGTGCATATGGATACAGTAAGCAAGTATTTCGGTGCGAACGTTTTTAACGATACCGTAATGAAGGAGCGGCTCCCGCACGAAACCTACAACATGCTGCAGCAAACCATAAAAAACGGCAAACATCTTGAACTCGGGTTGGCAAACGTTGTTGCCAACGCCATGAAGGACTGGGCGATCGAGCAGGGCGCTACCCATTTTACGCACTGGTTCCAGCCCATGACCGGTATCACGGCCGAAAAGCACGACAGCTTTATTTCTCCCGCATTCGGCGGTAAGGTGATCATGGAATTCTCTGGTAAAGAACTGATCCAGGGCGAACCGGACGCTTCTTCCTTCCCGTCGGGCGGCCTGCGTGCAACGTTTGAGGCAAGAGGCTATACGGCATGGGACGCCACCTCTTATGCTTTTATAAAAGACAACACGCTGTGCATCCCCACGGCGTTCTGTTCCTACGGCGGGCACGCCCTTGATAAAAAAACGCCTCTGCTGCGTTCGATGCAGGCGCTCAGCCGTCAGGCGCTGCGCGTGGTAAAGCTTTTCGGCAATGAAGACGTCCGTTTCGTTGAAACCACCGTAGGCGCGGAGCAGGAGTATTTTTTAATCGATAAATCCGTTTTCGATAAGAGAAAAGACCTCATTTATACCGGCAGAACGCTGTTCGGCGCAAAGCCGCCCAAGGGCCAGGAGCTTGACGACCATTACTTCGGCGCCATCAAGCCCCGTGTGCTCGCATTTATGAAAGAGCTGGATGAAGAGCTCTGGAAACTCGGCATCCTTGCGAAAACAGAACATAACGAGGTTGCTCCGGCGCAGCACGAGCTGGCGCCCATCTTTACCACGACCAATATCGCGGCGGACCACAACCAGCTCACGATGGAGCTGATGCAGAAGATTGCCAAGAAGCACAACATGGTTTGTCTGCTGCATGAAAAGCCCTTCGCAGGTGTAAACGGCTCCGGCAAGCACAACAACTGGAGCCTGAGCACCGATACCGGTGTGAATCTGCTGAACCCCGGCGATACGCCCGCCGAGAACGCGCAGTTCCTGCTGTTTGTCCGCGCAGTGCTCAAGGCTGTGGACGATTATCAGGATCTTATCCGCATCAGCGTGGCTTCCGCCTCCAACGATCACCGACTGGGGGCCAACGAAGCGCCGCCCGCCGTGGTATCCATCTTCTTGGGCACCGAGCTTTCCGAGATCCTCGACGCCATTGAAAAGGACGTTCCCTACGGCACGAAAGAAAAAGAAATGCTGCGTATCGGCGTACATACCCTGCCGAAATTCCCGAAGGATACCACCGACCGCAACCGTACGTCGCCCTTCGCTTTTACCGGAAATAAGTTCGAATTCCGTATGCTGGGCTCGTCTTCGTCTATTTCAGACGCCAACGTGATGATCAACACCAGCGTTGCCGAATCGCTGAAGCAGTTTGCCGATATCCTGGAGCAGTCTTCCGATTTTGAATCGGAGCTGCACACGCTGATACAGAACACCATAAGAGAACATAAACGCATCATCTTCAACGGAAACGGTTACGATGACCAGTGGGTAAAAGAAGCCGAGGCACGCGGCCTCCTCAACCTGAAATCCACGCCTGATTGCCTGCCGTATCTTCTGCATGAGAAAAACGTGCAGCTTTTCGCAAGGCATAAGGTGTTTTCTCCCGAAGAGCTGAAGGCGCAGTACGATATCCAGATGGAGGGCTACTGCAAGATCATCAATATCGAAGCCCTTACGCTGCTGAATATGGTGAACAAAGATATTCTGCCCGCTGTTTCCGGTTTCATCAGAGATCTGGGTGAAACCTATCAGCAGAAGAAAGCCGTTCCTTTCGCGGCGGACTGCAGCTACGAAGAAAACCTGATCCGCGATCTCTCGGATCTGTCCGGCAGACTGTACCGGCAGAAGCTTGCGCTGGAAAAGGCTATGGAATCCCGCAACGATTTCACAGACGTCGGCGAAAAAGCCCGGTATTTCAGAGACGTTATCTTTGCGTCGATGAATGATATCCGTACCGTTGTGGACGAGATGGAAGACAAGACCCGGTCCACCGCATGGCCGTATCCCACCTACGGCGCCATCCTGTTCAGCGTAAAATAAGGAACCGTTATGCAGCATTTTGACCTTTCGTACTATCAGAAAAGCGCCGATTACGTAAAAGAACGCATCGGCTGCACGCCGGATCTCGCTATCGTGATGGGATCCGCACTGGGCGGCTTTGCGGAGCATATCCGCAACGCGGTCAAGCTCGACTACGCTGATATTCCGAATTTCCCGGTATCCACCGTTATGTATCACGACGGCAAGCTGATCTGCGGCGACGTGGGAAATAAAAAAGTGCTCTGTATGGCAGGCCGCTTCCACAGCTATGAAGGATATTCTTTTGAGCAGCTCAGCATCCCGGTGCGCATGTTCCGGCTGTTGGGCATAAAAACGCTGATCCTTACAAATGCCGCCGGGGGCGTGAATCTCTCTTTCCGGCCCGGCGATATCATGCTGATCAGCGACCATATCAAGCTCACCTCTCTCAGCCCGCTGACCGGCCCCAATCTCGAAGCGTTCGGTGAAAGGTTTCCAGACCTCGGCGATCTGTACTCGGCAGAGATGCGCAATATTGCGAAACGGTGCGCTTCCGATATCGGCCTGGCCGTACGGGAGGGCGTGTATATGTTTTTCGCCGGGCCGCAGTTCGAAACGCCTGCGGAGATCCGTATGGCGCGTATCATCGGTGCGGACGCCGTAGGTATGTCCACGGTGCCGGAAGCCATTGCCGCAGCGCACTGCGGTATGCGGGTGCTCGGTATATCGCTGATCACGAATATGGCTGCGGGCGTGATTGAAGACGCGCGTCTTACGCACGAAGAGGTGGCGCGCACCGCGCAGGATACAGAAAAAGTGTTTACTTTATTTATAGAAAAGGTGATTTCGGAACTATGAAAACGCTTTATATGAACGCGGACGTCCTCGTTTACCGGGACGGTGAATACAGTGTGCTCAAAAACGCCTTCGTGGGCGTGGACGGCACATGTTTCTGCTATGTGGGCGATGAAGCGCCCAAAGAGGATTTTGATATCAGAAAAGATATGCGCGGCAAACTGCTGACGCCTGCTTTTTATAACTGCCACGCGCATTCGCCCATGGTATTGCTGCGGGGCGTGGGCAGCGACCTGCCCCTTGATAAATGGCTTTATGAAAAGGTGTTCCCCGTTGAGGACCGCCTCACCGAGGAGTGCGTCCGCGTGGGCAGCGATCTTTCGATCCTTGAAATGGTCGCTGGCGGCACGGTTTCCTATTCGGATATGTATTTCTTCCCGTCTCAAACTGCAGATGCAGCCATTGACGCCGGTATGAAGGCGAACGTCAGCCGCCCGGTGCAGGACTTTGCATGGGCGCCCGAACAGGCTGTGACCCGGCTCAAAGAAGCTGTTGAACTGTACGTCGCTTATCACAATGCGGCAGACGGGCGGATCCTTGTGGATTTTTCCGTGCATGCCGAATACACGTGCAACGAAAAAACGACGCGCAGATGCGCGGATCTGTGCAACGAGCGCAGCGGCAATATGCATATCCACCTCAGCGAGACCGTAAAAGAGCACGAGGAGTGCAAACAGAAATACGGCAAAACGCCTGCCCGCTGGTTTTACGATCTCGGCGCTTTTGATTCGCGCGCTTTTGCCGCGCACTGCGTCGCGCTGGAGGACGAGGATATTGCCATATTAAAAGAAAAAGGCGTAAGCATCGTTCATAACCCCACCAGCAATATGAAGCTTGGCAGCGGTTTTGCTCGCATACCTTATATGCTGGAGCAGGGGCTTAACGTCTGCCTCGGTACGGACGGCGCAGCCAGCAACAATAACCTGAATATGTTTGAAGAGATGCACCTGGCGGCGGTGATCCATAACGGGTACCTGCAGGACGCATCTGTTATTCCGGCAAAGACGGCGCTGAAGATCGCCACTAGAAACGGCGCGTTGGCGCAGGGGAGACCGGACTGCGGTTTCATAGAGCCCGGTTACCGCGCAGATTTCATTGCCGTCGATCTCGATCGGCCGCATCTTACGCCGTGTCTGGACGTGCCCGCGCTTCTGGTATACGCTGCGGCTGCAAGCAACGTCTGCCTTACGGTGTGTGACGGCAAAGTGCTTTATGAAAACGGTATCTACTTTACGGTGGATAAAGAGAAGATCCTTTATGATACCGCACGTATACTGCACATATTATATGATTGAACGGAAGTGTTGATATGGAGCGCGCAGATGCAGCCCTTGCCTTCATGCTGCGGTATGAGAATATCGCATGGTATGAAAACGGCGCTGTAAAGATCCTGGACCGCCGTGTTTACCCCGGAGAACTTCGTTATGTCACCTGTACAGCGTATTCCGAGGTAATCGAGGCGCTGCGTGATATGGTGACCCAAAGCGCCGGTCCGTATACCGCGGCTGCCGCAGCGATGGCGCTGGCCGCATACCAGTGCCATGATAAAAGTGAAGAAGAACAGCTGCGGTTTTTAAAAGATGCGTCCTTCGACATAGCAAACGCCCGTCCTACCACGGCAAGGCGTATGGCTCTGATCACAAACGCCTGCTTTGACACCGCAAAAGCCGCGCTGCAGGCAGGGGAGGATACTTCCGAAGCGATCGTG
>JAEEGL016225244.1_pt1 | contig 11518 bp, 10 predicted proteins | sample 9134231 | NCBI WGS metagenome assembly JAEEGL01 (sample SAMN16246548, study PRJNA631951) | gut metagenome | biome: gut microbiome; feature: rumen; material: fiber-attached | host: Bos | place: Iran: Karaj | collected 2018-10 | reverse complement strand
TAGTGCGGTATACCGTTCTGAGACTGACGTGAGTGCCTTTCCGGGCAAGAGCTGCCTGCATCCTTCTGACTCCGTAATTCTTGTTATCTGGATGTTCTGAAATAATTCCCTGTATTTTGACCAGAAGAAGCTGCCTTACACCGGGCTTGCCCTGATTCCTGAGCCAGCGATAATAGCCTGATTCGCTGATTTTCAGAAATCTGCATATTGCTTTCGCTCCGTACTTGCTGCGGAACTCGTTGACGAACAGGTGACGTTCGCTTGTCTTTACTTCTTCCGGTCTTTTGCGAAAAAACCGAGTGCGTCCTTGAGAATGTCATTTGCCTTGCGAAGCTCGGCATTTTCACGTTCAAGCTCCGTAATACGCAGCTTTGCTTCGTCATCTGTCATCTGATACTTTTTAGCTTTTGCAGCGGCATTTCGCTTTGTACGCCAGTCTGAGAGTGTGTAATACTGGATGCCTAACTGCTGAGCAGCCTTTTTCAGTCCGATCTCATCCGAGAGCTTTAATGCTTCTTCTTTGAATTCTTTACTGTACTTCATAGTCGTTTTCCCTTTCTGGTTTTATTATTTATATTCTACCAGATTTTTGGGTGTTTGTCGACTGCTCTTTCAGTATAACACTTCACAACTGTCACCGGATGCCTTTTATAATACATAGAATTATTTTTGCTTTTCCTATGCCTACTTGACGGGGAGCACATCATATTCCAATTGGCCCTATCAATTTATTTCTCTCTTGTAAGATAAATATCATCAAGAGTACATCTACCCATACATAGCTCAAGCATATCTATCTCACGATATGTTGACAGATTGTTCTCACGGAGAATATCCGCTATATTCTGCCTGTCCTTGGGAATTATACGATCGCTTACCCAAAGTGAGGACAATTCTGAGTCAAGCTCCATTCTGCCATTGGTCATAAATCTGTGTATCATTGCAGGCGGCTTGTCCTTTCTCATTTCATCGGACGGACAGCGAAACTTTATACGGAATTTTGATGTTTTATCGCTGTAATAAAGCGTTCCCCAGATATAATCCTTGCCTTTTCTGGTGCTTTTTATCGTATATTCTCTCACAGTATGATACCTCCGTTCAGCAGTTTTTCATATCTGTAATCAATTGCAGCTTTTATTATTTGCTGATGTTCCTTTGATATGACGTCGCCAAGACCATAGAACATCTTCTTATAAACCTCATCGGTAAGACGTGGAAGCTTATATTTTTTGCTGACATTTTTCAGATTGCTTTCCAGATGAATACTTCCTACAAAATTATTGACGGTAATATCTCCCTTGTAATCCCAATTCTGCATAAGCTTCACATTATTGCCGTATTCATAGGTCAAAGCACGTCCATTATCAAAAATTGGTGAGGGAATAATATTATTATCGTTATCGTACAAGAGTTCGATGTTATGTCCGTGTCTGTCAACGTTCATAATAAGGTAGTCGAAGATGAAAACATAGTCAAGATACTCCTGCAAACCTATCCTACGACAATAATCAAGAGCACTTTCAGTATTTGAAAGCCTGTTGGTAAGATAGTCGGTAATGAGAGGAATAGCGGTATATCCGCTTTTAACATAATTATGGCTTCTTGCAACAAAAGTAGTATACTTCTTACCGTCTATGCTGATTTCGGACATATCTCCCATATATTTTAAAACAGGAAATCCAAGAAATAGTCCTAAACGGCTTACAATTACCTCTATTGCCGTTTCACATCCGGAAAAGCGTCCCTGTTTGAAATCAGGAAGCTTATAATAAACTTTCTTGCTTCCCGAACCATCTTCAGCTTTCAGATATGTTCCGCCAGAAGAAGAACTGCTATAACTCCATTTCAGGAATGTCAGATCTTTCACACTCTCACCTCCACAGCCTTATTATACCTTATTTTGATTATAATTGCAACATTTATGATATTATTCTTCTATATCAGGATTAAGTATATTACGCAACTCTATTCTTGTAGCATTTTCCTTTAATGCCACTATAACAGCTTTGAAGAAGTATATGCTCTTTATGACAGTACTTTTTCCTGAAGCCTGTCTTCCTGTAATAACCATGAAATTAATATCCGATATATTAAGCTTACATTTCTTAATAGAACCGAAATTTTGTATAACAATACTTGCCATGTAAATCACCTTAGCTATATTTATATCCTAATTATATCATCAAGAATAATATAACGTCAATAATCAAATATCATACAATCATATTAAAAGCTCAAGATTTGTTAACCAAGGTTAACAAATCACAAAATATTACCATATGTACAGAGCGGCATTCCACGATATTTCGAGAAAAATTTTCGGCGTAGCTGTACACTGGCTGTATTTTTGCTTTTTGAGGTATATAATCAAAAAATATAACTACTCGCAAGATGATGCAAAATCAACCCTGCGAGCAGTTCATTTCGTTCTATAAGCACCTATATTCAGGCCAAAATAAAAGGCACTATATTTTGCAATATAGTGCCAAAAGTTTGGTTGCGGCGGCTGGATTTGAACCAACGACCTTCGGGTTATGAGCTATACTCCGAGTATATTATAGAATGCCACGCAATGTCATACAGTCCAAATATAGCTGCTTTCAGTACTATACGATACGTAATATCACTTGATAAAACATAAAAATTGATGTATAAATTGATGTACATCTATTAAATTCATCGCACTTTCTCATCACTCTATATCAAGTATATTAAAGCATAAATAGTATACCATAAAGCCCCCCCTAATTCAAGTATAAAATCAACAAATCAGGGCGCAGTGCCATAATTTAACATTATTCATTATATAAATTCGCAACCTACGCATTCAATGCTAAATAAATACATTCATATCAACTAATCTCTCATCAAGTACAGGATCGTTACTATTATTTCATTCTTTTTTCCATTCCTCTTCTCAGCCTCAGCATCAAAGTAATATTCTCGTTTCAATTCTTCAGGACCTCAGTTTATGAATTCACTTGAACAAGCATTAGCAAGCGCCTCAAGTATCATACAGTTCTAAAAATAGCCATTTCCAATAAAGTGCAAAAGATTCTAAACCTAATAAAACTAACTGTATTTGCAAGAATTAGTATACAAAATTCTTTTCTCATATAAATAACGCCTACCATTTCCTCCGTAAAGGAGGCATTTTTCATATCGACATTTTATATCCATCTCCATAGAAGATACTACGATTCCGCATTATTCATTAAAATGTTCACCTATTCATTCTTTACAATATCATACAATTAAGGTGTTAAGCAAAAGCTATCTCAATGGTCACATATATTAAGGAACTTGTATGTGAAAATCATACATTGATACAACATCATTACTATAGTATTAGTGTTCTTCCAATTAATGGCATAGAACAACTTAGACCGTCTATGATACCGAAGCAATTATTGCCCCAAACGGGAATGTACTCCTTTTCAATGTCAGCGAAAAGCAGTGTTATCAGCTTGAACAATGCAGAAGTATTTACAGTCTCCTTTGTAGCACAGTAACAGTAGTATCTTTCACCAGAACGATTGTAGTACATCTCAGCTGCGTTTAGAGACATATGTTTTTTATCTCCAAAGACTTCGTAGAATACCTGCTGAAAAAAATCTTTTCTCTCACCGCTTTTGTGATACTGTTCCAGCTTGCCTATAAGAAACGCCTTGTCAGATATAGATATAACATCAAACAGATCTCTTATTTCTTCACCATACCTTCCGGAGATAATCTCAGAATTTATAGCGTTGAAATGAAAATCATACATTACAATACCTGCAAGTTTATCCATGGTAGCGAGATAGCGTATAACAGGTTCGGTAAGCCCACTACTCTGCTCCGAAAGAGCAAATAGCGCTGGCGAGATATCAGAAAAACGCTTAGAAGGATCAAAATAGACCGTATTATCATTTTCATAAAAAGAGACCTCACCACCAGAGCTATCAGCTTTATTTTTAAGAAGATATCTCCTGTTTACTGAATAATCATTCCATATATATTCCATTACTTCCTCCATATGGTAATCCATTTTATCTCAGGATACTGCCAAGAAAGGTATTCAGTAACATACCTCATATAATCCTCAGCGAAAACACTGTTTCCACTGAACGGAATCGCACAGTAAATATTCTTCGGAGATATGGATAGATTCGAATACGGATGATCAGCGATATTCTTTAGTGAAACACGGTTGTTGTACCTATGCTGATCAAGATATGGCTCTACAACAATCTCGCTTTCAGAGTCCTTATACCTTTTTCTGTCAATAATCACATTCCCGATTGTTATACCATATGGCGAGCTAATAAACGAGCTTATGGCATATTTTATATCAGCCAGGGTATTAAGTCGTGTTTTTCTGAATATCCCTTTATTGTAGTAATTGACATAAGCAGACGACATTTTCAGCTCTGTCATATCAGGTAATGATATCGTTATCCTTTTGAAAGCCTCCAGTTCATGCTCTGAATTATAGAGCACAAATAGAGTCTTTCTTTCTGAGTCACGACCAAATACTATTCTATTATTATCTGGAGAGCTGAAAATTATATACATCTCCGAACCGTCCTTCACAGGGCAGCTGTATTCTTTCAAATACTTATAATTTTCAGAAGCTATCAAATATTTTGAAGCTGTATAGCCATCTGTTCTGTTGTTCAGTTTCTCAAGCTTTGAATCACTTATAATGTCAGCTGAAGAGGGAATCGATTTATTCTCTTCGACTTTGAGGTTCCATACAAGAGTATGAGTAAGAGTAGTTCCGGCGACAATGTCATCAATTTCTCCGAAATAAATGGATTTAATATCAGATGGACTAACAGCCTTGTCATCGTCTACGAAAATAAGCTGTGCAAAGCGCCTTGAATATGGTGAATAAATCAACGGAGTATCAATCGCATACTGATCTGCCAATTGGTTGAGGAGTCTTTCTCTTGATACAAAACTGGAGTCCAACTTAAAAAAACACTCATAAGGAACATCATTTATCATCACAGCATATGTCCTACTGTAAGTGCTACTGTCAGTAATCTCAATGAACCTGTCATATGTGCAATGAAAAAAAACACCTATAAAACTGTCAGAATCATCAGAATCGTCGAGGTCGCCATAGATATTTATTTTTCCAAAAGACGAAATCATAGGATGAAATGACGAAAATTTCCCATCATTGACATCTTCCAGGCTAACCAGAGCTGTATATATGTCCGGAAGTACATCTGTACCATACTCTCCAACCATAGCCTGACTTAACGCTTTTTCTTCAAGCCTACTTATCATGTCTGAAGTATAATTGAAAAGCCCTGAGAACAGCTGATAGAGCATTTTTTTAATTTCCGTGTCACTGATTTCACTTTTCAGTATAAGTTCTTCCAGTTCCTTTCTGAACTTTTGAGCTTTTTCTGTAATGATCTTATCGTTTGCCATTGCTTACCTCATTTCAGGTATATATTACTTCCGTTGATCTTTATATTCTTTCCTGCCTTCAAGGAGATATCGTTATCCGTCTCGCTTTTTATTTCTGTTGCTTTTACTTTAACAGAACCGTCTGAGTTCAATGCAGTCTCTCCACCAGTCTCTATTTTCAGTTTACCGGTTTTTACTGTTATATCGCTATTGATAATCACGGAAGTTTCGCCAGTATCAAGCTCAACAGAGCCATCTTTTATAACAATACTGCATCCCCCGACTGTGAATGTGACGGTTTCCTTGGTGAGTATGACCGTATTCTCGTCTGAACATATCTCAAGGCTATCCTCTGCGAAAGTCAAACGTTTGTTGTAGATATTGGAGATATACTTGTTCCTAAACTCCTTCATTTCCTCTGGTATGTCTCCTATCTCAAAGCACTCCTCAGCAATGAGCTTTCCACGGCTATAGATAACCTGTACTCGGTCATCTTTGTCCGGAATAAACACAAAGCCTCCTTTAGATGCAGAATATGGAGTTCTGTATGGAATCCACATTTTCTTCTCTGGTGCTGCATCAATATAATCGCAGTCAAAAGTTACCTTGAGCATACCCTTTGGCGAAGGCTCAGAATTGTCATTCTCAGCAACAATCCCGGAGAGAATCACCCTTTCAGGCAACAGCGGTATATCATAGTCAGGAGGAGAGTCATCACTGACAACTGTATACTCATAATATACCCCGAACTTCTCCATATACATCCTTAAACCAGAGATATGTCCAGTGAAACCGTTATAGGAAATTCTACCTGCGGTATTGTAATAAGTATCCCGAAGGACTATTATCATATCCGATCTTAGTCCACCGTTCAGAGACTGATTTTTTTTATAACTAACTCCGCACGGTGTTTCTTCCACTTTCTGCGCAGCCCCATTGTTGGCAGCAGTCATAATGAACTTTACCTTTCCTTGACCAACTGTATCGTCTATAAAAAGGTGAAGCTGATGTGCATGTGCAAGTTTCTTTAGAAAGTAGAAATCAGTATCACCGTCCTGTAGGAGCGGTATAGAAATAATATCACCGCACTTGTTTTCCACCTCAAAGCTCCCTTCTTTTTTCAAATAGGACACAACATCATCAAGAGTCTTATCTGGATCCTGAAATAACCGTTTTTTCTTCACGCTATCGCTCTTTACAGAATCTGATACAGCGTGAATAGAAATGACGTCGCTGTATATATTGCTGCTCAGCGATACTCCGTCAATAACACCATAGAAGATATAATCCTCGCCATTACTTATTTTTATGTCATTTCCGAAACAGTCCAGATAGTCCCCCGACTCCTCTGGTGGAATGTTGAAAGAGAATTCACAGACGGAGTGAGCGTTTACTTCCTTAACAAGGGAAAAAGTCACCAATTGAATGTTTTCAAAACCAGATATCTTAATTGAAGTGTACTGCATAGATCACCCGAAAATTTTCTGCCGATCAGTTGTCGCTGGGTAAACGAACACAGACCGGCAGATGACCCTTATTTATTATTCTGAGAGTTGCTTTATGCTTTTTATGTTACCACCCTTTTGGAGCAGTTTAAGTATTGCTTCTCCATGATCTGTGTTTTCGCTCTCCTTGAAATAATTCTCCTTATAATCCTCGACAAACATCTCTGGTATTTCATAAGTACGTATCACAGCATCTTCTTCATAAACCTTTATTATCACAGAGCGATAAATGTCCTCCCCCTGTGTTGAAAGTGACCAATCAAGAAGATCTTTGCAGAAATCTTTTGTAGAAGCGTTGATATCCAATTCAATTTTTAACTTCAGAAGTATATCTGATGCATGGCTTTTAACATTTTTCGCGGGTGTATCAGATTTGATAGATAATTTACGAAAAGAATTTCCGACCTGCTCAGACTCTCTTCCGTCAATAGTTACCTTCTTTCCGCTTTTTGCGGATATTTCAATATAATAGTTCATATGATCTTCCTTTCATCATCAGAGCTCAGTTAATCCGACGTCAAAGTCGTCCCTGTCTCTATCGTATACAATCCTTATCATATCCTGATCAAGACTTATCTGCTCTGTTTTGCTCAGTCCTGCAGATTCAACTGAATGGACAATGTTGTTGATATTCTGCTTATTATCTCCCTCGCACCACAGCCTACACTCAGCTTTCAGCTGATCCTTGGACATATTTTTAGATATCATCTTTATGTATATCTCTATCATAGTCTTGAAAATGGGACGGTATCTTTCTTCGCCAGTGGGAGCACTGTTTTCATCAAGAACCTTATCCTTTTGGAGCGTCCTTGCGCGGAGTACATATGCATTAGTCTGGCTGTTATTTTTGCCCTTGTAGGTATAATGCATCTCGTTTCCACAAAAACAGAATCCAAAACCTCCTTCACTGGTAATTGCTTCCATAAGTTTCGGACTCCACGGCATTATCTTTTCGCGGTTCATATTCGTATGGAATACATGGTTAAGAAGGGCTATCTCATTAGTACCGTAGGATGTAGCGAACTTACCTTCAAAATTGAAACGCACTGGCTGTTCCAGAGAAGAATTAATCCTAAATCCACGTTCCTTCAGGATCGCCATGTTCTGAGATGCAACATAAAGTCCGCAAGCAATATAGGATGCATCTATATATACCGGAGGAAGATTTATGGTATCATTTCCGATAGTTACCTTCGTGCTTCGTTTAGGAAGGACAGTGAAATTCGGATAACAGAAAACAGAATACTTCTTACAGTCAGGATCTAAACTACTAAGACTGCTCTTATAAGAAGCGACTGTATCTACCGAAAGCTTTGAAGAAGAAGTACTGTCGCAGCCCTTGAAATTGAAGAAAGTTATGATAGAGCTATCACTCAAATGACGGAGCGCTCTCTTTGCGGTGTTCATAAGAGTCTTATCAACCATAGAAGTATTTGAAACTATATCATCCTCATCCTCATCGTCATCGGGAATGTAAAAGGTACTTATATCAATCTTACCACTTACAGTATCCTCTCTACAAACATCTTTGTTCCATACACCTGGAATTATGGCAAACCAAATTCTTTCACTTGTATAGTTTTCGCCCTCAGCCTTGATGAAATCAGTGAATCGCTGTTGTTTATTGGCGCTCATAAGAGTTTCAATGCCACAGTTTGAGACAATGAGCTCGGCTTTGCCGCCGGCATTATCAAAGAATGAACGAATATTGACAAGCTTTTCAACTAATCTTACTACACCCTTTGCAAAGTTTTCTTGGGAGGCTCTATACATCAACTCGTATATCTCCAAATTGTTTTTCAGTTCTTCCTTGGGAATCATCTCCTTACTTGAAACGCCAGTAAACACTGAAACAAGCATCTCCTTCATGAAGGCGGTGCTTTCTTGGTCTCCGGGGACTACAAGATGATTTTTCCCATTCTCAGCCGTCTTATCAAACAAATTGGAGAGCATAGCTGATACACCCTTGTTGTCAATCGCCGCAGATGAACTGTCTTGAACCGTATCCACACCGCTTTTATCCTCCAGTAGCAGTACATTACCTTTGCTCTCAAGCCGCTGTATGATCTCCTCATTATCAACGACAGACCTTTCAATCTGGTATACAGGAGCACCACTCTTATTAAATGTAATTGCCTTTATCGGTATCGTCTCAAGACGGCTATCTTCACAACCGCTGTCGCTATTAACATTCAGAATATCCAGTCTCTCCTTCGTATCCTGTATCAGCAATGGAATGAGGTTGAACTGGCTCTGTGAAATATATTCATCCCTAATAGTTCTAAGCCCATCCTTGAACTTCTGCGCATGAAGGTTATATTCCTCGTCGGATGCATTTTGAGCCTCCAGTTTCAGACATTCATTGTAATGATACTGTAATGACCGTCTAATTGATCTGGCATCTTCCATAGCCTGTTCCGGGTCATAGAGCTTATCAAGGTTTTCCTTAAAACTAAACTTAAAATCGTTTTCCCCACTGCCGCCCTTATTCTCATAGATGCTCATTATTGCCTTGTAGAAAGGTTGGAGGCGTATATCCTTTTCCTCATAATTGCCACTGTTCGGCTTTTTCAGGGTATAGGTAAAAAGTGGATATGACTGACCTGTATCAGGATCAGTCTGAAGAGCTGTACATTCATAGTACTTAGGCGCAAATTTCTCCATAAATTCATCGAATGACCTTACCAACAGTTGATCCTTGACCTTACTGTGAAGGTGATCGTCGCCGTCTTCCTCAAGTATCAAATCTAGTCGTCTTTCTGTGATCTCGCTGTTAAATTCCTCAAAAAGAATAGTTCTGTTTGTCTGAGACATATAATCGCTCATAAATATCACTCCTTATACTAATGAATCGTCTTTAATAAATAAAAAGCCCTTTGTAAAGCCCTTTGACTCAATAAGATCTCTTAGTTCCCTCTTGACAATAATCTCATCGTTCATCGCATCGGCTATCTTGAATATCTTATAGCTGCCAGTCCTGACAGGATCAATAACGAGTGTCTCAGCTCGCTGCCATTTTTCGTTTATGCGACTCCTTGCTTTATTGAGACAAGATATTCTCGGCGGAACCGCCAACCAGTAGCTTACAGAAAGCTCGTCTCGTTCTCTTATCAACTGAACTCTCTGGTAGTACAAATTTTTTATCGAGATCTCGTCAAACAACTTTTTTAGTCTTTCTGATATAAGTGGTACATTATTCAACTCATCGCAAATAAAATCTGGCAACTCATCCCCGCTTTCATCGTTAAGGAAAATCTTTCCTATCTTCTCCGGAATGTACTGGAACTCACTCTCTCTGCATCCGCTGGAAAGTTCTTCCGATAGCCTGTCATTATCCAGATAAATATATTCTGACTCAACAGCCGCAGCTGCTGACATATAGTAGTATTCGCTCATGTAATTATAAACTCCTTTGTATCATCAGAGATATTTTTCTCTGTATTCTTCTCTGGATATCCCCAGGTCGTATATCATTGCAGGGAACGAAACGTACGGGGTCAATTTTGTACTTCCGAGAAGTTTTGCGATAATGCTGTTTGGAAATCTTCGCAAATCATTACGTAGTGAAGTACTTATATCGTTCATCATGCTAATGAAATCTGACCTTAGGTTATCTCTATCTCGCATATAGCAAATAATATCAGACTTTCTGGAATAAAAACTTTGCAGTTTTTTCAATTCCACAATTACAGCATACTCATAGGTACTCAATCTCATATATTTCGGATGACTTGCTTTTAGTTTTTTGAGCTTACCATCATAGGAATGTGGACCAACATGAAGTTGGGAACCAGTCCAAAGCTTTTCATTTCCAAGTGCTGTGACCCTTTTGTTCTCACCAACATTCCTATCCATTGTATCGTAATACGCAGTAGGCTCCTCGCCTTTCATAAGTTTCTGATCGTAATATGTCGGAAGCATTATTCCGTTTTCAGCGCAATTAACATTATAGTCAAAAAAGTTCACTAACTTTCTCAGCAGTTCAAGATTTGACGGAGCCTTAATGCATTCATTGCCAGGAATAAGATGATGTGCTGTATCTGTAGGACTTGAGTAGTAGTCATTGGTCAGTTGATTTCGTATGCTGCTTATCAATTCACAAATGACTTCAAACACCTCTGGGTGAGCGGAGGCAATATTTTTCTTTAGTTCACTTGAGCTATTTGGATGCCTAAGCTCGGCAGTTCTGGTCTCACGAAACTCACAGCGCTCTAGGTATTCATCAGGGCAATTACCACTACACCACTTCATCTTATGAACATCCTCCACTGTTGGAGTCTCATGCTGGGAGCTTTCATTATCAATCTCTCCAACATTCTCATCAGACTTAGCAGAAGTGTCATTTTTTTTCTCTGTTTTTTCAGCAGTCAAACTACCATTCTGAGCTGATACGGAAGTGTCTGCCTTAGAGGTACTGCTAACTCTGGAAGATACAGATTTGTCCGACTTCTCTGTAGCTTTGACATCGGATATGCTCACAGAAGCTGCTCCATTTTGATTAGAGACCCCTGAATCGCATTTGCCCAAACTACAAACACCTCCACAGGTCATTATAAATTTAGAAGTAGAGAGCAGTGCGTTTTTTCCACCTATTTTTACATTCATAC
>JAEEGL015106241.1_pt1 | contig 11518 bp, 10 predicted proteins | sample 9134231 | NCBI WGS metagenome assembly JAEEGL01 (sample SAMN16246548, study PRJNA631951) | gut metagenome | biome: gut microbiome; feature: rumen; material: fiber-attached | host: Bos | place: Iran: Karaj | collected 2018-10 | reverse complement strand
TCAGTGTGTCGGCATGGTCGGCATGGTCGGCGAGCTGAGCCGCAGTCGGCATGGTCGGCATGGTCGGCATGGTCAGTGTGTCGGCATGGTCGGCATGGTCGGCATGGTCGGCATGGTCGGCATGGTCGGCATAGTCGGCATGGTCAGTGTGTCGGCATGGTCGGCATGGTCGGCGAGCCACAGTCGGCAGAGTCGGCAGAGTCGGCAGGGGCGCGGGGCATGGGGTGGCGCGATGTTTTGGACGCGAACTGGACGGTGCGTTTTTTTCATGGCGCGGCTTGCAAAATCGCGCGGGCGTGCCATGTTAGCCGCCGTACTATGTCGCGGTTTGCGGATTTTGCAAGTGCGGGAGAAGACGATGAAAGAGCGGATTGAACTGGCGGGCAAGACGATTCTGGTGACGGGGGCGGCGGGCTTCATCGGGGCGGCGCTGGTGGAGCGGCTGCTGTCCCTCGGCATTGCGCTGGAGGTCGTGGGGCTGGACAACCTCAACGACTACTATGACCCCGCCCTCAAGGAGTATCGCCTGCGGCGTCTGGAGGAATGCGCGCGGAAGTCCGCGGCGAAATGGATGTTCCTGCGGGGGGACATCGCGGAGCGGGACCTGGTGACGCGGGTGTTCGCGGAGCGGCATCCGTCCGTGGTGGTGAATCTGGCGGCGCAGGCAGGCGTGCGCTATTCGATCGACCATCCAGACGCGTACATTTCATCCAACCTGATCGGTTTCTACAACATCCTGGAGGCGTGCCGCCATGCGGGCGACGAAGTGGAGCATCTGGTCTATGCCTCCAGTTCCTCGGTGTACGGGGGGAGCCGCAAGGTGCCCTTCAGCACCGAGGACAAGACGGACGCGCCCGTCTCGCTGTATGCGGCGACCAAGAAGAGCAACGAACTCATGGCGCACGCCTACAGCAAGCTCTACGCGATTCCTGCGACGGGGCTGCGCTTCTTCACGGTGTACGGGCCTGCGGGACGTCCCGACATGTTCTACTATTCGGCGACGGAGAAACTGGTGAAGGGCGGCGTCATCCAGATCTTCAACTACGGCAACTGCCGACGCGACTTCACCTACGTCGACGACATCGTCGAGGGCGTGCTCCGCGTGATGTGCGGCGCGCCCGCGCGCGCGACAGGCGAGGACGGGCTGCCAGTGCCGCCGCACGCGGTCTATAACATCGGCGGCGGGCATCCTGAGAACCTGCTGGACTTTGTGACGACGCTGCAGGTGGAACTGGTGGGCGCGGGAATCCTTCCAGCGGACTATGACTTCGCGGCGCACCAGAAACTGGTGCCGATGCAGCCAGGGGACGTCCCCGTCACCTATGCCGACAGCGCGGCGCTGGAGCGGGACTACGGTTTCCGCCCGTCCGTCGGCATCCGCGAGGGGCTGCACCGCTTTGCGGAGTGGTACCGCGACTACCGCGGCGGGCGGTAGGCCGAAGCCGTGGCGGGTGGCTCACCCCGCGTGCAGGAGGAGCATGTAGCAGGCGGTGCCTCCGCAGATGGAGAGCATGGGGTTGCGTGCGAGGAGGTGGAGGGCGATGGTGACGGCGGTGGCGGGCAGCGCCAGCAGCAGCCGACGGTATTCGGGATGGCTGAAGTCGGCCAGCCCCGCATAACTGTAGACGCAGAGCATGGCGATGGCGGCGGCGGTGAGGACCTTGCCGAGGTAGTCGAGCATCGGCGGGAGGTGTCGGCGCTCGCCGCGGAAGACGAGGAAGGGCAGGGCGCGCAGGAGGATGACGACGGCGGACATGACCGCCAGCATGCCGATCTGATGGGGGGAGAGGGAAGTCACGGAAGGTTATGCCAGATGGCGTCGGGGGGCGCGGAGGCCGAGGATGGCGATGATGACGGCCATGGCGACGAGCAGCGTCTTGTTGGCGGTGCCAGGGAAGCAGAGCATGGCGACGGCGAGGACGAGCGCGGTGACCGCCCCGCCGATGAGGGCGGGCTGCCAGTTGGCGCGCTGGCGGCAGAGGTCGACGAGGATGACCACGAAAAGCGCCAGCATCGCGAACTCGATGCCGTCGGTGGGAAAAGGCAGGTGGCGTCCGAGCAGATTGCCGATGACGGTGCCCGACACCCAGTAGGCGATGTCGAGAAAGACGACGCTGCAGACGAAGAGCAGTTGTCGTTTGCCGTGGCGGCGGCTGGCGCTGATGATGGCGTAGGATTCGTCGGTGAGGCCGAGGATGAGCGGAGCGCGCAGCCACCATGGATAGTTGCGCCAGGTCCCGAGGAATGGGAGGCCGTACACGCAATAGCGGATGTTGATGAGCACCGCCAGCAGCGCCGTGGCCAGGAGGGAATACTGCGCGGAATTGCGGAGCATTTCGACGGCGGCGAACTGCATGCTCCCCGACACCGTGAAGAGGCTCATGAGGGCGGTCCAGCCTGCGTGGAAACCTGGCACGCGCGTCGCAATGAGGACGCCGAAGGCGATGCCCATCGCCTCATAGCCCATGAACACGGGGAGGGAGGCAAGGAAGGCCTCGCGGAGAGTCTGCCCGTAGCGGCGGGCAGGAGGCCGATGGGGGATGGATGGAGGCATCTCGTGGTTCAGAGCCTGAAGATGCGCGTGGCGTTCTGGGCGCAGACGGCGCTCTTGGCCTCGTCGTCGAGGTCGGCGAGTTTGCTGGTGGCGGAGCTGGCGCAGAGGAACGGGCTGTGGGATCCGTAGAGAAGGCGCGCCGCGCCGTGCTTCCTGGCCAGCGGCACGAGCGTGAAGCAGGATTCGGCGAAGGCGAAGTCGAAGCAGAGGTTGGGTGCGGTGGCGCGCTGGATTTCGGCGTTGTAGGCGTTGAGGACGAGCACGGGGGCGTCGCCGAGTGCCTGCGCGAAGGCGTCGAGTTCCGCCACGGGGACGGGCGGGATCTTGCAGAGCGGGTGCTGGGAGCGCTCGTCCTCCTCGCGCATCACGATGACGGGGACGATGCCCTTTTCGGCGAGGCCGCGCCCCATCTTGATGGATGCTTCGTCGGCGAGGCTGTAGTGCTGGAAGCCTGGATAGAGGGCGGCGGCGGGAAGGCCGGCGAGGTTCTGCCAGAACCTCCAGGAGGGGTTGACGACGGGGAGGGGGAGGAAGCCGTCCCATCCCTGGCAGCGCTGGAGGAGGCGTTCGTTTTCGAGGTCGGGCACGCGGGAGAAGGCGGCCTCGGCGGAGCGCACGAGCCCGCCAGAGATTCCCTGCCGCGCGAGATAGGCGGCGAGGGGCTCGCGGGTTTCCTTGTCGGAGGGGCGGAAGGGCCAGCGGCCCAGGGAGAGATTGACGTCGAAGATTACCATTTGAGCAGTTCCTGGGCGTTTTTGTAGAAGATACGTTCGCGGTCGGCGTCGGAGATGGCGGCCTCCTGGACTTTGGCGATCTGGGGGGCGAAGCTGCGCCCCGGGGCGTCGGAGCCGTAGACCAGGCGGTGCGCGCCGATGCGGCGCACTGCGTATTCGACGAGTCCAGCCTCGGGCTGCGCGCCTGAGGTGTCGACGATGACATTGGGGCAGTCGGCGATGTCCTCGACGCCGCGGTGCCCGCAGCCGCAGAGGTGCGCCATGATGATGGTGTTCTTCGGCCACCGGCGCGCGAGGAGCGCGACGTCCATCGGGTCGGATTCCTGCGCGTGCTTGCTCGTGGTCTTGTACCAGGTGTGCTGCATGAGCGGCATGTCGTATTTCAGCAGGGCGTCCATCAGCGGCGCCATGCGCGCATTGTCGCTGCAGGGGGTGGAGACCTCGAGCTTGATGCCGCGGAATTCTGGCAGGGTGAGGCAGCGGTCGATTTCCGCGAGGGTGAAGTCGACGGGCAGGTTCGGGTTCAGAAAGCAGAAGCCGCAGGAATGCGGCGCGGTGCGCCGCACAAAGGCGAGCGTGTCGTCGTTGATGCTCCGAATCTGCTCCTCGTTCGGCTGGTCGCCATGGCGCAGGACGTCGCCTAGGTTGACATAGCGCTCGACGCCGAACTTGGCGGCGGAGGCAATCAGGTCTTCCTCGTAACCCTGGAAGGAGTGGGTGTGGATGTCGAGAATCATACGGAATTGAGCGGCTGGGACGACTGGGACGGCTGGGACAACTGGGACGGCTGGGACAACTGGGACGGCTGGGACGGAGGGGCGATACGCGTAATATAAAGTCTTTTTGCGGGGTTGAGCGTGTGCGGGCGAGGCAGGGCGGGGCGTGGCATCCTCGGCGGAAGGGGCGGAAAGTCGTGGGATTCCCGATGCAAACCAGGAAGTTTTAGATTCCTTGCAATTCTATTTTAGGCAGAGTGTCGTGCGTGAGGGCGGGGTTATTTTGGGAGGCGTTGCACGGGGATTGGCCCCGTGAAAAGGGAGGATTGTCTTGCCATGCGGAAGTGTTCTGAGTTTTGGAAACTGCTGTTCTGGGTGGCGCTCGTCTGGGGCGGGTGCGGGCGGGCGGCGACGTGGTTTGTCTCGCCAGACGGGAATGATTTGTCGGACGGGCGGTCCTGGGTGACGGCGCTGGCAACCATCGAGGAGGGGCTGGCGCGCGCCTCCGCAGGCGACGCGCTGTGGCTGGCGGAGGGCTGCTATGTCCCCCGCGTCGTCGCGGACGGGACGCCGCCGCAAGCGTCGATCCTCCTGAAGCAGGGCGTCTCCATCTACGGCGGCTTCGCGGGAACCGAGACGGCGCTGGAGCAGCGCGAACGCTCGGACTGCGACGGCAACGGCGTGGTCGAGTTGTGGGAGTTCACCAACGCCAGCGTGGTGACGCGGCGCGCGGACACCGCAGGGCCGCTGCTGGCCATCGAGGGCAATGCCTGCGGCATGGTGCTGGACGGGGTGACGCTGCGGGGCGGGCGCGGCGCAGGGGAGGGCGGCGGGGCCGCGCTGCGCGGCAGCATGACCATACGCCATTGCCGCATCGAGGGCTGCGAGGCGCGGAGCGGCGGCGGGATGTTCCTCGGGGACGAGATGGTCGTCGACACCTGCCTGTTCCGCGGCAACCAGGCGGACGCCGACGGAGCGGCGCTCTATCTGGCGGGGCGCGGGGCGACGGTGGTCAACTGCCTCTTCGACGGAAACGGCGACGCGGTTCGCTGCCGCAACGGCGGCGCAATCCTGTCGGCGGGCGTCAACACGATTGTCCACTGCACGCTGGTCCGCAACGCCTCCCGCAGTTGCGGGTCGGCGTTGATGGCGAAGTCGGGCGGCCTGGCGCTCTACGCGACGGTCTTCTGGGGGAACACGGGGCACCCGCAGCAGGTCGCGCTGGCGCCGCAGTGCAATGTGCAGGGCTGCGCATTTCCCTCAGGCGGGGGCGTTGGCGCATTCGACCCCATGGCGGGCAATGTCATCCTGATGCCGTCGAACGCGGGGCCGAACGGCGTCGACACCAACGACAACACGCCAGGATGCCACTTTCCGTGCTTTCTGGACGACGGGAACGGCTGCTTCGCGCTTGGCGACGGCTCCTATCTGGTCGGGCGTGGGCTCGGCGTCCCCGCCGCGCTGCAGCCCTCCGCCGACGCGACTGGCCGTGCACGCCAGGGCTATCCTGACATCGGAGCGTACGAGGGGGCGGGCGGCGTCAATCTCGCATACGGACTGAGCTGTCCAGGCCCCGTGCGCTGCGGAGACGAGGTGCGGCTGGAACGCCAGGCCGATTTCTTCCGCACGGTGTCGATGGCGGTGACGGAGGCCTCGTGCGAAATCCTGGGCGGGGACCTCGATCAGCTGATCGTGCGGCAGATGGAGCCTGGGACGGCATGTATCCGCTATGAACTGGAGGGGGACGACGTCATGCTCGACAACACGACCGAGCACGAGTTCACCTTCGAGGTCAGGCCCAGGCCGCTCGTGATCCGTCCAGAAGAGTGCGACTGGACGCCAGGGACGGCGGCGCCGCATCTGAACTGGGCGCTGGTTTCGGGCACGTTGCTGGAGGGGGATGCCATCGCGGGCGAACTGGCCTGCGACTTCACGGCGGCTGGCGCCGACGCGCTGCCAATCACCTTGGGCACGCTCGGCATCGCACCCGCAGAGCATGCGGCGCGCTATGAAATTCGCCTGGCGCCAGGAGTGGTGAACTGCCAGCGGGACGGGGGCGTGCCGCGGCAGTTCTTCCCCGCGGCGCCAGAGGGCGACGCAGAGCGGCCTCGGACGCCTTGGCTGCCCTTCATCTACCAGTTGCGCGGACATCCGATCTTCTGGCGGCGCGACCGCAACCGAAGCCACCGCGAAGACGCCGCCAGGATGCCGCGCGGGCGACTGGCATTCGGCAGAATGCGGTCGAGGGTCGGGATCAGCAAGGAGACTGAACTGGGCTTGTATGATGTGGCAAAAAGTGCATTGGAGGAGTCGGCGGGCGATGATGAGGCCTTCCTGCCATTGAAAATCACTCAATTCAAGTGCAATGACGATGCGAATGCCCGCCCTGGCTTCGGGGAATATCTCTTTGAAATGCACAGGTGATTCGCATGAATGGCTTGAGGCGGCTGACCGCATTGTCGCCGCCAATGCGGTTCTGCTTGCGATTGCCCAGGCGTTCCTCGCAAGCCTGCCCAGTTATGGATGCAGGAGGCAGGCAATATGGCAGGTGGCGGGGGAGCGGGGCGGTTGGAGTTATGATATTTCCGTTTTTTCATTTTTTTACTCATGGGAGGATGCATTATTGCTTTCATGATGTATATTTAGAAACATGACAGAACGCAATTTCCATGACTTTAGAAAAGTCATTTGCGGTTTGCCAGGGTAGTTTTTGTCCCGTTCCCACGACAAAGTTCATTAGAGGAGCCTATCATGCCGGATCTCAAACAGGTCTTCGCCCAGGAAATCAGCCGCCTCGCGCGCAAGGAACTCAAGAAGCAGAGCCTTCCTTTGGTTCAGGCCAATGCCAAATTGCGCCAGGAACTGGCGGAAATCAAAAAAAGCCTGAAGGCATTGGAAAAGGCGATCGCCGTCGGCGCCGCCGCTGCCCCTGCACCCGCCGCTCCCGCCGCCGCCAAGGCCGACGCGGAACAGAAGCCCGCCAAAAAGCACCGCTTCTCGTCCAAGGGGCTGCATTCCTATCGCGAAAAACTCCACCTCGCACAGGCGCAACTGGCGAAACTGATCGGCGTCTCGACCCGCACGGTCTGCTTGTGGGAAGCAGGCAAGAGCGCCCCGCAGGCCAAGCAACTTGAGAAAATCTACAGCCTGCGTGCCCTCGGCAAGCGCGCCCTGAAGCAGCGCTGCTTGGAACTGGGGGTCGCCCTCGCGCCCGCCAAGAAGGCCGCAAAGGCTGAGAAGGCCACAAAGGCTGAGAAGGCCGCGAAGGCTGTGAAGGCACCCGCTGGCCGCAAGGGCCGCAAGGCCGCCGCCGCTCCCGCCGCCGCTGCCCCTGCTGCCGCGCCTGCCGCCGCTGAAGTGAAGACGGAGGCATAGAGCGCGATTCCTCAAAGTCGTCCAACGGGACACGGCTGCAGCCGTGTCCCGTTTTTTTTGTCGGCATCGGCGTTTGTGGGACGGGCTATAGTATAGGGACATTCGGAGGGGGCAAACGAGCAAGGAGACAGAGGCAAGATGTTCATCGACATTCATGTTCACACGAGGTTGTTCCCGACGATTCCGCGTCCCGCGAGCCATGACACGTATGCGTCGCCTGAGCAGTTGTTTGCGGCGTATGACGAAATCGGGGTCGAGCGGGCGGTGTTGCTGCCTGGAATGAGTCCCGAGTGCTCGACGGGGGTCCAGAGCAACGAGGAATCGCTGCATCTGGCGAAGATCACGAACGGGCGCTTCATCCCGTTCTGCAACGCGGATCCCCGTATGATGTCGAACAGCGGCTCCGCGCCCTTCGACTATTTCTTCAAATACTACCGCGACCTGGGCTGCAAGGGCATCGGCGAGATGTGCTGCAATCTGAGGCTGCTCGATCCGCTGATGCAGAACATGTTCAAGGGCGCGGAGGCCTCGGGGCTGCCGCTGACCTTCCATGTCTCTCCCTACATCGGCTATGCCTACGGCGTGGTGGACGACGCGGGGCTGCCTGGGCTGGAGACGTGCCTGCAGCGCTTCCCGAAACTGCGCTTCTTCGGGCACTCGCAGGCCTTCTGGTCGGAGATCGGCGTGCCGAAGAACTTCATGGAGCGCGTCGGCTATCCGAAGGGCGCCATCGAGGAAGAGGGCGCCGTCCCGCGCCTGATGCGCAAATACCCGAACCTCTACGGCGACCTCTCGGCGGGGTCGGGCTGCAACGCCCTCGCGCGCGACCGCAAATACGCCGCGAAGTTCCTGGCCGAGTTCCAGGACCGCCTCTTCTTCGGCACCGATGTCTGCCAGCCGTCGATGCCGACGATGCGGCCGCTCGCGAAACTCCTCCAGGAGATGCGCGCCAACGGCGAGATCACCGAGACGGTCTTCCAGAAGGTCGCCCGCGAGAACGCGATCCGCGAACTCGGATTGTAGGAGGGCGATACCGCCATGTTCATCGACATCCATGCCCATACGCGGCTGTTCCCGACGATTCCGCGTCCCGAGAGCCACGACACGTACGCCACGACGGAGGAGTTGTTTCGGGGCTACGACGAGGTCGGCATCGAGCGCGCGGTGATGCTGCCGCGCGCCCATGTGGAGTGCGCGACGGGGCTTCAGAGCAACGAGGAGTCGCTGCATCTTGCGAAGATCACCAACGGGCGCTTCATCCCGTTCTGCAACGCGGATCCGAGGATGATGTCGAACAGTGGCTCCGCGCCGTTCGACTATTTTTTCAAGTACTACCGCGACCTGGGTTGCAAGGGCATCGGCGAGATGTGCAGCAACCTGCCGCTGCTTGACCCGCTGATGCAGAACATGTTCAAGGGCGCGGAGGCCTCGGGGCTGCCGCTGACCTTCCACATGTCGCCTTTCGTGGGATACAACTACGGCGTGGTCGACGACGCGGGGCTGCCTGGCCTGGAGGCGTGCCTGCAGCGCTTCCCGAAACTGCGCTTCTTTGGGCATTCGCAGACCTTCTGGGCGGAGATCACGGTGCCGAAGAACCTCGCGGAGCGCGTCGGCTACCCGAAAGGCGCCATTGAGGAGGAGGGCGCCGTCCCGCGCCTGATGCGCAAATACCCGAACCTCTACGGGGACCTCTCGGCGGGGTCGGGCTACAACGCCCTCGCGCGCGACCGCAAATACGCGGCCAGGTTCCTGACCGAGTTCCAGGACCGCCTCTTCTTCGGCACCGACGTCGCCCAGCCGACGATGCCGACGCTGCGTCCGCTCGCGAATCTCCTCCAGGAGATGCGCGCCAGCGGCGAGATCACCGAGGCGGTCTTCCAGAAGATCGCCCGCGAGAACGCGATCCGAGAACTCGGATTGTAGAGCATCGTCACGATGGGGGTGGAACGGCGGAGCGGCCGCGCCATCCCCTGGGGGACACTTATATTTCGAAGGAGGAGTGGTCGTGGGCGACCAGCACCTCGGCGGCGGGGAAGGCCTTCATGCAGTCGCGGTGAAGCGCGCCGAAGACATCGGCGAGGAGACGGCGCCCGTGGTGGACCCAGAGCAGATGGCGGATCTGCGCCCCGCGTTCGGCGAGGGTCTGGCAGACCTCGAGCGGATGGTGGTGCCCGCTCTCCATGAGGAGCCAGTCGCAGCGCTCCAGCCAGTCGCCCATGTCGTCGATGGAACCGACGTCGCCCGAGTAGACGATGACCTTTTCGCCGAGGGTGATGCGGAAACTGAAGGACTTCCATTCCTCGCCAGGAGCGGGCTGCCCCAGATGGAGGTTGTGGCGGGCCTCGACGGCGATGGCGTCGTCCTGGAAGACGGGGCCGTCGGCGATGCGGTGGAGATTCAGGTCATAGCCGCGTCCAGGCGGGGCGGGGTGGAGGCTTTCGCCTGCGCTCTCCAGGTAGGCGATGAGGTGCTCCACAGTTGGGATGGAGGGCGTGTAGAGATCGACGGGCGGGAGTTCCTGGACATTGCGGACATACATGAGTTTGCGGAAGAGCCAGAGCAGATTGGGGAGGCCGCCCGTGTGGTCGATGTGCGGATGCGAGATGAAGATCTGGCGCACCTGGTGCGGATCCAGCCCCATGTTGTAGGCGGTCCAGCCGCAGTTCTCGCCCGCGTCGAACCAGTAGAGGCGGCCCTGGTGCTCCAGGACCCAGGCGGTGTGCTGACGCCCTGGCATCGGCTCGGTGCCGGAATCGCTCCCAAGTATGTGAATCAGGCTCATGGCAAAAAAACGTAAGGTGGGCTGCGGGGGGAATCAATGACTGCGCCATAATATAACGCGCGGGAGGATTTCCTGAAACGCGCTGTTCCCCAAGATGGTAGGCGATTGCCTGGATGGTGCCCCGAAAATGGTTGCCACGGCGGCCCCGCCGTGGCGGTCCGCCGAGCAAACCAGCCCCCCGTCCTGTGGCGGGGCTGGCTCGCATCCCTCGCTCTTGGCCACGACATCCCGCCGTGGCGGTCCGTCGGGGCCCCTCCGTGGCAATAGAGCCAACCTGAAAGCGGCTTTTTGGGGGGAAGTATATACTTTAGTTTCCTTGATGGTCAAGTCTGTTAGGATTAAGTCGTCCATAAAGCCACGCACGGAAACTAAAGTATATAATTCCCCTTCATTTTCTCCTTTTGCTTGCTGTGAAACATTAAAGTACTGTGAAACACCAAAAACAGTTTATTATACACGATGCAGGATATAAGGAGAAAATGACTACGCGACCAGTTCCCTGTATGAGACGCGGTGCTGGAATCCGCCGTAGATGATGCTGTTCATCCTGTCAAGAACGTGAATCTTGCATCTGCCCTGGTTCAGCCTGAACGTGCATTCGTCCACGTATCTCTGGAGATGCTTCCTGCTGAACTGGTGGTATGTGCCATAGAACATCCTCTTCAAAACTGCCCAGACGGATTCTATGCCATTCGTGCTTGCCATGCCATCCACGAACACTTTTGCAGAATGGTTTACCTTGATATGGTTTCTCTTCGCAGATACGCCATTGTAGATGCTTGATTTGTCCGTATTGACAGTAGCATTGGCGGCGACATTCTGCTCAATGACAGATTCAGCAGTATTCTTGTCGGCATTTTCCACCACTTGAGCTACCACGTTTCCATCCCGTTCCTTGATGCCCATGACAGGAGTCTTCCCTACCGAACCACGCCCTTGCTTCAGTTTCTTGGATTCGTGTTTGTTCGATTCCTTGCCGCCTATGTAGGCTTCATCAATCTCGACAGTGCCAGATAGTTTGATGCTTCCAGCGCTCATCGCAGTCCTGATTCTCTGGAGCATGAACCAGGTGCTTTTCTGCGTTATTCCGAGATGCTTGCTCAACTGGAGACTTGATACTCCCTTTCTTGCAGTAAGAATGTAGTACAATGCGAACCGCCACTTGGCAAGACCGATGTGGCTTCTTTCGAATATCGTCCCATTCCTGACTGTATAGACTTGATTGCAGGTGGAGCAGTGGTAGTAGCCTTGCTCTCCTTTGTGATGGTGCTTGTGCTGATGAACAAGCGTTCCGCAATAGGGGCAGACTGGCTGACCATGCCATCTCTGCTCCTCAAGGAACATCCTCGCCGCATCG
>JAEEGL014957818.1_pt1 | contig 11518 bp, 9 predicted proteins | sample 9134231 | NCBI WGS metagenome assembly JAEEGL01 (sample SAMN16246548, study PRJNA631951) | gut metagenome | biome: gut microbiome; feature: rumen; material: fiber-attached | host: Bos | place: Iran: Karaj | collected 2018-10 | reverse complement strand
GTATGCATCATGATATCGGTGCAGCCGCACGCGGTCTGGTAATCCGGAAGCGTCATGGTCAGTTCCGGATTCATAATCGCAAACTTCGGCCTGCCTAAGTCACTGCTGTATCCCCGTTTAATCAATCCATCCTCTTTGGTAATGACAGACGAGTTGCTCATTTCGCTTCCTGTTGCAGCAATTGTCAGAATCACGCCAAGAGGAAGGGAGGCAACAGCCTCTCTCTTGTAATCATAGAAATCCCAGACATCCCCTCCATTCGCCACACCATATCCGATAGCCTTAGCCGAGTCAATTGCGCTTCCTCCGCCTACAGCCAGCAGAAAATCAACCTTTTCCTTCCTGCAGAGTTCAATTCCCTCATAGACAAGGCTCAGCCTTGGATTCGGGACTGCGCCTCCTAGCGCAATATAATCGATTCCGGCATTCCCCAAGATATTCATAACTTTTTCCAGAAGACCAGATCGGATCACGCTTCCTCCTCCGTAATGGATCAATACCTTCCTGCCTCCAAACTCTCGAATTAGATCCGCCACTTTCGTTTCTGTATTCTTTCCAAAGAGCACCTTAGTCGGAGTATAATAACTGAATTCAAACACTTCCCCCATCCTCCTTGTTTTTGTATTCTTCAATAGTTTTTACAATGGAAGCCATCTAATAAACCAACTAATAATTTATTATAATTATCGACAAAATAGGTTTCCAGCCCATCACCTCTAATTATGTTTCCTCATAATTAGAGAATGTCATCCTTGTTAACACCGACTTGGCACTTATCCAAAAAGAACCTTCTTCAGCGGCAAGCATACTTTGGATAGAAGTTGACAGATTCCCTCGCTTTCATTGCCTATTGATGGTTCTTCCTTTAGAAATACCTGTCCTTCCAGATTTCATTTATGCTCACATATGCTTCAGATCAATGTAACGAAAGGATATGTTTTCTTAGGCAATATTCATGGTTTCCGCTCAAAGCCAAAGTAGAAAATCACATTCTGAGTAAAAATGAAAGATGAATCCCGGATTCCGATTCCGCCCGCTTCAAAGCAATGATAGAATTTAAATATAATTATCCTGCCTCCCATCAGTTTAAAACCGGATACATTCAGAAAGGAACTGGGCAATGCTTCCTTACGGAATTATTATCGATACTTTGGCAACACTGATCGGAGGCATTCTCGGATGCCTCCTTGGTGCAAAGCTTACAGAAAGATGGAAGACCATGCTGAACAATATGCTTGGTATATCCGCACTTGTTATGGGGATCTTCCTGATCATCAAGGTCCACACGCTTCCGGTTGTCATTCTGTCCGTTCTGATTGGGGCCGTATTGGGGGAAGCGCTCCACATCGAAGATAGCGTTCATGCAGCAGTCACTTCTGTAACGAAAAAAATCAGCGGAGGCAGCGCAGACACCGATTATCTGCTCCGTGTTAGTGCAGCGCTCGTTCTGTTCTGTTTCGGAGGTACCGGATGGTATGGGGCGTTCAATGAAGGTTTGACCGGTGACGGGATCATTTTAGTCACAAAAGCCATACTGGATCTATTTACTGCCGGGATCTTCGGAGCGATTCTTGGGCGAATTGTCCCCTGTCTGACTATTCCTCAGATCTGTGTTTACCTGTTTCTTTTCAGCATATCCAAACTGATTTCTCCTTATATCACAAATGAAATGATTTCAGATTTTTCTTCTGTCGGAGGAGTCATCACATTCATCGCGGGTCTGAGGCTTAGCAGGATCAAGACTGACATCAAAGTTTTGAACATTCTCCCGGCACTGATTCTGTCATTTCTCTTTTCTGGCCTCTGGAGCCGAATTATTGGATGATACTGTCGAAAATCATTAATCCAATCGGATCTAGGCATGAAATTTCATATCTTCTCAGAGACAGAAACGCTCTCATTCCTGTTTCTTAAATAAAAAACGCATGGTACTCTGTTCCCATGCGTTTTTCAGCTCCGAATTCACAGTTCTGGCAGCTCAGTATATAAGCCGTTAGCATCAGTCAACTGCCTTGACCGTATCAGTTCATTTGGAGTCAATACAACCCTCAGTCAACATATGCGAACTTATAATCGCAGCGTGTTGCAACACCGTTGCGGATTACTCCATGTACATTGTCCTTATATACCCAGGAGCGGGTCTGGAAGAAGGTTGGCGCAATCGCACAGTCCTCAAGAAGGATCTTCTCTGCTTCCTGAAGGACTTCAAGCCGCTCGTCACCCATCATGGTACGGGATTTTTCAATCAGTTCGTCATATGCCGGATTAGAATAACCGAGATCGTTGAATGCACTGGTCGTCTCAAACAGATCGAGGAAAGTCATCGGGTCATTGTAATCAGCGCCCCATCCTTCCTTTCCAATGAAGAACTCGCCAGAATCGTACTCTTCCTGGCGCATCGCATACGCAAGGCTCTTCACTTCCAGATCAACACCAAGGTTGTTCTTCCACATCTCCTGAAGAACCTGTGCCGTCTTTAGATTCAGGTCGCCCTGGCCGATTACCAGGCTTAATCCTGCACTCAGTTCCTCTTTTGTCTTTCCGATTTCAGCAAGGCCTGCTTCCAGCTTCGCATTGGCCTCTTCCGCAGTATTCCCATGGTTCACATCTGTATAGAGTTCTCCATTGTTATCGCGGAAATCCTTTCCATTTGCACCGATAATGGACGGAGGAACATACCCGTAGGCTGGAACGGAACCGGTTTTGAAATAGTCCTCCATGTAAGATGTGCGGTCGATTGCCATGCTGAATGCTTCACGGATGTTTTTGTTGGCAAAAAACTCATTCTTGAAATTGAACTTAAGGTACTCAGTTACAGCTTCCGTCACCGAAACAAAATTCGGATAGCTCTTGTAGGTATCAAGGAACTCAGGCTGCACCTGCATAACATCAATTTCACCTGTTTCAAACATATTGACGATGGTGTTCGTTTCCATTGTCATATGGTACTTGATCTTGTCAAGGTGAACATTGTCCTTATCCCAATAAGTGGGGTTCTTCTCCAATACGATATACTGGTTAGCAACCCATTCCGTCATAACGAAGGGGCCGGAAAACACCATGTGCTCAGGATCCATGAAGAAATTATCCCCGAATTCTTCTACACAGCCTTCCGGAATAGCAGAGCAGGTGCAGAAAGTGAGGCAGTTCAGAAAATAATCCGTCGGGGAAACCAAGGTAAACTCAAGGGTTTTGTCATCAGTCGCATAAAGGGCAATGTCATCCGCGCTGCCGTTGCCGGTGTTGTACTCGCGTGCTCCCTGGATCGGATAAAGAAGGAATGCATATTCGGATGCCGTTGCAGGTTCCAGCACCTTCTTCCAGGAATAGACAAAATCCTGCGCCCGGATCGGATTACCGTTGGAAAACACTGCATCCCGCAGGTGGAAGGTGTAATGCAGTCCGTCTTCACTGATCTCCCAAGATTCAGCCAGTCCGCTGCCCTGCTCCAAAGATCCGTTTTCGCCCTGGCGAAGAAGAGGTTCAATGATGCCAGTCAGCAGTTCATGAGAATCAACCGTGCTGGTGGTCAGAGGGTTCAAGTCGTCCAGTTCCACAGCAATCGCAACGTTCAGCATCTGGGGAGCAGACGCATCCGCAGCAGCAGGATCGCTGTTGGAGCCGGCCGTGCAGGCGCTGAGCAGGAACACCAGTGCCAGCATAAGAGCCAATAGTCCGTGTTTTTTCATGTGTTACCTCCTTAATATGATTAGTGTTTATCAGAAAGATCCGACAGGCTGTTATACCATGCCGTTCCGTTCTGCCATATAGGTTTCGATTTCCTCTATGCTGCGGGGAATATCCAGGGATAACGGTCTGCATCCGTCCTCCGTGATCAGGACATCATCCTCGATACGGATACCTAGTCCTTGGTCCGGCAGATAGATCCCCGGCTCAACCGTTACAATCATGCCCGGCTCCAGCCATGGATTATCCCCAACATCATGGACGTCCAGGCCGATCCCGTGGCTCACACCATGCGGAAGGAGAGACTCCATTTCTGAAAGATCGGAAATCCTTCCTGCCTCAAGAAGTTCTCTGCCCATGGCCTCCCGTGCAACTTTTACCGCATCAGGCAAATAGGCTCCGGGTTTAAGGAACTTGAATACCGCTTCCTGTCCGTGCAGGACTACGTTGTAATAGAAAGCCTGCTCCTCCGTAAACGATCCTCTGACAGGAAAAGTTCGTGAAATGTCCGCAGAATAATGGCCATAATCCGCGCCAAGATCTACCAGCAGGACATCACCGTCATGCAAATCCTGATCATTGTTGGAATAATGCAGGAAAACGCTGTTCCTGCCCCCTGCAATAATCGGGTCAAACCCGTTCCCATTTGCCTGTCCGAGTTTGATTCCCAGTTCAAACCAGGCCTCAAGCTGCCGTTCGTTAACGCCATCCTTCAGATGGTCCAGTATGCTCAGAATGCCGGACTTCGTTGCTTCAATGGCCTTCAGAATCATTTCGTGCTCTTCCGGATCCTTCACCCGGCGCATGTTGCAGATCTCTTGAGAGAGAGTTCTGATCTGTAGATATGGATGGGCTTGGGTAATGTGATCGCAAAGCTTCTTCTCTTCGCTGAGGATACTCAAATCCAGCTGCTGAAAATCGAAGTAGATAATCCTAAAAGCGTTCCGGGAAAGCATTCTTCCCATTTCCCAATCAAATTTGTCTAAATAGCAGACATTCCCGATTCCAGTTATTTCCCCCGCTGCTTCCGTATCCGGCATTTTCCCATGATACCGCTCAATGTATGGATCCGGGCGCTCGATAAACAGATATTCTTTTACTTCGCCATTGATCTTGGTCAGAAGCAGGATCGTTTCCTTTCGATCATATCCGGTCATATAGTAAAAGTTTCGGTTGATCTCAAAAGGATAGTCCTGATCCAGCGACTTCTGCTTCGGATGTCCCGCCAATAGAAACAGGAGTGACTGATTCTCCATGTTCTCTCCCGCTTTCTTCCTGCGTTCAGCAAATACTGTCTGGTTCATTATGATCATCCCTCCCGTTTACAGAATGTGGCAGGCCACCATGCGGCCGTCCCCGACCTCAATCAGCGGTGGTACCTCCTTCTGGCAGCGTTCAGTGCAGTAAGGGCACCGGGTTTTAAATTTACATCCTTCTCCTGCAGAAATCGGGCTAGGAACATCTCCTTCCAGCTTGATTCGGTTTCTGGCGCGGCTTTTGTCCGGATCCGCGAAAGGAACTGCAGACAGCAGAGCTTTTGTATAGGGATGAAGCGGTTTTGCGATCAAATCCTGACTTTCTCCCATCTCAACGATGCTGCCAAGGTACATTACGGCAATGCGGTTGGAAATATGTTCGACCATGCGGATATCATGCGCAATAAACAGATAGGTGAGCCCCAACTCCTCCCGGAGGTCTTCTAAAAGGTTCACAACCTGAGCTTGTATGCTGACATCCAGGGCAGAAATAGGTTCGTCGCATATAATCAGGCGGGGATTGATCGCAAGAGCCCGCGCAATTCCGACACGCTGACGTTGGCCGCCGGAAAACTCATGTGGGAACCGCCCTGCATGTTCCTGATTCAGTCCAACCTTATGAAGCAGATAAATGATCCGCTCCTCCCGCTCTTTCCCTGTGCAGATACCATGAATATCCAGTCCGGACCCAACGATATCTCCGATCGTCATCCTCGGGTTCAGGCTGGCATATGGATCCTGGAAGATCATCTGCATGTTTTTACAGAACTCTTTCCGCTGTTGTTTGTTCATTGCGGCCCTGTCCTGTCCGTCAAACAACACTCTGCCTCCGGTTGGTTCATACAGGCCGATGATAGTCCGGCCAAGTGTAGATTTCCCGCAGCCGGATTCCCCTACAAGGCCCAGCGTTTCCCCAGCATCAATGGAAAAAGACACATCGTCCACCGCTTTGAGTGAAATATGCCGATCGATCGGGAAGTATTTTTTCAGGTGTTCAACTTCCAGAAGCATCAGCGATCAGCTCCTTCCTGTTTTTCAGCAGTCCATGCATTATGCACGGCAGGAGCATTCGGATGCGTCAGCCAGCATCTAACGGAATGTCCATTTTCAAAGACGGATTCCTCCGGCATGCGCATTCTGCAGATGGGCATGGCATATTCGCATCTTGGTGCAAAGGGGCAGCCTTCCGGTGGGTTCAAAAGGTCCGGTGGAACCCCGTCAATGGGAACCAGACGTTCTTTCCCGTATTCCCCTCCCTTCGGGATGGATTCCAGAAGTCCCCATGCGTAAGGATGCTTGGGATGGTAGAAAATCTCCCGGACTGGTCCTTGCTCTACGATCTTTCCTGCATACATGATCGCAACCCTGTCGGCCATATCCGCGACCACTCCCATGTCATGTGTAATAATCATGATGGCTGTATTTAGCTTTTTGCGCAGCTCCAGCATCAAGTCGATAATCTGAGCCTGAATGGTCACATCCAATGCGGTTGTTGGCTCATCCGCGATCAGAATCTCCGGATTACAGACCAAGGCCATGGCAATCATCACACGTTGCCGCATTCCGCCAGAGAACTCGTGTGGAAACTGGTTCATACGTTTTTCCGCATTTGCAATGCCGACCAGTTCCAACATACGCATCGCCTCTGTCCGTGCCTGAGCTTTGGATATTTTTTTATGCTTAAGCAGGCCTTCCATAATCTGAAGGCCGATCCGTTTGGTCGGGTTCAGGCTAGTCATAGGATCCTGGAAAATCATAGAGATGCTCCCGCTGCGAACGTTCTGCATCTGTTTTTCCGAAAAATTCTGAAGATCAGACTCTCCAAGAAGAATCCGGTCTGCAGTAATGCTGCAATGATCTGAGTCATTTAAACGCAGAATGCTCTGCGCCGTAACAGTTTTCCCGCATCCGGATTCTCCGACAATGGCAAGAACCTCGCCCCTGTGCAAAGAGAAGCTAACACCTCTCACTGCTTGCACAATCCCCGCGTACGTGGTAAAGGAAACCTTCAGGTTTTCTACTCTCAGGATTTCCTCTTTCTGCATGGATTCTTCCATCATTTCTACCTCCTAAGCTTGGGATCCAGTGCATCTCGCAGGCCATCTCCCAGAAGATTGAATCCCAGCATGGTCAGAGAAATCAACAGAGCAGGGAATAACAGCTGGTATGGCATGAGCAATAGCATCTTAGCCCCTTCGTTTGCAAGGGTACCCCAGCTAGCCAGCGGAACAGGAACGCCCAGTCCGAGATAACTCAGCATAGCTTCTGTAAAAATAGCGCCCGGAATCGAGAATGTCAGATCAATAATGATCGGCCCCATCATATTGGGGATCAGGTCTTTTAGGATAATCCATTTGAAATCCGCGCCAAGGGTCCTAGAAGCTAGGACATACTCGCTCTGCCGAAGCTGCAGCACCTGTCCGCGGACCAGACGAGCCATGGATCCCCAACCTGTGATGGAAATTGCAATAATGATGGTCTTAAGGCCTGGCCCCAACACAACCGTCAGCAGGATCACCCAAAGCAGGTCCGGAACAGAATAGATGATCTCGCATCCGCGCATCATAATCAGATCCGTCCTGCCCCCAAAGTATCCGGAGATCCCGCCGTACAGAATCCCGATCAGAACTGAAACAAGGGTGGAAACCATTGCAATGCACAGGGAAACCCTGGCTCCTGTCCAACACCGGGTCAACAGATCCCGTCCAAGAGAATCTGTTCCAAACCAGTGCACAGCGTTTGGCCGGATATTGGTTTCCTTCGTCATCGTAGAATACTCATAGGGCGATAAAACTGGGACAAAAATCGCCATAAGCACTATCAGAATCAAAAGAACCGCAGCCGCCATGGCAACTCGGTTGCTCTTAAGCCGTCGCCAGGCATCCTTCCAAAATGTAATGGGCTGCCGCTGGACCCGATTCATCTCTTCTACAGATTTACCTACTCTTTTAAACAGAGACGGGTCCAAATCCACAGTGGGAAATTCGGCGGTATACTGACTTCTATCCTCCATACTGCACCTTCCCTCAGTCCAACTTGACCCGGGGGTCAATGATTACATATAGCATGTCTACAATGAACATGATCACAATCAGAATGATGGCATAGAAAACAGTCATGCCGATAATCATTGTGTAGTCACTCTCTTTGACAGCATTCACAAGATATTTCCCGATTCCCGGAATAGAAAAAATATTCTCCACCACGAAGGAACCAACGAGCGTTCCAGCAACCATGGATCCGGATACCGTAACAATAGGGGTCACCGCATTTCGGATCGTATGATGGAATATAATGGCTCCCCGCGAAAGCCCTTTCGCCTTTGCGGTCTTGATATAATCCTGTCCCGATACATCCAGCATGCTTGTCCGCATCATGCGGGCGATATAAGCAATCATACGTAGCCCAAGCGCCAGAGCCGGCAGCATGAATGCCGCAAATGTCCCCCATCCAGCTACAGGGAACCATCGGAGCTTCGCTGCAAAAACGTATTGGAACAGGCTGGAGAATACAAAGGATGGAACCGAAACTCCTAGAATTGCCACGATAATCACCAGATAATCCGGCCATCGGCCCCGGTTACAGCCAGAAAGTATCCCGAACAAAATCCCGATGGAAAACCCGATCAGGCATGCTCCGATTCCAAGTGTAAAGGAAACCGGGAATCCTGTTGCGATCATTTCGTTCACGGACCGATTTTTATACTTCAGGGATATGCCCAGGTCTCCTCGCAGCAGGTTCTTCATATAGGTCCCGTACTGGACAATCAGCGGCTTATCAAGGCCATACTTCTTTTCCAGATTGGCCATGATTTCAGGTGGAACACGCTTTTCGTTTGCAAATGGGTTGCCTGGAATGGCTTTCATCAGGACAAAGGTAATGGTTACAATCACAAAAAGCGTCAGGATGGCCAGAAGTAACCGTTTAATGGTGTATTTCAGCATATGGTCGTCTACCTTTTCAAGCAAGATTTTCCGGATTCAGCCCCTCCAGCTCTTTCAGAACAAAACGCCCGTCTTTACGGATCAGGACATCATCAAAATAGATTTCCCCTCCGCCCCATTCCGGAGTCTGGATCAAGACAATATCCCAATGGACCTGAGAAATGTTTCCATTTTGGCATCCCATTACACAGTTCCCCGGCGTAAAATGGATGCTGCCGCCGATCTTCTCATCAAATAGTGTATCGTTCATCACACGATTCACATAGGGATTGACCCCGAATGCAAACTCTCCGACATAGCGTGCGCCTTCGTCTGTGTCAAGAATTTTGTTCAAGCGTTCGGAATCATTTGCCGTCGCCTTTACAATTTTTCCATTTGAGAACTCAAAATGAATATTTTCAAATGTAAAACCATCCTCCAGGGATGGAGTGTTATAAGTGATATACCCCTCTACAGAATCCCTGACCGGTGCAGAATAGACTTCACCGTCTGGAATATTGCATTCTCCGTCACATTTTACAGCACCGGTATTCCGGATCGAAAAGCGCAGATCAGTTCCAGGGGATAGAATACGAACTCGGTCCGTCCGTTCCATCAGATCACGAAGTGGGTCCATGGCACGGGACATACGCGGATAGTCCATATTACATACTTTGAAGTAGAAATCTTCAAACTCTTCGGTGTTCATCCCGGCGGACTGGGCCATGGCTGGGCTGGGATAACGAAGTGCTACCCATCTGGTATTCGGAACCCTTACCTCGTTCGTTATGCGACGCGAGTATATTTTATTATAGCGTTCCGTCTGATCAAAAGGAACACCGCTCCCTTCGTAGCTGTTCTGAGAGATACGGACGCCGATATAGCAGTCCATGGCAAGTGTATGCTCCTTCTCCCATTCGAACATCTGCTGAAGCTGCTCATCCGTACATCCGCGGATCAGCTCCCGTTCAACAGCAGGCTCCCGAAGGGTAATAAACGGCAGTGCACCAGCCTCATAGACTGCACGAATCAGGGCATTGGCAAAAGGAATGTTGACCCCTCTCATATCAATCTGCACCTTTTCGCCAGGTCGGGCTTTTACGGAATTAAAAACCAGATTCCGCGCCAGAATTTCCATCCTAGAATCAGCCATAATATAAACCTCTCTTTCTTTACTGAAATGATCTTTGGAAAAACGTTGGGTCAGGCATTCGGAAGAAAATACAGCCTGGTCCTAGCAGGATCAATGAAGGAGCCTTTTCCGTTCCGGATCCAGATGGTCTCTTCCTGCATAATGCATACAGTCTTGTTTCCCCATTCCGGAACAATGGTTTTAATATTGCACTCGAGTGCGTGGCAGGTATTGTCATAATACTGCAGATCTCCTTTTACCGGGATCGGATGCTGCCGGTCGAACATTCCGATCTGGGGGCCAGCGCCATGTCCGTAAAACCCGACAGAATGGCAGTAGCTCATGGCATCAATTCCTTCCCGCGCTGCTACCGAAAGCGCATGCAGAAGCGCCTGGTTCCCGGTATTTCCCGGAACAAACTCCTCGAGAAGGATATCCTGCCAATGGTTCCCAAGCTTGGAAGCAGCTAGAATACCCGCCGGAATCTCCTTTTCTCCTGGCAGGCCGATATACAGGTTCCTTTGCGTATCCGTACACATCCCCAGTCCAAAATGTCCCATATCACAATGGACAAGATCTCCTGGCAGGATCACTTCCCCGCTGATTCGAAACCCTTCCATGTCTCTGCGCTGAAGATCCACGTCTGGAGCAAACCAGTCAAACAGGCCGTTATCATGGATTCTCTGGGAAATTGCCCATTCCACATCAGTCGTCGTGGTTTTGCCAGGCTGAATGACATCCGGTGAATAAACTGCATCAATCACGGACATTGCCTGCAGATACAATTGTTCATACAGTTCCATTTCCCGATCGGTTCTGGTTTCCAGCCAACGACTGATCATAGGCTGCGCGCTGATCATAGGAATCCTTTCCGGGAGCAGCTGCCTCAGGCGCATGTAATTCGTATGGCTGATCCCATCCGACAGATTCAGGTGTTCACTGATATCCACCGCCACAGCATCTGTCTGCATCTGTACAGCTTTCTGAACAATCGCCTCCAGAATCGTGTTGTCCAGTCCTCCGCCATATGCATAGAACCGTTCCAGATCCGGATTCGGTCTGCGGGCAAAGTACCAGGCATGATAATCACCTTCTGGGTCAAGTGCAAAAGCAAAACAGAGGAGTCTCGGTGCCATCCGCATCCGGTAAGGCACCAGAGAAGGGAAAACGGGATCTTCATTAAACTCCCCACTGATAACAGTCCAGAACCCAATTCCCGTATCCTTCAGCAGTTCCGGCATGAGATCCTGGATCCGTTCAGATAACAGATCATTAAACAAATCATTTTTGTCACGCTCTTTCCACATAGTGATTCCCTATTCCTTTCCCATTTATCATTTTTGCAGAAGACCCGGATCGCGGCATGACCGACAACACATCAGCGATGCGATACAGTGCATCCTCCATGCTTGCCTCCGATCCTAGGCAGCCGTGCACAATTCGGAGATGTCCGTGTCCGGCGTTCCCGTATGGTTTTCCATCATTGACCGAAACTTTCCCTTTTTCCAGTATCGTTGCTG
>JAEEGL014617067.1_pt1 | contig 11518 bp, 5 predicted proteins | sample 9134231 | NCBI WGS metagenome assembly JAEEGL01 (sample SAMN16246548, study PRJNA631951) | gut metagenome | biome: gut microbiome; feature: rumen; material: fiber-attached | host: Bos | place: Iran: Karaj | collected 2018-10 | reverse complement strand
CATTTCCGCTAAACTTGGCAGTAGCTAAAGTTGAACCAACATTAGTTAAAGCATTATTAGTATATGATACTGTAACACCTTCTGGAAGTGTGCCAGTTATTGTAATTGTAATTTCTTGACCAGTATATGTTTCAGTCTTATTAACAAATGTAACAGCTGACATATCATAAGTAGCTTTTGCAATTTCAATTTCAATAAAAGTAGAATCAACACTTAGATAATTTGCATTTTCACATACCAAGTAATAAAGCTTATAAGTTCCTGCGTCAGTTCTTTTTGGAATGTAAGAAACGAAATTCATATCATCTAGTGAATATACCATTTCACCGCCATTAGTAGAACCTGCAGTAGCTATATCTAAAGCCTTACCAGTATATACTAAGTTTTCTATAGCTTTAGGTGCTGTAACAGTAGGAGTTGCCTTTGCGATAGTAATACCTTCAATTAAGGCTTCTTCTAAGTCTTCATGGTTTTCATCACCTACAACCTTATACCAAACATTATAAGTTCCGTGATTTGTTGCTTGAGGAATAGAAGTAGAATACTCTCCGCCTTCTAATTTATACATTAATGTACCACTAGAAGTTTCACCTTCTGTGATTAAGTTTTGTGCTTCAGTATTATAAACTAGATTAGTTATTGCGGCAGGTGCTTTAGTAATGCTAGAGTCTGCCTTTGTAATAGTAAGTGTTGCCTTCATATCGGCAATTTCATTGTAATTGTTATAATCACCACTAAACTTTGCTGTAGCTAAAGTAGAACCAACATTAGTTAATGTATTATTTTCATAAGTTACTGAAACGCCAGTAGGAAGTGTACCAGTTATTGTGATTTCTATTTCGCTACCATTATATTTAGCTGTCTTATTATCAAATGTAACACCTGACATATCATAAGTAGCTTTTGCGATTGTTACTGTCCATTTTTCTGAATAATAATCTTTATGGTTTTCATCACCTTCAACATAGAATTGAACATATAGTGTAGAAGCATCTATTTGACCAGTTGGTTGTGAACAGTAAGACCAATGATCATCATATTCAAAGCTATCACCATACCATAATTTGCCACCAATAACTTCACCTTCAGTCATAAGTTTTTGAGACTTGCCATTATATACTAAACCAGTTACAGGCTCAGGTGCTTTAACGATTGTAACTTCAGCTTTTTTAATTTCAACTTCGATATATGCTGAATCAACACCATTGTAATTAGCATCTTCTAATACTATATAATATACTTTATATTTTCCAGTGTTAGTTGCTGTTGGAATAGAAGTATGGTAATTTGTATCATCAAGCGAGTATTGAATTTCACCACCAGTAGTAGAAGCTCCATTGATTAATTCTAAATCATCACCAGTATAAGTTAATTCTTTAGCAGTTGGAGCTGTAACTGTTGGAGTTGCTTTTGCGATTTCAATTTCAACATATGCTTCATCTGAATTTGTATGGTTCTTATCACCTAATACTCTATAATAAACCTTATATGAACCAGCATTAGTTGCTGTTGGAATTTCAGGTTGATAATCACCAGTAAGCTTATATTCAAATGTACCATCATTTGTCTTACCAGCATTAGCTAATTCTAAATCATCACCAGTATAAGTTAATTCTTTAGCAGTTGGAGCTTCTGACACCTTCGCTTTAACCTTATTAATAGTTAGAGTTGCAGTTAAATCATCAACATCATTATAGTTTGGATTAATAACAAATTTAGCTTTAGCTTCTGTGCTTCCTGCATCAGTTAATTTGTTGTTTTCATAAACTACTGTAACACCAGTAGGAAGTGTGCCTGTAATAGTTATTTCTTTTTCAGTGCCATCATAATCAAAAGTAGCATCTTCAAATTTAACATTTGACATATCATAAGTAGCCTTTTTGATTACAACATCTAAAGAAGCCTCATCTGAATCATTATGGTTCTTATCACCAACAACCTTATAATAAACTTTATAAGTTCTTGCATTTGCTGCTGTTGGAATACTTGTTGAATATGAACCATTATCAATCTTATATTGAAGTTCACCACCTGCGGCAGTACCAGCAGTAATTAAAGCTAATTCATCGCCTGTATAAACTAAATCTTTAACATCTACTGGATATTTAGAAATAGAAGATTCAGCCTTATTGATAGTAAGTGTTGCTGTCATGTCAGCTATTGCTTCATAATTTTCATTACCAGTAAATTTAGCTTTAGCTTCTGTGCTTCCTGCATCAGTTAATTTATTGCTTCCATAAACTACTGTAACGCCAGTAGGAAGAATACCAGTAATCGTTAATTCTTTTTCAGTACCATCATAAGTATAAGTAGCATTTTCAAACTTTACACCACTCATATCATAAGTAGCCTTATTAATTGTTAGTGTTGCTGTCATATCAGCGATAGCTTCATAGTTTTCATTACCACTAAATTTAGCTTTAGCTTCAACATTACCAACATTAGTTAATTTATTGTTTTCATAAGTTACTGTAACACCAGAAGGAAGTGTACCAGTAATAGTTAATTCTTTTTCAGCACCATCGTAAGTATAAGTAGCATTTTCAAACTTTACACCACTCATATCATAAGTAGCTTTATTAATAGTAAGTGTTGCTGTCATAGTGCTAATTGGATTATAGTTAGCAGTATCACCACTAAACTTAGCTGTTGCTAAAACATTACCAACATTAGTTAATTTATTATTTTCGTAAGTTACTGTAACACCAGAAGGAAGTGTACCAGTAATAGTTAATTCTTTTTCAGTACCATCATAAGTATATGAAGTGTTTTCAAATTTAATATTTGATAAATCATAAGTAGCCTTTGCGATAGTAACATCTAGAGATCCTTCAGCTGAATCTTTATAATTAGAATTACCAACAACCTTATAATAAACCTTATAAGTTCCTGCGTTTGTTGCTGTTGGAATACTTGCGGAATAATTACCACCTTCAAGCTTATATTCAAGTGTTCCACCAGAAGTAGTACCTGGATTAATTAATTCTTGAGCGCTACCATTATAAGTTAATTCTTTAGCTGTAGGAGCTACAACGCTAGGGTCTGCTTTAACGATATTATAATTAATAGTCTTTGAACCATTAAAATTATTAATACCAGTTATTGTTAATGTAGCTTGTCCTACATTTGTATTATTTTGATAAGTTAAATTATAATCTTGATTTAATATTAATGTATCATTTCCAAATTTAACAGTTGGAGTTGGTTTTATTTCTGCGCCTGTATAAACATATTCACTGTTTATACCAGAAATTGTTGAGTAAGATAAGTCTACATTTACAATAGAAAAATTAAATGTTAAATCAGTAGTAGTGCCATCATCCCATACACAATTTGCTTTATCATTTAAACTAACTGTGGCAGTATAATTACCTGCGGCAGTAGCTTTATTATTAGATATAGAATAATAAGAAGATGTTGGAATATTAAATGTTATCTCTTGACCTGTATATGAGTAAGTTTCTGCCTCTACAGTTGGCTTTGCTATAGCCATAGGTGAAATAACAAATTTATATACCAAATCATCAGATGATGATGTTGTAACCCATGCATAATTATTTTTATCCCTTAACGTTAAAACGACATCGTATGTACCTGCATTAGTTTGGATAGTGTTTGAAACACTATATAAGGTACTACGCTCGACGTTATAGGTTATAGGATTACCTGTATATACATATGTTGTGCTATCTGGTAGAGGCGGTGTGACAGCCTTCTTGGTTGCCGGACCGCATGATACCAAGATAAGTAACAATATTGTTAAAAATAATGATAATATACCCTTTCTATTTCTCATTATTATTCACCTTCTTTTTTTAAATCGATAATAAATTATTTAATTTATTATAATATGAAATTAAAAATAAGTCAAAAATGTTAAGTTGAAATTGTTTATTTTTTTACCTTGTGATACAATTTTAAAAGAGGTGAAATTATTTATGAATTGGTTAAAGAGAAATTTTTTTGTAGTTTTAATTGTGGCAGCAATCGTATCATTATCATTAGTATTAGTACCTATTTATAATGCTATTGATGCTCTAAATTATGCTGAAGCAGAACAATATCAAAGAACATTGTGGATGAATATCGCAAATTATGCTTGTATAGCTGCAGCTGAGGTAATGTTTATTGTAATTGCTTCAAAAAGAAGCTTAGATAAGACATTAATTATGGTTGCAATATTATTATTCTTTGTATCAAGTATCGCTATTACAGTATATAGAATGATTGAATATAAGGAATATGTTGGTTTTTATTATATTTTAATTGATGTTGCATTAATGATATTTATGATAATGTCATTAACAAATAAGAGATATTTCTTAACAACACTTGTAATTTTACTTGTTGAGGCAGCAACATCATTGCTTGGAACATTTAGAGGTGATAGCGTTGAATTTTCTAAGCTAATACTTGATTTCATGTTATTATTCTCAATTTATTTTTATGGTAATAATGAACAAGTAAATTCAGATTATAATTATTATTCATAATAATTAAAAAGATAGAACCTTTGAGTTCTATTTTTTTCTTTTGAAAATTATGTCAAGTGTGATATAATTTTTTTAGAGGATGTGATGAATAATGGATAGATTAAATAAAATCATAGAAATGATTAATATATTATCTGATGAATTTTATAGATTGAAAAATAATATATGTCTACCTTATGATTTATCTGCAATTCAGACAACTATTATTCTTGATATTTATAAAAATCCCGAAAAGACTAAGATAACGGATATTTGTAAGAGATTAAAAAAATCTACAAATTCTATATCTCCTTTAATTAATAGATTAGTTGAAAAAGGATTTTTATATAAATATAAAGATCCTAATGATAAAAGAATTTCTAAGGTTGGCTTAACAGAAAAATCAAAAAGTATCACAAGTCAAATAAGAGTTGATGTAGAAGATTACACACTTCCTGTGGCTGAAGAATTAACTAAAGAAGAAATTAATGAAATTGAAAAGTCATTAGAATTATTAATAAAGGCGGTATTCTAAATGAAATATTTAATTGTAAGTGATATACACGGTTCTATTGAATCAACTGAATTCATAATAAATAAATTTAATGAGCTAAATTGTGAAAAAATATTATGCTTAGGTGATGTATTATATCATGGACCAAGAAACGACCTACCTCCACACTATGAACCAAAAAAGGTTATTAGCTTGCTTAATGAGTATGCTGATAAAATTTTATGTGTAAAAGGTAATTGTGAGGCTGAGGTAGATCAAATGGTACTAGATTTTAAAATTGAAGACCAAATTGATCTTTTAATTGAAAATAAAAAATTTCATTTAGAACATGGCCATCACCTAGATTTATATGAGGGGGATGCTGATGTAATACTTTCTGGTCATACTCATATACCAAAGCTAGAAATAATTGAAGGACAAGCATTTATTAATCCAGGATCAATTACTATCCCTAAGAATAATTCTACAAGAAATTATATGATATTAGATGAAAAGGAAATAACTTGCCTAAATATGGCTGGAGAAGTTATTTTTACATTTAAATATTAGCCAAAATATGATATATTAAAAATATGAAATTTAAATTATTTTTTGATAATTATAAAAAATTAACAATTACCCGCAAGATTTAATTCTTGCGGGATTTTTTTATTTTATAAAAAATTTTAAAAAAGGGAGTTTTATATAGTGAAAAAGAAAGAAATTATTATAATTATAATCATTATTTTGTTTACTATTTTACTTTCATCATCTTCGATGATTGTAAGTCTTTTTAATAGAAACGATGATGTTATAGAACAAAAGGAAGAAAAATATATAACATTAACCTTTAAGGGAGAATTGATTAGAGAAGTTGAACTAATATTTAATAAGAATGTATCTTTTGGATATGTATATAAATATTTAAAAAATTATACTAATTCATATTCAATAATTGATATTGATTTTAAAAAAACATATGAAGAAGATGAAATAATTTATATATCAAGTAGTGATTATAAGGCTGAAGAAGAAACTATAAATGATGGCAAAATAGATATTAATTCAGCTGAACTTGATGTTTTAACAACAATATATGGAATAGGTGTTAAAAGGGCAGGAAGAATAATAGAGGCTAGAAAGACTAAAAAGATAAGTTCATGGAGTGAATTGAAGTCATTAATTGAGGTGTCAGATGAAGTTATATCAAAAATTAAAGAACAAGCCTTTTTGTAATAATTTACATTATTTTATGATTTCTATAATGCTATTAATGCTTACAATAAAGTATTGGTATTTTTGTTTTTTATTAATAATTTTTTTGATATTTATTATTAAAAAAACTAAGCTAATATTTCCTATTTTTATATGTACTTTTGTCGTCATTGTTGAGGTCTTTATAATTAATTCAATTAATTATAGCGATAAAAATATTATAGCTAAAATAGATGAGGTAAATGATAATACTTATGTTGTAAGTTGTAAAGGGATAAAATATCAAATTTATGATAATAATGATTATATTCCAGGAGATATTGTAGAATTTGATATTAATTATTTAGATATATCTGAAAAGTCATATGAGACTGATTTTGATTATAAAGAATATTTAAAATCAAATAAAATATTATATTTAGCAAAAGCTAATAGTTCCAAAAAAATAAGAAGTGGTTTTTCACTTAATTTGATTAAATATTATTACCAAAGATACTTAGGAAATAATATAAGTAATAATTCATATCAATATGTTAATGCGCTTGTTTTAGGAGATAATTATTTAGAATCTGATTTGAAGCATGGTTATTCAATTTTAGGTATATCTCATATACTTGCAATATCAGGTATGCATATAATGTTATTATTTCAAATAATATCATTTTTATTATTAAAAATATTTCATTATTATAAAAAGAAGATACCTCTAATTATAATAACAACATATGTTATTTTAATTGGGGCTCCGATATCGGCTTTAAGGGCTTTAATATTTTTAATAATTAAATATTTTAATGATAAGGGAAATATCAAATATACTAATTTAGATATATTTTCTATAACATTTATATTACTTATTTTTATGTGGCCTTATACATTTTATAATTCGGGATTTATTTTAAGCTTTTTAGTTAGCTTTGTTTTAATATTTTCTAGCGAAATAATTAAAACTAAATCTAAATTATTAAATATGTATTTAACATATTATTTGATATATTTTTCAACACTTCCAATTGTTATATCATTTAATAATTACATTTCATTTATTACATTATTAATATCTCCAATATTATCGATTGTAACTACATTTGTTGTTATGCCTTTATCATTTATTGTGGCTATTATTCCTTTTAGTGATAACATATTTAATTACATTTTTATGTTTTTAAATAATTACATAATTAATTTATCAAATATTAAAATTGGCTTTAATGTTATGAGCTTTAACATGGTGTTAAAAATGATTTATTATTTTCTTTTTATACTAGTTATAAGATCGATTATAAAGAAAAAAAGAATATTTTTAAATTTGGTAATTTTTGGATTATTTATGATCGGAATAATTAATGTTAAATTAATAAATCCAATAACTAAAATAACATTTATAGATGTCGGACAGGGTGATTCTTGTTTAATTGAATTAAATAATGATAGGGCAAATATTTTAATTGATTGTTATAATTGTTTTGATTATTTGAAAAATGAAGGAATATCTAGAATTGATTATATGATATTAACCCATTCTGATAATGATCATATAAAAGATAGTGTTGATGTATATAATTATTTTGATGTGAAAAATGTGTTATTACCGTTTAATGATAATGGGTTTAATGTTAATGGAATTAAGGTAAAGGGTGGAAGCTATTTTGATATTAGTAATATTAAATTTGAAATACTTGGTCCTATTAATACTTATAGTGAAAAGAATTCAAATTCTATAGTTTTAAAATTTAGTATTAATGGTATTTCATTTTTATTTACAGGCGATATGACTATAGAAGAAGAAAATGATGTTATAAATAACTATAAAAACAAATTGGATGTAGATATATTGAAGGTGCCTCACCATGGTTCTAATACATCATCATCTTCTTTATTTTTAAATTATGTAACGCCAAAAGAAAGTATTATTTCAGTTGCTAAAAATAATAATTATAATTTACCAAATAAGGAAGTAGTAGATAGATTAAATAGGATATCTAATGTATATATGACAAGTAATTTAGGTAATATTACAATTAATATAATTGGTGATAAATATTATATTAATGGATATAAAAAATAAGTGCTCATGGCACTTATTTGTTTAAATTGAAATTGATTTTTGTTTTTTCAATCTTCTTTAAATTCTTAACTGATTTTTGATGTTCACGATCAAGATTTCTTTGATAGATACTTTTTTGTTCATCAAGTGATTGATTACCAGTTAATTCGATTAGATTAATTTCTCTATCTATTGCCTTATTATTGGCAGTAGTATTAAATCTAGCTTCCTTAATTTGTTCATCTAGATTTAGATTAAATAATTCAGTCTCTTTAGTTAACTGAGTTTTAAAGAATTTTGTGGCGATAGGTAAGTGGTTTATTAAATCCTGCTTAGAATTCTTAAAGTCTTGAAGCTTAATTGTTGCCTCTTTACGCTGTTCTAAGGTTTGGGCATTAACAGCCTTTTTGCTGTTTTTATAATTGTCGACAGCTTGTTTTACCTCAGCCTTGAAATTGTAATCTACATTTTCTAGATTTCTACACATTGAATAGTATTCAGTGTAGAAGGTAGACATACTTTCCTTTTTCTTTTCTAATATATCTTCATTTTCATTTTGATGCTTTCTATCATTTTCATTTAGAAGCTTTTGATATTTATCTTCAGTTTGATTATATGTTTTTTGGATATTATTGATTTCAGAAGTATATTTATTTTTTGTTTGAAGTACTAAATCATCCTGCTTATCTAATAAAGTATTATTTACTTCCCATATTTTATTTATATCATTAGTGAAATCATTTAATAGTAATTCTTTATTCTTTTGAGATGCTTGATTAGATTGATTGATGAATTTGTTTATAAAATTATATAATGTCTTGAATACAGTTGCATTTTTTCTAGCGATGTTATTTTTTTCATCAGTTAATAATCTTAGTGTTTTAGAGTGAGTTGTGATAGAAGAATCTATTTTGTTATAAGAACCACTCTTTTTAACTAATGTAGTATTAACATATTTTTTAACTGAATTAGATAAATTAACATAGGCTTGTGATGAATCTATTCTCATTTTTTCTATGGCATTTTTGTTTTCTTCATACTTTTGATTGTTGAATTTAATTTCTTCCATTAAGTCAGAGATTTCTTGGTTTGCTTTATTTTTTAAAGCGAATATTTCATTATATTTATCAATTAATTCATCCATTTTAATTTGATAATTTTTTTCTTCAGCCATAAGTTTATCTTTTTCTGGCTTTTTAGCTAATCTTATTTTACCTTTAACTAATTCCTTTTGATTCTTCAAATTATATACCCTATTAGCTGTAGAAGTTAATGAATCATCATATGTTTTTAAAGCATCATTGATATTTTGTATTTTACTATTTAAATCTGTGATATCATCTTTATGCTTTTCTTCTAATTTAGCAAATAATGTATTATATTTAAATTCATCTTCAAATGTTTTTCTTTTATCAACTATTATTCCTAAGTATGTTATTATACTTTCAAATAAGCCTTTATAGTAAGAATAAATAATTGAATTAAAGCCATTTAAGAAATTATTTATTAGATTTACATATTCAGGTCTTACCTGAACATCATCAAAAAAGCCTTGTGTAAATGTGAAGCAGAATAACTCCATATTTTTGATTAGAATAATTAAAGAAGAAGTAATTTGTTCAATTAAAACAAGTTCTCTTTTTAATCTATTCTTAGATACTGAGCTATTTATATTATCCTTTTCATATTGAGTATTTCTATTTAATATTTCAATATCTTGTTTTTTTAGAATATCATTTGTTTTAATTTGAAGATTTAATAGTTCCTTTTTTAATTCATATAACACTTTGTTTTTGTTGACTAAAATATTGCCTAAATCAGTGTTTTTATTAATTTCTAAATCTAATTTATCTTTTGCATATTTTAAATGAGTATTAGATATTAAACAATTATATTCAAATTGACGTTTGTTATAATTGTTTAGAATTTTATATTTTTCAATTTCTAATAGATTAGAAACAGATAAATTCTTTTTTCTGTTCTTAAAATTAGCAAGTTCAAATTTGTTCGTTAAATCACAAAGTGATTTATTACAATCAATATCTAATTGAAGTTTTAATATATCTGTTGTAATACGTTCGATATTTTGTTGGATTTTAGCTTCTGAGAAGTCTGAATCCTTTTCAATATCTTTAGATCTAATACGGCTTTTACATTTAGCCAAATTAGCCTGTTGATTATATTTTAGGTTAGCTATATTAATACTTAAATTCATATTGTTTTCATAAATATTATCGAGCTGTTGATGATATTTATTATTTTGTTGTTCTTTTTCATTTATAATTTTTAAATTATAATTTTTATTTAATTCTAGTATAGCTTTAGCGTGTCTTGATTTTTCAACTTCTGAATTATGTTCTTGTTCGATTTTGTTTAAAATATAAGTTTCATCATTGTTTAATTGTTCTTTTAAGATGAAATAATTCTTTCTTTGAAACTTTAAATTCTTTTTAGTTTCCTTTTCATCTTCTGAGATAACTGATGTAAAAGCATCATTTTGTTTTTTTGATAAATCCAAGCATTTATAATAATAATCTCTCTTTTCAGCTTCCATGCTTTGTTCATAGTGCTGTCTGGCAGTAGATAGATATTCATCCTGTTCAGAAATAGAATAAACGAACTCTTTTAATATTTGCTGGCTCTCCTGTTGATATTCTTTGTGTTTCTCTTCCTTATCATCATTTGAGCTTCTCAGATTATCTTGATATTGTTGTCTTGCAGCAACGATTTTTTGGTTACGCTCATCCATAAGTTTTTTAATCTCGTCGTTTAAAGTCATACTTTCTTGACGATTTCTTTCCTTAATTTGGAACTTAATAGATTGAAGCTCTAGCTGATATCTTTTTAATTCAGTTTCTAATTCTTTAATTCTAGATTGAAGCTTATCAATTATAATTTGAGCCTCGTGGCTATTTCTCTTTATGTTTTCGTTATACTTATTGTCTAATAATTTTTGTTTTACTTCGTATTCAGCATAAAAATCCTCGATGCTTTGATTATATGTATCGATGGCATTATCTATTTGATATTCATATTTTTTTATGCTTGATTCACATTCAACTGCATATGATTCATATGTTTGGTGAGAAGAACCAACAAATGATTCTATATCTATTTCTAAATCACGAATTTTACCCTCTAATGCTATTTTTGAATTTTTAATATCTTTTTCTAAATCTATTAATTTCTTAGCATATTTATTTGAAATTGAAATTAAAGTTTTTTCTCTATTTTCTTCAAGTAGAGAAATGCTTGTTGCAGCATCCTTTTTATCCTGTTCAATACCTTGTG
>JAEEGL014414978.1_pt1 | contig 11518 bp, 12 predicted proteins | sample 9134231 | NCBI WGS metagenome assembly JAEEGL01 (sample SAMN16246548, study PRJNA631951) | gut metagenome | biome: gut microbiome; feature: rumen; material: fiber-attached | host: Bos | place: Iran: Karaj | collected 2018-10 | reverse complement strand
GGAAGGATTCCCGTCTGGGATATTGACGTCAGGAAATACTGCATGACAGCGGAACTGTTGCATCCGGGAGCATTTGCTACGCAAATTGAATTTGCGCGGCAATAATCCTCATCTATATGGTCTTTGCCAATTGTAGCAGAAGCTATGAATCTTACGTTGTGTCCCTCCAGAAGAGATTTGTCGCACTTTGTCCTGGTCCTTATGAAAAGGCATTTTTCCTGGTTTCCGGCCTTTTCAATCGCTGAGGAAAAAGCCTCTCCCGGGGCATAGATGACGTCCAGAAAAGGTTCCAGGATGCCTTTAATATAAGGTATGGCGTTATCTACAATGGCTATCATCTTATCTCAAGACCAAAGATTTGACATACATTCCGCCCAGACTCTTGTTTAAAAGGTATATGATGGACTTGCTGCGCCTGGACACGATGGTTCTGATGATGGAAGAAGAAATGGTGACATACAGGACCCCGTCTTTGAAGAATCTGGACGATGTGGCCTTGCGAACGTTCTCTTCCATAGTCTCGTCCCAGCAGCGGACCACCCTGGCACCGAGTATTCCCTGGCTCTTGCCTATGTCTGAAAGGTAGTCTTTCAGAAGATCACCCAACTTGACGCTGCTCTGCTTTTTCATTCTGCGGCCACTATTGTTCCTGACTTAACCTCAAAGTTACGGCATTTTCCTCCAACTTTCTCGACAAGAGAGTCCATCCTGACCTTGTTGCTGTCTGTGATGAAAATCTGCCCGAATCCGCTTCCGCTGACCATCTGGAGAAGGTACTCTACCCTTTCCATATCCAGCTTGTCGAACACGTCGTCAAGCAGCAGAATCGGCGAAACTCCACCGGTCCTTTCTTTCATGATGTCGAACTGGGCCAGTTTGAGGGCTATCTGGAAGCATTTCTGCTGCCCTTGGCTGGCAGTCCGCTTCAGAGGGTGGAATCCGTCCAGGGAATCCATCTCGAATAAAAGGTCATCGCGATGAATGCCTGAGTTTGTGAATCCCGTAACCTTATCTCTCTCCAGGTTTTTCTTCAGGATGTCCGCCATAGAATGCTTCTGAAGCTCCGACTGGTAGATGATCCTGACTTTCTCCTTCTCTCCGCTGACTTTTGAATAATACCTCTGGACGCTGTCCTGAAGCACTTCGCATAGCCGCTCTCGAGCCTGGAATATATAGGCGGAGTTCTCGCACAGCTGAGTGTCGAAAACCTCCAGAAGCTCGTTCTGGACGTTGTAGTCCTTCAGAAGGCGGTTCCTCTGCATAAGAGTCTTGTTGTACCGCTGGAGCCTGTCCAGGTATTCGCGGTCTATCTGGCTCAAAAGTGCGTTTATGAACCTTCTCCTTTCCTCGGCGGAGAGGTTTATCAGCGACGAGTCCTGCGGGGATACCATAACTATAGGTATGAGGCCGATGTGGTCTGCAAGCCGCTTGTAGGCCTTGTCGTTGCGCTTCATTGTCTTGTTCTCCTTCTCCCCTTCCGCATACAGAGCCAGGCCGACCTTGTTGGAAGAGCCGTCGTCCATAGTGTAATACCCTGCCAGGGCACAGCTTCGCTGAGAATGACGGACAGAATGGCAGTCCTGGAAATTGAAGAAGCTCTTTGCCATGGACAGGCTGTACACGGCATCCAGGAGATTGGTTTTTCCGCTGCCGTTGCTGCCCGATATGCAGTTCAGCCTGTCGGAGAAAACAAGGTCTGCAGACGCTATGTTCTTGAAATCTGTTATGAGTATCCTGCTTAAAAACATATCAATTAAAACTATTGCAAAATTAGAATATTTATCCGTAAATTTGCACTTCGCAAAAAATCATTAATAGAAATGGCTAAAAACAACAAAGAAATGTCTGAGCCTAAGGCAAACGTGGCCGAGGCGCTTTCAAAGACAGAAGTGTTCTTCGAGAAAAACAAGAAGACTATCGGATATGTGGCGGGTGGCATTATAGTAGTGGCAGCCCTTATTTACGCATGGTATTCCCTTATTTATTCACCTAAGCAGAAAGAAGCTGTAGACCAGCTTTTCGTTGCCGAGCGTTATTTCAGGCTGGATTCATTCAATCTGGCTCTCAACGGAGACGGCAACTCTCTGGGCTTTGCGCAGGTAATTGAAAAGTACGGCAAGAAGGCCGGAAACGCCGCTTATTTTGATGCAGGCATCTGCTGCCTCAGACTCGGCGACAACGACAAGGCCATAGATTACCTGAAGAGCTACTCTACCAACGACAACATAATGAAGGCAAGGGCCAAGGCCGCCATCGGCGACGCTATGGTCAACAAGGGCGAGATAGCAGCTTCAGTTTCATACTTCGAGGAGGCCGCCAACATCAGCAACAATATCTTCAGCGCTGGATATCTGCAGAAGGCAGGCATCTGCTACGAGGAGCTGGGACAGTTTGACAAGGCACTTGCCGCATACAACAGGATTAAGAACGAGTTCCCTAATTCTCCTGAGGGAATGGAAATCCAGAAATACATTTCCAGAGTAGAAGCATCCATTAAGTAAGATACTATGGGAAGAGCGTTTGAATTCAGAAAAGAAAGAAAGTTCAAAAGATGGGGCAACATGGCCCGCGTCTTTACCAGACTGGGAAAAGAAATAACGATTGCAGCAAAGAACGGCGGTCCGGATCCGGACTACAACCCTACCCTGAGAACCATCATCCAGACGGCAAAGAGTGAAAACATGCCTAAGGAGAACATCGACAGGGCTATCAAGAGAGCTGTAGAAAAAGACCAGAGCGATTTCCAGGAAATAGTTTACGAAGGCTATGGCCCTGGCGGAATCGCATACCTTATAGAAACTGCTACCGACAACCACACCCGTACCGTGGCCAACATCCGCAGCTACTTCAACAAGTACAACGGAACCCTTGGCACAAGCGGAAGCGTGGAGTTCATGTTCGAGCACAAGTGCGTGTTCAAGATCAAGAGCGAGAAAGACCCTATTGACCTTGAAGAACTGGAACTCGAGCTTATCGACTACGGCGCAGACGAGGTCTTCAGCGAGGAGGACGAGGACGGCAACAAGACAGTTGTAATCTACGGTGCCTACAAGTCATTTGGAGAAATCCAGAAGTACATCGAGGAGAAAGGATATACAATCGTCAGCGGAGGATTCGAGAGAATACCTACCGTGGACCTGAAGAAACTCCCGGAAGACCAGCGGATAGAGAACGAGAAACTGATAGAGAAAATAGAGAATGACGACGACGTGCAGAATGTCTATCATACTCTAGACCTTTCAGAATCATAGGGAAACTAGCCCCCTGATAAAGCCCCCAGCGGGCTTTATTCTTTTTAAGGAATATATGAACATTAAAATATTTGTATTATGGAATTAACTCATATTGAACATCTTGGAATCGCCGTTAAATCTTTGGAAGAGGCTATTCCTTATTACGAAGAAATGCTTGGCCTGAAGTGCTACTCTATCGAAGAGGTTAAGGACCAGAAGGTAAAGACCGCTTTCTTCAAAATAGGACAGACTAAAATCGAGCTTCTTGAGAGCACAGATCCGGAAGGAACTATTGCCAAGTTCATCGAAAAGAGAGGAGAGGGTGTTCACCATGTCGCTTTCTCAACCCCATCAGTGCAGACTTGCCTGACCGAACTCGAGGGCAAGGGCGTAAGACTTATCGACAAGGCTCCTAGAAAGGGCGCTGAGGGACTGAACATAGCATTCCTCCATCCGAAATCAACTCACGGCGTGCTTACAGAAATCTGCGAAGATCCAAACAAGAAATAATAAAATATACATAAATCGTTATGAGTAAGCAGCTCGAAGAAGTAAAGGCGTTGATATCCCTAAGGGAAAAGGCGCGTCTGGGTGGCGGTCAGAAGAGAATCGACTTCCAGCACGAAAAAGGAAAATTTACAGCCAGAGAAAGAATCACAATGTTGCTGGATCCGGGTAGCTTCGAGGAGTTCGACATGTTCGTGACCCACCGTTGCACCAACTTCGGAATGGAGAAGAACCATGTCCTTGGAGACGGCGTTGTTACCGGCTACGGTACAATCGGAGGCAGGCTGGTATATGTTTTCGCCCAGGATTTCACCGTATTGGGAGGCTCTCTGAGTGAAACTTTCGCCCAGAAAATCTGCAAGGTGATGGATATCGCGATGAAAGTCGGCGCTCCTGTTATCGGAATCAACGACTCCGGTGGAGCACGTATCCAGGAAGGCGTAAACGCTCTTGCAGGATATACTGAAATATTCCAGAGAAACATTCTGGCCAGTGGCGTAATCCCACAGATTTCAGCCATCTTTGGCCCTTGCGCAGGTGGTGCGGTTTATTCCCCTGCCCTTACAGACTTCAACATTATGTCCAAGGGAAGCTACATGTTCCTCACTGGACCTAAGGTTGTAAAGAGCGTTCTCGGCGAGGACGTTACACAGGAGACTCTTGGCGGAGCAAGTGTTCACGCCAGCAAGTCCGGTGTAGCCCACTTTGCTGTTGACAACGAGGAGATCGGTATCCAGACCATCAAGGATCTTCTCTCATATCTGCCGCAGAACAATCTCGAGAAGACCCCTGTCGTTCCTACAAACGACCCTGTCAACCGTATGGACGACATCCTCAACGAGATTATTCCTGACAATCCGAACAAGCCTTACAACATGTACGATGTCATCAGGCACATCGTTGACGACGGCAAGTTCCTGGAAGTTCACAAGGATTACGCAAAGAGCCTCATAGTTGGTTTCGCAAGGTTCGACGGCATCACAGTCGGTATCGTTGCCAACCAGCCTGCAGTTCTTGCAGGAGTGCTCGACTCCAACTCCAGCCGTAAGGGTGCAAGGTTTGTCCGCTTCTGCGACGCCTTCAACATTCCTATCCTCACCCTTGAGGACGTTCCTGGCTTCCTCCCTGGAACCCAGCAGGAATACAACGGCATCATCCTCCACGGAGCAAAGCTTCTGTACGCTTTCGGCGAGGCAACCGTTCCAAAGATTACCGTGGTTCTGAGAAAGGCATACGGCGGAGCATACTGCGTCATGAGTTCAAAGCACCTCAGAGGAGACATCAACTACGCATGGCCAAATGCAGAGATTGCAGTTATGGGTCCTAGCGGCGCCATCGAGATCCTCTACGGAAAGGAGATGAAAGAAGCCCAGGATGTCGAGGCATTCAAGGCCGAGAAGGAGAAAGAATACAGGGATGCTTTCGCAAACCCTTACAATGCAGCCAAGTACGGCTACATAGACGACGTTATCGAGCCACGCAACACCAGATTCAGAGTAATCCGCGCTTTGCACCAGCTCGAGAACAAGAGACTCACCAACCCTGCAAAGAAGCACGATAACCTGCCACTGTAAAAGAGAAAGCAATGAAGAAGATACTATCAGTTTTCACATTGGCTTCTCTGCTGCTACTGTCAAACGCTTCGTTTGCCCAGAGTCCGGTTGACATCAGGATCAACGAGGTCCAGCTGTCAAACACCAACGGAATCGAGGACGAGCATGGAGACAAATGCGGATGGATAGAGCTGTTCAACACCGCCTTCGGAATGGTGGATGTTGCCGGCTTCTACATTACAGACGACAAGGCCAACCCAACCAAGTATATGATTCCTAAGGGAAATCCTGCAACGCAGATTCCTTTGAGAAGATACTTTGTGCTTTATGCAGACGGCAATCCCGCTGCCGGCGTTTTCCACATGAACTTTACTCTCGACGGAGTAAGGGACCTGTACCTCTATTCCACTGACGGCAAAACCCTTCTGGACGAGATACACATTCCTGCAGACATCGCCGAGAACCGTTCTTACGGAAGAGTTGTAGACGGAAGAGGAGCTCACGAGCCTCTGAACTGGAGCAAGCAGTCCTACAGGAAAAGCCACGAAGACGGCCTGATTCCTGAAGACGGAGGCTTTGGTGTGCTTGACCACCCTACCCCGGGACAGACCAACGCCACCAAGGCAGTCGAGACCAAGTCTGAGAAGATGAAACAGCAGGACCCTTACGGCGGAATCCTGGCTTTGATAGCCATGAGCGTCGTTTTCCTGTGTCTTATCATCCTCTACCTCTGCTTCAGAAGCATCGGAAAGAGAGCTATAAGGAAACAGCAGGCCGAAAAGGCAGCCAAACAGGCTCCGAAGGAAGCCGCAGTTTCTGCCAACCCTTCCAATGTCGATGAAGAGATTGTTGCCGCAATAGCCATTGCCTGCCACCTGTACCAGAACGGACAGAGCGTAGACAGCGGCATCCACGATGTGGAGAGCAACGTTCTCACATTCAACCAGGATCTTCTGCGCAATTCTCCTTGGGGCGCAAGAAACCTTACACTTAAACAAGACCCGAGAAACTAACAACAACTAACAGATAAATCATACAATCATGAAAGAATATAAAATCAAAGTCAACGGCAACGAGTACAAAGTTGAAATAGAAGAAGTTGGCGGTACAATCACTAATGTTAGCGCAGCCCCTGTACAGGCCGCCGCTCCAGTTGCTGCCCCTAAGGCTGCGGCTCCAAGCGCACCAGCATCAGCCGGTGGCGCAAAGGTTACTTCTCCGCTTCCTGGAGTTATCCTGGACGTGGCAGTAAAGGAAGGCGATTCCGTAAAGAAAGGCGACAAGGTTGTAGTTCTCGAGGCTATGAAGATGGAAAATGTCATCGAGGCAACTGCAGACGGCGTTATCAAGGAAATCAAGGTTAAGAAGAGCGACTCCGTTCTCGAGGGTGACGTACTTGTAGTTATAGGATAATCTGCAGATTATGATTCTCAAGTCAAATATTGCGGAGAACCTCTACCAGTTCTTCAACTATACAGGGTTCGCGAACGTGACCTTCGGCCACATCGTGATGATCCTCATTGGCCTGCTGTTCATATACCTGGCCATAAAGAAGGATTGGGAGCCGCTGCTGCTGATTCCTATCGGATTCGGCATGATCATCGGCAACATCCCTCTTTTCCCGGGTATGCAGGTGGGTATCTATGAGGACGGTTCTGTGCTGAACATCCTTTACCAGGGCGTCAGAAGAGGCTTCTACCCTCCACTGATTTTCCTTGGAATCGGTGCTATGACAGACTTTTCCGCCCTTATCTCCAACCCTAAGCTTCTGCTTGTGGGAGCAGCCGCCCAGTTCGGCATCTTCGCCGCATACGCCGGCGCCCTTGCTCTGGGCTTCACTCCAGCAGAGGCCGGTGCTATTGGAATCATCGGCGGCGCAGACGGCCCTACAGCCATCTTCCTATCAGGTAAGCTGGCTCCAGACCTGATTGGCGCCATCTCCGTTTCTGCCTATTCCTATATGGCCTTGGTTCCAGTGATCCAGCCACCTATCATGAGGCTGCTCACAACCAAGAAGGAGAGACTTATCAGAATGGCAGCTCCAAGACCTGTTTCCCAGCAGGAGAAGATTGTCTTCCCTATCGTCGGCTTTTTGATCACAGCCTTCATCGTTCCGTCAGGTATTCCTCTGCTCGGTATGCTGTTCTTCGGTAATCTGCTCAAGGAGAGCGGTGTTACCAGAAGACTCGCCGAAACAGCAAGAGGTCCTCTGAACGCTATCGTGGTTATCCTGATCGGTGTTACAGTAGGATGCTCCACTCAGGCAGACAAGTTCCTTCAGGGTTCTTCAATCCTGATTTTCGCCCTCGGTGCAGCTTCATTCATCGTGGCTACCTTCTGCGGAGTTTTGTTCTGCAAGATTCTGAACCTCTTCCTCAAGGAAGGCAAGAAACTCAACCCGCTTATCGGTAACTCAGGTGTTTCTGCAGTTCCTGACTCAGCCAGAGTTTCTTACGTTCAGGGCCTCAAGTACGACCCGACCAACTTCCTTCTGATGCACGCTATGGGTCCAAACGTGGCCGGCGTTATCGGAAGTGCCGTTGCCGCCGGTATCCTTCTTGGATTCTTGAGCTAGAACACCGCTGAAAGGCTATTTTAAAAGAGCAGGCATTTTGTCTGCTCTTTTTATTTTTCGTGTTATTTAGTATTTTTGTGCGCTCAAAAACACAACAGTTTGTAATAGCTATGACTCTTATAAAATCCATATCCGGAATCAGAGGCACCATCGGAGGAAACATCGGTGACGCGCTTACACCTCTTGACATTGTGAAATTCACGTCAGCTTACTGCACCTGGCTGAAAAACAAGTATCCAGGCAAAAGATGCAAGGTAGTTGTGGGTAGGGACGCCCGCCTTAGCGGAACAATGGTGCGCAATGTCGTTTGCGGAGCTTTGCTTTCCTGCGGCGTGGATGTAGTTGATGCCGGCCTGGCTTCCACCCCTACCACGGAGATGGCAGTAATACTCGAGAAGGCAGACGGAGGTATCATTCTGACGGCATCGCACAACCCGAGACAGTGGAACGCTCTCAAGCTTCTCAACGAGAAGGGAGAGTTCCTGACAGCCGAAGACGGAGCCAGAATGCTCTCCTTTGCAGAAAAAGAGGACTTCACTTTCGTGGATGTAGACAGCCTTGGCAAAATCGCCGAGAAAGACTTCACGCTCGCTCATATAGATGCGGTTCTTTCAGATCCGCTTGTAGATAAAGAGGCTATCAGAAATGCTGGTTTCAAGGCTGTTCTGGATGCCATCAATTCCGTAGGCGGAGTGACTATGCCAATTCTTCTTGAAAAACTAGGCGTAGAGTGCATAAAGCTTAACTGCGAGCCGACAGGAGACTTTGCGCACAACCCGGAACCTCTTCCTGCAAACCTAGTAGACCTTTCAGAGACAGTCAAAAGCAGCGGCGCCAACCTGGGAATCTCCGTTGACCCTGACGTTGACCGTCTGGCTTTCATCTGCGAAGACGGAACTCCTTTTGGAGAGGAATACACTCTTGTAAGCGTTGCTTCATACGTTCTTGAAAAAAAGCAGGGCCCAACCGTTTCCAACCTTTCTTCCACAAGGGCTCTCAGAGACGTGACCGAGGCTGCGGGCCAGAAATACTACCCTGCCGCCGTGGGTGAAGTGAATGTCACCACCAAAATGCACGAAGTCGGCGCAGTTATCGGCGGAGAAGGCAACGGCGGTGTAATCTACCCTGGTCTCCACCACGGAAGAGACGCATATATGGGCGTGGCTCTGTTCCTTAGCAATCTTGCCCACAAGAGGCTGAAAATGACTCAGCTCCGCGATTCTTATCCTCAGTATTACATTTCCAAGAACAGGATAGAGGTCTCCGACCCTAAGATGGTTGACAGCATACTCGCCAAAGTCGCCGATACATATAAGGAATTCAACCCGCTTACAATAGACGGCGTCAAGATAGACTTTGAGCAGAAGAAAAGCTGGGCCCAGCTCCGTAAATCCAACACTGAGCCGATTATCCGCCTTTACTGCGAGGCCCCGGACAAGGCCGGCGCAGAGGAACTTGCACAGACAATAATCTCGCTCGTTGACTCTGTCATAAAGGGATAGCCATGTTTTCATTCAGGACCAGCGACATTTTCCGCCAGGAAGACCTTTTTTTGCACAAAGGCCGGATTATGGTCATCTGCAACCAGTCTTCCTGGAATCCGCAGACCAGACAGTATGTCTTTGAAGGCTTCGCAGAAAGAGGAAATCTTTCTTGCGTGATGGTTCCGCCTGGTGACGGGCTGGCTGACCATCCTCTGAGTGCAAACATTCCTTTCAACACCATAAGCCAGGCAAAAGACGGGTCTTTCCTTTTCTCTGAAGATGATTTTGCTGTGGCAGATGCCATTGTCGTGGAACTACAGGATGCCGGATGCCGGTATTTTGGCGCCACGAACCTGATGGCGGCTCTGCTTCAGTTTCTCGACGAAAGGAACGCGGAGCTTCCTGTCTACATCGTTGACAGGCCTAATCCTGCAGGACGGCAGGTAGAAGGCACTGCCTTGAGGGCAGGCTACCGGTCGCATATCGGGATAGAAGGGATTCCGCACAGATACGGAATGACACTTGGAGAACTCACCTATTATCTCTACGGCAGGATGAACGCCAAGTTTCCCCTTCACATAATTTCCTGCAGAGTTTCTCCAGTAGGCAAGCTGGTTATGGGATGGACCATCCCGATGAGCAGCGATTTCGGCGGATTTTTCACCGATTCTTTCTACAGCGGACAGTATCTGTGGAGAGGAACAAATGTCAGCCCAGGTGAAGGCACCACCCGCCCATACGAGCTTTTCGGAGCTCCTTTTATGGAAGGCATCAGCCTGGAGGACAATCCGTTGTTCCACGACGAAGGCGTATATGCCCGCTGGGCTTCCTTCACCCCTCTGGGCGGCCGCTATTCCCACGAGAGATGCTTTGGCTACCAGCTGCTTCTGACACCTGAAGGCCAGTACAACTCTTTGGCACACTCCTTGCGTCTAGTCCGTTGCGTGAAAGACGCCTGCCCTTCTTTCCGATTCCTGGAAAAGGAGAAAGACCAGGACAAGAGCCTGATAGAGATGCTCCTGGGCGACAAGGAACTTCTGGATTTCGCTGAAGGAAAAACAGAATGGGAACAAACCCGGGAACACATAAAGGTAGAAGAGCAGAAGTGGATAAAGAAAACCAAGAAGAGCCTCCTCTATGAAGACGAGCCCCTCTTCAGAATAAAGTAGAAACATTAATACAAACGACAAATGAATCCGATATTACAGGAAAAGAGATTTTCGCTTCCGGAAGGACAGGTGATTGTCCAGGACGGACAGGTCATGACAATCAAAGGTTCTATCGTCAAGACCGCATTGCTGCTTGTCTTGCTTTTGGTGGCAGCCGCCTACAGCTGGACCGTGACATACAATTCCATCAACCCTTCATCCCCGATGTGGTATCTGATGGGAGGCGTCATTGTCGGCTTCATCCTGGCTATGGTCATTACCTTTGCCCCTAAGACAGCTCCTTATCTGTCACCTATTTACGCTGTTGCAGAAGGATTTGCGCTAGGCTGCATATCAGCCGTGTACAACGGCTACGCAATCGAAAGGGCCCAGGCCCGCGGCGTTGCTGCAGACCCTAACGGAATCAGCAGCCTCATTGCCGGAGCAATTCTTTTGACCGTCATCACCACATTCGTTATGCTGATCCTCTACAGGACCGGCGCAATCAAGGTGGACGGCAAGTTCAACAGAATACTTAAAGTGGCCCTGATTTCAGTGCTGGTCTTCTATGTGATCGGAATAGTCGTGGCGCTTTTCGGCGGAAGGGACGGCCAGTTCTACCAATTGTTCTTCGGAAACAGCATCCTGACCATCGTGATAAACGTGATTATCGTGGGCGTTGCCGCGTTCTCCCTGATGCAGGACTTCGACCTTATAGTAAAGGGCAGCCAGATGGGTGCTCCAAAGTATATGGAATGGTATGCCGCTTTCGGCCTGATGGTTACTCTGGTATGGCTATATCTTGAGATTTTGAGGCTTCTTTCACGTATTCAGAGCAGAAATTAGCCGTAAAATTTTGATATTGCGCCAAAAGTATTATATTTGCACCCCGATTTTAAACACATTTGCAAATGAAAAAGTCTATACATCCCGAAACCTACCGACTTGTAGCTTTCAAGGATATGTCTAACGAAGAGGTATTCATCACACGCAGCTGTGAGGCTACCAAGGAGACAAT
>JAEEGL014411995.1_pt1 | contig 11518 bp, 3 predicted proteins | sample 9134231 | NCBI WGS metagenome assembly JAEEGL01 (sample SAMN16246548, study PRJNA631951) | gut metagenome | biome: gut microbiome; feature: rumen; material: fiber-attached | host: Bos | place: Iran: Karaj | collected 2018-10 | reverse complement strand
GTTCCCTAATGAAGTAACTAATTCGAAGTTTGGTAATAGTTATACAACGAATGCGAGAACTTTTACAGGCTATGACTTTATTAAAGTAGAAGGACCTGCATCTGGAACTGTTGCATCTAGTGATTTAGTAGTTACATACTATTATTCTCGAAAGACTTATAACTTAACGGTTCGTCATTTAGAGACAGGAACTAATACATCACTTGCAGACTCTGAAATTAGACAATTCCGTTATCATGAGAATTATACAACACTTCCTAAGACCATAACTAATTACAAAGTATATCAAGTACCAAGTAATGCTAATGGACGTATAGAAGGTAACTTAACAATTACGTATTACTATGCTAAAAAAGATGGTGAACTAGTAATTCGTTATGTTGATGAAGAAACAAATGAAAATATTATTACACCTGAGATAACTGGTGTTGATTTTGGTGAATACTATGAAGCTTATTCTTACACTGATGGTCGTAGAATGTTTGAAAACTATGATTTAGTAAGAGTAGTAGGAACTGAAAAAGGATATATTGAAAATGAATTAACAACAGTAACATACTATTATCGATTAAAGAGAGGTAGAGTAGTTACTAAGTACTTAGATATTAATAATAATGCGGAATTACTAGATTCTAGACAAGATAACTATAAATATGGTCAAAGTTATAGTACTATTGAAGAGACTATAACAGGCTATGTACTTGATCATGTTGAAGGAGTAACTTCAGGAACCTTTAAAGGTGATGTTGAAGTACGTTATTACTATCGAATTATTAAATTAACTGTAACAATTCACTTTAAAGAAGAAGTTACTAATAATTCTGTAGCTAACGATATTATTCAAAATAAGAATTATGGAGATCGTTATACTACTTCTAAAAGAGATATAGATAATTACTTATATACAAGGGTTGTTGGTAATGAACGTGGAACAATAACAGATAATGTAGAAGTTACATATTACTATCGTAAACGTGATGCTAAAGTAATTGTAAAATATATTGAACAAGAAACTAATAGGGCCTTAAGCCCAAGCAATGAAATAGATTATCATTGGGGTGATGAATATGATACAGAACCTCTTGATATTGATAATTATAAAGTAGTGGAATATCCTACTAATGCATATGGTGTTGTTGATAGTGATGAAATAATAGTTATTTATTACTATGGACATAGAGATTCAGTGGTAGTAACTAAATATCTTGAAGATGGAACTAATAGAGAGATTGCATCTCAAGAAAGACGTGGTTATAACTATGGAGACAATTTTGTAACATATCAAAAAAATATATATAGTTATGAATTTGTAAGAAGTGATGGTAGAACATATGGCATTGTTGATGATGAAGTTATTACTGTAACATATTTCTATCGTAAGACCACAAGAACATTAACTGTTAAATATCTTGAATTAGATACTGAAAAGAAAGTATCAGAAGATTTAATAGAAACTATGGACTATGGAACACAATATCAAACAAGTAGAAAAATACTTGATGATTATGATTTCTATCGTGTAGTTGGTAATGAATCTGGTAAGTTAGAAGATAATATTACTGTTACATACTATTATGTAAGAAAAATATCTACGCTAATAGTTCGTCACTTAGATTTTGAAACTCGTGAAGAGTTAGCAAGAGAAGAAGTATCTACTGTTCGTTATGGTGAAACGTATGAAACACATCCTAAGGAAATAAGATATTATATCTATAACAGTGTATCGGGTGTACCAAATGGAAAAGTTGATACTAACCCAGTTGTTGTTGAATATTACTATATACCAAGACCATCTGTTGTAACTAGTTACTATTTAGATGTAAGTAATAATCATGAGATAGCTGATAGTGAACAACAAACTGTTAACTTTGGTGAATATTATATTACTAAACAAAGTGGTGGTATTCCTAAGAACTATGAATTCTTACGTAAAACACCTAACTATGAAGGTGTAGCTACTGAAGATGAAATTGGTGTTTACTATTATTATCAGAAGATAGATAGTAATGTTAATACAAGTATTAAAGTATATGGAACAGATATTATCGATGCTCTTGATAATGAAGTATCATACTTTATTGAATATAAAGCTAAACTAAAAGATTATATTGGCGATGGTAAGATTACCATAGTAGATACTTTGCCATATGGAATATATGAAGATGTATCTAACTTAGATGATGGTATATATAATGATTCTAACCATACGATAACTTGGGAAATTGATTGGAATGATATCGATACTTTTGAAAATAATGATGAAATTATTATTGAAAAGAATATAGATGTTGTTTATAAAGGTATTAAGTCAACTGATCGTAATATTAATAATAACGTTATGGGTAAATTAACGTTAGATAATAATGAACGTGTTGTTGAAGATGATATGATGACACTAGTTAAAATCTATGGAACAATTATTGTTCATCATTACTTAGAAGGAACTAATAATCAATTATTCTTAGATGAAATAATAGATGGTTTAGTTGGTGATACTTATATTATTCATGAACAAGAAATAGAAGGTTTTGAACTGGTTAGACGTCCTCTTCAAGAGACTCTAACATTTGAAGATGAACCTTATGATGTTATCTATGAGTACAGAAGAAAGAGACTTCATATTAGTGTTGAAGTAGTTGGTGGAATAGGTACAGTAACAGGTGATGAAGAAGTATTATATGAGGGTAATTCAACCCCAAATAATATTGTTATTACACCAGCAACTGACTATGAAATTGAATGTATTACAATCAATGATGAAGAGATTGAAATTGATGATCCTGATGGTATGACATTAGATGCATTTGAAGGAATGTATGAGGATAAAATAATCCAAGTTTCCTTTGTTGAAAAAGTAATTTCAGTACCAATAACAGGACGAAATAGTAATATGATAATTTACTTCATAATAACAACTATTTTGGTTACAATTATAACAGCTTTTATAAAGTCAAAAAAGCTTAAAAAATAAAGGAAAGAGATGATTAAAATCATCTCTTTTTATTTATATAAAAATATCGATAAAATGTTGTAAAAAAGTATACTTTTTTTTCTCGTTATGATATGATAATAATGTTAGATAGTAGGGTGATTTTATGAAGAGTAAATTCGGAAAAATAGCTTTCATTACTTTTGATGTAATTATACTAGCTCTTTTCGGTTTTTATTTAGCTATAAATTTAAAATATAGATCTCTTGATGAAGATAGTCCTAAGGGTGATTTTAGAACACAATCATTACTTGCTAATTCAGGTTCTAATCAGCCGGTAACAGCAACTAGTTGTTCAGTTTATGTTGCTGATCCTTATTGGTCTCTTAATGATCCACATAATTTATTCTTTTTAACAACACCTAGTACAGCTAGAGATACAATTACTTATAGTGCATCAGGTGCTTGTTCTGTAAGTGGTAGAAGTGCAACATGTAATACTAAAGGATCTTGTACTGTTACAGGTCATTTAACTAAAGCTAATATTAATTGTTCAGCTGCTATTATTGATTGTAAGTGTACAGAGTGGGTAGGACCAACAAATGTTCGTGTTGATGTAACAGCATATTCATTCCAAACAAAAGGTTGGGCTGAAGAAAATGATAAGAACTGGTATTATGCTAATGATAAGTCTAATTGTGAATATGATGCAAATAATCACGAAATATGTAATGTAAGTATGTATAGAAGAAACTGTGGAAGTAGTGGTGGAAGTCCTCCATCAGGCGGTGGAAGTGGAACTGGAACTGATAACCCAGGAGGAGGAGACAATCCTGGTGGCGGTGATACACCAGGTGGCGAGACACTTAAATATAAACTAGTTGTTTTACACTATGTTATTGGAACAACTACTCAAGCTCCTTCTAATTGCCCTCGTGAAGAGACGATGAATATGGATCCTGGAACAAGTTATACGACAAGTTCTTGTTCAGGTCTTCAAACTGGTTGGGAACTTGTAAGTAGTAGTGGTGACCCTGTAAGTGGAACCATGGATTCTGATAAACAAGTTATTTACTATTATCAAGAAACGCCAAAATGTTATTTAAATTTAAATACAGGTAATTATGAATATGGACAGCATTTAGGAGATAGTAATTACGTTAAAGCAACAGATGCAACTGGTAATGAAATGCCACAAAGTGCATGTCATAATCCAGTATCTAAGTTTAGAAAGTTATCACATGATACAGGACTACCTCTTTCAGGTGCAACTTTAAAACTATATCGTGTTAAAGATGCAAGAGGTAATACTGTTAATACTGTTATGGCACAATGGACAACAACAACAGCAAACGAAGGTTATTATGAAATAGCTCTTCCAGTTGGTGAATATGACTTATATGAAGTTGGTGCTCCTAATGGATATTTAATTGATAATCATCCTGTTCATGTATCAGTTTCAAGAAGTATGGTTGTATCTCCGTCAGTAACAAATGCAGTTAGTGACTGGTCTTATAAACCAATTAGTTTTGTTAAAGTTGATAATGCTACAGGTCAACCTGTTGTTGGCGCAGAGCTTGCTATTTTAGATAAAAATAAAAATGAAGTTCATAGTTGGGTGTCAGATGGTACACCTAAGGTCTTTAATGATTTAGGACCTGATCAAGATGATAACTTAGTTGATGGCAAATATTACTTTGTTGAAAAGAAAGCTGCTCCTGGTTATATCTTAAATAAAACCCAAATTGAATTTTATATAAAAACCAATGGTCATGTTGCTGGTAGTGATCATGTACAATTGCAATCTGATACATTAACTATGAGAAATGTAATGTGTCCATACGTAACTATTACGAAGTATGATAAAGATACTAATAATAAATTATCTGGTGCGAAGATAAAGCTTGTTGATTCTTCAGGTACTATTGTTGAAACCTGGACAACTGATGAGAAAATGATTCGTGTTTGTCCAGATAAATACTATGTAGAAGAAATAGAAGCACCAAAATATTATATTAAAGATCCTACAAGATATGAATTTGAAGTATCTGAAAATGGTGTTTTATCTACAAACCCTATTAAACTTTATAATAAGAAATATCCTGAGATTCAAATAATGAAGAGTGATTCTAAAACTAGATTACCTGTTCAAGAAGCTCAGTTATCAATCTATAAAGATGATGTTTTATTAACAGATTTCCATTGGACGGTTGATGGTAATATTCATACTGATACTGGATACTATAATCCATGGACTACAACATCATATCCTACAAAGTTCTATTTTGGACCTGGTACTTATGTGGTTAAGGAAACAAGAGTTCCAAATGGATATATAAAAGCTGCTGATTTTACATTCACTGTTGATGAAAATGGTATTCCATCAACATCATATATTGATATGCTTGATATACCATATCCTGAGATTAAGATAGCGAAGATAGACGCTATTACTGGTGAATATATTAGTGGTGCTAAGATGAAGTTAGTTGATCATGATGGTAACCTGGTAATGACAACACTTGATAATCGCTATTGGATGGATGAAAATGGTGATGGTGTTGTAGATTACTTTGTATCATCAAGTGATGGCTTTATTAAGTTTACTTTAACTCCTGGAGATTATAAATTAATTGAACTAGAAGCTCCTGAGAATTATGTTAAATATCCAAATGAAATAAATATAACAGTAACTAATGATGGTATTATTAATCCAACTGGTGAAATAAAAGTTGAAAATGTACCTTGTCCTACATTATCTATTAGTAAGCAAGCATCAACGTCCCAAGAAGAACTTCCTGGTGCAATGATTAAGTTAACTAATACAACAACAGGTGAGATACGTTATGTTTCAACAGAACTTCAACCAAAACAATTACAAGTTTGTGTTGGTAATTGGGAAGCTCAAGAAATATTCCCACCAGAGGGTTATACCAAAGATCCATTTACAAAGAGATTTGTAGTTGATACAGATGGTAATATAACTAAGAGTGTCTTAATCTTTAGTGATCAAATATACCCAGAAGTATCATTGTTTAAAAGAGATAGAGTTACTAATGATATAGTTAGTGGGGCAACATTAAAACTTGAAAAAGAAAATGGAGAAGTTATTAGTGAATGGACTAGTTCAGATGTTCCTAATAAGATAAGATTGGCCCCAGGTAAATATCGTTTAATAGAAGTTCATAGTCCTACGGGTTACATTCAAAATAATGAACCAGTTGTCTTTGAAATAGAAGAGAACTCTGATACTGAGGAAAGAGAAATTAGTTTATATAATATACCATACCCTACGGTATATATAGCGAAGATTGATTCCGTATCACGTGAGCCTATTGCTGGGGCATATATGATGATTACTGATTACTCAGGATCAATTGTTGATACTTGGGAAACTATTCCTGATTATCATAAAGTTGTTCTTGCTCCTGGTAAATATACAGTAACTGAAACAAGAAGTGCACCAAATCATATTTTTGCTTCTGATACTATTGAAATAGAAGTTAATAGTAATGGAGAAGTACTTGGAGACTTTGTAAGAGAGAATAATAAGATTGTCTTTAAACTTCCAAATGATCCATTCCCTGTGGTTAAGTTAATGAAGGTTGATGAAGATAATAGTCCACTTGCTGGTGCAAAACTTAAATTAACGGATATTAATGGAAATAGTATTGATGAATGGATTTCCAATACTCAATATAAAGAAATTATGCTAGGACCTGGTAAATATTATTTAGAAGAAACAGAAGCTCCTAGTGGATATATTAAATCTAATGAAAAGATTGAAATTAATGTAACTAATGAAGGTGTTCTAACTCCTCTTGAAGTTAGAATGGAAAATAAAGAAGAACCAACAATAGAGATATACAAAAAAGATGCTACTTCAAATGAAAATATAGCAGGTGCCGAGTTAATTATTAGAAGAGCTGATAATCATCGTATTGTAGAAACATTTATTAGTACAACAACTGCTCATAAGATTAAATTACAACCTGGTACATATGAAGTCTTAGAAAATGTAGCACCTACTGGATATCAATATAGTGAAGATATAATAAGATTCACTGTTACGGAAACTGGTTCTGATCCAAGTCCTGTAATCTTTAATAACAATAGATTAAAAACTATTAGTCTTGCTAAGGTTGATAGTGAAACAGGTGCTTTAATCGCTGGTGCTGTTCTTGTTGTTAAAGACATGAATGATGTTGAAATATCTCGTGTAACAACAGAAACAAGAAGAGTTACTTTGGATAAGTATTTAGATGCTGGTCAATATAAATTAATTGAACTAGAAGCTCCTGAACACTATGCTAAGAGTAACGAAGTTAAATTATTTACAGTAACTATTGATGATAATCCTGTTCTTGAAATAGATTTTGCAAATACTTTAATGCGTAAACTATGTATGATTAAAGTAGATAGTGAAACGGGTGCTAAAGTTAGCGGGGCTAAGTTTAGATTAACTAACAAAACTAATAACCTAATACTTAAAGAATTTATAACAACTAGTGATTGTTATAATTATGAAGTTCCTTATGGTACTTATGTTCTTGAAGAGATAGAAGCTCCAACACATTATCAATTAACTGATAATAAAGTTGAAGTAACAATAGATCGTAATAGTCCAACAAATATTGAATTAAAATTATCTAATCCACCATTTAGAGATTTATCTGTTGCGAAGGTAGATAATGATACTGGTGAGTTAGTTGCTGGAGCTAAACTTGAACTTACATATCCAGATGGTACTAAGAAAGAGATTATTACAAGAACTAATAGAGTAATAATAGATGATTTATACTATGGAAATTATAAGTTACAAGAAATATCTGCTCCAAATGATTATAAATTTAATGGACAAGTATATGAGTTTACTGTTAGTGATCAAAGTCCTGATGTTATTAACTATGATGTTAATGATTATAAACTTAGATTAGTTAGTGTTGCTAAAGTAGATAGTGAAACTGGGGAATTAATACCTGGTGTTACACTTGAAATAAGAAATGCTCTTGGAACATTAATTGATAAGGTAGTAACTATGGATACTCCTGTTACTATTCATGATCGTGATAATCGTCTTGATTATGGTATATATACAATAACTGAAGAAGAAGCTCCTGAGGGATACCAAGTTAATAATGAAGCAACTGTCTTTGTTGTTAATAAAGATACATCAAGAGATGATAATAATTTAACTGTTATTAGAGTTAATAATACTCCTTATAGAAAAGCAAGTATTTGTAAACTTGATAGTGAAACAAGAGAGAAGATTGCTGGAGCTAAACTTGAACTTACATATCCAGACGGAACTAAGAAAGAAATAATTACAGAGACTAATTGTGTAACTTTAAATGATATTGTTTATGGTGAATATAAGTTAGTTGAACTTGAGGCTCCTACTGGTTATGTTAAGAATGATAGTGAGTTAGTATTTACCGTTACGGAAGAAAGTGATCGTGAACTTACTTGGTCTATCGAGAATGACCCATTAAGAGAAATGATTATCTATAAGGTGGATAAAGAAAATAATACTAAAGTTTCCGGTGCTAAACTAGAACTAGTCTATCCAGATGGAACTAAAAAACAAGTAATTACAACAGTAGATGGTGTTAAGTTAGATGGTATTAAGTATGGTACATATACTTTACAAGAAGTAGCTGCACCACTAGGATATCAATATGATAGTACACCAATTGAAATTACTGTTAATGCTGGTAGTCCTAAGGAAATAGAAGCAAGATTTGCTAATCTTCCATATCGTAAAGCTAGGGTATGTAAGATTGATGCTGAAACTAAAGAAGCAGTTGCAGGAGCAAGATTTAGTCTTAAATATCCTGATGGAACTGTAATTGAATTTGATACAACAGATAATTGTACGGAGTTTAACAATATTATTTATGGACAATATGAATTACGTGAAATAGAAGCTCCTAATGGCTATGAGTTAAATAATGATGTTCGTGTATTCAATATTAATAGTGATAGTGATAGAGTATTATCATGGAATATTGAGAATAAACCTTTAAAAGCTCTTAGTATTGCTGTTATAGATGATGAAACTAAGGAACTTGTTCCTGGTGCAGAAGTAATTGTTTATAATGATGATAATGATACAATTGATGATTATACATCAGAGTTAGAACGTGAGTTAGTTGATAAACTACCATATCATAGATACTGTGTAAAAGTATTAAGTGTACCAGAGAACTATCAAGATCCAAAAGATAATCCAGTATGTGTTATCATAGATAAAGATAGTCCTGACATTACTTATGTTGATATACCATTAAAACCATATTATGAATTAAAGATAGTTAAATATGGTGTTGATATGGATACTAACTTAGCGGGAGCTCAGTTTGAACTATATGATAGTGAAGATAATCTAGTTAAAGAATTTACAACAACTGAGAATGCAACATATATTAATAGATTATTACCTGGTAGTTACTATTTAATAGAAGTATCTGCTCCAGAGGGATATACTGTTGATCCAGAAAGAATTCCAGTAGAAATAGTTACTGGTAATGAATTAACAGAGATAACTATTATCGATGATATTGAAGTTCCTATAACAGGTAAAACTGTTCCTTATGCTATTATATCTATTGTTTTAGGTATATTCGGTGTAGGCTGTTTAAACCTTTCAAAAAGAAAAAAATATAATTAGTTTTTTAGATAGTTAGTAATAACTATCTTTTTTTGTCAAATTAAGTAAATTAAAATGTAAAGACAATATAATTATAAAAAAAAGACCTAGAATTGTGTTATTTTTGAACTTTCTATGATAAAATTATTATGGGTGTTTATATGAAAAGTATATATAGTATGACAATCCAAGATTTAGAATCTTTTTTACTTCAACATGAAGAAAAGAAATATAGAGCTAGTCAGATAATGGATTGGTTATATATAAAACGTGTAAATACTTTTATAGAGATGACTAATCTTTCTAATAATTTAATAAATTTATTAAAAGATAATTTCTACTTTGATGAGATGACTATTATCAAGGAACAAAAAAGTAGTGATGTATCTAAATATTTAATTAAGTTATTTGATGGTAATTTGATTGAAGCAGTTCTTATGAATCATGATTACGGAAATAGTCTGTGTATATCTACACAAGTTGGATGTAACATGGGATGTGCTTTCTGTGAAAGTGGAAGACTAAAGAAAGTTCGTAATCTAGAAAGTAGTGAACTTGTTCTTCAAATTATGAAAGTTGAAGAAAAGATTAAAACAAGAATTAGTCATGTTGTTGTAATGGGTATTGGTGAACCATTTGATAATTATGATAATTTAATTAAGTTCATTGAGATTATTAATTACAACAAGGGAATTAACTTAGGTAGTAGACATATAACAGTATCTACTTGTGGTATTGTTCCTAAGATAAAAGAGTTTATGAAATTACCTTTTCAAGTTAATTTAGCAATTAGTTTACATGCTCCTAATAATGAATTAAGAAATAAGTTAATGCCTATTAATAAAGCATATGATATTAATCTTCTTATGAAAACTATTAAAGAATACTTAGATAATGGTGGAAGAAGAATTACTTTTGAATATATTATGTTAGAAGGTATTAATGATACTAAGGAATGTGCTAAAGAACTTGCTAATTTAATAAGAAATATGAACTGTTATGTTAATTTAATTCCTTATAACGAAACAGAGAATATTGGCTTTAAAAGAAGCAGTAAAGATAGAATAATGGCATTTTATGATACCTTAAAGAAAGAAAATATTAATGTTACTATAAGAAGAGAATTTGGTGGTAATATTGATGCTGCATGTGGTCAATTAAGATCGAAGGAGAACATATGAAAACATTTTATTTAACTGATGTCGGAAAAGTAAGAGATCATAATGAAGATAGTGTAATCATCGTTAAAAACAATGAAGGCGATTATTTAATGGCTGTTGCAGATGGTATGGGAGGACACTCTTGTGGTGAAGTTGCAAGTAGTATCGTTATTAAACATATTACTCACCGTTTTCAAAATGATTTTTATAAATTAAGTAAAGAAGAAGCTATTAACTTTGTAAATGATATTATAGAAGAAGTAAATACTAAGATTTTTAAGTATGAAGAGACACATCCTGAAAGTAAAGGTATGGGTACAACTCTTGTAATGGCCATTGTTACTGATGATTATATAATTATGAGTAATATTGGTGATTCCAGTGGTTATGTAATTAAGAAGAATAAGTTACATAAAATAACAATAGATCATACACTTGTTAATTACTTAGTTCTTGCAGGGGAAATAACTTCTGAAGAAGCAGCTAATCATCCAAGAAAGAATATCTTAATGAAAGCCTTAGGAGCTAACGATCCTATTGAAGGTGATATCTTTGATTGCGATATGGATATAGATGGTATCTTCTTATGTAGTGATGGTGTTACTAATATGTTAGAGAAAGATCAAATAGAGAAAGTTCTTGATAGTGAACTTGATATTGAAGATAAAATAGTAAAACTAATACATAAATGTAATAATAGAGGTGGACTAGATAATATCTCTATTGCATATATGGATTTCAAAGAAGGTGAAGAAAAGTGATAACGAAGGGGCAAAAAAT
>JAEEGL014130313.1_pt1 | contig 11518 bp, 7 predicted proteins | sample 9134231 | NCBI WGS metagenome assembly JAEEGL01 (sample SAMN16246548, study PRJNA631951) | gut metagenome | biome: gut microbiome; feature: rumen; material: fiber-attached | host: Bos | place: Iran: Karaj | collected 2018-10 | reverse complement strand
GGGAAATCATGACTACATGGCGGCGCTGATGATGAAGACCTACGGGATGGATCACCGGGAGAAATCCTCCCTGCAGGATAAACCGGAGGCGAAAGACATTTTCGAGGCCTGGCTTTCGGACGGCGGAGAAACGACCTGGAAAGAATTCATGCAGCTGGATACGGTTGAAAAGGAAGTGGTGCAGCGTTTTCTGCAAAGTCGCCCGCTCTTTACCGAGATCACGGTGAACGGTCAGACCTATCACCTGTCGCATACGGTTCCGGAACCGGAACTGATGCGGGATACGAGCCGTCGGAGCGTTTCCGATTATGTGTTTGCCGATCCGGAATATGACAAGGTCTATTTCCCTGATAAGATCCTCGTCACAGGCCATACTCCGACGGGACTGATAGACGAAGCATCAGCAGGCCGGATCTGGAAAAAGAACAATCATATTGCGGTGGATTGCGGCGCGGTTTTCGGCGGCCCGCTCGGCTGCATCTGTCTGGATACGGAAGAGGAGTTTTATGCGAAATGAAATATCTGCTGTACAAAGACGAGATTAAGGAAGTCTGGTTCATTCCCCGCACTGGGGAGCGCTATGAGTTCTATGTCAAATCTTCTGTGAGCTGGCAGAATATCTGCGATGTGAGATCGATCAGCAGAACAGTGAAGAAGGTCCGGAACATCAGAAAATGGGTCGCTCCGATGCAGGTCGATGAGACAGACTGGCAGCTGATCTGCGGGAAATATCCATGGCTGGCGCACTACGACAATGAGGTGCAGCATATGCTGGGAACGCTTCTGCTGAAACTGTTTGCCCTTTCGATCCGCGAAGGGATGATGGACGTGGAGCAGGAGATCTTTTCGCAGAACCGCCTAGATGAAGAAGGACTTAAAGCGCTGACAGTTGGCGAACCGGCAGGTAGGCTGCGCATCAGAAAAGACAGGATCTGTCTGCAGGGAAACCGTCTGTGTGCTGATATCTCCTGGAAAATGCCTGGCAGGCATGGCGGGAGTTCGAACAGCATTTATTGTGAAGGCGATGATTTCTTTAAAGAAGGCGCTCTCCGCCATTATCTTTCTGAAAAGGCGCAAGAAAGATTGAATGCGGAGATCCGGGAACTGCGGGAACTGAAGGCAAAAGCGCTTGCGCATGAAGATGGCTTTCTGGTTCTGGAAATGGCAGACATCATTTTGGCTTTCAGACCCTTGCCGGAGGATACTTCGATCAAAGAACTGGCCGCTGTATGGATCTCGTCCTGGAATAGGAAGTATTATCAGTTCCTCATGATTTCCAAGACAGAAGATAGTGTAAAACAGAGATTCTGCGAATGGAAGAGCCTTATTTCGGAATATGACGGGAGTGACTTTGAAAGACATGATTGGCACGAAGCAGAAAGACGAGAAGACGTATTCCTGAGAGACTATGCATCTGCCGTCATGCAGCTTGCGGAAGATGCCGGTGATCTGTATCTGCTGTATACGTTGAAGAGCTTTCTTCACGTGCAGACTGAATATGAATGCGAATACCTGGTACAGATGGATCATGAACCGCATTATGTTGCCTGGGAGGAAGACCGAACAGTCACCAAAATTGAGATCTTGGGGTGCGAATGCGGACACTTTTCATTCTTCAGCCGTGTTCCCAAGTATTACACTCAGGTTCTTCTGGACGGAAAAAAGCACAATACGACCTGGTGGCCGGGACATCCGCAAACGATCCGTGTAACAGAATACCATCATACCGTGAACGTACATTTATCAGAAGAACAGATCCGGTATTTCTGGAAAACGACAAACGCCGATCCGGATTCGAAGCCGTTTGTGGGTATGCCAGGAAAGAAAACAGAAGAATAAGACGGACAGATAGCCTGCAGTTTGTTCGCTGCAGGCTATCTTTTTAGGAATTATTCAGGTATAATCAGACTAGTGATAGTGAATGTCGAGATGTTTTTTATGAGGTCTGATTATGCCGAAGATGATACCTGCCCGGATGGGAGACGATAATCCCAGTGCTGCCGAAAAGAAAGTTTTCGCAGGCTTTGCTGCCATGCCCGATACCGATAACTGGACGATCCTGCATTCAGTCGGGATCGCCAAGCATCCGACACAGTCCCAGGGCGAAGCCGACTTTGTGGTGATCATCCCGGAAAAGGGGACCTTTACGCTGGAAGTGAAGGGCGGAAGCATATACCGTGACAGGGCGATCTGGTATTCACAGAATCGCTTCGGTATCAGCAACGCGATCAATGACCCCGTTAAAGAAGCGAGCAATGCCAGCCAGGCCTTTAAGAGCTTTGTCAGCAGGCATCCCCGCAATCCAGCGGGAGACAAGCTGGAGGGGACAGTTTTCGGCTTTGGCGTAATGTTCCCGGACTGCAGCTTCCACGACAGGATCAGTATGATCGAGCTGGCGGATGAACAGCTTGCTGACGCGGATGACTGCATTTCTCCGGGGACGCTGAAGGCTTACCTGTTCCGTCTGGCGGAGTTCTGGCGTGTTGCTTTCCGTGACAACAAAAAGGTGAAACTGCCTTCGGCGCACCAGAGCCGCCTGATCACCGATATCCTGCGTCCGGACTTCGATGCCCGCATTTCCCTGCAGAGCACCATCCGCAACGTGGAAAACAAGGTGCTGGAACTGACAGAAAACCAGCTTTCCGTGCTGGACGGCCTGACAGATAATGACCGCTGCCTGGTCAAAGGCGGTGCCGGCACTGGAAAAACGACGCTTTCCATCGCATTGACGGAACGCATGTGCCGGGAGGGAAAGCGGGTAGGGCTTTTCTGCTTCAACAAACAGCTGGCTTACGATCTGCAGAAACGGACCGCTGGCAATACCGGTATCATCTGCGACTCTTTTACGGAATATATGAAAAAAATAAGCCGGCAGGGCGGTTTTGCCGTGCCGGAGGAAGGCGGAGAAGGTGCTGCACAGTATTATCTGGATGAGCTTCCCGTGAATTTCATGGAGGCTTTTGCTGCGCTGGATCTGCCGCAGCTGGATTTCCTGATCCTCGATGAAGGACAGGATCTGATGCGTCCGCAGTATCTGGATGCGATGGACTGGATCCTTGAGGGCGGGCTCAAAGACGGATCCTGGTTCTTCTTCATGGATGCGGAACGCCAGGACCTTTACGGTGCCGCCGGAGGCGCGGATACCGTCAAAGCCGAACTGAAGGGAAGGGGCGTTTCCTATACCAACTACACGCTGACAGACAACTGTCGCAATTCGAAGGCGATCTCGGAGAAGATCGACGAGATCTTCGGGACCAAGACCCGCCAGCGCCAGGATGCGGAAAAGGGCGAAGCTGTCCAGTTCAGAAGCTACGCGGATGACGACGGGCAGCGAAAGATCCTGACAGAGATCCTGGAACGCCTGAAAAAGGACGGCGTTTCTCCTGACCAGATCGCGATCCTGTCAGCGGTGCGCTTTGACAACTCCGCTGTCCGTGAACTCTCCGGTTGGCCGATCACGACGTCTTACGAAAACAGAAAAGGGAAAATCCTGTTCAGTACCGTCCACACTTTCAAGGGGCTGGATTCGCCGGTGGTCATCCTGACAGACATCAACCACTTCTACTATGCCAATAACAAAATGATGCTTTACGTCGGCATGAGCCGCGCAAAAAGCCTGCTGTATGTGTTGACCAGAGAGAAGACGGGTAAAGACATACAGGCGTTTAGCAAAGGGCAGAATGGAATCGATTAAGACTTATGAATTATTCCATCATTGTCATTTACGTTGCCTGTTTCTACTTGCCATGCTATAAAGTCCATATGAGAGCCCCCGTTTTACACAATCGGTTGCTCGATTCAGACTGATAGCCTAGTTGGTAGAGAATAAAGCCAGTTAATGCCATTGAAACGAGTTTATAGAAGAAATCAAATCATCAGCATTATCCCAGATCATTTCATGTTCTAATTTCTCACCATTCTCACATTTGAAAACCTTATCAACCCGCTTTCCATTATCGTTCGAATCATACCAATTATACTGAGCGCCATTGTATTCAAATGCTACCTTTATGCCCCAATAGTAGCCGTTTTTGTAAAAGTTGAAATTGGAATCAGATAATTCGACTGTTCCTGCATCTATAAGTTTCTTTAGTGCTTCGCATTTTGCCTTGCGTTCAAGGGAAACATATACACCTTCCATTTGGCTGTAATCTTTATGGATGGCCCAGTAATTATGCCAGTGATACCTGTATTTATAGCTTTCGTCTTTTGAAACTATTTTCTCAATCAATCCGCTGTTAATAAAGGATTGATAATCCGTGTCAAGAGTCGGCCCAGAAACATTCATAAGCAATGAATGAACACTTTTGGCCACATTGATATCTTCACTACATAAGATATCTTTCTTCCAGCATTTATGACGGGCATGATATCCAACCGATGTAAACAAGTATTTATCCTTGATTTTTTCGAATCCAGAGAACTGCTTTAAAAGCAAAGCTATTGTACTTGTTGGAACTGTGTTATCCTTGAACAACGTTTTAGCTCTCGAATACTTAACATCAAATTCATCCCAATTCGCCACCGATCCATTCATATACAGGAATCTAATTGTACCATTGAAAAAAGCATATTTTTCAGCCTCTTCAATTTTACTTTCCCAACAAATGTCTTCTATTATCTTTTCCGCTTTGTCTTTTTCTTCTTTAAGTTGTCTTTCAAGTTGACTATTTGAAAAACCTTCAGAATAAGCTTTTAATGTTTCGTATATATCATTGTTGTGTCGCTTTAATTGCTCTGCGATTTTTTTGATTAGACGCATACAAGTGATCATGCTAGGAACATTATCAATTGCCGCGTTCTCAATTAGATTTCTGACAACATGAATCCATTTGTTGAATTTGTTTTCATCAAAGTCGGTTGAAGGCATCGCCTGACAATTTTCAATATACAATGAAATCGCCAGGAAATATACTCGTGCTTTTTGACTGGTTGATGCTAATCTTTGTCCATTTATATCAGAAATGTACCTTGGAATAAAAGTATAGCCAACGGAATGTTTTTCCTCTTCATCTGCATCGGATATGTTTAATGCCTTATCAATTATAGCCAGATTACTTGACGCAACTTTAAGTATTCCATCTAGCTTTCTTAGTGTGTTAAAAGTAATATATGGTTTATATGTATCGAATCCCTCATAAGTAATTAAACTGTCGTCCGCCGAAGAATCCCTCAGTCCCGTTCCAAATAGTTTGTCAAACCTGGATTTTAAATCTTTATGAACCGCATCCTCTTTGCCAGGAGCATAATCCTCTGGAGACATATCTTCATTTAAGCATATTTCATTTAAAATGTAGCGATTGAGAAATGAAAAATAAATATCATCTATTCTTCCGTTGAACGATGAGTCAGTCTTTTCTCGCGCTGAATTCCAGAAGACATCCATCCAAGCATTATCAATACAAGCCGGATAGTATTGTTTATAGTTTATTTCGCTGGCTCCAACATTCTGTGCAAAAAGACTGTCTTCGGGATTTTGAGAATTCTGGATCCATGCGACTAGATCAGCTTTGAAGTTTTCAAAGTCTGTAAGTACTTTTCCCCGAGCGTTCATCTTTATATACAAATCGTCTGATATTGGTAGTTTTTCAGTGCCGATTATCATTAGCTCAAAATTAATAATTGAGCGAGTTAATAGTCTATCCCTGCAATTTAAGTAATCAGAGCACTTGAAGACGGTTTCAATATTATCATCTGTTGTTGCATTGTCGCCGCCAATTGTTCTCAACATGGCGCTTATGGTTGGATCTTGCAGCCACGATGAATAAAACCAAGTTTGCGACTTGATGTAATCAACAATACGTCCAGAAACATTATCTGGGATCTTGTTGCATAGCGCTTTACAGAATTCGGCCGATGACGATCTTGTCTCATAGGAAAATTTAGATAAGATTCTTTTGTCCTCAGACAGTTTACCCGCCTTAAGTGATATATACCAATAAACAAGCCATAATGTCGTGAGACGCTGTTGACCATCAAGAGGATAAAATCGATTGCCCTTAACATTTCCATACACAAAATCGAGCGTTACAGAACTTCCGCTATCTAAAGAGTTCTTTATTTTACCCAAGAATGCTCTGCGAATATATTCCTTATCTTTTCTTCCTTGCGCATAGTCTCTCTGTATGATCGGTATTATTACCTCATATTTCTCAAGAAGTTGCCATAAATCGGACGTGTTATTCATCCAAACCACCTCACTCATTTAATTCCTATAGCGTTAAAGTAATACTTCAGTTTTTCCGCGATATCATTCCAGTAGGAATTGGCATCCTCTGTATTCCAGTTGATCATAGTCGTGGGCATTATAGTATACAGTTTTGAAAATACATTCTTTGTACAAGGGGGAACAAAAGCCACTTCTGGAACAACAGCTTTTTCTACAAGTGCTCCATTTTCAAAAGAATACTTAATCTTTTTACCATTTTCCTTATTAATTATAAAAGCACGTTTTACAGGGAATATCTGATTGCCGTATTCCTTATTTGTTGCCTCGTCTAACAGCACAAAATTCCAAATTCTATTTTTATCATCATCAGCCAGTGTCCCACCTTTTTGAGAGATTTCTGCTATAATATCAGTATAATCGATACCAGAGGAATCTCCCTGAAGGAATGCGTCGATTTTCTGTGCCAATTCCAGATCGTCCGAAAAATACTGCTTAGCCAAAGACAAATACAATTTCTTTGCATCTTCTTTTTTTAGATCATCGCCAGCATTGGGTCTGATATGTTCAACCTGCCAGTTTTCTTTCTTGTATAAGTGAAAAGGAAACTTTGTGAAATTCGGAAGGTTATATTTTGCTTCCAATATAAGTTTTTCGTTTTGCTGAATTATCGTCTCGATGTTGTGTAATAGCAGAATGTCAATGCACTCTCGCTTGCTTCTGTTTCCATCTTGTTCAAATTTATATGTTTTAATCTCTGATATCCAAGTCCACTTTTTTAACTGGCTTAATATGTCATTTTTTATTGTATCAACAAACCCCTCTTTTGTTTTTGAATCCCATATTGCAACATAACCTGTGATATCGATAGCAGCAGCAGTAGACGAATTTGTGAGGTATCCAATATAATGATATAATCTGTAATCCTGATACCACTCATTGAATACCTGATAATACTTTTTCACAATTGTCCAGAGTTCATTTAGCCAATCTGGGTTTTTTGCACTTTTCTTGATAGAAATAGCTTCATTAAAATATCTAAATGTTTTGTGCTCATCATTACCAATTCGCTCTTTGCGCTCCTTGCGCTCCTTGCGCTTCTTATATAATCCGTAATCATCTTTTTTGCAGATAGAATCTAAAATAAAATCGATGCGTGTTGATTTATTATACGCGGTTCCATGAAGAAAAGCCCAGAATTCATCGTTCTGCAAGCCGTGTTCAATCTCATCCCATTCAACAGCTATCTTATATTGAAGAGTTTCAAACTCTCTGATGCTTACTGGATTATTTGCACCAAAATTGGCTCGATTCAAGAATAATGCTTTTATTAACTCGGAATCAGTTAACGGGATTTTCCCAATATTTAACCTTGTAAATACCGCAATCTCATCAACTGCATCAACTTGATACCAAATAAAGTTTACACGATTCAAAAGAACGGTTTTTATGAGATCAAATTCTTTTTGGTTTTTCTTCTCAACCCACTCTTTGATTGTTGTATACACCTGATACATATGATAATAGTCAATATTGCATTCAGCATCACGCTTGTCTTTTGACTCAATGTCGAGAAGAAAATCTCTGCTCCCGTTCCTAGTGCAATAATCAATTTCGTATTTATCGTTAATATCTAAGCAGCAGAGTAGTAAGTAGATTGTTGTTAGTCTTTGTTGTCCATCAACAACATTCCATGATCCCTTTATGTATTTTTTTATGTATTTTTTTATATCTTCAAGTGTTGCCTCTGGGCTCTTGCATTTAGCTAAAATGTCATCCGCTCTTTCCGAGACAACGAGTGGTTGAATGCAGTAGATTTCTTCGCTATCTGCAGCGACTTTACTTGCAAAATCATAGATGTCTTCAAGCAAATCAATTGCCTGTTGTTTCTCCCACCGATACCCTCTTTGATAGTCCGGAATGAAGAAATTCATTCCAAGCAATTCTCCTACAGTTTTCAACGTGATTGCACGGTCTTTCATATAAATTTCTTCCTTAATCAAATTTGCTTAATGTGCACGACTATAATATTCATCTAGTCACGGTTGCCTCCTGCGGTACCGACTCCTAATACTGCTGTTTGTTGTTCTCCAGTCTCACAATTTTCACTTTTCCTGCAAATCCGAAGACCCAGCCGAGAAACACTATGTTTATAGCAATCGCCACATCCAATTCTATGTAATGACGAAGAGTATCGACAAGCTTCTCTCAGTATCTAAGCTGGATTTAGAAATCCGGAGATATCTGTGTAATATGTTCAATCACGGAAAACACCCTTAATTATTATACTTTACCTTGGTATAAATGTCCATTGTCATCTTATTATTATTTGTATCTGACAGGATAGTGAACCATTGTGTTTTCTTCCCTATGCTCGGCGTGATGCGCCGGGTTTTTTCTGTCAAGGGGGGTGACGAATCATCCCCCTTTGAAAAGCCAGTTATACCAGTGGTTTTCGAATATCATCATTCCTGGAAAAGTTGATTTTTGCCCCAAAACCGCCGAAATGAGTGCTGATTCATCCCTCCCCGCGGATCGTTTCATCCGATAGGCTAATGCCATCAGACGGAGTCATCCGCTGAAATCAATATCGAAAGCCTGACATGCATTAAGGGCTGAGGATACATATGCTGAACGCTTCAAAAATCACTTTGGAGATCCGCATGGGTACCTCTTCTTTAGTGCAGACTAAGGCACGAGAATGGACCGTTCCGGCAGTGTATCCTCCGCTTCACCGAAGCAGGCGGAAAGGGACACAATGGGACGGTACAACTATGCGGAACAGCGCAGGTTGCGGGAGGAGATGGCTGGTAAGAGAAAAGAGTATCAGAACGCCAATATGTGCGAGGAGAAGATACTGGAGCTCGAAGAGTATGACTCATATGTTTCCAGGGGAGACAGGACTTATCAAAGACATACGCAATCACTGTCTAACTTCAAAGAAGGGATGGAGGATGACGGAAGGAATCCGCTTTTTAAAAAGTTCCTGGAAGCAATCTCAGTGGAGATGCAGCCGGATTATTCCAATCCTTTCTGGTGGTTCGATACGCTGGAGAATGAAAAACTGATTACAGCCATCAGCATGCTGTCGGATCAAGAAAAGATGTTGCTGACTCTGCATCCGATTAATGAGTATTCTCTTCAGGAAATGAGTCTTTATATGGGCTGCTCAAAGTCAAATGTATGGTACCAGGTCCAGCTGCTCTACGAAAAGATTCGGAATTTGATGGGAGGTTCCATATGAAGATCTTTCCTGTTAAAGACCGCGGAATAGAACTCTGCCTTTGCAGCAGATGTGCAAGTGTTTACTATGCATCAAAAGATCACTTTATCGAAAGGTGTGAAGCTTTTCAGGTGATTCATGAACCATGCCAGATCTGTCTGAATCCGTATGGCTATGATTTTCGGATTAATGTGCGAATTCAGCCTAAAGACAAAAAAAGCACATTTGAGACTCCCGGATCCCAAAAAGTACAATCGAGGCAGAGGGGAGGCACGCAGCAATGAAACGTACCTCAAATCCAAACCTCAACCCTCAAAATGACAAGATCGCAGAGCTGAAGCTGCTTAGGAGTCATATAAGTGCTTGTGTGGATTCCAATGTTGTTGATGAGGGCGTGCTGGGGCAGATTGATCAAATGATTGATGAGCATTATCTCAGTATGCATAATCATGGCATTTTCTATCAGAAAAAGAAAAAAATGTACAAGACGCATGTCGATATGCCTGAAGGTGCTGTGATTCGTTACAAGCAAATATCCAGCAGGTCTATGCGGCAGCTGCAAAAGAAACTGATTGAGTACTATAAAACTATCGAAACCAGAGTGACGGTTTATGGCCTCTTCAAAATGTGGCTTGATGAAAGAATGCGTCATAATGAGATTGAGAAGGCGACAAAAGACAGATTTGAGACGGATTTTGCAAGAGTCTTTATTGCCTCGGGTTTCTCTGCCAGATTTGTAGAGGAGATTACAGAAGAGGATCTGGATAACTGGATTAAAGATACCATATGCAATTACCATCTGACCAGAAAAGCCTGGGCCAATATAAGGATACTTCTTTCGGGGATGTTCAAATATGCCAAGAAAAAGAAACTGACCGCAATCAGCATCTCGTATTTCCTTTCAGATCTGCAGCTCTCAGATCATATGTTTAACCATAAGGTAAAAGAGGATTGGCAGGAAGTTTTTACGGATGATGAATTGGGGAAGATCGTTGGCTGGATCATGGATCCCAAATTCCCCGAAAGGCAGAATAGCATGAGTAATCTGGGAATCTTGCTCTGTATCTTTACGGGATTGAGATCCGGCGAAATTGCCGCTTTAAAACTTAGCGATCTTAATGGAAGTATGCTTAAGGTGACCAGGACACAGACAAGGCATAAAGATGATGACGGCGCATATATATATGAAACACGGGAGTCTACAAAAGGCAGAGACGGATGGAGAGTGATTGCGGTTCCTGACGTTGCTGTTTCGCTTATAGAAAAGATTGCGGCTATCAATCCGGAAGCAGAGTATCTTTTTACAAATCCAGAGACTAACGGCAGGATGATCTCTTCGACGTTTTCCGGAAAGCTGAAAAGGATCTGCGAATATTTAGGTCTTCCGTTAAAGACGCTGCATAAGATTCGCAAGACCTATGCGTCAATGCTTTTAGATGCCGGCGTATCTGAGAAGATTGTTACGAGTCAGATGGGGCATACTGACATTGCAACGACTCGTGGATTTTACTACAAGAATCGGTATTCTGAGGCGGAAAAAATCGCTGTGGTTTCGAATGCACTCAAGACCCAATCTAACCTGCTCGAAGGACTAAAAATCGAGTAGGTCAACAAAAAATCCACCTGGTCAACAACATGGGAAATGCCAAATATGTTGATATATCGTCATATCCGCACTGTTTCCTCGGGTTCGAATCCCTTCAGGCACGTTTTTTGTGGGGATCGCTGACCATCAAAATATGACGATATAGCGTCATTTTTGATGATGTGCGATTCCTTTTTTTTATGCTCATTTCAGAGGGGTCAATAACAAACTCAATAAAACACATGCGATGACTTATTGAGGGGCGGAGAAGCCCTATTTTTGTGCTTCTAAAGTAGATCACACCTATTATGACTTAATAATCGTAAGCGAGAGACGCGTGAAACTTAAGAAAAACTTTTTTTAAAAAATCGCCGATTTCTCTTTACTTTTGGGGGGTTCTCACTGGCTACCAGTTGAGAGGGTCTTTTCTCTCTCGGGTACCTTGAGAACTGAATATGCATTTAGCAGATACGTTCCCTGCGTCGGGGTGATGAGCTCCAAGCCAGGCTGCCGGTGCGCCACGACTCCGTTTCGGCGGACGAGC
>JAEEGL014050490.1_pt1 | contig 11518 bp, 12 predicted proteins | sample 9134231 | NCBI WGS metagenome assembly JAEEGL01 (sample SAMN16246548, study PRJNA631951) | gut metagenome | biome: gut microbiome; feature: rumen; material: fiber-attached | host: Bos | place: Iran: Karaj | collected 2018-10 | reverse complement strand
TATTCCGGGTGACGGTACGCATACGGCAGATACGGAAGCGGCTTCCCCTGCCATGTGAGTGTTGATTCCCCGTCGCCGGGGCGTTCACGCATGCCGTCTTTGCCGTCCTGATAAAACCCTTCCATGATGAAGTCCGAAGGCGAAAATGCCGCGGTAAGCGTAAGCTCCGGATAATAAGAGGCAGCAGCCAGCGCCAGCATGCCGGTCGTCGATGCGCCCATGATGCCGAGCTTCTCACATCCCTGCTCCTTCATGAACGCAATGGCACGGCCGATCCGCTCCAGCGGATAATTATGATGGCCATAATCCTGTTTGTCTGCAGACATCGCCATCACATGACACCCCTGCCGGTTCAGCCACTTTGCGCCGCATTTTGCCATGCGGTCTTCCGAGCTGTCTCCCAGCATCAGGATGATACCGGATTTACTGCCACCTTCTTTCGGATACCAGGCGCCGTTGAAGCCGTCGGTTTCCGGACGGAACACCTGTTTATATTTCATACAGAACCTTCTTTCTTTTTCGGTTAGTAACGTTTAACTCTGTTTCATCATATGTTTCTGATGCCGGCAGGTCAACTCCGGGGCATCCGGAAACACTGTTTCAGAGGTTTGCGGTAAATTGGTAACAGGAGGAACAAAAACTATGGCAGAAACACTGGCAACATTGAAAACGCGGCGCAGCTGCCGTGCATACAAACCGGAGCTGATCGAAGAAGAAAAGCTGAACGCCATCATTGAAGCAGGCACCTATGCGGCTACCGGAATGGGAAAGCAGTCCCCGGTCATCATTGCGGTGACGGACAAGGCAATGCGGGACAAACTTTCCAAAATGAACGCCGCGGTTCTCGGTGCAGACATGGATCCCTTCTACGGCGCACCCGAACTGCTGATCGTTCTTGCGGACAGATCCGTTCCCACTTATCTTTATGACGGAAGTCTGGTCATGGGCAACCTGATGAATGCAGCAGCCGATCTCGGTGTTGCATCCTGCTGGATCCACCGGGCAAAAGAAGAGTTTGAAAGCGAAGAAGGCAAAGCCATTCTGAAGGATCTCGGCATCGAAGGAGACTATGAAGGCATCGGTCATCTGATTCTCGGTTATGCGGCACAGCCGGAAGCAGCACCTGCTCCGCGCAAAGCCGGCTATGTATACCGGATCTGAGTTTTCTGATCAATTATTATCAGCATAAAAAAAGAGACTGAACGGAGCTGTTTCCTTCAGTCTTTTTATAACGGAACCGGTGAACAGCAAAAAATTCCGGATGTCAGAAGACGTGTTTCAGCGTCCGTGTTCCTTTTGCAGGATGTTCAGAATTTGCGGAATCTCTTCCAGGGAGCTGATATGAAATTCCGCCTGTGACTGATCAAACGGGAAGCGCGGATCCTTCAGTGCAGCCACATGTGCCCCGGCAGCACTGCCTGCCTGCACACCATAGGTTGAATCCTCTACGATCAGGCACTCCTCCGGCTGAACACCGATCTGATTCATCGTGAAAAAGTAGATTTCGGGATCCGGTTTGCTGCGGGCAAACTGCTCGCCGCTGACGATGCATTCAAAGCAGCTTTCGATGCCGCATTCCGCCATCACCTGCATGATATTGGAACGCGGACTGCTCGACGCAAGCGCGATGCGGTATCCGTCCTTCTTCAGTCCTGCAAGCAAAGACGGGACAGCAATGCGCATGATGGCGCGATAGTCCACTTCAACGCTGCAGGCGATATCATGCAGTTCCCGCAGAAAAGCCGGGTCGTTTGCGTCACGACCCAGCAGATCCGCGAGATATACCTTATCTTCCTTGCTGTCCATACCCACCAGCGGATACAGATGTGTTTCTTTGATCCAGGGATATGTTTTCTGCAGGATGTTCGTCTGATGGCGGAGATATACGATCTCACTGTCGATCAGCACACCGTCCATGTCGAAGATAACGGCTTTGATCATAACTTCAGATTCCGTCTCCGTCTTCCGGCTCGTCATTGACCGGCGCTTCCATACGGAAGATCGTCAGTGCTTCCTTTCCGGTTGCGATCAGGGCTTCCGCAAGCTCATCTGCGTCATTCGCCTCCGTATCCGCCATGTTTTTGATCACAAGATCCAGCAGAAGCGGTGCATTGGCGCCGGAGATGACCCGTACGCCGGGGCGGCTTACGCTGAGCGCAGCGGCTTTCATGTACGGTGTTCCGCCCATGATGTCCGTCAGAATGATTGTGACCGGGCAGCTGCTGTACTGATCCATTGCGGACGCAAGTTTCTGTTCCAGCTCTTCCGGTGTTGATGTATCCGTGAAGTCAATCGCAGTCAGCTGCACGCCGTTTCCTGCGAGAAGTTTTACATTGGCTTCCATTCCGGTTGCGTAATTACCGTGTCCGGTAATGATGATTCCAGTCATAGTGCCTCCATCGGCTGACCGGTTTCAGCGATCAGCCCGTAATTACGAATTAAATACCTGAAATTCAAATGTTTTTGTGCCGCCGTCCAGATACTCCCGGCTGAGATCGACTGCCCGCTCATACTGGTCGTAAACAAGGTTTTCGACAAACATGACCGGCGCATTCTTTGCGATTTCCAGCGCTGAGGAGATTTCGTCATCCGCAAGGATCGCGGCAATCTTACGATGCGAGCGTGCAATATGCACGCCGTATTCCGTCTCCATGACGTTATAAAGAGAACGCACCGCAAAATCATAAGTGTCGATTCCGGGAAAAACAGACTCGGGCACATAGTTTTCCACAAGCACAAAGGGTTTCCCCGCCGCATAACGCATTCTTACAATATGCCGCACACGGCCGGTATAGGGTGCCTGATCCTTGAAAAGGACATCTTTGCCGTCAAGCCATTCCTCACGGAGCAGTATTGTTTCATGGGGAAGGCCGAGAATCGACATTTCCTTTTCAAAACTGTACTGCTTGTCGATAAAGCGTCCACGGCTGTTGGATGCAAGAACAAATGTTCCGACACCCCGCTTGCGTTCCACATGTCCCGATTCGATCAGTGCATTGTATGCCTGACGCACAACAGGACGTGAAATGCCGTACGCCGCGCAGAGTTCCTCTTCTGTCGGCATCTTTGCGCCGGCAGGAAGCGAACCGTCCATGATGGCGGTCAGAAGCCCCTGCCGAAGCTGTTCATATAACGGCATCGGAATGCCTTTATCCAGTCGTAGTCCTTTAATTGCGCCCATATCTGTTTCTCCGTTGTCTGCTGTCAGTCGCCGAATCCTCCGGGGGTCAGAACATTCATTCGGGAGATGTTCTGTCCTGCAAGAAGCGCGTTTTCAAGCGCTTCCGACGGCATCCTCTTTCCCTTCCTCCAGCCGGATTTCTGCAGTTCACACACAAATCCCGCAAGGAAGGAGTCTCCAGCGCCCATTGTATCATGAGGAACAACCTGCTGTATCTGCTTCCGGAGAATCATCGATCCGTTCGAGATGATCTGCCCGGCGCTTCCCATTGTCGCCAGCACATGAATGATTCCATGTTCATGAAAGGGCCGCACAAATTCCGCAAATTCATCATCGGTCATCCGGCTGCAGGAAAACATCGCAAGATCGATCTTTCGGCAAACCGTATCGCAGTATTCCGGGGTGCGGTATTTTTCCTTTTCTCCGAAGTCAAACACAAACACCGGAGGAAGCTCCTCGACCGCAGGCAGCTGCTCAGGGATCTTCGCATTGCATGAACTGACGATCACATCCGCCTGTGAAAGAACCTGCATCAGGTCTTCGCTTACCGTGACAGGGCCTGCCCATGCATCGCCTGTGACCACTTCGATAAAGCTGCGTTCGCCGTCCGTCACTTCATAAACGCATTGTTTCGTCTTGGAATCTTTGATGACCGGACAGCGATCATACCGCACGCGGTTTTTTTCCAGTGCTTTTACAAGATGCGCTGCGTATTCATCATCCGCGAGATTTCCGATATACTCGGACTCTGCACCGCACCGCGCTGCGTGAACCGCAACATTGACCGCGTTTCCGCCGGGATGCACCTCTCCTTTATTCCGGTACACATCGACGCAGTTGTCTCCTAGCGCGATCAGTTTCATATCAGTAGTTCTCTTTCCTGTAATACCGTCGGATATCAAGGGAATGTCCCGTGATCTCCTCGATATTTTTGCTGATGCGCTGCAGAACCGCCGCCATCACAACCGGACTCAGGTACTGCCGGAACTCACTGCTGATACCGGGCAGTTCATAATCCTTTGTGTCAAAGCATGTCAGTTTCTTTGTATGGCGCTGCGCGAATTCCTTTACGCGCTCGTCCAGCACACGGGTCGGTCCTTCACCGAGCAGCAGTGTCATGCATACATCATCTTCCAGCAGTTCAAGTGTTCCGTGGAAAAACTCCGGACTGGACACGCTCTTGGTGCGGATCCACTGGCTTTCCTCCAGAACGCACATGCTGTAGGAATAGGCGGTCGGCCAGAGATCGCCGGAGCCAACCCAGATGTTGTACGGCTCTTTATGATAGTCCAGCGCATACTGACGGCATTTTTCATCCGCCTGTTTGCGGACCTGCGCCAGCGCGTATGCAAGACCGTTCAGTTCATCCGCAAACTGCGGATAACTGCTGAAATCGCCGTTCCGATAGAGGATCCTGCCGATCAAATAGTAGAACACCAGTTCCTGCGGACGTCCTTCACCGTAGACAACACAGTCATCGCTGATCGATTCCAGCACGGAATCCGCCTTTCCGCAGACACTGACGATGCGGGCGCCCCGCTCCTTCAGCCATTTTGCTGCTTCCACGGTTTCACCGGTATCACCAGACTTTGAAGTCAGAAAGGCGACAGTTCCTTCGCCGATCCGGTTTGAACCGCCGAGCATCAGGTCCGCTGCCAGAATGTTTTCCGTCGGCAGTTTGGACATATGACGGATATAGAACGGGAACGGATCCAGCATTGCCTGCGAACCGCCGCTTGAAGTGAACAGCAGAAGATCAAATCCCCTGTCAAAAATACTGTCGGCGATCGCTTCGATATCCGTACGCTGTGAGCTGATCAGCTCACCGTTGGCAATAATCTGAGTTTCATCAAAATTTATCATCGTGTAAATTCCGCCTTTCTGTCTTTTTTGAAAGAAAGCCTGCCGAAGAATACGAGCAGGCTTTCCCAGTCGTTTTGAATATTGTTATTTTCTGCCGAGCGATCACATGATGCCGATCGCCGCAAGGATGATCGAGAAGATAATGACTGCGACGATGAGTTTCATGGTATTGACGTTCTTCTTCTTGAAGAGCCAGTACAGAGCGAATACGAACAGCAGCGGGAGCAGACTCGGAAGGATCGAATCGAAAATACCCTGAATCGATACGTTTCCTGCCACAACAAGGCTCTCCGGGAAGGCAAAGGATACGTAGGACGGAATCAGTCCGCCGACGACCATGACGCCAAGGATGCCGGCAGCCTTTGTAAGTGCGCCGGCGTTGTCGCCGATGTACTTGACGGCTGTAAGACCTGCGTTGTAACCCATGCGGACGAACCAGATACGGGTAACGATGCCGGTGATTGCCCAGAACGCGATGTAGATGATCGGTCCGAGGACACTTCCCTGGCCTGCAAGGGAGCAGCAGATTGCCGCTACGATCGGCATGGCGGTATACCACCAGATCGCGTCGCCGAGTCCGGCCAGCGGGCCGAAGAGACCGGTCTTCAGACTGTGAATCAGTTCACGGTCCTGTCCGGATTCTTCCATTGATACGACAAGACCCTGAAGGATCGCTGCCATATGCGGTTCGGTATTGATGAAGTCAAGGTTGTTCTGAAGGGCTTTGCCCATTTCCTCGTTGTCTTTTCCGAAGATCTTGCGGAAGCAGTCCGACATACCCCACGCAAATCCGACCGCCTGCATTCGTTCAAAGCTGAAGCAGGACTGTTCGAACAGCGACATGTACGCCATTTTATTCAGATCTTTTTTAGTAAGCTTTTTTTCAGATGCCATCGGAATAGTCCTCCTCCGCGGGTTCAGAAACCGCTGTTTCTTTGTTCTTCTTCACATCATTGGTGTATCCGACCCAGGCAATCGCTCCGGCGAGAATCGCAACCGGGAGAATGTTCTGGCAGTTGGTGATGATCATGATGACGAAACCTGCGAGCAGGTAAGGGATATTCTCCCCTTTCAGCATGACGACCAGCAGCAGCGCAAGACCTACCGCAGGCATGAGTCCGCCGGCAACTTCAAAACCGTGGATCAGCCACTCAGGGAAGGCATTGACGAATGCGGCGATGCCGCTCTGGAATGCATAGGTCGAAAGGAATGCGGCAAGCGCGAACGCAATCGCATAGATGAACTGACCGGTGAACATGATGCGGCCGATCTTCTTTTCATCACCTGCAGCTGCGGCTTTGTCAACTGCCGGCAGGAAACCTGCGTACAGAGTGTTTGTCGCAATACCGATCCACTGGCCGATGAGCGCGAACGGAATCGCGAGACCCATCGCAGCGGAAACATCCTGACCGGTCGTATAGGCAAGAACAGTTGTCATAAGACCGGCAAACAGAGGATCGGGCGGAACGGTACCGCCGACCGTGAGAAGTCCGAGATAAGATAATTCAGTGATAGCGCCTGCCTTAAGACCGAGCTGGACATCGCCGAGCACGATACCGGTAAAGAACGCAACCACAAGGGGTCTGAACCACATGAAGGCTTCCATGTGTTTGTCGAAGGCACAGATGAAGACCACAATCATGATCAATATGCCCTGAATCAGTGTGATTTGCATTTTGCTTTCCTATCCTCTCTAGTAAATGTAAACGGTGGAAATCATCAGATTTCAAAGTCGAATTTCCGGTCTCCCGGAGCGATCTGGATGTAAACGTCAGTTCCTTTGTTCCGGATGAAGCGAAGATCTTCAAGATCCTTTTCATCAACGTAAACATGAGATTCGTTGCTGACCTTTTTGCCGGGACCGACATGCATGTTTCCGATGCAGAGCTTGTCGATCGGGACACCGCCCTCCACAAGTGCGCGTGCGCTCTGCGGATTGCGTACAACCAGGAAGATGTGCTGAGCGGGAGATGCTTTATGGATGACATTGATCGTCTTCTCCAAAGTGAAGAAGCGGATCCCGCATCCGGCATTCTGTGCAGTGGCGCGCATCAGTGACTGCTGCACTTCATCCTTCGCCACGAGATCATCTGCGACGACGATGAGGTTGCAGCCGGCGAGCGAGCTTGTCCAGGCAACACCTACCTGGCCATGCACCAGTCTGTTGTCAATTCTTGTCAGCAGAATATCCGGCATGTATTTCCTCCTTTTCCGAAACGCTTTGTTTCTTCATACGAAGCACTGCCTGAGGTGACGGCCGTTTCATCTCAGAACAGCACTTTGTAATGTTGTAATTACAATATAACCGTCTGTTTTTCCCATGTCAACCATGATTTTTTGTGTTCCTCGATCCGCAGAACAAGTGTTATGCAATTATGTATAAATATATTAAAATCCTTATTGAATAGCCATTTTAGACCATTTTACAGTAATCTTTCGCAGCTCGCTTTCAGAACAATTTTAAGTATCTGTAATGTTTTTGCTCATTTGTAATTACAATATTACATATGAGGGCTATATTGTAGCTAGCCGCAAGAGGATCGGCAGTCTGCTACGGAGGAAATGAAATATGCAGGAAACTAAAAAGACCATGAAAGACTACATCGCCACGTGTCCGGAATATATCCGTGCCAATGTGGAAAAGAGCGCGGAGCTCACAAAGCCCCTTGTCGATGAATTTATGAGCGGGAACTACCGCACGATCTGGATCATTGCGTGCGGCTCATCCATGAACGGCTCCACGTGCGGCAGGCCGTTCGTGCGCAGATATCTCGGCACGGAAGTGAAGATTGTCGCACCGTTCACCTTTGTCACTTCGGAAAATGATATCAAGGATGATGACATGATCGTCATCGTTTCCCAGAGCGGGTACAGTCTCAATGCGCTGGAAGCCGCGGATATGGTCAAAGCGAAAGGCCGCCGCTGCATTGCGCTTACCGGAGATCTGGAAAGCGATCTTGCGAAAAAGTGCGACGTTGCCGCAAATTACGGTGTCGGCCGCGAGACCGTCGGCTATGTGACACGCGGCGTCACAACACTGGCACTGTTCTTCATGCTGTTTGCTGTCGAGGCAGGACTTGCCTCCGGACGTCTGAGCACGGAAGATGCGGAAACACTGAAGAAGCAGCTTGCGTCCTGCGCCGACATCAATGAAACAGCGCAGAAAAACTGGGAAGCGTTTTTTGAAAAGAATTATCAGCTGCTTTCCGGAATAACCAACGCATATGTATGCGGCGTCGGCGCAAATCTTGGAACCGCGATGGAAGGCGCGCTCAAGTTCGGTGAAACAGTCAGTATTCCGACCGGCGCCTATGAGATCGAAGAATACATTCACGGCCCGAATATTCAGATGACTCCGCGCTATACGGTCTTCCTGATCGAAGCCGGCATCGGAAAAGAACGGATCCGCAGAATCTATGACGGAACGCTGATTGCGACACCCAACGCATTCCTGGTCACAACCGATCCGAACTATACCGGCGACAGGATCTTCAATGTTCCCTGCGATGTCCCTGAAGAGATGACACCGCTCTGCATTCTGCCGTTCTTCCAGCTGACTGCATGGAAGCTGACCGATGATCTTGACCGCTGGAACAAGCATCCGCTGCAGCGGAAAATGGAGAAATTCGTTTCATCCAAATCCGACAACTACGCCAACAGCCCGTTCAGTGAGGATACGCCGGGCAGACGCTGATCCTGCCCCCGTATGTAATACATGCAGGCAATGAGTATCGCGGCCGCTGTCTTCTTTGGAATCGCGGCGGCCGATCTTCTTCTGGGAGGAAAGCTCGGGCTCGGAAGTGCATTAAAGGAAGGGCTTGGCGTTATTGTTGAACTTTTACTGCTGATGACCGGATTCATGGCTCTCTCCCCATGGATTGCAAAACATATCGCGCCTGCGGTCGCGCCGTTTCTAAACGCGATCGGCTGTGACCCATCTCTGATGGCAGGCATTCTCTTCAGCTGCGACGCAGGCGGAGCCTATCTGGCGCGGGAAATCGCTGTCACACCTGCTGCCGGGCTCTATAACGGGCTCATCGTCGCGTCATTTTTCGGAACCGCAGTTACCGGTGCAGTACCCCTTTCCCTCACCAACACTGCGGGAAAACAGAGAACGGCAGCAGTGAAAGGTCTGTCCATAGCCTTTATCCTGCTGCCGGTCGACTGTCTGATCACCGGATTGTTCTGCCGTTTTCCGTTCGTTATGATGCTGCGCAACACCTGGCCGATCATGATTCTGTCTCTGCTGCTTCTGGCAGGACTTCTGTTTCTGCCGCAGATCATGGTTCCGGTATTTTCCGGTCTTGCGTTCGCCGTGCGTACCGCCGCTTATCTGAGTTTTACGATTGCAGTGCTTCAGGAAGCAGGCGGCCCGGTGATTCTTGAAGGACTCACCCCGCTGGATGAGATCTATCCGGTGATTGTACGGATCGGTGTATTTCTCGGCGGCATCCTGCCGATCTTCACACTGATTCAGCGTGCGCTGAAACACCCGCTTGAAAAACTCGCGGATCGGCTGAATCTGTCTCCTCTCAGCATCTCGTATCTGTTTCTTTCCACATCCAACGATATTCCGGTTCTTGTAAATCTTCGTGAGCTGGACAGCGACGGAATCACCGTGAACGTCGCGTATCTTATGGCAGCAGCGTATACCGTAGGTGATTTTCTCGCTTTCAGTATGCAGTTTGCGCCGAAGCTTGCCTTTCCGATGATGTTCGGAAGACTTGTTTCAGGATTTCTGGCGATCGTGGTCTGTCTTCTGAAGCCGGTCCGGTACAGAAGCAGCACATGACACAGATACAAAAAGTCACCTGCTGTGACCATAAACGCACAGTGAGCACTGACCGTTGCCGGTGCTCTTTTTTTTGAATAACTATGCCGGATCCGCTGAAACAGATCCGATCCGAAGGCCTGTCCCTTTGTTCTGAACAAACAGAAAACGCTTACGTTTTCACTGTAAGCGATTACCTGAAAAAATCTTTGATTTTAATGTTGACGAGGCTTATCCGGAAGGTTATTATCATCGAGGTGATTCAAAGAACGGGTCACAGGCAAGCCTCATCCGATCCGATCGGATGTGTCCATATATAAAGGCAATCCCGCCTGTCAAACACAGGCGAGTGTATATATAACAGCAATCATGGTTCAGGGAACCATGTGAACATATATCAGCAATCACACTCCAGAGATGAGTGTGTGAATATACAGAACATTCCCGCATGCAAGATGCGGTTTTTTTATGCATTTCTGTTCAGAGCCACTTCTTCTTTTTGAACCAGATCAGAGACAGCACCACGATGAGGATACTGACGAGGATGACTGCGGGATAGCCCCAGACCCATCCGAGTTCCGGCATGTAGCGGAAGTTCATTCCGTACCAGCCGGCGATCAGCGTCAGCGGCAGGAAGATGGAAGTGATCACGGTAAGCAGCGTCATGATGCGGTTCTGTCTTACATCGATTGCGGACTGTACAAGATCCCTCAGCTGCATGACATATTCCCTTTGGCCGGTCACCATGGTCTGAAGGCGGATCACACGCTCGGTGAACATGTGGAAATAGCGGAGTGTTTCCTCCCGGAAAAAGCCGTTTTCATTTTCTTCCAGTTCCTGGCTGAGATCGATCAGCTGTTCATAGTGGATCCGAAGGTCCACGAGGTCGCCCCGGATCTCGTTCAGTTCGGGCGGAACAATATCCGGATCTTCATTCGTGACGGTGATCTCAACGGCGTTGAGACGGTGCTCCATCTCCTCCAGCATGGCAAGATCCCCCGCGATCGCACATTCCAGCAGATCATACAGAAACCGCTCCATGCCCGGAAGCCGCCATTTCTTGGTCGCGCGGATCCGGCTGACCAGCTCCGCCGCATAACCGGTGTCATCCACCAGCACGATGCCTTTTTCATCCAGCGCAAAGGAAAAGCCCCTGGCTTCGGTATGGCCGTATTCAAGTGCCGGCCGGTAGAATGATCCCGTCAGAGAGTCCATGTTCACCACAGCCTTGGTTTCCTTCGGACTGCCGCTCTCCATTTCCATATCGATTCCCATATCAAAGAAATCGCGGGATTCCTCCCATTCCTTCCAGGTGGCTAATGCCGCAAACTGGCAATTGTTCCCCATGACCTCCTCTGTCTGACACGGACAGAGAGATTCCTTTATCAGATAATAATCCATAATTCCAACCGCTTTTCCTGGTCAAAATTATACGACAGTTTTTCAGTGCCGGGATACTGCCCACCGCACATTATTCCCAGATCGTCTGCTCATACACAACAGGCGGCGCTTCTTCCGCGAACAGCCATTGCGGCAGTTCCTTCAGTTTTGTGCATACCCGTTTTACGGTATGCCGGGTTTCATAGAAATAATGCGGGATCTCTTCGATCACATAGGAACTGAGTTCCGCACAGTCATAAATGAGATTTGCCTGAATCTCCGCAATCGGATGCCGGTACATCATATCTGTTCTGATGTTTCTT
>JAEEGL013784278.1_pt1 | contig 11518 bp, 8 predicted proteins | sample 9134231 | NCBI WGS metagenome assembly JAEEGL01 (sample SAMN16246548, study PRJNA631951) | gut metagenome | biome: gut microbiome; feature: rumen; material: fiber-attached | host: Bos | place: Iran: Karaj | collected 2018-10 | reverse complement strand
GGATGCTGGGATGTGGTCCTCTTAACACCGATGATATCCCTTGCCATGAATGCCAGATGCGCCTGAGTAAAAGGCTCACCCTTTTCTTCGCATATCTTGCGGCATACACCATAAGCGTTCTTATCCTGGTAAGCGCCGATCGTTCCGGCCTTAAACGTATGCGTTCCACCAAAGAGCACACCTACATAAGCATGAGCTCTCGGCTGATATTCTCCTGAGAAGTTAAGGTCGATATCAGGCTGCTTATCTCCGTGGAATCCGAGGAAAGTCTCGAAAGGAATATCCTGTCCGTCCGGAATGAGCTTTTCTCCGCACTCAGGACAGTTCTTAGTCGGCAGATCGTAACCTGAACCGTATACACCGGTGTTATCGAACTCCGCATAGTTACACTTGGGACATCTGTAATGAGGAGGCAGCGGATTAACTTCGGAAATACCGCACATGGTAGCGGCGAACGAAGATCCGACGGAACCTCTTGAACCTACAACATATCCGTCATTATTAGACTTTTTAACAAGCCTGTATGCGATGTAATACATGATCGCATAACCGTTACCGATAATGGATTTAAGCTCTCTGTCGAGTCTTGCCTTAACCACTTCATTAAGCACGCCGTTATGACGATACATACGGTTGGCCTTCGTATAAGCGATATCTCTTACATCGGCAGCAGCTCTTGCGATCTGCGGAGGATAAGATCCGTCAGGGAAAGGCTTGATGCCGAAGTCGATCATGTCGGCGACCTTGTTGGTGTTATCAACAACAACCTCTATCGCCTTCTCTTCGCCAAGATACTTGAATTCTTCGAGCATCTCGTCAGTGGTCCTGAAATAAAGATCGCTCTGCATCTCGGCATCATCGAAGCCCATGCTCATAAGCATGTATTTTCTGTATCTTCCGTCTTCCTTGTTAAGGAAATGAGAGTCAGTCGTAGCACAGCACATCATACCGTGATCGTCAGCTGTCTCTACAAGCAGTTCATTAATGATACGGATGTCATCCTCATTCATCGGGACCGTACCGGTATCTGATTTCTCAGGACTCTGTCTCGTAATGAACATATTGTTACAGAGCGGCTGTATCTCAACATAATCGTAGAGATTCAGTATCTTTTGGAACTCAGGATCAGTCTTAAGAGATTCTCTTGTTGCCTGTCTGTCCTTTTTAAGAGATCTGTATTTTGTGATTACATAGCGGTAGATCTCACCACGTTCGCAGGCACCGCCGACGATAATGCCGGACTTGAAATACTTCAAAAGACTCTTAGGTGTTCTGGGCCTTGAAGCGAAATAGTGTATCTGTGATTCAGATACAATACGGTACAGATTGTAAAGTCCCATATTTGAACGCACAAGATAGATAATATGGTATGTAGGCGCTACTCTAATGGGGCTGTCCGGCGTGATTTTCTTCGTAGACTTTATCCTTTCAGGAGTATAATGACCTACCGAATAATTGATGTTAAGCGCATCAACAGAACCTGCATCCTTAAGGCATGCAACAAGTAAAGATGCTGACTTATAACAAGCGGTAAACATCTCACCAAGATCAACGCCGTCAGCAGCATAAGCAAACGCTGCACCTTTGCTGCATAAAGCTTCATCAACATTCTTAAACTCACCCTTATAAAATGTCTCCAGAATATCTTCATCTGAAGTTGCAGGCATAAGGAACTTATGTCTGTAATAAATATGATCTTCGATATTAATTCCATAACCTGCACGGCGCAGGAACGCAAGCGTTGTGAATATATCAGGACCGGTAATATAAGAATCACCGATGAATTCCAGAAGCTCGCCCATTGCGAAATATGAGTCACAGGGTTCGCCTGAACCGGGATAGATAATATCTTCAAACTCTGCATGGAAATCAGCAACATGCTCGAAAATGATCTCAGACGGAATAACCTCGTCAGAACCGTCCGCATATTCACCGTTAATATCAAGATCGACATTGCATGCAGAACCTAAGGGCGCATGAGGCTCAAGCGGTTTAACAGTAATATTCTCATCCTTAAGCTCTTCCGGTATCTCATCAGGATTCCAAAGAGACTTATCGATATCGTGCGATGCAAACTCCATTGCATCCTGATCGGATTCACCCTCTTCTTCGGGCTTAACGGCCTTATATCCTTTAAGTCTGTACTTTGAAGCGCATACCACATTAAAAGTATCCCGCAAAGCGTCATTGCCATTGCGTCTGATAACAAGAGACACGAATGTACCTACAGCCTTAGGCTTTTCGATGAAGTTCAGTGAAGCGTCATCATCGGCATCAGAAGGCTTGATCTTGTCATTCTTAACATCGTAAGGAAGGTTATAGAAAACTGTCGGACCGTCATCAACAAGATAACCTTCGCAACCGAGAATACATTTAATCGGAGCCTCTCCGGTATCCTTACGTTTTTTATTAATTCCTTTCGCCGCCTCGAAAACATGCGGGAACGCCTGTACGACACCGTGATCTGTTACCGCGCATGCCGAATGGCCAAACTGCGCAGCAAGCTTGATGAGATCGGCGGGATCTGTGGTCGCGTCGCTCTCGCTCATCTTTGTATGCACATGAAGTTCAACTCTCTTGCGCTCTGCGTTGTCCTTTCTCTTCGGAGGCTTCTCGGCGCTGAAAAATCCTGATACGCGAAGACTCTTGTCACCAGTGAAAGAATCGTTCTCGACATTGCCCTGAATGCCGATAAATCCGCCCTTGCCGAACTCTTTCTGGAATCCGTCGGCTTCTTCAGGCTTAAGGAAAGCAATACATGATATTCCGTCAGTATCGTCAAGGCACATAAACTTTACGATTACGCTCTTACCGGTCTTTGCCAGTTTGAAAGAATCCTCTCCGAAAGAGATATTGCCGGCGATATTAACATCAAAGCAGCCGACAGTAAGATCGGCGATCTTCATGAATGTTGCCTGCTTTTTTACTTTACCGTAAAGCTGGTTCTCGGCATTCTCTTTTGCTTTATAGAAAGACTGCTTATCCTCCTGCTTTGCTTCTTTCCTGGCCTGTTCGGCCTTGAAAGCCCAGGAATCCTTGGAGGCTTTCTCTTCTGTGCCGGAGGGTTTGTCAGCGGAAGCCTTTTTCTTCTTTCCGTTCCTTCCTGTGGTCTTTACTTCCTCTTCTTCAGGAAACGGAAGAGCGCCTGATTCTATTATGCTGAGGATATCGTCCCCGGAACCCGAATCCGAACCGGGAATATCAACACTGTTGCTTAAGATCTCAACTGACCCCGGTATATCATTCCCGAGACATACACCATACGCTCCCTTGACCGCATTGATAAGTTCGTCACGGTCGGAAGGTCCCATCATCTGTGCCCAGCCAGCGGATATATTCAAATGCGTAATATATGCAAGGCAATTGCCGCAGTCATAATCAACATCTGTTCTGAACGTAATAAAATCGGCAAGATTGCTTACAGAACCCTTTCCGCTGTCACGCGAGATATAATACCTGACAAGATCGGCTAAATGATCGCAGGCTTCAGGAAGATTGCCGTAATCAAGACCGGTAAAGGTCAGATTGACCTTTGTGCCGAAATCAAGTTCCAGTTCCTTAACAAAAGAAACAATTGAATTGTTGTCATTAAGAGAATCAATACCCTCAATGATAAGGTTTATCGATGATCTGGATTTGTAGATATCAACCTTAATAACATACAGTTCATCTAAATCTTTATACTTCTCAAAATCTACATTGAACAGTTCAAGTAGCTTTACTCTTTTCTTCTCCAACTCTGATCACTTCCCTTACAAATTCATCAACCGCAACAGCTGCGGGAATCTTTCTTACCGGTACACCTTTCTCGAACAACAGGAATTCGTCTTTGCCGCCGGCTAACCCGATATCACATTCTCTGGCTTCACCCGGACCGTTAACGACACAACCCATTACTGCTACCTTCAGATCATATGGAAGTTCAGATACTCTCTGTTCAATCTGTCCCGCGAGCTCTATAAGCGGCACCTGTGTCCTGCCGCATGTCGGACAGGATATGAATGTAATACCGCCGTCTCTCAGATCAAGTGCTTTAAGGATCTGCTTTGCGGTTATTACCTCATCAACAGGATTGCCTGTCAGTGATACTCTTATCGTATCACCGATGCCCTCCGCAAGAAGCGCGCCGATGCCGACTGCGGACTTGACCGCGCCTTCCCTGACGGTGCCGGCTTCAGTAACGCCAACATGAAGCGGATAATCACAGGACTTCGATAAGATCCTGTAAGTATCGATCGTAAGCCTTGGTGAAGATGACTTGATGGAGATGACAATGTCATCAAAATCCTGATCTTCAAGAAGCTTGACGGCTCCGAGGGCGCTTTCCGTCATGGCATCAGCGTTGACCTCGCCGTATTTGGCAAGGATCTCCCTTGAGATAGAACCGGAATTGACACCGACACGGATAGGAATACGGCGTTCTTTGCACTTGTCAGCAACAAGCCTTACCTTATCAGGACCGCCGATGTTGCCGGGATTGATCCTTATCTTGGATGCTCCGTTATCAGCCGCTGCAAGAGCAAGCCTGTAATCGAAATGGATATCCGCAACCACGGGTATCGGAGATTCTTTTGCAATTACCTTCAGGCTCTCAGCGGCTTCCATGTCCGGAATTGCTACTCTGGTGATATCGCAGCCGGCATCAGCCAGTTCACGGATCTGGGCAAGAGTGCTCTTTGCATCTCTTGTATCGGTATTATTCATTGACTGGATCTTTACGGAGGACCCGCCGCCGACTTCAACATTGCCGATGAAGACTTTCTTTGTCATAAACTATACTCCCTGACCGTATCAGTAGCCGAAAATGATCCTGAGGATATCCGATATGAACGCGAATATCAGAAGAAGGATTATCATTACAAATCCCACAACTGTGAGTATGCGTTCCGCTTTATCGGATAACTTGTGTCCGATGACCATCTCCACGACTATAAAGATGATCTGTATACCGTCAAGTCCCGGTATCGGAAGAAGATTGGAAAATGCAAGCGCGATGGATATAACGGCACTCAGCATAATGAGCACATATATCTTATCGCCTACAGTATCCCGTTCATCCTTAACGACATCATTTACCATGGTCGTGATACCGATAGGACCTGATACCAAATTATATGCTTTTTCTTTTCCGGCAATAATATCTTTTATGCCTCTTACCGTGATATTTCCTATCGTTGCCGGCATTTTGGCCGCATAACCTAACGCATAGGCAAAATGAGCCGGTGAATCGATCTTATATGCCGTCAGGCTGATCCCGCGGGCCGTAGCCGTCTCGACATATTTCGGAGCGATCTCAGCGTCAGAAGTAACTCCGTCCCTGACATAAGTAACAGTCAGTACTTCATCCGTAACGTTATAAATAAAATCATCAAATCCCTCATCGGCAACGGAAATACCGTTTACATGAGTAACATAGTCACCGGCCTGAAGTACAGGGTTGCTATTGTTCTGTTCAGGATCAACGGAATAAACATGCCATCCGTTGTACTCATTATTGGTGGTAGTCGTCTCAACGGTTATAAGGAGCATTGCCCTGTTCCTGACGACAGGAGTGAGCTCGATATCATAGGTATTATGTGTTTCTTTAGATTTAAGGGTAACTGTCATTACTGAAGCAGGATCTGCTGAATCGAGTTCGAAGGAAAGGTCATAAGAGGAATATACCCTGTTGCCGTTGATCTTCGTGATCGTATCACCGACCGTATACTCCGAAGCCACTTCGCTTATCTGTGTGCCGTCAATCGGCTTTCCGATATCGGTACTGACAAACCCTGTTGCCCAGAACATTACGAAAAAGATCAGAAATCCCAGAAGCATGTTCATAAAAGGACCTGCCAGTGAGACTATGAGTCTTTTGTATCTTGGCTGATTTACGAGAAGATCGGGATCATCACTCTGTACGACATATCCCTCTTCATCTATCTCGTTGAATCTGACATAAGCGCCTACAGGAATAAGCCTGATCGTAAAGTTAACATCTTTATGCTTCCATGTTAAGAGCTTAGGACCGACAAAGATCGACACCTCATATACTTTGATCTTTAAAAGTCTTGCCACCCAGAAATGCCCGAGTTCATGGAGCGTCGCGAGCACTCCGAGCATGATCAATACAACAATAATGCTACTTACTATACTCATTTATTCCATCTTTCCGTTGATTATTTCATCAGCAAAAGCCCTGGCTTCCTTATCGGTCTGACAGATCGACTCCAGAGTAAGGCTTATACCGCTGACGGAAGGCGACATTTTTTCGACTGTCTCGAAAACAGTTCTCTCGATATCAAGAAAACCTATCCTGCCGGCAAGAAATGCCCTTACAGCTGATTCATTGGCGGCATTCATGACAGTCGGGATAAGCCCGCCCTTCTTACCTGCTTCATAAGCAAGTCTGACAAGCCTGAAGACCTCTGTGTCACAGGGTTCAAATGTCAGACATGACATTGCTGCGTCGAAAGGATCAAATTCAGTTACGATCGAAGGACCGCGCTCGGGATAATAAAGAGCGACCTCGATAGGCAGTACCATTGAAGGCTTTCCCATCTGAGCAAGGACAGAACCGTCCTTAAGTCTGATCATGGAATGAATGACGCTCTGGGGATGAACGACAACATCGATCCTGTCACATTCAATACCGTAGAGATGATGTGCCTCAATGATCTCAAGGCCTTTATTCATCATTGTGGCGGAATCGATCGTGATCTTTCCGCCCATATTCCATGTAGGATGATGAAGTGCGGCATCCACGGTAACCTTCTCAAGATCAGCCCTGGACCGGCCTCTGAAAGGACCGCCTGAAGCAGTGATAAGTATCCGGTCAAGCGCCTCCCTGCGCTCACCCTTCAGGCACTGCCAGATAGCAGAATGCTCGCTGTCGATAGGAAGCATCATGACTCCCTTTTCCCTGATCAGAGGCATTATCACGTCTCCGCCGGCAACAAGAGTCTCTTTATTTGCAAGCGCAATATCTTTTCCGCTAAGAACCGCATGATATACAGGCTCAAGACCCGCAAAACCGACGATAGCGCCCACAACAGTATCGCAGCTGTCAAGGGTTGCGCATGTGATATTGCCTTCCTTTCCGGTAAGCACTTCGATATTAATGCCTGAGTCTCTGAGTTTTCCGGAAAGCTCCGATGCCTTATCAGGATCAACAACAGAACAGACCTTGGGCCTGAATTCCTTTATCTGTTCGAAAAGCGTATCAATATCACTTCCGCATGTAAGCGCTTCGACGGTAAAATCACCCGGCGCTTTCCTTACTACTTCCAGGGTCTGTTTGCCTATTGAACCCGTAGAACCTAATACAGATAATTTCCGCATCTTCTATCTCCAAATCCCCATGTATTAAATCAGAAAAAATTATTTGCTATTATCGCAAGCAGCAGCGCCGTCGGCAGAGTAAAGAATGCGCTGTCGAACCGGTCCAGCATTCCGCCGTGTCCCGGGAATATATTTCCGAAATCCTTGATCCCGGTCCTTCTCTTGATGACAGAACAGAACCAGTCGCCCAGCTGGGACATGATCGATATAAGAATGCCCAGAAGGAACATGATTATACCGTAAGGAACGATGCCCATTTCGATATTATCAAGCTTATAGATAACCAGACAGGAATAGATCAGTACAGCCAATGCGCAGAAGATTGCGCCGCCGATACAGCCCTCCCAGGTTTTCTTGGGGGAAATGTGAGGCACGATCTTATGTTTTCCGAAGGCAACGCCCGTAAAATACGCGAAAGTGTCAGTCGCCCAGGGAGCGAAAAGACCGATGACCATATAGAACCAGCCGTGTGGCAGGAAAAGCATCGCAAGATCAAGACAGAACAGCGGGAATGAGATATAAAAGACCATTCCGCCTGTGAATATACCGTTGAGCAGCGCTTTGTCATCGTCAGGTCTTACAAGCGGGAGATCGATACCGCACGATACCGCATACATACAGACTACGATAAGGTAAAGAGCCATTGTATTCTCTACTTTAAGTTTGAAAATAAGTCCGGCGATCACAACAAGTGTCGCAAGAGACATGCCGATTATGAGAAGCAGTCTGGACGGATGATATCCGCCGTGCTTTAAGGCTTTATACATTTCGACGCAGGCAAAGACACCGATTATCACAGACATAACCACCGCTGATACAGGCCAGAAATATGCAGGCATGAAAAACAGTAGCACCAAAACCGTAAAGATAATACCTGTAATAATTCTCTGTCTCACCTTACGTCTTGCTTTCCTTCTTGGACAGACCGCCGAAGCGTCTGTCTCTTTTCGCAAAATCCCTGAACGCCTGTGTCAGTTCCTCATAACCGAAGTCAGGCCATAACGTATCTGATACCCAGAACTCGGAATAAGCGCTCTCCCACAGCAGGAAATTGGATAATCTCATTTCCCCGCTCGGTCTGATTATCAGTTCCGGATCCGGAACGTCAGGCAGATACATATTGTCTGAAAGCATCTGCTCAGTTATATCCTCAGGGGCGATCTTTCCTTCTTTGACCTGCTCTGCTATCTTACGGCAGCTGCTTAAGATCTCGCGTCTTCCGCCGTAATTAAGCGCAACTATAAGCTGCATGTTCGGACGGTCCTTGGACCTTTCCTCTGCAGTCTTACAGACATCTCTTACCTTCTGAGGAAGTTCGGAATCATCGCCCGTAAACCTGACCCTGATGCCCTCTTCAGCCAGTTCGGGATCATATTTGTCGAAAAGCTCAACAAAGAGCTTCATGAGAAAATCGACCTCGCCCTTGGGTCTTGCCCAGTTCTCCGTCGAAAAAGCATATACCGTGAGATACTTTACACCGTATCTTACACAGTTGCGGCAGAGTTCTTTAAGATTCTCCGCGCCGACCTTATGTCCGGCACTTCTTGGAAGGTGTCTTTGTGTTGCCCACCTTCCGTTGCCGTCCATTATTACACCCAAAGATACGGGGACCTTAAGGTCACCCGTATCATAAGTCTTAACATTTCTATTTCCGAGTATGGCCATCCGGTCAGATTTCCATCAGCTCTTTATTCTTTGCTTCGCAGACCTTATCCACTTCAGCCGTAAACTTATCGGTGATCTTCTGGACCTTTTCCTCGAATTCCTTGAGAAGATCGTCTGTCAGTTCCTTCTTCTTGTTGGCTGCGCGCATCTTGTCGATCGAATCACGACGGTTATTGCGGATAACAACCTTTGTCTCGTCGCCGTAAACCTTAACCTGCTTAACGAGATCCTTACGTCTTTCCTCTGTAAGCATAGGGAAAACAAGTCTTATCATCTTACCGTCGTTTGTGGGATTGATGCCGAGATCTGAAGCCTGGATCGCATGCTCGATATCCCTGAGCATCTTCGGATCCCAGGGAGCGAGAGTGATCATTCTTGCCTCGGGGACCTGAATATTAGCTACGGCATTAAGAGGAGACGGCGCACCATAGTAATCTACGGTAATCTTGTCCAGTACATGCGGATTCGCACGGCCGGCACGTATTGTATTGAGGTTCTCCTGAAGGTTAACGATGCACTTCTGCATTTTCGCTTCGATTTCATCGTAATCTTTCTTAGTAATTTCGATCATAGCCATAGTTTGAGCCTCCTCTTAAAATTTTTATTCAACTATTGTTCCTAATTCTTCGCCCTTTGCGATCCTAACGATATTCTCGGGATCCTTCATTGAGAATACAAGGATCTTTGTATGATTATCACGGCAGAGAGCTGCTGCTGTGGCATCCATAACCTTGAGATTCAGTCTCAGGACTTCATCGTGAGATACCTTGTCATACTTCATTGCGTCAGAATAGATGTGGGGATCCTTGTCGTAAACACCGTCAACCATCGTAGCCTTAAGGAATACGTCCGCACCGATCTCAGTAGCTCTTAATGCGGCGCCTGTATCTGTTGAGAAGTACGGGTTGCCTGTTCCGCAGGCGAAAATTACGATCCTGCCCTTTTCGAGATGTCTTACTGCTCTCTTTCTGATATAAGGCTCAGCCATCTGTCTTACCTCAATTGCCGATAAGACTCTTGTTACGGCACCCTGCTGCTCAAGAGCATCAGAGAGCGCAAGTGAATTCATGAGAGTTGCGAGCATTCCCATGTGGTCAGCTGTTACACGGTCCATCTTCTCGGAAGATCTGCCGCGCCAGAAGTTGCCGCCTCCAACAACGATAGCAACCTGAACACCGAGATCGGCAACTGCCTTGATGTTAGTGGAGATCTCCTTAAGAACCTCGTCATTGATGCCCATCTTGGCATCGCCGGCCAGAGCCTCTCCTGATATCTTCAGAAGAACACGCTTATACTTAGTCTCACTCATTAATGATATCCTCCGCAATTTACTCATTAGATTTTATCAATAATATCTTCTTATTAAAAGTAAAAAATGTGAGGTAAATGTAGCGCCGGATAAATACAAAAAACGGGCTGCCATAAGGCAACCCGTATAAGTCAGTATTCAACAGACTTTATAAGAATTAAAGTCCTGCCTGCTTTCTAACTTCCTCAGCAAAGTCGTCAACCTTCTTCTCGATACCTTCACCAAGGCCGAAACGTGTGAAACGCACTACGGAAACATTAGCGCCGATAGCCTTGATGGACTGGTCGATGTACTGGGAGATGGAAAGATCGTCATCTCTGAAGAACTCCTGGTCAACGAGGCAGTTGAGCTTGTAGAAGTTCTTGATCTGGCCGGGAACGATGCGCTCCATAACGATCTTCTCAGGCTTACCCTCTTCGAGAGCCTTGTTCTTGATGATCTCAACTTCCTTGTCGAGCTCAGCCTGGGGAACCTCATCCTCAGTAACCCAGTTAGGTCTCATGGAAGCAACCTGCATACCGATGTTCTTAGCGAAATCAGCGAACTCAGGCTTCATGATTACGGAATCGTCATCTGTTGTAACTTCAACAAATACGCCTACCTTACCGCCCATGTGGATGTAAGCAGCAACAGCGCCGTTGCCCTCTACCTCATAGATAACGAATCTTCTGATTGAAGTATTCTCACCGATATCAGCGATAGCTTCCTTCTGGAAGATCTCAACTGTCTTGGACTCGTCATTATAGAGAGGCTGAGCCATAAGCTCTGCGATGTCAGCAGGCTTCTTAGCAAGGATGTGTGTAGCAACAGCATCTGTGAAAGCCTTGAACTTATCTGTGTTAGCGGCAAAGTCTGTCTCGATGTTGATCTCAACAAGAACGCCGGACTTCTTGTCATCAGCGATCTTAGCAACAACTGCACCCTCTGCAGCGATCCTGGCAGACTTCCTCTCAGCCTTAGCCATGCCCTTCTCACGAAGCCAAGCCTTAGCCTTCTCAATATCACCTTCACACTCGATAAGTGCCTTCTTGCAGTCCATGATGCCGCAATCTGTGAGCTCACGGAGTTCTTTAACCTGTTGTGCTGTAACTGCCATATATATTCTCCTTTGCGATTTTAGTTTTGTATTGAATTAAGACTCGGAAGCGATCTCTTCGATGGACTTCTCGCCTGCTTCCTCAGCAGCCTGCTCCTCAGCAACCTCTGCTGTAGCAGCCTGAGCCT
>JAEEGL013109781.1_pt1 | contig 11518 bp, 9 predicted proteins | sample 9134231 | NCBI WGS metagenome assembly JAEEGL01 (sample SAMN16246548, study PRJNA631951) | gut metagenome | biome: gut microbiome; feature: rumen; material: fiber-attached | host: Bos | place: Iran: Karaj | collected 2018-10 | reverse complement strand
CCTTGCAGCTCTTTCGGTACTTGGTACAAAAGCAGGAATTAAGGGCATGGTCGGAGGACAGTGTGCCGATATCATGGCTGAGAATGCCACAGATATATCTGATGACAAGATGAAGGATATACTTCATTACATCGATGAGAACAAGACAGGTGCACTTATTGAGTGCAGCCTCATGATAGGCGCAATTCTCGGTGGCGCCGATGCTAGAAAAGTTGAGCTTATTGAGAAAGCCGGAAGCAATGTGGGAATCGCATTCCAGATTCAGGATGATATTCTTGATATAGTCAGCACTCAGGAAGAGCTTGGTAAGCCTATAGGCTCTGATGAGAAGAATAACAAGAGCACTTATGTAAGTCTTTATGGAATGGATAAGGCCAGAGAGGCAGTAAAAGATTTATCCGAAGAGGCTGAGAAGATTTTGGAGGAGCTTGGTTTTGCAGACAGCTTTTTAGCAGCTCTTTTTGAATATCTGATTTACAGAAAGAAGTAAAGAGAGGGCAATTATATGCTTCTTGATGATATAAATAAGACCGGTGATATTAAAAAAATTCCCAAGTCAAAGTATCCGGAGCTTGCTCAGGAAATCAGGGAATTTCTCATAAATAAGATATCTGTTACAGGTGGGCATCTTGCTTCTAACCTCGGAGTTGTAGAGCTTACCATGGCTCTTCATGTCGCTTTGGACCTTCCTAAGGACAAGATCATCTGGGATGTAGGACATCAGTGTTATACTCATAAGCTTCTTACAGGAAGGAAAGACCAGTTTGATTCACTTCGCCAGTATGGCGGAATGAGTGGCTTCCCCAAGAGATGTGAGTCTCCGTCTGATTGCTTTGATACAGGCCACAGTTCAACCTCTATCTCAGCAGGTCTTGGAATGGTCAAGGCAAGAGATCTTGAAGGCGGCGACTACACTGTTGTTTCAGTTATCGGTGACGGATCTCTTACAGGCGGACTTGCTTACGAGGCGCTCAACAATGCAGGTAAGCTAGAGACCAACTATATCATAATCTTAAATGACAATGAGATGTCCATTTCTGAGAGCGTTGGAGGTATGAGAAAGTACTTAAACAACGTACGTACCGCCGACGGATATCTTAACTTAAAGGAAGATGTCTATGCTCAGATCAAGGATTCTTCTCCTAAGATTGTAAGCGGCATCAGAAAGGCCAAGAATAGTTTTAAACAACTGTTTGTGCCGGGAATGGTGTTTGAGAACCTTGGAATAACATATCTTGGTCCTGTAGATGGCCATGACACTGAAGGCCTTGTTAAGCTTCTTAAGGAAGCGAAGAAGGTCAAGAAGACTGTTATGATCCACGTTATGACCAAGAAGGGCAAAGGCTTTGAGCCTGCAGAAAGGCACCCCGCAAGATTCCATGGCACTGAGCCGTTCCTTATTGAGAATGGACTTCCCAGCAAGCCTAGAACTACAGCTAATTATCAGGACATTTTCAGCACAGTTATGTGTAAGCTCGGAGACCGCAACAAAAAGGTTGTGGCTATCACAGCAGCTATGGCTGACGGAACAGGACTTAAGAGATTCCGCAATATGTATCCTGACAGATTTATAGATGCAGGAATTGCTGAAGAACACGCTGTTACTTTTGCAGCAGGAATGGCAATTGGAGGTTACAAGCCAGTATTTGCTGTTTATTCATCATTTTTACAGAGGGCTTATGACCAGATTCTTGAAGATGTTTGCCTTCAGAATCTTCCTGTTGTTTTTGCAATAGACAGGGCGGGACTTGTTGGAAGCGATGGAGAAACTCATCAGGGTATCTTTGATCTGTCTTATATGTCCAGCATGCCTAATATGACGATACTTGCCCCCAAGAATAAGTGGGAGCTTTCAGATATGCTCAAGTTTGCAGTTGACCATGATGGCCCTACCGCAGTCAGATATCCAAGAGGAAATGCCTATGACGGGTTAAAAGAGTTCAGGGCACCTGTAGAACTTGGAAAATGTGAGCCAATCTATGAGGAGAAGGATGTATGTCTTTTAGCTGTAGGCAGCATGGTAAAGATTGCTGAAAAAGCCAGAGATATCCTCAAAGAGAATGGTATCAACTGTTCACTTGTTAATGCGAGATTTGTAAAGCCTATAGATACTGACTATCTTAAGGTTGCATCGCGCAGTCACAAGCTCTTTGTAACCCTTGAAGAAAATGTTGCTTCAGGCGGCTACGGAGAAAAAGTAAGAGAGTATGTAGACGATAACAGGATAGATGTGAATGTTCTTAGCATCGCTATTCCTGATCAGTTTGTTACTCATGGCAGTGTTGATAAGCTGCTTAAAGAGCTTTCAATGGACGCTGAGTCCATCGCAAAGCGCGTAATGAATGAGATTAATAGATAAGGATTTTTTATGGCAAAAGAGAAAGAAAGGCTTGATGTCCTTTTAGTAAACAGGGGCCTTGCTCCGTCAAGGGAGAAGGCCAAGACTCTCATTATGGCAGGAGATGTTTTTGTCAACGGCCAGAGAGAGGACAAGCCGGGAACAACTTTTGAAGAAGCGAAGATAACATCGCTTGAAGTAAGAGGCGATGTGCTTCCATACGTCAGCAGAGGCGGTCTCAAGCTTGAAAAGGCAGTTAATAATTTTGGCTTTTCGCTTAAGGATAAGATATGTATGGATATCGGCGCATCCACCGGTGGCTTTACAGACTGCATGCTTCAGAATGGGGCAAAAAAGGTGTATTCCGTTGATGTAGGTCACGGACAGCTTGACTGGAAGCTCAGGAGTGACGAGCGCGTCGTATGTATGGAGAAGACAAACTTCAGATATATGGTAAGGGATGATATTGAGGATGATCTTGATTTTGCATCCTGTGATGTCTCTTTTATTTCCCTTACGAAGATTCTTTTACCTGCAAGGCGTCTCCTTAAGGACAATGGCGAAATGGTCTGCCTTATTAAGCCGCAGTTTGAAGCGGGAAAAGATAAGGTTGGAAAAAAGGGGGTTGTAAGAGACCCTGCTGTTCACGAAGAAGTAGTACACAGAATCATGGATTTTGTGAGACTTGCGGGATTTGAAGTTCTTCACCTTGAGTATTCACCTATTAAAGGACCTGAGGGCAACATTGAGTACCTCATCCACATCCGTAAAGATCCTTCCATGAACGAAGCGGTAGCTGAGCTTACCGAAGCAGAAGGTGAGAAGCAGCTTAAGGCAATCGTGGAGGCAGGAACAGGTTTTTCACATACTACTGAGATGGAAAAGCTGATAGAGGAGACTGTAGCAAAAGCTCACGGAAGCCTGGATAAGGCGTAAAAGAGAGTATTTATTGAAAAAAGGTATTGGGGTTATGGAAAAGTTTTGTATCATTACCAACAAGAGCAAGGATACAGATCTTGCTGTGACAACGCATATCAGGGAATACCTTGAACAACATGGTAAGACCTGCATAATCGCCGGAAGCAAAATCAACAATGTTGAGCACCGGGAGGGAAGGGAGTTTTTAAGCCTTATTCCTGAGGATACGGACTGCTGCATTGTGCTTGGCGGAGACGGAACAATGCTTCAGGCTGCAAGAAGTGCGGCGTATCTAGATATTCCGCTGATCGGTGTGAATCTAGGAACACTGGGATATCTTGCTGAAGTAGAAAAGAGCGGAGTTGATGCGGCACTGGAGAAAGTCTTATCAGGTAATTATGAGACTGAAGACAGAATGATGCTCTATGGCTGTGTCGGAGATAAGAACGACTATGCGCTTAATGATATTGTTATTACAAGGCGTTCTGTCATTGCGACTATTATCTTTGATATTTACGTAAATGATATGTTCCTCTGTAACTATCACGCAGACGGAATTGTTATTTCAACTCCGACAGGTTCAACAGGCTACAGCATGTCAGCGGGAGGCCCTATTGTGGAACCTTCGGCGAACATGATCCTTATAACGCCAATATGTCCTCATACCATTAACTCCAGGAGTATGGTGCTTTCAGACAAGACCAAGATAGATGTGGTCATTCGTGAAGGCAGGGATGGCAGCAATCAGGAAGTTGTAGCTTATTTTGACGGAAGCGGACGAATCGATATGAACTCGGGGGATAGGATCAGTATCGAGAAGTCCAATAAGAAAACTAAGATAATCAAGCTTAACAGGGTAAGCTTTTTAGAGGTATTAGGAAGAAAATTTGACAGGTAAATTTGAAAATTGTATTGAGAGGGAAAAGTAATGAAAAGAAGCAGACACGATAAGATAATTGAGATCATCGCTCGAAATGATGTTGAAACACAGGAACAGCTTGCATGTCTTTTAAAGGAAGCCGGTTATGATGTAACTCAGGCAACTGTTTCAAGAGACATCAGACAGATGAAGCTCAGTAAACAGGTTACTGAGGATGGCAAACAGAAATACGTTTATTCCACAGCAGACAGCGAGGCAATGCAGGATAAGTACGTTAGTGTTATCAAGGCAGGCTATGTCAGCATGGACGTTGCTCAGAATCTGCTTGTTATCAAGACTGTATCAGGAATGGCGATGGCACTTGCAACAGCAATCGATGCCCTTGATCTTCCTGAGGTAGTGGGCTGCATCGCAGGTGATGATACTATTATGATCGCAATCAAGACAAATGAAGAAGCAATTCAGGCTATGGAAAAATTCAGAGAGATGCTAAGATAATTAAGTTTTCCAGCATGGTTGCATATTTTTTGTATGTAAGTCCATGATAAAAAACAAGGCGGGGTTCTCATTTTATAGAAAGATGAGATTAAAAATATGCTATACAGTTTACATGTTAAGAATCTTGCTCTGATAAAAGAGCAGGAGATTGAGTTTTCAAAAGGACTTAATATCCTGACCGGTGAGACCGGTGCGGGTAAGTCTGTTGTTATTGGCTCTGTGAATCTTGCACTAGGCGCAAAGGCTGATGCTGCAATGATCAGAACCGGGGAGGAATATGCTCTTGTGGAGCTGGTTTTTGGGCTTGAAAGCGATGACCAGCGAAAGCTTCTTGAGGCTATGGACATTCCTGTTGAAGAGGACGGAACTGTCGTTATTCAGAGAAAGCTCATGCCGGGAAGAAGCATATCCAAGGTTTGTGGGGAATCTGTTTCATCCAGACAACTCAAAGATATTTCTAATATCCTTATAAATATCCATGGTCAGAACGATCACCAGGAGCTTTTGCACAAGAAAAAACACCTGGAGATTCTCGATGATTACTGCATGGATGATTTAAAGGACCTCTTTTCCAAGTTATCCACTGAATATGATCATATGAAAACGATCAGGCAGGAACTGGCTGAGACTGACATTGATGAGAATGCCAGGATCCGAGAGCAGGAGCTTTTGGAGTTTGAGGTTGATGAGATTTCCGATGCCGAGCTTGTGGAAGGCGAGGATGAGAAATTAGAGAAAGCCTATCACAAGATGGTCAACAGCCGCAAAATATCTGAAGCGGTGGGAACAGCTCTTTCAATGACAGGTTCAGGTGAAAACAGTGAGAGTGCATCAGATATGATTGGCAGAGCAGTACGCGAGGTCAGCTCAGTTGTTAGCTACGATCCTGAACTTTCCGATATCATGTCACAACTCTCGGATATAGAGAATCTTTTATCTGACTTCAATCATTCTTTATCCTCATATATTGAAGACCTTGAGTTTGACGATGAGGAGTTTAAAGAGACTGAGGACAGACTTAATCTCGTTAATCATCTTAAGGATAAATACGGCGGAACAATTGAAGCCTGCCTTAAGGAACTTGAGAAAAAGCAGAAGCGTCTCGATACACTTTCTGATCTGGATGCGCAGAAAAACAAGCTTGAGAGAGAGCTCGGTGAGAGCCGCAAAAAGGTTATTTCTCTTTGCGAGAAGATTTCAAAGGTAAGGAAAAAAGGCGCCGGAGAACTGGCTGAAAGACTAAAATCAGCTCTTGTTGACCTCAATTTCCTTGATGTAAAATTTGAAATCGCAGTAACTTCCAATGAAGATAACATCAGTGCTACAGGCTTTGATGATGTAGAATTCATGATCTCTACCAACCCAGGAGAGGATCTTCGTCCTCTTGAGAAGATTGCAAGCGGTGGTGAGCTTTCCAGAATAATGCTTGCACTTAAGACAGTGGTAGCAGATAAGGATGATATCAGTACACTTATTTTTGATGAGATTGATACAGGTATAAGCGGTAAGACAGCGTGGAAGGTATCACAGAAGCTCGGTGAGCTTTCTATGGGACATCAGATTATCTGCATTACACATCTTCCGCAGATTGCTGCGATGGCAGACCATCATCTCATGATTGAAAAAGGTCTCGATGAGGGCAGGACTGTGACAAATATTTTTGCCCTAAAAGAGAACGACAGCACCAAGGAACTTGCAAGACTTCTCGGAGGTGACAGCATCACCGAGTCAGCACTCAGCAATGCACTTGAGATGCGCAAAATGGCTGAGGATTATAAAAAAGATCTGAAGTAATCACTACGGAGAAATGATATGACAATAAATAATGATGATCTTTTAAATAGTGTTATTGCATCCTTGGGGAGGATCGATACGATTTCTCTGGATGAGATTCCGAACATAGATCTTTATATGGATCAGCTCACTACTTTTATGGATGAGCGTCTTAAGAAGACTACAAGACATCCCGAGACTGACAAGATCCTTACTAAGACGATGATCAATAACTATGCTAAGAACGATCTTTTACCTCCTCCTGTAAGGAAGAAGTATTCGAAGGATCATCTTATACTGCTTATTTTTATCTATTATCTCAAGAGCATTTTGTCCATCAACGATATTCAGACGCTGATTGAACCCCTTAAAGAGAGGTTCCATGTAAGTGATGATGAACTGAATCTCAGCAAGATCTATAGCACTGCATACGAGCTTCAGAACAAGGAATTAAGTCCTGTTATCGAGGACCTTAAGACAAAATATGAGATGGCACTTGAGACATTTTCTGACGCTGATCTTGATGAAGAAGAGCGCAAGAGAATGCAGATTTTTTCCTTTATAACTCTTTTATCCTATGATGTTTATGTTAAAAAGCTTCTGATCGAGAAGATTTTGGACAACATCACAGATGAGGAGGACAAGACCAAGGAAAAGGGTAAAGATAAGGGCAAGAGATAAGAGTAAAGAAAGATTTAAAGGGAATTTATACATATGGGAATTTACGATACACTCAATGCGCAGCAAAAAAAGGCTGTGCTTCAGACTGATGGGCCGGTGCTCATTCTTGCGGGAGCCGGTTCCGGTAAGACAAGAGTGCTGACACACAGGATTGCGTACCTTATTGATGAATGTAATGTCAATCCATGGAATATCATGGCAATTACTTTCACCAACAAAGCAGCCGGCGAGATGAGAGAGAGAGTAGATAAGATTGTTGGCTTTGGAGCCGAGAGCATCTGGGTCTCAACTTTCCACTCAAGTTGCGTAAGGATTTTGAGAAGATACGCCGACAAGATTGGCTATAATACGAACTTTACTATTTATGATACAGACGATTCAAAGACTGTAATGAAGGAAATCTGCAAGAAGTATCAGCTTGAGACATCGACGCTGAAGCTACGGAATATCATGGGCAGCATTTCCAAGTGCAAGGATAATCTTGTATCAGCAGAAGAATATGCTTCATCTACCTACAACGACTTTACAAAGTCCAAGATTTCCAAGGCTTATACGGAATATCAGAACACTCTTAAAAAGAATAATGCAATGGATTTTGATGATCTTATCATCAAGACAGTTGAGCTTTTTAGGAAGAATCCGGATGTGCTTGAGTACTATCAGGACAGATTCAAATACATCATGGTGGATGAGTATCAGGACACCAACACAGCGCAGTTTGAGCTGATACGTCTTTTAGCAGATAAGTACAGAAACCTCTGCGTTGTAGGTGATGATGATCAGAGTATTTACAGATTCAGAGGCGCGAATATCAGGAATATTCTGGATTTTGAGAAGGTATATCCCGATGCGCTTGTCATAAAGCTTGAGCAGAACTACCGATCAACTCAGCAGATCCTTGATTCAGCCAATGCAGTTATCCGCAATAACTTTGGGCGCAAGGAGAAGGCTCTTTGGACTGATGAGAAGGACGGAGACAAGGTAGTTCTTCGTCAGTTTGATACTGCTTATGAAGAAGCAGAGTTCATTGCTTCTGATATTGGAAAGCTTAAGAGAAACGGAAAGCTCTCCTACAATGATGTGGCTGTTTTGTACAGGACCAACGCCCAGTCCAGACTTTTGGAAGAGCGATTTGTTGTAGAGGGTATCCCCTATGATATCGTTGGCGGTACGAATTTCTATGCCAGACGCGAGATTAAAGATCTTTTGGCTTACCTTAAGACCATCGACAACGGCAACGATGATGTGGCTGTTAAAAGAATCATCAACGTGCCTAAGAGAGGAATTGGCGCAACAACTATCGACTATGTTCAGAACTACGCCGATGAGAGGCAGATAAGCTTCTATGATGCACTCTGTGAAGCAGACCAGATAATGGCTGTTGCAAGAAGCGCAGGAAAGCTCAAAGATTTTGTTACAATGATCAGAGCTTTTCGTACCAAGCAAAAGGGCATGTCCATCGAGGAACTCTTAAAGGATGTTATTGATGTTGTCGGATACATGGAGTACCTTAAGACTCTTGATGAGGATGATGACAGCGGCGACAACGACAGAGCTCAGAACGTAGACGAACTTATATCGAAGGTTGCGGCTTACGAGGAAAATGAAGAAATCGAGATGCCAACTCTTTCAGGATTTTTGGAGGAAGTTGCACTCGTCGCAGATATAGACAGAATCGGTGAGGACAACGAGAAGGTACTTCTCATGACTCTTCACAGCGCCAAGGGACTTGAATTTGAGCATGTATACCTTGCGGGTATGGAGGAAGGTGTTTTCCCAAGTTATATGACACTCCAAAACGAGGATTCAGACCCTGAGGGCATTGAAGAGGAGAGACGACTTGCCTATGTAGGTATCACAAGAGCTAAGAGATATCTCACAATTACCGCTGCGAAGCGCAGAATGGTAAGGGGCGAAACGATGTTTAGCAAGCTTAGCCGCTTTGTGACAGAGATTCCAAGTAACCTTCTTGATAAGAAGGGCGGAATGGAGAAGCCTGCATTTCTTTATGACGGCGGCGACAGCATCGACGAGTACGAAGGAGTCGATGAGAGCGACTTCGGCTATTCCGGAATAAAGCCAGCCTATGCCCAGGCCGTTAAGAAGAACGTTACATCCGGAAAAAATACATCGACAGGTTCATCAGCTCTTGCCAATACATATAAGCTTAAGGCTACACCAAAGCCTGCAAAGAAGATTCCACGAGCTCAGCCAAGCGACAAGCCTTATATCGCAGGAGCAGCAAAGACTTTTACAAAGGGATCTTTAGCCGGTCTTTCCAAGGGAATGCCTACCAAGATGGAGAAGCCCGAATATGAACAGGGGGACAGGGTTTCTCATATCAAATACGGAGTAGGAACTGTGACTTCTTTGGAGCAGGGACCACGTGATTACAAGGTTACAGTTGAATTTGATGACTGCGGCCAGAAAATCATGTATGCAGCATTTGCAAAGCTTAAGAAGGTGTGAGAATTTTAGTTTTCATTCTTATACAGTTTTTGTGATATACTTAATGTAGTAAATTTTTTTATGAGAAAGGGGTTACCATGGAAGTAAAATCTAAGATCGACGACTTTATTGAACTGACACGTATTAATGAGTTACTTGATAAGAGAGCAGCGGCTAATGCTAAAAAGCCTTCCAATGTGATCCTATGGATACTTGCTGTACTTGGCTCAATCTCAGCTGTTGCTATCATCGCTTATCTGGTGTATCGCTTTATGACACCGGAGTTCGAGGATGATTACTACGATGATGATTTCGATGATTTCGACGATGACTTTGATGATGAGGATTTCATCAAGGAATAATTAAACCAGAAAGCAAAGAATTTATCGTGAAGAAAAAAGACATTATCGAGGGAATTGTAAAGCGAGTAGAATTCCCTAACAAAGGAATAATTGAAACTTCTGACGGGAAGGTCGTTGTAAAAGGCGTCCTTCCCGATCAAAAAGTACAGGTTCAGATCCAGAAGGTTCGAAAGGACAAGGCCGAAGGCCACTTAATTCAGGTCCTTGAGGATGCTTCTGATTCTTATGAAAGCCCCTGCATGCACTTTGGAAAATGCGGCGGCTGTAGTTATCTTACCATGCCCTACGTCAAGGAGCTTGGCCTAAAAGAGCAGCAGGTAAGAAGTCTTCTAAAACCAGCATTTGAAAGACAAACGCAGAAATGTACCTGGGAGGGTATCAAAACCAGCCCGGTTAAATTTGCGTACAGAAATAAAATGGAATTCTCTTTCGGTGACGAAGTTATGGGCGGTCCGTTGTGCCTTGGTATGCACAAGAAGGGCAGCATTTATGATATTGTGACCGTAAGTGGCTGCAGGATTGTTGATGATGATTACAGAGCAATTCTCTCAACAACTCTTGACTATTTTTCTCCTATGTATCAGAGAAAAGAAATCTCTTTTTACCATAGGATGAAGCAGACAGGATACCTGCGTCATCTCCTTGTCAGAAAAGCTGTAAGAACAGGCGACATTATGGTTGACCTTATTACAACTACTCAGGAAGAGCACGACCTTACTGGCTTTAAGGATGCTTTGCTCTCCCTTACACTTGGAGGCAGGATCGTAGGAATCCTCCATACCAAGAACGATGCACTTGCAGATGCTGTAATCGATGAAGGCACAGAGATTCTGTATGGTCAGGACTACTTCTATGAGCATCTCCTTGGCCTTAAGTTCAGAATTACTCCGTTTTCTTTCTTCCAGACTAACAGCTTAAGTGCTGAAGTTCTTTACCAGACTGTAAGAGACTATATCAGAAGTCTCTATGATCAGAAGAAGATTAGTAAAGACGGCGTTATCTACGACCTCTATTCAGGAACCGGCACAATTTCACAGCTTCTTGCTCCCGTTGCCGATAAGGTAATCGGTGTCGAGATTGTGGAGGAAGCTGTCGAAGCTGCCAGAGAAAATGCCAAGATCAACAACCTCGACAACTGCGAATTTATCGCAGGCGACGTCCTTAAGGTCCTCGACGAGATCGAGGTTAAGCCGAATCTCATTATTCTTGATCCACCAAGAGACGGCATCAACCCTAAGGCGCTTCAGAAAATTATCGGCTACGGCGTTCCTTACATGATCTACGTTTCCTGTAAGCCTACCAGCCTTGCCAGAGACCTTGAAATGCTGCAGGCAAGCGGCTATTGCATGACTCGCGCGGTTGCTGTGGATCAGTTCCCATGGACGAATCATGTTGAGACGGTAGTTTTGCTGACAAAGACAAGTAACTAAAAATGGCTTAACGACGCGCTTTACAGCTAACAACAAAGTCTGGACAGCTGATAAGGAAGTTTGAGTTTAGAGGCGAGCTCCGCTTTTGGGGCGAGAGCAGAACTTCCTTGTGAAGGACTAAAGGATCGACGAAAAACCAAAATGTAATATGAATTTCAGCGGCTGGCCATCCAGCGCCAGCCGCATCTCT
>JAEEGL012360083.1_pt1 | contig 11518 bp, 8 predicted proteins | sample 9134231 | NCBI WGS metagenome assembly JAEEGL01 (sample SAMN16246548, study PRJNA631951) | gut metagenome | biome: gut microbiome; feature: rumen; material: fiber-attached | host: Bos | place: Iran: Karaj | collected 2018-10 | reverse complement strand
TTGTCTGCGTCGAAAAGCGGAGAATGGTGGCGTAGTCTGTAAAGAATCACTCTAATCACATCGAGCATAGGGACAATTAACAACGTGTATGGAATAAGCAATCCATCCATGTGAAATTCCATCACTTTAGGGTTGTATGAGGCAAATTTGACAAATAAGAAACTCAATATGAAACCAAGTGTAAGACTACCGGAATCGCCCATGAATATCTTGCGGTTCTTTTTGCTATCACCTAAAAGGTTGTAGTAGAGATAGGGAATTAGCGTGCCCATCAAGCCTGCTATTAGTGTACAGTATACAGGCAATCCTTCTCTTATAAACGCAATTAAAAATCCCCCCAGAGCCATCAGCGATAGGCTCGCTGCAAGTCCGTCTATACCATCGATTAGATTAATCGCATTCATAATGAATACCATAACGAATACTGTCAGCGGCGCATTGATCCAATATGGTATTTCATAGATACCGAAGAGACCATAGAGGTTATTAATGCAAAGCCCTGCCATAGGCATCAGTGAGGCGGCAATGATTTGTGTTGTAAACTTAATCTTTGCATTTAACCCAATCAAATCGTCAATCATTCCTGTGAGGTAAATAATAGCTAGACTGATACAGAAATAGGCTGACCATAGACTGATGCTGGTGTCTTTTCCACTGATGGACGGATTCATCATCAGCATAACCACAACAAACGCAATTCCCATGCTGGGTAGAAAACTTACGCCACCTAAACGGGGAATGGCACTCTTGTGCATTTTTCGTTCGTTGGGAATATCATAGAGACCTTTCCGTTTACAGAAATCAAGAATAGCAGGCGTGAATACAAACCCGCAAATCATGCTCAACAAAAATGCTCCGAGTAGATATATTATCATACGCTATAATTCAGTTATATATATAACTGCTATTTTTGGGCTTTATTGTGTTCTCTCAAATAGTTTTTCTAATTTTACCAACACCAGTGACCAGCCTTTCGTCTCATCAGAGAATTCCTCACCCTTCAGCACGTAATGACCATCCACCAACGTTATCTCTTTTTCAATCGCGCATAAACAAGTGCTAATCCTTGGGAACTTCGAAAGAATATCGGCTCTATGTTGGTGTACGATGCGACAAAGGTATAACTTTTTCTTGAGATATGCAAGCGTTTATATCATCTATTACCACTTTCCATAAAAAATCTCTCGTAAGGATATAGATACACAATATCTAAAAAGATATTGCGTTATAATATTAAATGAAGAATTTGAAAGTTTCTATCGTAACCGTAGCATACAATAGCTCTGCCACTTTGGAAGACGCTATAAAGTCTGTGTTGGCGCAATCCTACGCCGATATCGAGTATATCATAGTCGATGGTGCTTCTAAAGATAACACTTTGGATATTATACGGCGATATGAACCGCAGTTTAGAGGGCGGCTGAAATGGATGTCAGAACAAGATGGTGGAATCTATGACGCCATGAATAAAGGAATTAAGATGGCAACAGGCGATGTTGTGGGAATACTTAATTCTGACGACTATTTTACGAGTAATGATGTTATAGAGCGCATGGTGAGTGCTTTTGATGATGCTTCGTTAGATGCCGTATATGGTGATGTGCATTTTATTCGGGACGGTCAGCCAGACAAGTGTATTCGATATTATTCTTCAAAAAAGTTTTCACCCACTTGGCTTCGTTTTGGTTTTATGCCTGCTCATCCCTCATTCTATTGTCGTAGAGAGGTCTTTGAAAGGATTGGCTTATATAAAACCGATTATAAAATTGGGTCGGATTATGAGATGATGGTTCGCATGTTTCTGAAAAATCATATCAAGGCTAAGTATTTGCCTTTTGATTTTGTGACCATGAGAACCGGTGGTGCCAGTACACGCAATGTTAAGAGTCGTCTTCAATTGATAAAAGACGATGTTCGTGGTTGTCGCGAGAATGGTATCTACACTAATCCGCTGATGATTTGTGTGAAATTCTTATATAAGATATTTGAGTTTCAAATAATATCACGTAAGATGCCGATGAGGACATAAAAGGAGGGGAAGTGTTGTAAGAGCCACCCTTTTATCCCTTTACACGGATAATCAGCATAACATACATGAATATCTTGGGAAATATATTTTGACGCTTTAATTCCCATGTTGAAGGAAATGTGTTCACATAAAGCGATATCCTCATTTTTCCAGTTAGCAGGTCTAAGAGTTTGGTAACAAGATTCTTGTATAGAGTTAAAATGGTAGATTCCAATACCTCCGAAAGCAGAAGCGCATTGAAAATACCTATTCCCCTGAACAACATTATATAGCCTTTTACTCAAAAAAAATCTGTAAGGCAGGCTGATTTCATATGCTCGGATAGTTTGAATGTCCCGATGTGTTGCAACATATGGGAAAGTGTCGTAGTAAATGGGAATGTTATTTGTCGCATGAGAGGTGGTATAGGTCATAAAGCTGTTTGCAAATAGTGCGCCCCAATCTGCAGGAGCATTAATAATGGCCTTAACAATACCTTCTACGGAAAAAGATAGAATGTCAGAATCAATAAATAAAACATAGTCAGGCTTGCAATTCTCCCTAATCATAGAGAATAAACGATTCCTGCAAAAACTCATCCGATTCATCCGATGAAGACTCACACCATGATAAAATCTACTAATATGGGGAATATCTTTTGTCAATGGTTCCAAGTGTTCTTGTTTGATAATTACGTTGTCAGAATGAGTAGCCCAATGCTCTAAGATTTCTTTGGTAGAGTCGGTACTGTCATTTTCATAGACAAAAACAAAGGAATTGTCGAAGTATGTTCGTAAGGTTTCGATACGCCTTATGTTGCCAGGAAGATTACTTTCGCAGTTCCTAGCCAATGCGGCAATTGCTATTGATTTGTGTATTATGACATGTTCCATATTCCCTTTATATTTTGATGAATGATTTTCTTGATTTGAATTCGGCACAAAAGGGCAATGATAGCATAGGTAGCAACAGGCAGTAACATACATCCCCAAAGTCCATAATTTCTTGTTGTATAAACTATAACGGGAATGGATATTAGCCCCATTAGTATAAAAGCTACGAGTTGTAGCCCCACCTTTCCGGTTCCATTTACAAGATTGGAATACATGCAGTATGCAGATTGGAAAAAGACAAATATACTCATTGCAAAAGCTAATGAGTGGGGAACAATGACATCATCTCCTATCCAAAGATATATCACGAAGTCAGTACCTAAAAACATTAGTAAAGTGATAGGAATACTGAGAACGAGGATAAGCTCTAGCTTTTTCAAAATAATGTCCATCCATCTGAAATCTTTTTTTGTATATGCCTCAGTGAAGCCAGACCAAAAAGGAGCAACAATTAATTCCATTGTCATATATACAACGCTAAAGTATTTAAATGAGATGTTATATTGAGTGACAGCCATAGGTCCCAGTTCTCTTGATACAACGACATTAATGACTTGTAGGATTAGCAGATTAATAATAGTTACAATAAAGAACTGAATCCCAATACCAAGTATGTTTTTGTTTAAATGGAAATCAACCATGCGAAAAGAAGGAGCATATCGCTTGTAGGGTTTGATGCGGTATGCAAGGAATGAAATCGCCAATATAGCAAAACATGGTATCCCTGCTATTGCAAAAGCTAAATATAATAGGTTGCTTTGGGTAGTAATGGTAAGAATGTAAATGGTAGCTAATGCTAGAACTTGTCCTATTGCCTGTGTCGCAGCAGAAAGAGCTGGCCTCTGGTCTGCCATGAGCATGAAGGTAAAGACCGAAGCAACTACTCTGATAGAAAAGAATATGCAAATTACTAAAAACACATAATGTAATTCCCGTTGTAGTGAAGAATCGACATGAAGGAGAGAACTCCAATTAATGAATAGGTTGGAGATAATCAAGATTGTCAGTATCCCGACAAATATTATTGCAAGCAAAACATATGTGGTACTAACATACTTCTTGGCAAGAAGATAATCGCCTTGAGCTACAGATTCTGCAAATTTGTTACGGAATCCGTTGGGCAATCCAAGGTCAAAATAGGAAATCCATATAACTATAGAACTGATGGCTAGCCATATGCCATATGTAGATGCATTGACGTAATGGATGGTAAGAGGAACTACAAGAAATCCGGTGAGGATATTAATACCCTTAATAACGATGAGGGCCAGAATGTTTTTCTTTGCCCTTAATGTCCTTATATCACCCTTGGTGAAAAAAGAAGTGATACTATCTAATCCTTTATTCATACTTTCATGGCTTCCTTATAAAGTGATATATAGCTATTGGTCATTCTATCCCATGAATAGTTTCTTGAATTTTCGATTCCTCGAGAGATTACTTGCTGGCGTGTTGTGGGGTCGGTGAGTATATGCATCTTTTTTATGATCTCATCTTTGGTCGTGGTTTGTAACAACAAAGTGTTGTCTCCGATAATCTCTTTGATAGATGAACCATTAAAGGCGATAACGGGACATCCTGCCTTTTGAGCTTCTAGTACAGGAAGGCCAAAACCTTCGTACTCAGAAGGGTAGAGAAGACAAAATGCATGATTATATAGAGTGTTTAGTTCTTCGTTACTTACAAACCCATGATATTTATAGGTGCACTTGAAGTTTTGCATGAGAGATTTCTCATTTTTGTTTAATGGAGATCCTACGATATGGAGTTCCATGCCTGTTTCACTGATGGGTTCTATAATTTTATCAAAGTTCTTGTAGGGGTCTCTTTTGCCCACGAACAGAACGTATGGTTCTGTGGCATGTTTATCCAATTGATGAAATGAGTCGTCTACTCCATTGTATATGACATGTACTTTCTCGTGCGGGATATCAGGAAGTATCTTGAAAAGATCATTTCTTGTATTTTCTGAAATACACACCACCATATCAGCTTTTCGTATGGCTTGATGCTTTTGTTTGCAATGTATCCATCGCTTAATAGGATTTTTGACGAAATATTCGTAGGTGAAGTCGTGGACAGTAGTGATGTTTATTGCAAGAGGATGACTGCAAGTCCTAAAATAGCTAGAATGAAAAATGAAAGGTTCTGACGAACTAACCTTTGGATTAAGATATCTTTTTAAATCCATGAATTTCCTAGAACGTAACTCAATTATGTCAGATGGGATAGTTATGTCTTTTCTGGCGATATTGTGCATACCATCGTATTCTATAAAAGATAGGTTATCCCATTTCTCCAAAACTCGTTTGATGAGATGTGTCCATACTACAGAAATACCTCCGGCTTGTTGTAGTGAATATATGATGTTATCAAAAACTATTTTCATGAATATTTATGTAGAGTTGTTTGTATTGTTTGGTGATGTGTTCCAACGAGAATCTTTTTACATTTTCATTTCCTTTCGAAATGAGTAGGTCTCTATAAGTAGAATCGTTGATGATTTTAAGGAACCCATTTCTTATGCTGTTGATATTATGCGGATTTACAAAACATGCTCCTTCTCCAGCAACTTCTGTCATTGGAGCGATGTTTGAGGTGAGAATTGGACGACCTGTAGCTTGTCCTTCAATAATGGGCATCCCAAACCCTTCAAAAATAGAAGGAAAAGAGATGATGTCTGCCAATTGGTATTGCTGATATAACTCTTCATTGGAAAGATTGCATAATAACTCATAGTCAATTCCATTCTCATTTAGAATAGAGAGGATTGAGTCTGTTGCTTCCCCTATAATAATCAGCTTGCATGTAATATCTTGTAAGGCATGAATGACTCGTTCGGTATTTTTGTTCCATGCAGTTCCAATATGTAGGATTCTGGGACATGTCTTGTTGAAGATATATGGTGCCTGTTTGAACATGGGGGAAACGGGGTTGTGGATTGTGATAACTTTTTTGCTATCAAGATTGAAGGTGGCAATCAGGTCTTTACGTACAGAGTCAGTGATACAAGTAATGACGTTGGCACATTTAATGGGTAGCTTAAACCATAACCATTTAAAAAGCCAATGTTTGATTCCTTTTGAGTTCCGAAGCAGAACCAAATCATGAATGGTGAGTATATTGGTATGGAATGGAATAGCAAGAAGGAAATAGTGTGGGCCGCCAGTCATATGGTTAATGCATTTTTTATTGGCAACTCTTCTAACCCATAGTAGATTACGGATAATGCTTCTTATATCTGCTCTTTCATATAAGGCTTCGTAATAGGTCGCATTTAACATGCTGACAATGGGCATAAACACATTGTGTATGCTAAATCCCGACTTGATATTGCGGAATATGAACACGATATTCTCAGTCTGTGTTTTGTCTAACATAGTCAGTATTAATGAATATTCCTTTATAGGGCGTAAAATAGTCTGTATTCTCTCCGTAGTTGGAAAAACCTTTGTAAATGTTTACGAAGCAGTATACAATAAGGACGAACATTAATAATAATTTTCCATAGTTTTGGCGGAATATCGTTAGAACATATGGAATCATGAACATTTCGGCAAGGTTGAAATATAGGAGTCCTCTAGAGACGATAATTTGTAGGGCTGTTCCATTGAACAAAATGTAAATCATAATACTGAAAGCATAAATGTTTCGCAAGATGTAATACTTCTTGTCCTTATTGTCAATTAGATGTTCAAAGATCAGAATAAGAGAAAGCCATATGATTTTTCGCACTAATGAAAGTAGAGTTGATAGCATACTGACATTTCTGTCTTCATTTAGATAAAAGTCTAATTTCTTGTCTGTCTGATCGTCATTCCCCAAAAGCATGGAAGCTGCTAAACTGAGATTATTAAGTATTCCAGATGCTGAAATGATAAAACAAACTAGAAGCGAGATAACAATATATTTTTTTTCAATATTGAAAGTCAAAAGTAGGACGGGTAGTGTTAAAATAGCAGTTCTATGGAATAGGCATCCCAATAGCATACAGACAATAAAGGCCCATTTCTTGTTGTCAAGCAGGAATACAAGCGCAACAGCATAAATTGCCATAGCAAGAAATTGACGGTTCATTCCCATATATGGGACTGTTATCATGTAAAAAATCAGTAAAGATACGAATGGATAGTTGGCAATCTTAAAAATTGAGTAGAAGAAAGCAGAGTAAAATAATATGGCATGTAGGATGAGATATACCGAATAATTATCAGTAGTTAGTTTTACTATACTAAATAAGAATGCAAAACCAGGTTCAAAAGAACTGTTATAAATATCCATTGAGCGAATGAGCTCAAATTCGTAGGTATATGCACTCCAATCGGTTCCGGTTTCCCATCTGAATCCGTCATGAAAAATCAGAAATGAATAACAAATAAATGCAAGTACAGCTTTGTATTTTTCAACAATATCTTTGTTGAAAACCTCTAAAAGAGCAAAGATAGAGAAAAAGAGTACTGCGAATATATACATGTGCTCATTTTTTATTTTTGATTGTCTTTTTGCGCATCTTTGGCCAATATATATACACTTGTGGCAACAAAAGCGATAAAAAGGCAGGCAGCAACAAAAATCATTCGCTTGGGACCTGTGGGCTTAATAGGAACCTCTGCTCCTTTGACAATCGTAAAGGCTGGTGTTCGCTCTTGTACTCGAGCCTTGGCTGCTTGTAACTGGGTGTTAAGAGTGCTATATGTACTAAATTTAAGCTGTAAGTCATTCTCCATGTCTTCCATCTTTAGTTCTATACTCTTTAAAACAATATTGGTGCTTGCATCAGACATACTAGCATATTTCTGTCGGGCCTTTTCGTATTCCGCTTTTGCATTTGCAGTAAGATTCTTATAGTATTGGTAATCAATACGCGCCTTGTTGGTGCGATATTCTATTATAAAGTTTTGTAGATGTTCTCTAACAGAATCTGCAATGGTTTGGCATATAAGTGGATCTTGTGCTTTTGTTTCGATAGTAATAATCGCAGTCTTTTTATCGATTTTGATAGAAACATTACCTCTAACTGTTTTTGCAATTTCATCGTTAGATTTATTAAGATGATACGGATCCAAAATTTCTTTCTTGACTGTTTCTTCCTTTTGAAATAATTTTTTTATCCAGTCAAGAGGAAGCATCCATATCATAGGTTTCTGCTCTTTTAACAGATAATTATGATATGTCGTTTTGATTTTCTTATCGATGCTGACAACTTTAATATTGAAAAGACTGCAAATAAATTTATTATCCTCCATTAGGTTTGGATAGAGTAAAGGGGTAATAGCATCGGATGTCTGCATGTCGCTAATGTCAAAACCAAACGATGATGCTATAGAACTAAGAGTTCCACCCATATTGCTCATAGAACTGTTTAATTCTGGAGCCAGTTTAATATCTGTTGAATATTCTCTTGGGAATCCTAATATGAAAATTGATGAAACAACAAAAGTTATAGGTAATACTTTTAAAAAAAGTCTCTTTTTAACTATGATTTTATTGACAATTGCTAGTAAGTCAATCTTTTCTGTACTTTTCTCTTCCATACTCTTTTACTTCGTCAAATTAGCAATAGTGGCTATCATGGTGCCGAGTGAGGCGGTGGTAGTACCGAGGCTGAGCCATTGCTGCAGACCGAATCCTTGGCGCTGGCGCTTGGTGGGTACTACGATTTGACAACCGGGACGGGGCTTGTGTTTGCGGTCTGCTCGGGCCACCATGCCGTTCATGTAGATGATGATGGTCTGACTCTTCTTGGCAGTTGATGTGGTGCCACCTGCCAAGTCGATATAGTAGTCGGTGTCTTTGCCGTCCTTGAAATATACGGTGTTGGGGTAGAGCACCTCGCCATTGATTGTTACGGTACCGTCGTAGCGGGGAACGACAATGCGGTCGCCTTCACGCAGGATTGGGTCATCGTCGCTACCTGGATTCTTGAGGGCCTTGTCCAACTCAATTCCTACGGGGTAGTTGACATTGGTCATCAGTTTGCGGACGTCGATAGAGTCTTTACCAGAGTTGCGTTGTGCAGTACGTAGTACAGTCTCCAGCATTTCACGTTCCTCTGGAGTCATCAGGCGGAGTAGTTTAGTGCCTTCAGGATAGGCTCGCTTGGTCAGTCCACCGGCTTGTTTGATGATGTCGCTGAGGCGTTGGCCTTTGTCTGCCAGAGCGTAAGTACCCTGGGACTGCACCTCGCCTTCGATGGTGACGTTCTGCTGCTCTGTGTAGTTGGGGCTACGGCGCACGTAGACTTCATCGAACGGCTGCAGGCGGAAGTCGGGCTGGTCGGCAATAGAGAAATCCTTTGTCAATTTAAAGCTGAAGGTCTGGGCTATCCGGTCCTCTGCCTCTGTGGCATTAGGATTGGTAACACGGCGGGCTACATCGACTTTTACCAACGAAGCAGCATCAGTAGGTCCACCAGCCTGTATGATCAGGTCTTCCACGCTTTCGTTTTCGGCATATCTGTAAACACCAGGATACAGCACCTCGCCTGAGATGGTAACCGTCTGTTTCAGATTCTTCTCTTCACGACTTGCGATATAGAGCACGTCTTCGTTGCGTAGGGGGACGTCAGGTGTGGTGCCCTCCAGAATGCCGCGAATGTCAACACTGAGCATCTCCAGCGTGCGGTCTGGCTTCATGCGGTGCATCACAGCATGTTGCGAGATGGCTCCCTCGGTCAGTCCGGCTGCAGCCTCGACCAATGCTTTGACGGTGCTGATGTTGCCACCAACCTGATACATGCCTGGACGGAACACGGCGCCTTTGATCTCCACCATGTTCTGATAGCGGTTCAGCGTCGAGTCAACGCTGACGGAGTCTTCGTCCATCAGTTTGAATTGGCTCATGTCGAACTCGCCCACGCTAAACACGGAGTAGCGATTGCCAGCCTTACGGTTAATGCGGATGGCTTTGGTATAGGCATCGCCGGTGAATCCGCCAGCATAGCGGAGTAGGGTAGCGGCACTCTCAGTCTTCTTCATCTCATAGAACATGGGGCGCTTCACCTTACCCGTGATGTTCACCAGTGCCTCATAAGGGCTAACGGTGATGACGTCATTATCCTGTAGACGCACATCGCCAGACAGCTTTCCGTTGAGCAGGAAGTCGTAAACGTCGACATTCGACAGCAACTTTCCACGACGATACACCTTAACATTGCGCAGCGTACCAATCTCGTTAGGTCCGCCAGCCATGTAAAGCGCATTGTAGACGGTCGCAAATGCCGACATCGTATATGTTCCTGGCACGTTGACTTCGCCCATCACGCTGATGGTGATGGTTCGCGTCTGTCCTAAGGTGAGCTCTATCTGAGAGCCTTGATAGCGAGGACCCAGCACTTTCTTCAGGCGAGCCTTTGCCTGACTGACGGAGAGTCCGCCCAGCTGGATAACACCAATGCCCTCGATGGTAATAGTACCGTCAGGTGAAATGGTTTCCGTCACGCTTTCCTGCGAGGCTCCCCAGATGTCTACGTTGACGGCATCGCCAGGTCCCAGACGGTAGTTCTGAGGGGTAGCCAGATTCATGCTGCTCTCAAAGGTCAGGTTCTTGTTGTTGAAGACGTCATGGCCGAATATCTTGCGCTTCGTTTCCTTTTTCTCCTCGTCCATGAAGTATTTCAGCGAGTCGGGCATCATGAAGTCCATCGCTTCGTCCATCGCTACGAAATCTTTATCGTCCTCATTGTAGGTACGCTTCTGCTTCTTCTTGTAGCTCTCCAACTTCGTATCAGTGATGCGGTACTGCGAAGCCTTCTTCTTGTCCTGCTTGGCCTGCTCCTCACGCTTGTCGCCGTTCGACTCACGCATACGAGTCTTCACCGTCTTCGAACCTGCCGTGATATCCTCAGCTCCTAGAGAGCCGTTCTTCATCTGCTTCTCGTACTTGGTCTTCAGACGACGAATCTGGTCGATGGTCACACCACGCTGCATCAGCTGGGTAACAATCTGCTGCCGTGAAACACCTTTGGCATTCTGTTCGATGACATAGTCCATAATCTGATTATCGGTCATTCCCGACTGGGCCCACGATAGGGTTGTTGCCAGCATCAGACTTGTTATGATAGTAGCTATTCTTTTCATATGCACGTACAATAATATATAGAAAACCTGCTATAACGCAAAATATTGTGCAAAATTAGTGTTTTTTTCTGAAAAACTTGGGTGTAATCCAAAAAAATGTGTATTTTTGCAGTCCGATTACGATACAATTCTTGGGGGTGACTGGATTTGACAGCGAGCCGAGATGGTACGTAAGCATGCGGAGTGACGGCTGTATACTCCATAATCCATTCGGTCGAACAATTAATTGGCGAAAACAAGTACGCTCTCGCTGCCTAATCGAAGTACAGTAGATTACTGGCTTTATTCTCCTACCAGGTAGGAGAACGAGACATCGCTCCAAGGATCTGGTTCCGAATCTGAGGGTCAAGCGGTGCAGGTTAAATCGGAAATAGTCTCTCGGGCGCTCCGATTGGGAGATGAAAATTTAGGAGATAAGGTCGTGATTGGTGGCTTGGGTCTTGTCACGGCACGAAAATGAAGGCCAAGATAAGCATGTAGAAAGCGTATGGTTTCCTTGTGCGGACGAGAGTTCGATTCTCTCCACTTCCACAGAAACA
>JAEEGL011566657.1_pt1 | contig 11518 bp, 5 predicted proteins | sample 9134231 | NCBI WGS metagenome assembly JAEEGL01 (sample SAMN16246548, study PRJNA631951) | gut metagenome | biome: gut microbiome; feature: rumen; material: fiber-attached | host: Bos | place: Iran: Karaj | collected 2018-10 | reverse complement strand
GTGACATCTCAAAGGGGCACACCTGGTGCTTTTTTGCATACTCAATGATCTTGTCCCTGTCAAAGGAGTCCTCACTTATCAGAAGGTCATATACAGCATCGTTTATCCTGTCGTAGTGGCCCTTGGCATATGGGCATGCTACGGGATTACAGTTTCTTTTATCCTCATCAATAAAACAGATCTTATCCCTGGCTGTGATATTTGCAGTTTTAAGTTTTAGCCCCTGGGTCTTTCTCATGGTGTCAAAAGCTTCCTGGGCAACAGACCCTGTGATAGTCTTGGCTGTCAGATAGAATATCTTGGAGACTTTTCCCTCACCCATGGCCTTAACTGTAGGAAACACGGTAGATATTGTTTTGCCGGTACCTGTGGGTGCCTGTAAAAAGAGCTTTCTCTCATGGACTATGGTTCTGTAAACAGCTGCTGCAAGGTCCTTTTGTCCATCCCTGTACTCAAAGGGGAAATTTGTGGATTTGATGGTGGCTGTCCTTACTTTGATCCACTGACACTCAAACTCCGCCCATTTCCTGTACATCTCCAAAAGGTCATAAAACCAGCCAACGATCTCGTCGTAGGTATAGGTAGTGTCAAAGTATCTCTTTTCCTCTGTATCCATATTGCAGTAGGTAAGCCTTATGTCCACATCGGTATAGTGGCGGTCCAAAAGATACATGGCTCCATAACACTTGGCCTGAGCCAGGTGAACATTATCTGCCTGCTTCATCTTGGATAAGTCGCGGTAAGTACCCTTAATCTCATCGATCATGGGCCTGAAGCTGCTCTTTTCAAGAAAAGATTCCTGGCCAAGCTCAAGGGAAGTCTTTGGCTCATCCATATATTTATCCAGGATCCCATCGGCCCTTCCATCAATGTACAGGTGGTAATCCCCAAAATCCTTGTCAAAGCTAAGGGGCACCTCGGCGTGATAGTCTGGTCCCATGCTCTTTTGGATCATGCGATGAATGCGCCCGCCCTCAAGCATGGCGTCTGCAGAGCCCTGATGTATTCGATTGTCTATGTCTCCCTGTCGGAGCAAAAACTCCACCAGGACCCTTACTGAAAGTTTAATATCCATAATGCAAAATTATAGCATAAATACGGGCTTTGGAGCCCTCTGAAACAAAATGTAAGAACTTACAAAATTTCTTCAAAAACAATTCACAAAATGGACACACTTATATATTATTCTATCTCTCTGACGAGAAGGTTTGGTTTGCCGTTTGTCTCAAACGTTTTCGTTATCGGAAAAGTGTTATTTTTGTGTTATGTAAGGAGATCATTATGTCAGGAGTAAAAAAGAACATAAGACTTAGCCTTTCAGATGTTGCAGAATTCGTCAGTGCAGCTACCAAGTGCAACTTTGACGTTGATATTTATTACAATAGATACGTGGTAGATGCCAAATCAATCCTTGGTGTTATCGGCCTCGACCTCACCAAGCCTCTCACAGTAGAATACAGAGGATATGATCAGAGTTTTGAGCAGTTTCTTATGGCTCATGCAGCCTAACCTAAAAAGGCTATCACACGCTCCGCAGTGCCCCCCCGCACCGCGGAGTTTTTTATTGTTTACATGCAATTTTTTCTTGCATAATTTGGGTAAACGTTATTAAATGGAAAATGATGATAAAAAGGCAATTGGAAGGATAAAACCATGGAAAACCTAAAAATCCCAAAGAACTACCAATCAGCGCTTGATCTGCACGATACACAGGTTGGGATCAAGACAGTTAAGGACTTTTTTCAGGGAATGCTGGCAACGAGGCTTAATCTGCAGCGTGTAACTGCTCCGCTTTTTGTTACTCCTGAATCTGGACTTAATGACAATCTTAATGGCGTTGAACGCCCTGTTTCTTTTGACATCTTAAATGAGAATGAAAGACCTGCTGAGATTGTTCATTCACTTGCTAAATGGAAGAGATACGCTCTTAAAAAGTACGGCTTTAAAGAGTATGAAGGTCTTTATACTGATATGAACGCTGTACGCAGGGATGAGATTCCGGATAATATACACTCCATCTTTGTTGACCAGTGGGACTGGGAAAAAGTAATAAACAAAGAGGACAGAAACCTTGACTACCTCAAGGAGACTGTAAAAAACGTATATAAGGTACTTCGCAAGACTGAGAAATTCATGTCTATTCAGTACGATTACATCGAAGAGCTCCTTCCTGACGATATTTTCTTTATTACAACTCAGGAACTTGAGGATATGTTCCCTGACAACACTCCCAAGGAGAGGGAATACTTCATTTCAAAGGCTAAGGGTGCTGTCTGCATCATGCAGATCGGTGATGAGCTTGCTTCAGGCGAAAAGCACGACGGCAGAGCTCCAGACTACGATGATTGGCAGCTCAACGCAGACATCATTGTTTACTACCCTGTTCTCGACATCGCATTAGAGCTTTCCAGCATGGGCATCAGAGTTGATGAAGAGGCACTAAAGTCCCAGCTTGAGAAGGCTGGCTGCCCAGAAAGAGCAGATCTTCCATTCCAGAAGGCCATCCTTAACAAGGAGCTTCCTTACACCATAGGTGGTGGAATCGGACAGTCAAGAATCTGCATGTTCTTCCTTAGAAAAGCCCATATTGGAGAGGTTCAGTGTTCAATCTGGCCTGAAGAGATGGTGGAAGAGGCAACCAAGAACGGAATACAGATACTGTAATGAGTATAAAAATGGAGCCTGGAATTTAATTCCAGGCTCCTTTATTTTGAAATATTATTTCGGCAGGTTCCTATCAGCCAAGCTGTACGTTTTTGCGAAGGCTCTTTTCATTGACCTCTCTCTTAACGCGGGAAAGAGCGTCGTGTACTGCAGGAACTGCAAGAAGGATTATTGTAAGCGCTCCCTCTGCGGCGATGTATGATCCGTTGTAGGCAGCTGAGTAAACGATTGGATTCATGCCCTCCGGAGCATAGTCAGCAAAGAATACGATACCTGACAGTGTTGAAAAGAAGAACCTTCCTAAGATGCCTGCAATGTAACCCTTAATAAGGCCATTCTTTTTGCCATAGAAGAATCCTGACAGACCAAGAGCTGTAAATGCAAGGAAATAGTCGCAGATCATCTGTGGAACGCTGATGATGTAAGGGTCTACAACCATCTGCAGAAGTCCATAGGCAAAAGCAGCTGAAAGGCTGACTCTTGGACCGTAAAGATATCCGATGAAGGTAATAAAGAACATCGAAAATACAGTAACTGAGCCGCCCATAGGAAGCTTAAAGAGCTTGATGTTTGAAAGTACAAATGCAAGAGCAAGGCAGAGAGCTGATACAGTCATCTGCTTGATGCTGATCTTGAACTGACCATCTTTGTTGATGAAATAGCTGACAAGAAGAAACAGCGCTACTGCTAAAACTACAAGGAGTGCATAACCCCCGTTTGTGATGCTGTAGGTGGTGTAACCATCCTCTACAACTGGTGATAAAAACAGACTCATAAAAAAATCCTCCCTTTATGTTATTAGCTGGGGGAGGACATCTCGTTAGTATTCCTGTCAGATTAAAATCCATGTATAATGAAAATCTGATGAAATAATAAGCTTCCCTACGCCGGTATTATCCGGGTCAGGTAATAAGGGTTAGACGGACAAGCCGTACACTCTCAGCATTGCTCCCCTAGCGATCTTATGAAGTTCAAGAACAATTAAACACTTCTGACCGGGGAATGTCAATAGATTTTGGAGGAAAAGAAATGCCAACTGGTTTCTTTGATTTTGACCTGCCTTTGGAAAGGCCAAAATGGTACATATATTTGCTCTATACCGCTTGTGGTGCGGTTTTGGCAGGTGTGTTGAATTTCCTGGTAAACATCACGGGTTTGGTCAATGAACCTTCCTTTAATGAAGCAGCCACGGGGCTTTTAAACGCCAGCGATCACATAGCTGTTCTCATAGTACTGTACTGCATAGCTACACCCTTTATTGAGGAGCTGTTATTTAGGTATTTTATCTTTAACCTGCTCCTTAAATATACAAAAAGAGCTGCACTTTCAGTAGTTGTGTGCGCAGCCCTGTTTGGTCTCTATCATATAAACCCCGTGCAGATGGCCTACGGATTCATCATGGGACTTGTGATAACCTATGCCTACTACAGGCACAGAGTCCTTACAATTCCTTTCCTCATGCACGCGGCAGCTAATGCTGTAGCCCTGGCATTCTCATTTCTGTAAGGTAATCGAGCCTCAGTGCCATAGCGCCCATTTTTACAGCTTAATAACACTTCCAAGGTCAAAGGAGTAGATATACACTTCTTTGACTTTTTTGTCTGTGGCAGCTTCGAGAGCTCTTTTGTACAGCTCAAGCTGCAGTCTGTAGCGCCTTATCAGAGTATCTTCATCATCCACTCTGTCCGTTTTGTAGTCAAGAAGCACGATCTCTCCATCCTCAATAAACCATGCGTCAATGATACCCTGGACCAGCACCATCTCATTCTCAGGGAACTTACTGCCTAGTTCATTGGCAGAAACGCCCATCATAAAGGGCTTCTCCCGCATGAGCTGCCCTCTTCTAAAGGCTTCGCCCATTCTCTGGCCAAGGTCTGTTGAAAGGAAGGAAACGATATCTGGGCTCCATACACATTTTTCGTAGGTTTCCGGTATCCTTCCCTCACTGATCTTTCTTTTGATGAAACTGTAAACCAAATCTGAGGCCCTGGACCGCTCCGAGGTTCTGCCAGTTTTAAGCGCCTCCTCCATAAGCTCTTTGCTGCCGTATACGCTGTCATCCAAAAGCTCCATGATGCTGTGGTAGGCTGTTCCTCTCTCGGCACCAGTCAAACCATCGCCTTTTACCTTTTTATCTTCCGGGGTAGAAAGCTCTTTTTCCTCTTCTGCCACGTAGTCTGCAGGTGCCGCAAACACTTCCCCTTCCTCTATCATCCTGGCATGTTTAAGCTCAGATACCGTGGTCTTGGTGAAAAGACCTTTCAGCGGCTTAAACCTGTACACCGCATTAAACTTATCTTCTATCCTTGAAAGGAGATCGCTATCTACTACATCTCCAATGATAATGTCCTTTAAAGACTGCTTTCTTAGCTCTCCTTCAACCTGGCCCTTTACCATCTGATCCACAAGGTCTTTTTCATTGATGGCGCTAAATATGATACCTGGAACGCTGTCCTTTGCCTCCATACGCATCTCATAGTCGTCGGAAGCAATTCCCAGCTTATCAAGGACCGCCTTAAAGCCCGGATTGAGCACCACTGAAGGCATTATCAGGTCAAAATAGCTCGTGGCACCAGCTCTCATTGAGTAGGGCAAAAGATCTGATGGGCTGCCCAGGACACTTATCTTTGAAAGAGCCTTGGATACAGTATCTGAAAGGTCCTTAAGGCAGGTTGTAAGGATCACCTTCTCCTTAGCTCTTGTAAGTGCAACGTACAGCACCCTGATCTCCTCGCCAAGGCTGTCAAGGCGCATGCTGTCTGATACGATCTGTCTTTTTAAAGTGTCGTACTTCACTCTAAGGTCGGCGTCTATGCACTTTACCCCAAGGCCAAAGTCCATATCAAGGATAAGGTCACCCTTGGTGTCCATGGTATTGAAGTGCTTTGAGAGACCTGATACGAAAACCACCGGAAATTCCAGACCTTTAGACTTGTGAATACTCATAATGCGCACAACATCAGCATTTTCGTCTATAGTGCCTGCCTCCCCGTAGTCCACCTGCACGACCTTTATGTGCTCTATGTAGCGGACAAAGTGGAACAGTCCCTTAAAGCTGGTCTTCTCAAAGCTAAGGGCATTGGATACCAAAAGCTCTACGTTGGCTCTTCTCTGTACTCCATAGGGCTGAGCTGCTACCAAAACCTCGTATCCTGTCCTGTCTATGATGTCCTGCAAAAGCTCATGAACAGGAGTGTAGGTTGCCTTCACCCTGTAGTCCTCGATCATGTCTGTAAAGGCCTTTATCTTTGATGAGAGGTCATCCGGGATATCCAGCTCAGCTTTTATCGCATCGTAAAAAGAATCTGCGCTCTCAAGCTCTTTATTCCCATCTATGGCAATTCTGATGACTGCCAGCTCCTCATCAGTAAAGGCAAAAAGTGGTGAGTGCATTACCGAAAGCAGCGGAATGTCCTGCCTCGGATTGTCTATGACAGATAGCATGTCAAGAAGGGTCGCCACCTCAGGAGCATCGAAATAACCCTTCTTTGACTCTATATATGCGGGAATTCCCTGACTCTCGAGGATTTCTTTAAATACGCTGTCCCACCCTGAAAGGGAGCGGAGCAAAATAACAATGTCCTTAAATCTAAGGTCCGGGTTTTCTTTCTGAAGAGCGTGGATCCTCTCAGCTATGGCAAGAGCCTCTTTTTCCTTGGAGTCATAGCCTCCTACAGGATTATCATCGCCGTTTCCAAGGATATCTGCGCCATCCACCAGCAAGAATTCGCTTTCGACGTTCATTTTGGGCTCTTCAAAGTTTGCTCCCGGGATAAGCTTTGCATCCTCGTCATATTCAACGCCGCCAAGGTCTGCCCCCATTATCTTTTTGAATATATAGTTGGACAGATCAAGGACCTCTTTCCTGCTCCTGAAGTTCATATGAAGGTCGATGCGCCTGTTATCAGAGCCAGGAGCCTTATTATAGGTGCCAAACTTATCCATAAATATCTCGGGCCTTGCAAGCCTGAACTTATAGATACTCTGCTTCACATCCCCAACCATGAATCTTTCGGAAGTATCTGCCACTTCCCCGGAAATAGCCTTAAGGATCAGCTCCTGGACGTTATTGCTGTCCTGGTACTCATCTATAAGAACTTCCCTGTAAAACTGCCTGTATTCCAGCGCAACTGTAGAGGGCGTGCACATATCCATGATCTCCTGAACAGACTTCCCTGCGCAGAGCTCAGGAGCTGGATGGTTTACCAGTATCTGAAGCGCAAAGTGTTCCATGTCAGCAAAGTCTATGACCTGCTTTTCCCTCTTTTTCTCCTCAAATCTTGCCTTGAATTCAAGAGTGAGCCTGCACAGCTCCCTTATAGCCCTGTCGCAGAGCTTCATCTGAGAAACTATTGTATCCCTGGTAAGTGCAAAATACTTCTCCCTGAGTTTATCGATCTCTTTTTTGACATCGTCCCTGATCTTCTTGACTGTTTCTCTCTTATCCGGGTTTACGCTATCATCCTTTTTCCCTGACAATCTTCCAAAGGAAATAGCGCGAATGCCGTCAAACAGGGCGTTGTAGGTATCATATGTAAGAGCCGCACAAATACTGGCTTTGTCAGCTTCCAGGTTATCTCCGTACATATAAGGGCCATCTGGCTGGTTAACGATCTTCATGGCGCTATCAAGCTTTTTTACGCACTCAGTAAGGGAAAAGCCAACGCGCTTTAAGCATTCCTTGACCCACGGAAGATCCTCAAACTCGTTCTCATCAATGTCATAGTCCATGGCTCTTTCATTGATCCAGTCCTCAGGCCATGGCATACTCATTGAAAAGTTAAATAGCTGATTAATATATTCCAAAACCTTGTCATCTCTGCTGCCGGTCGCGAAATAGTCCATGCAAAAGAGAAAGTCGCTATCCCGATCTTCCTTGGCCTTCTCATACTCGTCCTCCAGCATATCGCTAAGGACATCCTCAGATATCAGTTTAAGTTCTCCCTCATCAGCAACTCTAAAGGATGGGTCGATACCTATGGCTCCAAAATTGTTTCTAATAACGTATTGACAAAATGAGTCAATAGTCGTTATCTGGGCATTATGAATAAGAGTCTCCTGCCTCTGGAGATGAACATTATCCGGATCCTCAAGGAGCTTTTTCTGGATTGCAAGAGTGATCTTCTCCCTCATCTGAGCAGCTGCTGCCTTGGTGAAGGTAACCACTAAAAGATGGTCCACATCAAGGTCACTGCTTATCATCTGTATGATGCGCTCAACAAGTACAGCTGTCTTGCCAGATCCGGCTGCAGCTGAAACAAGGAGATTACTATTTCGTTCGTCGATGACCGACTGTTGTTCCTCAGTAAATTTTACTTCCATGTCTGCTTTCCCGATTAGTTAATTTACTAATTAATTTTTGCTGTTATCCGCACCTTCTCCTGCTTCTGATACGATACGTGCAAGAGCTTCATCCGGATCAATCTCCAGGTTCCTTTTTTTGTAACCTTTGATGCGCTCATCATATCCGCAGATTGATCTGTAGCTGCAGAAAGTGCAGGAATCACTGTTTTCTCTCACATAGGGATTAACGCTTATATCGCCATTTAGGATATTCTTTCCAAACTCCTTTATCTTCCTGCCTACAAAGCCTGAAATTGCCTGGTATTCTTCCCTGGTTGCGATCTGAGATCTGGCTCCAAAGTCTCCATCCTTTTTGATCATTACTGGTATGATATCTGAAGTACCGGAAATGTCCTTATCAAGGAGCTTTACGATATCCATATTTCTGTTAACCAATCCGGTCATTTTCAGCTTGTCGATCACTGCCTTATTGATATCATCCGTTATCATTCCCTCTTTTCCGTCAACCACCGGGTCTGTGACGTGATAATACAAAATAGCAGCAGGAACCACCTCTTTTTCAGGGGATAATTTTTTCTGAACTGCACTGGCAACATTCATATACATCACAAGCTGCAGCTGCAAACCATAGTACAGAGATGCCACATTGAACTTATGGGGGCCGGATTTAAAATCCATGACCTTCACATAGATATGTTCCGGATCTTCATATAGATCAACGCGGTCAACCCTTCCGACCAATTTCATTCTCTCGGTGATGCCTCGCTTTTCATCCTCTGAAAGCGCTATGTTGATATCGTCGATGTTTCCAGCTTCTTCAAAACTCATCTCAACATAGGCTGGATCAAAAGCTCCCTTTGTCATCTGATATTGCAGAGTGTCTACAGTTCTAGACAGTATCCTTTTTATTCTGTCTATCATGAACTGATTCCTTGCGCTGCTCCTTAAGATACTATCTCCATAGGAGTCGACACACTCAGTTAAGGCGTCATTTAACATCCTGTCAGATTCCTCTTTTGACAAGGTCTTCCAGTCGATTTTCTTATCTATGATCTCACCTGTGTACTTTTCAAGGACCTTGTGAAATACATTGCCAAGGTCAGTGGCATCAAACTCATATTCCTGCCTTTCAACAGGGCGAAGTCCATACCTGATAAAGTGGGCATAGGCGCAACTTGCAAACTGCTCAAGACGGCTTACGCTGTTTTCAAGAGGTGCTCCGTAGAGGGCAACTGCAACCATCTTGGAAAGAGGCAGGGATTCATAGTGCTTAAAGGCTTCCTCAGTGAGCCTGTCTATAAGCCCCTTTGTTTTATCATCCGAAACAGCCTTTGAAAGGGCAGATATGTATCTTAGGTTATCTTTGCTGTTAAGTCCACGGGCATAGTCGCAAAGCAGCGAAGAAAGTGTAAAGATTCCATCCTTTTTGGAGACGAGCTGATCTTCCAGGGGCTCATCCTCAGGTCTTGTAACTTCCAGTCCCTCATACATGGAAAGAAGCTTTGGAATGAGGTACGCAGGTCCCTGGCTCTTTCCGTCCCCAGAGAGCTCTGCATAGGATAAATAGAGCTTGTCAGTGGGCTTTGTAAGGTTCATATAAAGGTAGAGCCTTTGGATGTACATCTGCTGCCTTGGAGTTGGAGCAAACTCCACCTCAGTCCCAAGATCTATCAGGAACTGTCTGTCGATGTCAGACAAGATCCCGCCTCCCCCTGCATTCGAGGGGATATTTCCATCATTAACTCCCACAAAGAACAAAACCTTTACTTCCTTTAGCCTTGTCCTTTCAATATCTCCGACAATTATCCTGTCCACATCCTGGGGGATCGTTCCTACAGAAATCTCCCCTATTCCAGCGGTGACAATGTCCTTAAACTCAGACATATCCAGCTTTTCATCTCCAATAAGCCCTTCAATCTGATCAAGGAGGGCTATCACCTTGTTGTAGATCTGGTCATATTCTCTTGCCTTTTTAAGATCTCCTGCTGCCTCAAAACGCTGCTTGTAGCTAATGAGCTTGTCCTGAGAATTGTTGTTATCTATAACCTCCCTTAGCGCCGCCGTCATCTCTTTTGCCGTAGCATTCTTGACCTTAAAGAGCCCTGCGAGGTCCCTGTTTATGGCTTCTCTCATGCCTTCCAGCTTTTCAAGATCCAAAAGATCCTTCTCGCTTCGCTTTTTGGGATCAGCGTACTTTTTAAATCTCTTTGGCATACGGCGCAGGAACTTATCCTCCCATGCCTTCTTACCACTGATACCAAGGCTTCTTACATAGTTTTCCAAAAGATCCGTATCAGCCATGTCAAAGGATGTAAGTCCGCTACGCATGTAATGGAACACGTCCTCGTACTTGTAGCCTGAAATGACAATGTTCATGGCACTTGTAATGTATTCAATAAAGGGATTGAGCATAATGCTGGTGTTCTGATCCACATACACCGGAATATCAAATCTCTTAGCGGCCCTGTCAATCTGCTCCCCATAAGCTTCAAGGCTTCCGCACACAAGGGCGATATCCCTGTAGGCGTACTTACCGGTATCTACAAGGCCCTTTATCTTGATCATAGTCTGCCTTACTTCTTCGGACAGATTTGTAGCCTCATAGATGAATACAGAGTTATTCTCCTCAGAGAACGGAGCAATTTTGTAGCGGAAAAGAGATTTCTCAAGATATGAAAGTGCAGGATTACCCTTGTGGCGGACAACATCCTCATCTTTTATGAAGATATCACCCAAAGCGCCTCCACTTCCCATTTCCTGATGACGGAGCGTACGAAATACAGAAAAATCAGTAATGGTTGAACCATTCTCTCTCTGAATATCGAATTCAAGGCGCTCTAAATCCCTGACAGTCTTTTTTGTCAGCATAAAGAGCTCCTGCTCCCCGAAAGAAGCGGCATAAGGATCCTCGCTTGGACTGATGGTAAGGGATACTATCAGCTCTTTTGACAGAGCCATCAGCTCTTTTATGACCCTGTACTGAATAGGTGTAAAGCCTGTAAATCCATCAAATACAATGACGCTGTCCCTTATCAGCTCAGACTTTGGAAGGGCTCTTGCCAGAACGTCAAGAGTCTCCTCGGTTGTGATATATTTTCCCTCAATATATTTTAAAAACTCGCTGTAAAGAAGCCTCAGGTCCTTAAGCTTACTATTTAGTGCACCCTTCTTAATGCTCTTTTCCTCTAAAAGAGCCAGTTCCTCATCTCCGATGCCATACATCATGAACTCTGAAATAGTAGACTTGACTTCATCGATGTAGCCAGGTCTGTGCATATTGCCGTAAAGGACAGGGAGCCTGTTCCCAAGCATATCAGCCACCAGGCGAAGGACCAGGGTCTTGCCCACGTCATCAAGCACAGAAAAAGAGCCATGACCAGTCTCTTCAAATACCCTGTGGGAGAGTCTGCCAAAGCTCAGTACATCAATGTTCATTATGGCATGTGAAGGGTGCATTTTTACTACATCCTTCTGAGTCTGCATAGTAAACTGATCCGGCACGATTATCAGATAATCAGTGCCGGGGTCATCCATGCTCCTATTTATTATT
>JAEEGL011313586.1_pt1 | contig 11518 bp, 10 predicted proteins | sample 9134231 | NCBI WGS metagenome assembly JAEEGL01 (sample SAMN16246548, study PRJNA631951) | gut metagenome | biome: gut microbiome; feature: rumen; material: fiber-attached | host: Bos | place: Iran: Karaj | collected 2018-10 | reverse complement strand
CTTTACGACCGCATGACGGAATTTCTCACAGACGTAAAAGAAAAATACCCTTCGGTCGTTATCGAGGAAATGACCGGCAAGTATTACACGGAGGAGAGTACCTATCAGAATTCCAACGGCGTGGACTTTCATGAGGAAGACGGAATATACGGCTTCAGCGTGACGTTTTCCGCGCACGAGGGGGAGAAGGCTTCCTCCTTCAACTATACCGGCGCCTCTTTCCGGAAGACGGACCGTCCGCTCCTTTCCATCGGCATGACGGAAGACCTGATCCGTGAATCGACCGAATCGTTGGACGCCGGATCGGTCGACGGAAAGTTCACGGGCACGGTGGTATTGACTCCGGCATCCATCGGCGATCTGATCGGCACGATCTGCGGCAACTTTTTGAGCGATGACGCCTTGATCGAAGGCACGAGCATCTGGAAGGACAAGCTCGGCGAAAAAGTGGCGTCGGAAGAGTTCTCTCTGACGATCGATCCGGAAGGTCCCGGCGTTGTGTCTCCGTATCGCTTTACCGTCGACGGCTATCTGATCGAAAGACTTCCCCTGATCGAAAAGGGAGTGCTGAAAAATTTCATGCTTTCACGTTACGGCGCGAAGAAGACCGGCGGCAAGCGGACCTTCGCCGATTCCTCCAATCTTCTTGTATCTCCCGGCGAAAAAAGCCTTGAAGAGATCATCGGCGGCATCGAACGTGGCGTCTACGTGGAAAGGCTTTCGGGCGGCGCGCCGTCCGCAAACGGCGATCTGACCGCCGTGGCGAAGAATTCGTTCCTGATCGAAAACGGCAGGATCGGAAAGGCGCTGAATGAAACCATGCTTTCCTTCAACGTTGCGGACGCGATCCAAAACGTCGTCGGCATATCGAGAGAAACACGGAGCGACGGATCGGGAGACGAACCGTGGATCGCCTTTGACGGAGCGACGGTTTCCGGGAAATAAAATCGAAACTCCCCGCATATAGTGGAAAAACGGGGAGGGGATCCTATGGCGCGATATAAACCGGGATGCGTCAGAACGAGAAGACTGATCCTGTCGGTGAAGAAACAAAGCCGCGGCGGCATGAAGCGTGCGATTCTCCTGGCGGCGATCCTTGCAGCGATCGGATCCCTTCTCGCCTGCGGCGAAAGCTACGTGGAGAAAAAATACGCAGACGAGATCCTGACCATGGCGGTATCCGAGGTGCAGAATCGTACCGTGACGGAGGCGAGCCGTCTCGTCAGCGAGGCGGTAGACGAAGCGCATCTCACTTACGGCGACGTTCTGCACTTTGAAAAGCGCGGGGACGGCACGATCATCGCCTGCCGGACCGATACGGCGCTTCTCAACAAGCTCGGCGCGGGAATCACCGAAGGGATGGACCGTTATTTCCGGAAAGAAGGCGGAGACGTGGGGATCCCGCTGGGCAATCTGATGGGTCCCGGGACGTTTTACGCGCGCGGTCCCAGAGTGCAGTTCCGGGTTCTGCCCGCCGGCAGGATCAGCTGCGATTACGAATCGGTTTTTTATGCGGCGGGCATCAATCAAACCATTCATCGCATTTCCTTCCGTATCTCCGTCAGCGTGACCGTTATGGGCGCGGGAGGAAGAGAAACGGTGGATATCACGGGAACCTTTCCGGTCGCGGAGGCGGTATTGGTCGGCTCCATACCGGATTATTATGCAGAAGGGCATGGTGAATAAAGAATCATGGATCCGAAAACCGAGATCGAAGCCCTCAGAAAAGAACTGGAAGAAAACTCGTACAAGTACTACGTGCTGGACGCGCCGGATCTGACCGACTACGAATACGATCAGAAAATGATCCGGCTTCGTGAACTGGAACAAGCGCATCCGGAATACTATTCGCCGACGTCGCCAAGCGTACGGGTCGGCGGCGAAGCGCTTGATAGCTTTCAGAAGGTCGTGCACGAAGTCCCTCTCATGAGCCTGAACGACGTCTTTTCCAAAGAAGAACTGATGGACTTCGACCACCGTGTAAAATCGGTCTTTCCGGATGCGGAATACGTCCTGGAAATGAAGATCGACGGCCTTTCCGTAGCCATTGAATACGTAGACGGGATCTATCGGCGCGCGGCGACCCGCGGAGACGGGCTGACAGGCGAGGACGTTACGGAAAACGTAAGGACCATCGGCGCGGTGCCGCTTCGGCTCAAGGATGCGCCGGAGCGCATCACGGTGCGCGGCGAGATCTATATGCCCCGTTCGACCTTTGACAGGATCAATCTGAAACGGGATGAAGAAGGACTGCAGCCTCTGGCCAATCCGCGCAACGCCGCCGCCGGCACCGTGCGGCAGCTTGATCCTAAGATTGCCGCCTCACGCGGGCTTTCCATATTTGTTTTCAACGTGCAGTCCTCTACGGAAACGCCGTATCGGACCCATGCGGAATCCATCGCATATCTGAAAAAGCTCGGATTCCGCACGGTGGAGGAGATCGGCGTCTATCGCGATATGAACGATGCCTATGAGGCGATCCTCCGCATGGGCGAAAAGAGGACCGGATTCGATTATGAAACAGACGGCGCGGTCTTGAAGGTCAACGATCTTTCCATGCGCGAAGCCCTGGGCTCCACCGCCAAAGCGCCGCGCTGGGCGGCTGCATACAAATACCCGCCGGAGGAGAAGGAATCGAAGCTCCTTTCGATCGAGGTCAACGTCGGCCGCACCGGCGTGATCACGCCCTACGCCGTCATGGAACCGGTCCGCCTGGCAGGAACGACGGTTTCCAAAGCGACTCTCCACAATCGTGACTTTATCCGGGAGAAGGATATCCGCGTCGGCGATACGGTCCTCGTAAGAAAAGCCGGAGAGATCATACCGGAAATCGTACGCGTGGTCAAAGAGAAGCGTCCGGAAGGATCGGTCCCGTTCCGGATGCCCGCGACCTGTCCGGCCTGCGGCGCGCCCGTCTACGAGGACGAGGACGACGCCGCCGTCCGCTGCACGGGTCTTACTTGCCCCGCACAGGCAGTCCGCCTGATCGAGCATTTTGCCTCCCGCGACGCCATGGATATCGAAGGTCTCGGAGCGTCCATGGCGGAGACCCTTTTTGAAGAAGGCCTTGTCAGAAGCGTTGCCGACATCTACCATCTGAAAGAAAAACGGGACGAGCTTCTGAAAATCGACCGTATGGGCGAAAAAAGCGTCGACAATCTCCTGGCGGCGATTGAGGCGAGCAAGACGCGCGGCCTTTCCCGTCTTCTCTATGCGTTCGGGATCCGCCATATCGGACAGAAAGCCGCGAAGCTTCTGGCGACGAAGTACCGCAGACTGGACGCGCTTCTGGCTGCGTCGGCGGAGGAACTCTCCGGGATCCGCGACGTGGGAAGCGTGATGGCCGAAAGCTTTCACGCCTGGGCGGTAAATCCGACGGCGCGCGGCGTGATCGAAAGCCTGACTTCTTCGGGTGTTCTGACCGAAGCGACGGAAGAGGTGCGCGAGAATCTTCTGGAGGGAAAAGTCTTTGTTCTGACCGGAACGCTTCCGAATCTCTCGCGAAAGGAAGCGGGGGACAAGATCGAAAGCTACGGCGGCAAGACGTCTTCCTCCGTCTCGAAGAAGACCGATTTAGTCCTGGCCGGGGAGGAAGAACGAAGCAAGCTGACGAAGGCGGAAGCGCTCGGCATCCCGATCCTCAGCGAAGAAGAATTTCTCCGTATGATCGGAGAAGCGTAAAGAAATACTTGCGTCCGGGAACGATTCTGTATATAATGAACTCAACAAACGCAAAGGAGAAACGATATGAAGATCACGGTATGGAATGAATTCGCCCACGAAAAGTCCGATGCCGCCGTCAAGGCGATCTATCCGGACGGCATTCACGAGACCATCGCCGCGTTCCTCCGGAAAAGCGGCTACGACGTGAAGACCGCGACTCTGGATATGCCGGAACACGGTCTGACCGAGGAAGTCCTGAACGACACCGACGTCCTGTTCTGGTGGGGGCATATGCGCCACAATGACGTCAAAGACGAGATCGTGGAGCGGGTATACCGCCGCGTCATGGAAGGCATGGGCATGGTGGTCCTACATTCCGGCCACGCCTCCAAGATCTTCCGGAAGCTCGTCGGCACTGATTCCGATCTGCTGAAGTGGAGAGAATCCGGAGACAAGGAGATCCTCTGGGTCGTCAATCCCGGTCACAAGATCGTGGAAGGGATTGGAGAGAATATCATCCTGGAGCACGAGGAGACCTACGGCGAGCACTTCATCATCCCCGAACCCGACGAACTGGTCCTGATCAGCTGGTTCTCCGGCGGCGAAGTGTTCCGGAGCGGCTGCTGCTTCCGCCGCGGACGCGGAAAGATCTTCTATTTCCGCCCCGGACACGAATCCTTCCCGGTTTATCACGATCCCAAAGTGCAGAAGCTCCTGACCAACGCCGCCGAGTGGGCCTATACGCCGCGTCCGGTGGATATCCGTTACGGACATATCCCGGTTTCGATCCTGGATCAGGGAAAATAAAAACACACAAAGGCAGGCGGATCGTTCCGCCTGCCCGTTTTTCGACCGAAAAGAGGAATACGGCATGGTAAAGCGCGTGATCGATAGCCCGATCGGTCCCCTGGGTCTTTACGGAGAAAAAGAGGAGATCGTTCTGATCGGGTTTGGGGAATCTCTACACGCAGATGACGATTCGCCCGTTCTTCTTTGGGCGGAAAAAGAGCTTACAGAATACTTCGCCGGAAAACGACGGATCTTTACCTTTCCGTGGCGACTGGAGCGCTCCGGCTTTGAAGGGGCGTGTCTCCGTGCGCTGGCGCGCGTCCCCTACGGAGAAACGGTGTCCTACGGCCGCCTTGCCGCCATGGCCGGCAGTCCCCGCGGCGCGCGCGCCGCAGGCAACGCGGTGCATAAAAACCCGCTCCCGATCGTGATCCCCTGCCACCGGGTGATCATGGGGGACGGCAGGATCGGCGGCTTCGGGGGAGATCTGCGGATCAAAAGAGAGCTTCTGAAGCTGGAAGGGGTGAAGATCAGAGAATGAAAGAAACGCCGGGAAAAGGGAAGAAGCGTGAACTCGGAAGGCTTCGCTATCTCGGATCCTTTCAGACCGCGGTGATCGGCGCTGCGGCGCCTCTTTTGGCTGCCGCGATCCTGACCGGAGGGATTCTTGCGTTCCGGCACGGCGGCGGCAGCGGCGGTTGGTATACGCTGGCAATGGCGATCGCGTTCTTTTTGTTCCTGATTTTCTGCCTCATCAAAGCGTCTCCCTCGATATACGGGTTTATGAGGATCCAAAAAAGCGGGATACGCATGATCCTTCCGTTCCATAGACCGTTCTATCTCTTTTACCGGGATATCCGCATTGCGGGGGCGGCGTCCACAAGGCTTGGTCAGGAAACTCTGCGGGAAAAACGCGCGACGGTGTGGATCTATCTCTCCCGCGTTCCGATCCGTCCGCACGTGCTGCGGCATATCACGGAACTGCCGAACGGGCGTGATTCGGTACGGTTTCCCTATGACGAAGAGGTCCTGGATTTCCTGATCGGCGAACTGCCGGGCGAAGCTTCGTCGGCGCTACGGAGAGAGCTGAGAAGAGAAATGAAGAAAATTTGAATCAAGAAAGAGCGCCGCCTGCCGGATCCGGCAGGCGGCGCTTTTTTCAGATCCATCCGGTTTACATCGTGACAGCCACGAAGCGGAAGATGAACAGCAGGGCGATGACCGTGGCGACGGTATCCTTCTCGGTATATTTGCCGGTGACCAGCGTGATGAAAATGTAGGAGATCGCGCCGATACCGATACCGTTGGAGATCGAGTAGGTCAGAGGCATCGCGGTGAGGGTCAGGAAGGCCGGGACTGAGGAGCGGAGATCGGTCATATCGATCTTGCCGAACCCGTGGAGCATCAGAACGCCCACGTAGATCAGTGCCGGCGCGGTAGCCGCGGCGGGGATGATGCTGGCGAGCGGGGAGAGGAACAGGCAGACGGCAAAGCAGGCGGCGGTGACGACCGATGCGAGACCGGTGCGTGCGCCGGCGCCGACGCCGGAAGCCGATTCCACGAAGGTGGTGCAGGTGGAGGTGCCGAACACGGCGCCCGCGCAGGTGGCGACAGAGTCGGCCATCATGCACTGACCGATGTTGATGGGGTCACCGTTCTCATCCAGCAGATCGGCCTGGGAAGCCGTGCCGTAAAGGGTGCCGAGCGTATCGAACATATCGACCAGGCAGAAGGAGATGATCAGGATGATCGCGTTGAAGATGCCGCCGATGTTGGCGCCGGTGAAGGCGTTCTTCCAGGAATCCGCCTGGAAGATGCCGGTGATGCCGATCGTTCCGAAATCCTTGAAGGACTGGCCGATGGCGCCGAGATCGAAGGTCGGAACGGTCCAGGTGAGCAGATAGTAGAGGACCGTAGTGATCAGGATGCCGAGGATCACGTTGCCCTTGACCTTGAGTTTGCCGAGGACGGCGATGATCAGAAGACCGAGAAGGGCGATGATCGCCGGAGCGATGGCGGCCCAGCCGCCGCCGTTTTCGGTGAAGAGGGCTCCGTGGATGTCGACGAACTGAACAAGGGTATAGGGATTGGCCTGAATGATGCCGACGTTCTGCATGCCGATGAAGGCGATGAACAGACCGATGCCGGCGGGGATCGCTTTTTTCAGGCAGTCGGGCATGCTGGTCGCAATGTATTTGCGCAGTCCCGTGACCGACAGCACCAGGAAGACGATACCTTCGAGAAGAACGATGACGAGACCGGCCTGATAGCCTTTGATCACGTCAACCTTTGAGAAGAAGGCGCCGGAAACGAACATGGTGCAGAAGAAGGCGTTCAGGCCCATGCCGCAGGCCTGTGCGAAGGGCATCTTGGCGTACAGGGCCATGATCAGCGTGCCGACGATGGCGACGAGGATCGAGGCAATGTAGACCGAGTTCCAGATCGTACCGAGAACGGCAGGATCTGCGCCGGCCTCTGTCATTTTCGCCGCAAGCCATCCGTCCGCGCCGCCCGCCGCAACCTGTGTCGGGTTGACGAATACGATGTAGGCCATGGCGAAGAATGTGGTCAGGCCGCCGATGATCTCAGCGCGCAGCGTTGAGCCGCGTTCTTTGATCCCAAAGAACTTTTCCATCTCTATCATCCTCCGTAAATGTTGGCTCCGACGGACAAACGACGGATCGGCTGCCCGTCGAAACAAAATGAATACAGTATTATTCTATTCTTCCGGATTCTCTTTTTCAAGATGGCAATGTGACTAAAATCGCGGCCTGAAATCGTGCAAAATAACAAGCGGCGGCACAGAATGTAGTCTGTACTGCCGCTTTCCGGCCCATATCTTGTGTCTTACGGGGAGAGCGTTTCGTCCAAGACGCGTGCTAATCTCACGGCCGCCGCCTTGGCTTCCGCGAGCGTATTCGCCTCTGTCCCGCATTCCACGATCAGAGAGAGCGGCGTAACATGCTCGTTATACCGGTTTTTCGAGATCGTGACAGGCCGCGCGAGGTCTTCATAGAGCTCCATGGCTTTTTTCTCCAGATGCAGCGCAAAGGATAGGTTCGATTCCCAGTCCGGATGGGAAAGAAGTGCGTCGCTGCCCACCACAAACATGATCTGACTGGACTTGCCATCTCCAGAAATCAGCTTGTACCTCGTCCCGTCGGAAGCTTCCAGACTGTCCCGGTGAAGATCCAGGACCATGGCGATGGAAGGATCCTTTTTCATCTCCTGTTCTATGACGCCGAGCGCGGTCTTGTAGGCGGTCCTGAAACCGGGCTCATCACAGAGAGTTCGATTGTGTATGACGCGGAAACCGCGTTCGGTCAATTCCTTTTCAAGAACGTCGCCGACCGCAACGACGTTTTTTTGCGGATCAAGCGACCTCGCGTCGCGGTTTTCCGCAACGAAGGCGCGTGAGGAAAGACTGTAGCTCTCGCTTCCGTGTGTGTGAACGATCAGAACGGCGTCCTTGCCGCGGTCGAAAGCGTGCGTCCTGCTCCACAGCTTATCTTCGTCAAAGGAAAGCCCCGGATTGTTTTTCGGCTTCAGCGAGGAAGAGATCGTCAAGGCTTTGACCGGTTCGGCGTTGTCGGGAAGAGGCGGTTCACTTTCATTCACGGGAGTCTTTTCGATATCCTGTTCGCGGATCGTGATCCCGGGGATCGCGCCTTCGTCCGGAAGAAGGACGAAGAATTCTTCTTCGTCGGGGATTTCGTATACCGAAGGATCGGAATCTGCGGAAGGGGCGGAGACCGGAACGAAACCCGTCAGGAAAGCGAAAAGACCGGCCGGCGTTCCTTCCAGCAGATAGGGAAGCCTTTGGCAGGAAAGCACCGCGGCGAACGCAAAAACCGAAAAGACCGTACCGTTCAAAAGAAAAGAAAGCGGACGGGAAATCCGCCGGATTTTCATATGTACAACCTCCTTTTCGGTTTATCATATGAAAAGAAGGCCGTTGCTATTCAGGAAAGAAACGACGTGACGTCGGAAAGCGTCATGCCCGGATGGAGCGCCAGATCGAGAGCGTAACCGACGAGCTTTGATAGCTCCGATAAGGCCTCGTCGATTTCCCGCGGCGTCACTACCAGTTCGCCGTAGGGATACCCGGACAGAAGGTCTTCGTTTTCCGACGGAGCGTCGCGCAGGAAAGAAGAAGCGTAGATCACGGTCGGGACGCCGAGCGCGATCACGGGGATCCCGAGCTTTTCCCGCGTGAGTCCTGCGCGCGCGTTCCCGACGCCGCCGCCCGGCACCAGACCGGTATCGGTGATCTGAACGGTGGAGAGGAGCCTTGAGGCGGAGGATGCCGCCAGCGCGTCGACGGCGATCAGGATATCGGGACGGATCTCCTTCACGATTCCGCTGATGAACGACGCGGATTCTATTCCCGTGGAACCGAGAACGCCGGGCGCCGCCGTCGCGACCCGCCGGATCGAGGGGAAGAATTCCGGAAGAGTATCGGAAAGATGGCGGGTAGCCATTACGTGACGGAGCACCTCCGGTCCCACGGCGTCGGAGGTGATGAACCGGTTGCCGAGTCCCGCCACAAGCGCGCTTCCTTCCCGTGGAAGGAACTCCGCAAAGCCGTCGGCCAGAAGACGGCACGCCTTCTGAAAACCGCCCTCTTCGTTCCGGTAGCCTTTTTTCAGGGAAAAGGTCAGATATCGTCCGACGGGTTTATCAAGCTTCCGCGCGGTTACCTCGTCGGATACTGTGACTCTGTAAAAACCGAATCCGTCTCTGAATTCTTCATCGGTCTGAAGCCCCGGGAGCGAACCCGTTTCGATCCGTCTTGCCGCTTCCTCGGCAAGGTCTGTGCGGAAAGAGGTCATTGCGGCTTGCAGAACCGGTGATCTCCGATCACAAGATACACCGGAAGAGAAAGCATCCAGCGATTGGTGGTCTTCGCGGGATTATAATAATAGACGCATCCGTTGGTGGGGTCGGCGCCGCCGTAAGCTTCCACGGCGGCGCGCCGGCAGGAATCGGGGACCGGCGTAGAGGCGAACTGTCCGTCGTCGATAGCCGAGAAAGCGCCTCTCTGATAGATCACGCCGGATACCGTGTTGGGGAAGGAGGGATGCGAAACGCGATTCATGATCACTGCGCCGATCGCCACCTGACCTTTATACGGTTCGCCTCTGCCCTCCGCCGCTATGATGCGGGCAAGAAGATCGATGGTAGCAGAGTAAGAGGCCTTACCGCGGGAAGACGAGGACCCGCCGGAGGAAAGGCGTATCCCCAGGGCAGCGGCGGTTTTCGGCCCGATGACGCCGTCTGCTTCAAGGCCGTTCTTCCTTTGAAAGCGGACCACTGCCTGGTAGGTTTTGGATCCGAAGATCCCGTCGACTTTGCCGTCGTAGTATCCCCAGCTTTTCAGTCTTTCCTGAGCCTGGGATACATCCTTCCCGGTGGATCCCTGCGAGAGCGCGGCGAGCCCGGACGTTGAGAGAAGAGCTGCGAGCGCAAGAAGGGAAATCAGGAAAACCAGACTTCTTTTCATGCTTTTATTCCTCCCGGAATCATCATATGAAAAGAGTATGACCGATGACGGCGCGATTTATTCAAGGTTGCAAAATTACGCAGAATAGGATATGATAGGCATAGCAGAAAAGGCAAAAAGGGGAGAGAAGAATTGGATCTGATCCGGAACGCCGAGGCGGTCAACGAAACGGTCGAGGGGGATGGCGTACTGCGCGTCGGAGGAAAGGTCGTTTTCGTCCCCGGCATGATGCGGGGTGAATCCGGCGACGTCCTGATCACCGCGGAGGGAAAAAAGTATTCCCGCGGGAAACTGATCGCACTGCGGGAAGCGTCCCCGGAAAGAATCTCGCCGGACTGCCCATATTACGGCGTCTGCGGCGGCTGCTCGCTCCTGCATATGACGCGGGAGCGGGAGTTATCCCTGAAAAAGGAGCGCGTTCGGGAAACACTTTCTCGCATCGGCGGTTTTCCGGACGGCAGCTGCGAACTCACGGATACCGTAGGCGGAATGCGTGAGGGGTACCGGAACAAAGCGGAATTCCTTTATGAGAAAGGAAAAGGATTCGGTTATGTGGGCAGGGAAGGCGGCTTCGTGCCTGTTTCTTCCTGCCGGCTTCTTCCGCCGGAGATGAACCGACTGATCGCATCGTCCGTTTTCCGGAGCATATCCGGCCTACGGGGTATGGTCGTCCGGACGAATCACAGAGGAGAGAGCATGCTGGTCCTCCGTACCTCGGAAGCATTTTCGCTGCCGGATGTTTTTCTGAGCGAAAACAGGATCGTATCGCTCTGGAAGGTCACGCTGCGGAATAAGGCGGTCCATGCGCTGGACGGCGAACTGACGCATATCGGCGGCGATACCCATCTTGAGGATAAGATATGCGGTTTATCCTTCCGTCTTTCTCCGCAGGCTTTTTTCCAGATCAACCGGGAAATCGCGGAAAAGATCTATCATCGCGCAGTCGAGCTTTCCGGACTTGAAAAAAGCGATCTGGCTGTGGACGCTTATTCCGGCGTCGGCGCCATCGGTATGACGGCAGCTGCCCATGCGGGAAACGTCATCGGAGTGGAAATCGTTCCCGAGGCAGTGGAAGACGCCAGAATTGCCGCCCGGAATAACGGGATATGCAATATCACTTTTTTGACCGGAAGATGCGAGACGCTCCTTCCTTTGGACCAACGTCTGAAAGAAGCAAAAACCGTTTTTCTGGATCCGCCGCGCAAAGGATGCGGAAAAGCGCTTCTAAAAGCGCTGATCGATGCTAAGCCTGAGAAGCTCGTATATGTGTCCTGCGATCCGGCAACTCTTGCGAGAGATCTCGCTGCTTTACGGGATAATGGATATACTCTCAAAAGAGCTGAACCATACGATATGTTTCCTGGTACTGAGCATGTGGAGACGGTATGCTGCTTGTACCACCAGAAAAAGGACTTCATTTCAGTGCCGTACGAGCCGAAGAATGCGGACTATTTGAATTTGATGTAAAAGACAAATCGTAGATTAAGGAGAAAAGCAACGTGGAACAAATATGGAGAGAGCTGTATCAGGCAGCTAAAGCCGTACAACGGCCTAGGGACATTT
>JAEEGL010802497.1_pt1 | contig 11518 bp, 5 predicted proteins | sample 9134231 | NCBI WGS metagenome assembly JAEEGL01 (sample SAMN16246548, study PRJNA631951) | gut metagenome | biome: gut microbiome; feature: rumen; material: fiber-attached | host: Bos | place: Iran: Karaj | collected 2018-10 | reverse complement strand
TTGCATGTTTCGGCTGGCCGAACAGAGTCCGCGCGAAACCTTATTAGCTGAACGATCGATTCTGACTGAAAGTGCGAGCTGTGGTTTATGCCATTGTGGCCAACGGAGTTGCGAAGCAACTCCTGGAGAATGCTCCGCATTCTCCGTAGGACATCTCCGGGGAGGACCTGCGGCCAGAGCTGGTCCTCCCCGGTGCCGCCCGCATAGGGCAATAATCCTGAAAGGCTTCGCCTTTCATAATCTTCTACACCCCGCGCACAGCGGATCACATAGGCTGCGCCTTTGTCTCCCGGGTTCGGCGGGGCCGAAGTCCCCGCGAAAACAGGTTTTTTGCCCATATTTGCAGGATTGCTGTTGACTTGATTCATTTTTCATGGTATAATAAGAAACCAGTGAATTCAAAATGAAAGTTTTACGGTGATAAAATGCAAAAAGAGGAATGGATGACCCGAAAAGCCACGGGTATGGATCCCGAGACCCGGGTCCACGAGACGAAAATCGAATACGACGAGAATACGCACCTCATCGAGCAGTCCTCCTACCGCTACTCGCTTCAGGAGCGCGCGACCCCGAACCTGTACCGGCTCCTGTACGATTATCAGAGTGTGCCGAAGGTTTCGTTCAACCACCGGTTCGTGCCGGTGAACATGCCGGAGGACATCTGGATCACGGACACGACCTTCCGCGACGGGCAGCAGGCGCAGGCTCCCTTCACGGTAAAGCAGATCGCGGAACTCTTCACGATGCTGCACCGTCTGGGCGGTCCGAACGGCATGATCCGGCAGGCGGAGTTCTTCGTCTATTCGAAAAAGGACCGGGATGCTCTGGCGGCCTGTCAGGATCTCGGATACGAATTCCCGGAGATCACCACGTGGATCCGCGCGAATTCGAAGGATTTCCAGCTGGTAAAATCCCTCGGCGTGCGGGAAACGGGCGTCCTGGTCTCCTGCTCCGACTACCACATCTACAACAAAATGGGACTCACGCGCGCGTCGGCTCTGGACAAATATCTCGGCGTGGTGAAGGAGATCCTTTCCCTGGGGATCTCGCCGCGCTGCCATTTCGAGGACATCACGCGCGCGGACTTCTACGGGTTTGTGGTCCCATTCGCGGAAGCCCTGCAGCAGCTTTCCGACGAGAGCGGGATCCCGGTCAAGATCCGGGCCTGCGACACCATGGGCTACGGCGTCAGTTATCCGGGCGCGGCCCTTCCCCGCTCCGTTCCCGGGATCGTCTACGGTCTGAACCACTACGCGGGGATACCGTCCCACATGCTGGAATGGCACGGGCACAACGACTTTTACAAGGCGGTGTCCAACAGTTCGACCGCGTGGCTCTACGGCTGCTCCTCGGTGAACTGCGCCCTGCTCGGGATCGGGGAACGCTGCGGAAACACGCCCCTTGAGGCGATGGTGATGGAATACGCTTCCCTGCGCGGCACGACGAACGGCATGGACACGACCGTCATCACGGAGATCGCGGAGTACTTCGAGAAGGAGCTCGGCTGCGAGATCCCGCCGCGGACGCCGTTTGTCGGAAGGGACTTCAACATCACGCGCGCCGGCATCCACGCGGACGGTCTGATGAAGGACGAAGAGATCTACAACATCTTCAATACGGAAAAACTCCTGAACCGCCCGGCACAGGTAGCCGTATCCGCATCGTCGGGACAGGCGGGACTGGCGCACTGGCTGGCGCACCGCTGTCCGGACGAAGGCGCGGACCGGTACGACAAGCGCTCGCCGCTGGTGGCACGCATGAAGGAGATGGTGGACGCCGAATACGCGGCGGGCCGGACGACGACGATGAGCGACCGGGAACTGACCTTCATGTTCCGGAAAGCAAAGGAAGAGCTTGGGGAAAAATAAGACTAATCCATTTCTAAAACCCCGGCGCGGGACGGGAAACACGGAAGGTCCGCAGCACGCTGTCATTCCGGGCACGGCGAACAATCCTCTCTTTCTTCGGAAAACAAAAAATCCCCCCGCCCTCCGGCGGGGGGATTTTTTTATTTCGCGTAATCGATCGCTCTGCTTTCGCGGATCATGTGGACCTTGATCTGGCCGGGATACTCCAGCTCGTTCTCGATCTTCTTCACGATGTCCCGCGCAATGATCACCATCTGATCGTCGTTCACCGCTTCCGGCTTCACCATGATCCGGACCTCGCGGCCTGCCTGGATGGCGTAGGACTTCTCCACTCCCTCAAAGCTGCCCGCGATTTCTTCAAGCTTGGTGAGACGCTTGATGTAGTTCTCCAGATTCTCGCGTCGCGCGCCCGGTCTGGCGGCGGAAATCGCGTCCGCGGCCTGCACGATGAGCGCGGTGACGGTCTGGGCCTCCACGTCGCCGTGATGCGCTTCGATGGCGTGGATCACTTCCTTGGATTCGCGGTACTTCCGGGCGGCTTCCACGCCCAGCTGCACATGGGATCCTTCGACCTCCTGCGTCAGGGCCTTGCCGATGTCATGGAGCAGTCCTGCGCGCTTGGCGAGGGAGCTGTCCACGCCCAGCTCGTCCGCGATGATCCCGGACAGAAGCGAGACTTCCACGGAGTGTCCGAGGACGTTCTGTCCGTAGCTCGTGCGGTACTTCAGGCGGCCGAGCAGCTTGACAAGCTCCGGATTGATCCCGTGGACTCCCGTATCGAAGGTGGCGCGCTCGCCGGCCTGCTTGATGGAAGCGTCCACTTCCTTACGGGCTTTGTCGACCATCTCCTCGATGCGGGTGGGATGGATGCGCCCGTCGGAAATCAGTTTTTCGAGCGCCAGACGCGCGATCTCCCGGCGCACGGGATCGAAGGACGATACCGTGATCGCCTCCGGCGTGTCGTCGATGATGAGATCCACCCCGGTCAGCGTCTCGATGGTCCGGATGTTCCGGCCTTCACGCCCGATGATGCGTCCCTTCATCTCCTCGCTCGGGAGCGTGACGGTGGACACCGTGATCTCGGACACGTGATCCGCCGCGCATCTCTGCACGGCCTGCGCGATGATCTCCCGCGCCTTTTCGTCCGCTTCCTCCTTGAATTCCTCCTCCAGTTCCACGATCTTCTGGGCCTGTTCGCGCCGGATCTCGGTCTCGAGCTGCGCGACCAGCTTAGCCGTGGCTTCCTCCGCGGTCATCCCCGCGATCTTCTGTAAAGTCTCGTACTGTTCGACCCGGATCTTCTCGATGGCTTCCGTCTTCTCGGTAGCTTCCTTCAGCTTCTTCGTCAGGCTTTCGTCCTTCTTTTCGAGCGCTTCGGTCTTGCGGTCGAGGGACTCTTCCTTGGACTGTACCCGGTGTTCCTGCCGGGAGAGTTCGCTGCGTCTTTCCTTCAGTTCCTGTTCGAATTCGTTTTTTGTCTGCAGGATCTCCTCTTTGGCTTCAAGCAGGGCTTCCTTCTTCTTGGTGTCCGCCGTCTTGATGCCGTCTTCGAGGATCTTTCTGGCCTGATCTTCCGCGGAACCGATCTCGGCTTCGGCGACCTTTTTCCGGTAGATGATTCCGCCGGCGAAAGCAGCCGCTGCCAGAACAATTCCGGCTATAACATTGATAAGAATGTCCGGCATTCCGCTCCTCCTTCTGTTGGTCTCTGGATTTTGCATGGTCTCGGTTTTTTCCGGCCCGGAGCATGTTTCTCCCGGCCTCCTCCTCGGTAGTCGTTCTCTGCGCACGGCGCAGCGGTATGATGTACGGCGGACGCGTCCGAGCTCCCGGAACCGGTCGGGTTCCGGCAGGTTTTTCGGGGCGTCCGGCGCGCTGTTTTTCATGGGAAAGAAAAACGTACTACGGATTAGTATAGCACAACCGCGCCGCAAAGTCAAGTGATTTTTTCGTTAATAATGCGCTCCCGGAGCTTGCATTTTCATGAATTTTATGGCATAATGAACATGCAGGTTTCCTGTTTTCCGACTGAAAGGAGTAGAAAATGCCCATCACGTTTATCCCGGAAAAAAAGATTTTCAAGCTTGACGCCGGCAGCTCGTCCTGCGTTCTCAGAGTCTGGGACGAAGGATATCTTCTCGGTCTCTATTACGCCGCGTCCGTCCCCGACACCAACTTCGAAGGATACGAACTCCGCGAGTGGGCCTCGTCCTTCTCGCCGCGCAACGAAATCCTCGGCGAGCGGTATTTCTCGCCCGACATCGTTCCCCTGGAATATTCCGGATTCGGAACGGGAGATTTCCGCAAATCCGCCGTAGCCGTCCGAAATGCCGACGGCAACGACGCGACGGATTTCCGTTATGTCACCCACCGTATTTCCGAGGGAAAGCCGGCCCCCGCCGGAATGCCCGCCACCTTCGCTCGGTCCGGGGAGGACTGCTCCACGCTCGAGATCGACATGGAGGACAAAACGACCGGCATGAAGCTCACGCTCGTCTATACCGTCTTCGAAGACCTGCCCGTCATCACGCGCTTCGCCCGGCTGACGAACGCCTCGGACCGGCCGGCGGACATTGAAAAGATCGCATCCGCTTCCGTCCAGCTGAATGCCATGGACTTCGACTTCATCCATCTGTACGGCCGCTGGGGAGCGGAGCGGAATCTCGTGCGGGCCCCTCTCGCACACGGGCATCAGTCGATCAGCTCGACCCGCGGCTCTTCCTCTCATTATCACAATCCCTTCGCCGCTCTCGCGCGCCGCGGCGCGGACGAGGACCACGGCGAGGTATACGGCTTCAACCTTATCTACTCCGGCAGCTTTGACATCACGGCGGACGTGGACTATTACGAGACCACCCGTGTCAACATGGGCATTAACCCGGACGGCTTCCTCTGGCATCTGGATCCGGGGGAGACCTTCGAAACCCCGGAAGCAGTCACGGTCTATTCTTCCGAAGGGCTCGGCGGCATGTCCCGCATCTTCCACCGGCTGTATCTCAATCATCTGATCCGCGGCAGATACGCGCGCGAGAAACGCCCCCTGCTCATCAACTCATGGGAAGCGGCGTATTTCGATTTCGACACGGACAAGCTCGTCTCGTTTGCCGAACGTGCGAAAGAAGCCGGCATCGAAATGCTGGTGATGGACGACGGATGGTTCAGCCGCCGGAACGACGACAAAAGCTCCCTCGGCGACTGGTGGGTGAACGAGGATAAGCTGCCGGGAGGGCTCGGCGTCCTCATAGACCGCGTGAACGCCCTCGGCCTGAAATTCGGCATCTGGTACGAGCCCGAAATGATCTCTCCGGACTCCGACCTCTACCGCGCCCATCCGGACTGGTGCATCCACGTGCCCAACCGGGCGAACTCCATAGCGCGGCACCAGTACGTGATCGACATGTCGCGCGCGGACGTGCGGGAGAACATCTGGGAACAGATGAACGCCGTCCTGTCGAAATATAAAATCGACTATGTGAAATGGGACTTCAACCGCAACCTCACCGAAGCCGGATCCGCCCTGCTCTCAGCCCCGCACGGGGAGGAGATCTTCCACCGCTTCGTACTCGGCACCTATGAGCTGATGGGCCGTCTGGTCGACACCTATCCGGACATCCTGCTCGAAAACTGCTCGGGCGGCGGCGGACGGTTCGATCCCGGCATGCTGTACTTCAGCCCGCAGATCTGGGCGTCCGACAACACCGACGCCGTCGAGCGGCTTGCCATCCAGTTCGGCACCTCCCTCTGCTACCCGGCCTCGTCCATGGGCGCGCACGTGTCCATGAGCCGCCGCACGGGCTTCGAAACCAAAGGGAACGTGGCGATGTGGGGCACGTTCGGCTACGAGCTGGACCCGAACCGTCTGTCCGAAAAAGATCTTGAGATCGTGAAGAAGCAGGTGGCGGAGTATCATGAATATTACGATCTGATCCACTACGGCGATCTCTACCGGATCACGGATCCGTGGGACAACGCGTACCGCTGCGCGTGGGAATTCGTTTCGGAGGACCGGCGGGAAGCGCTCTACACGCAGGTCAACATGCGGTATTACCACTGCCCGACGCTGTTCGTGCGGTTCCGCGGACTGGATCCGAGGAAGATCTACACGCTCGAGTCCACCGGGGAAAAGTATTCCGGCGCGTTCCTCATGAACGCGGGCCTGAATCTCAGCGACTATCCGCGCGGCACGGGCGAGAGCTTCAAGCTGCACTTCGTTTCCTAAGGAGCTGTCGCAAAACGCTTTGAAAGTTTTGATCGACCTTTCTCAAAAGGTCGCGTGGGTGTTCGGTTTCATCGAAGATGAAACCAAGCAGCGCCCTGACCCGACCTCCGCAGAGGTCGGAATACCCAAGACTTCAAAAAAAGTTCCTCTTTTTGGTACTTGTGGGTTTGATCTCCGATCAAACCGGCTCCTCAGATAAAGGAGAAAAAGTACAACTAACAAGTTTGGATAGAAAACTGGCTGTCGCATTTCTCTTTTTTCAAGTAAATGCGACAGCTCCCTGACAACTCGACCGGTACAATCTTTCAGGAGGTATTGACATGCTCATCGATCACCGCAATGTGAAAATCACCGGCGGATACTGGAAAAAGAAAATGGACCTCAACCGCCAGGTCACCATGAACGCCGTATATGACCGCTTCCACGAATCCGGACGCATCGACGCGTTCCGCTGCGACTGGAAGGAAGGGATGCCCAACCGCCCGCATATCTTCTGGGATTCCGACGTCGCCAAGTGGATGGAAGGCGCGGCGTACATTCTCGAAACCGAAGACAATCCCGCGCTCGAGGAAAAGGTGGAGCAGCTGATCGACTGGATCGAAAAGAATCAGCAGCCGGACGGATATTTCAACATATATTATACCGTCGTCGAGCCGGAAAAGCGCTGGTCGGACCGCAACTGCCACGAGCTCTACTGCGCCGGCCATCTGATGGAGGCCGCCTGCGCGTGGTACAACGCCACGGGACGCGACCGCTTCCTCAACTGCATGAAGAAGTACGCCGACTATATCGCCAAGGTCTTCACGGAGGAGCACTCCGCCGCCTTCAACACGCCCGGCCACGAGGAGATCGAGCTGGCACTTTACAAAATGTACAAGGTCACGGGAGAGGAAAAGTATTTCGATCTGATGAAATACTTCCTCGAAACCCGCGGTCAGCCGGACAACACGGAGCAGCAGATATTCCTCGAAGCGCATTACGCGCAGTCCCACGCGCCGATCCGCGAACAGCACGAAGCCTTCGGCCACTCCGTGCGCGCCATGTATCTCTATTCCGGGATGGCGGATCTCGCAAACGAGACAGGGGACGAAGCGCTGCTCGCCGCCTGCCGCGATCTGTTTGAGGACACGACCCGCCGCAAGATGTACGTCACGGGCGGCATCGGCTCCACCAACATCGGCGAGGCGTTCACCATCCCTTACGACCTGCCGAACGCGCGCGCCTACACCGAAACCTGCGCCTCCGTCGGCCTGATGTTCTTCGCCAACCGCATGTTCCGGGCGGATCCCGTGAAGCGCTCCGCATACGCGGACATCGTCGAACTCGAAATGTACAACGGCGCGCTCTCCGGCCTGTCCCTCGACGGTGAGAAATTCTTCTACGAAAACCCGCTGGAAATCAACCTCACCGAACGGCACCGCATCACCGCCACCCATGACCGGGAGCATTTCCCGATCACCGAACGCGTCCGGATCTTCGGATGCTCCTGCTGCCCGCCCAATCTGAACCGCCTGATCCCCGCGCTGGGCGATTACTTCTACGGCTACGACGAGGAGAAAGGCGCGGTCTACGTGAACCAGTTCGGCGACAGCGAGTTTTCGTACGGGGACGCCAAGGTCACGGTCCGGACCGATTATCCGATGTCCGGCAGCGTGACGGTGACATCGAACGTGCCGGTTTACATGCGCGTGCCGGGCTGGTGCCGCGGGAACTTCCGCGCGGACGCTCCCCATGTCACCGAAAACGGCTACGCGAAGTTCGGCGCGGGCTCCTTCACCATCGAATATGAAATGAAGCCCTGCCTGATCGGAGCGAACGTGAACGTCACGCCCAATCTCGGCAAGGCTGCGCTGCGGCGCGGTCCCGTGATCTACTGCGCGGAAGGCGTGGACAACGGCGGAAACGTGCACACCCTGTATTTCGACCGGACCACGGTGCGGAGCGCGTCCGTGGAGTATTCGGAGTTCTTCTCCGCTCCGGTCATCAGCCTGCCCGGATTCCGCATCAAAAACAGCACCGACGACCTCTACGCCCCGCTCGACGAAACCTACGAATTCGTAAAGATCCGCATGATCCCCTACGCCGCTTTTGCCAACCGCGGGGAAACGGATATGCTCGTGTGGATCAACGTCAGATAAGCCGTATCTAAAAAGGAGGATCTATGGCCACCCTTTTCGAACGCTATGCCGCGCTGAAAAAGCAGATCGGCGGCAACCGCGAGCTCTACGGCTACGAAGAGACCTTCGGGATGCCGCGGGAGGAGCAGCAGCACATCACGCCGCCCCCCCGCTACATCGTCCGCATCCTCTCCGAAACCGAGTTCGCCATCCGACTCTCTCTGTCCATGGACAACCGGTACGACGACCTCATCGGAAACGCGCTCGCTCTTCTGGAATCCGCTCTGGCGGAGGACGGATGCCTCACGAAAACCGCGGCGGCAAAAGCGGAGGAGATCCTCCTTCCCTTGTCCTCGGACGCAAAGGCGTACAAGCTGATCCTCGCCGGACACGCGCACATCGACATGAACTGGATGTGGTCCTGGCCGGAGACCGTCGCCGCCACGATCGCCACCTTCACCACGATGCTGAACATCATGGACGAGTACCCGGACTTCTGCTTCAGCCAGTCCCAAACCTCCGTGTATCAGATCGTGGACGAATACGCGCCGCATCTGCACGACCGCATCAAGGCGCGCATCGACGAGGGCCGCTGGGAGGTCACCTCCTCCGCGTGGGTCGAGACCGACAAGAACATGCCGAACACGGAATCCCTGCTCCGGCACATCGGGTATTCGAAGAAATATCTCGCCGAGAAATGGGGCGTGGATCCGGATTCATTGGAAATCGACTTCTCCCCCGACACCTTCGGCCACTCCGCCAACCTTCCCGAGCTGGACGGGTTCGGCGGCGTGAAATACTACTACCACTGCCGCGGCCTGAACGGGGACAACGCCCTCTACCGGTGGAAGGCCCCTTCCGGAAAGGAAATGATCGTCTACCGGGAACAGTACTGGTACAACAGCGGCATCACGCCGAAGCCGGCGATGGGGCTCATCGACGTCTCCCGGCGGTCCGGCGGACTGAAAACCGGGCTCGTGGTCTACGGCGTCGGCGACCACGGCGGCGGACCGACCCGGCGCGACGTGGAGCGCGGACTGGAGATGAAGGAGTGGCCCGTCTTCCCGACCGTGAAATTCGGCACGTTCCGGGAATTCTTCCATGAAGCGGAAAGCGTGCGGGACAAGCTCCCCCTCGTCGACCGCGAGCTCAACCACATCTTCATGGGCTGCTACACAACGCAGAGCCGGATCAAGCTGGGCAACCGCCGCTCCGAAAACGCCCTTTCCGAGGCCGAGACCTTCTCCGCCATGGCGAAAGCAGGCGTCGGAGCAGAGCCCCGTCCGGCGGTCCTCGAAAAAGCGTGGCAGAAGGTGCTCTTCACGCACTTCCACGACATTCTGACCGGATCGTGCGTGCAGGACAGCCGCGAACACGCGATGGGTCTCTATCAGGACGCGCTGGCGGCGGCGAACTCCGAGATCACCCTTTCTCTCGGGCAGCTTTCCGCCGCGATCGACACCTCGGGCATCGAGGTGATCCCCGATCCCGCCTCCCAGAGCGAAGGCGCGGGCGCGGGCTACAATATCCAGTACTTCAGCGGCCGGGCGGCGGACGAACGCGGGCAGGGGCTTACGCGGATCTGGAACGTGTTCAACTCCGTCAACGCCGAGCGCACGGAACCGGTCCAGATCACTGTCTGGGACTGGACGGGCGACATGCGGGCCCTGAAGGTCACGGACGCCGCGGGCAATCCGCTCGAATTCCAGAAGCTCGACGGCGGGCTCCAGCAGTACTGGGACCACAAGTACTTCCGCTTCCTCGTGCAGCTCACGGTCCCCGCGCTGTCCTATGCGACCGTCGTGCTCACACAGGGAGAGCTCGGAGACTACCCGGTCTATCTGCAGCCGTCCTTCCGCACCTCTCCGGACGAGCGGAACAAGGTGCTCGACAACGGCCTTGTGCGCGCCGAATTCGACTGCTCCACCGGCGAGCTGATCTCGTTTACCGAAAAGGAGACCGGACGAGAGCTCCTGGCGGCGGGCAAGCGTGCTTCGGTCGTCCTCATCGACACCGACCGCCACAATTCCAACGCGTGGAACATCGGCACGCATCTCGACAAGATCCCCGTCACCGGCGTCACCGAAAGCCGGAGCACGGCGGGAGGGCCGCTGCGTCAGGGCGTGTCGTTCGAAGCGAAGATCCGCTCCTCCGTGATCCGAACGGAGTACACCCTCGACAAGGGGGCGAAGACCGTCAAATTGCACATCCGCGCGGACTGGTCAGAGACCGGCGGCGACAAGGTGCCCGTGCTGACTTACGAATTCCCGACCTCCGCGGAAACCGACCGTTTCGCCTACAACGTGCCGGGCGGCGTTCAGATCCGGCCCGCGGCCCGCGGCGACCGTCCCGGACTCTCCTATATCGCGGCCCACACCGACTGCCCGTGCGACAAAATCGGCATCGTGACCGACTCGAAATACGGCTTCCGCGGCACGGCGGAGGACGGGCGCGCGACCCTGCTCTCCACCCTCATCAACTCCGCGACAAGCCCCGATCCCTATCCGGAACGCGGCATTCACGAGATCACGCTGACGCTGGGGCTCCTGCCCGCATGTCCCGTCGAACGCGAATACGGCGCCGCGGCCTTCAATCGGCCGATGACCCCCGTCTCGACCGGGCAGCACAAAGGGACCCTTCCGGCCGCCGGCACGCTGCTCAAGGCTTCTGCGGACACGGGTGTATTGTCGGCGGTGTTCGCGGACGGGGACAAAATCACGGCGCGGTTCTATTCCGTATCCGACGAGCCGGGGACCATGGTCTTTGATCCCGGAAAGCCGGTACGGGCGGCGTATCTCACGGATCTGAACGGCAGGAAGACGGGAGAATGCGCCGCGGACGGCACCGTTCTCACGGCAATTCTCGCGCCGCACGCGGTCGCGCAGATCACGGCGGAGATATAAGGGGCAAAGGCGAAGCCTTTCGATTTTTCCCTCGAGTGAAACTTGCCTGACTATTCGAAAGGCAACGCCTTTCAGGGCTTTTGCCCTGTGCGGGCGGCACTGGGGAGATTATGAAAGGCGGAGCCTTTCAATTCGTTTGCCCTGTGCGGACGGTACTGGGTAGATTATGAAAGGCGGAGCCTTTCAATTCGTTTGCCCTGTGCGGACGGTACTGGGGAGGGATATGGTACGAAAGGCTGCGCCTTTCGGATCTTATTGAATCCGCTGTGCGCGGGGCACTCGGGAGGGGCACTCAGGCCGTTCCCCTCCCGAGAGGGTCCCCGGCCCGATAGCATAAACCACAGCTCTTTCTTTCAGTCAAAATTGATCGTTCAGCTAATAAGGCATCGCGCGGACTGTGTTCGGCCAGCC
>JAEEGL010555419.1_pt1 | contig 11518 bp, 5 predicted proteins | sample 9134231 | NCBI WGS metagenome assembly JAEEGL01 (sample SAMN16246548, study PRJNA631951) | gut metagenome | biome: gut microbiome; feature: rumen; material: fiber-attached | host: Bos | place: Iran: Karaj | collected 2018-10 | reverse complement strand
ATTGAGATTCCAGATTCTGTGAAAAGTATAGGGAATTATGCCTTTTATGGGTGCACTGGATTAACATCCATTGAGATTCCAGATTCTGTGAAAAGTATAGGGAATTATGCCTTTTATGGGTGCTCAGCATTAACATTCATAATCTGTTTGTCAAATAAACCCTATACGGTATATAATGTAACATTTGAAAATACCAATAATTGTCCAATCTATGTCCCTTCCGAATCGGTAGATTTATATAAAGTAAATTCAAGCTGGAAGCACTACTCCGATAGAATTCAAGCGAATTCCGACAGATTCTCCAGCAATGTGACGTGGACGCTGGGTAGCAGCACATATACTCAGGAAGCTACGGTAAATGGTATATCCGGCGTTCAGGTACTCAAACTTGGAACATCTTCAAAGGCCGGAAATGCTACCGTCCTCATCCCTAAGGGAACCAAGTCAGTGTCATTCTACGGCGTGTCCTGGAAGGGCAGACCTGCAACTGTGGTGATAAAGATGGGTGACTCGGAGATTTATTCACAGGATCTTTCGGTTAACGACGGTGCATTCAGCAACCCACCATACACTATGACAGTAGCCGGCAGCGACAACTACACAATGATTCTGCCATCCCAGCTTACGGAAGACGCTACCTTTACAATCACTACTGCTGAGGGTGGCAATACACGAATCTTTCTCTTCGGAATCAGATCTAAATAAACCTTGACGCCTCCGCTTTATTATTACAAGCTATCCCATAATGATACAGATCATTTATGTCACTTTAATTAACAAATCATGGCAGATATCTATCAACTTGTTAGCGCAATAAAAGAAGCCATTAGGAATACGTGTTCCTTTATCAAGAATGGTATTACAATTAATGTCTCTAATGTATCAGAGATTGATATCAGTATAGGTCCCGTATTCGATAGCAACGGTAAAGAAACTACTCAACAATATGTTGCAAGTGTCAAAAGCGGATGCTTCTCTGGATCCATAAAACTGCGAAGACCTATACTTGAGAATGGCGAGAACAACGGATACAAGGAGGATTGGCATTATTTAAACGATTTCAATCATTTTTTTGTCAATTCATTCTCAGAGGAGGAGGGGTTCAAAGTATCTATTGAGGGACCGATTATGCTGATTTGATATGAGTTGGATACCATTATGGTTCAAGGTATTATTCTGTCCTATGCGGATGAAAATGGTGAAGGTTAAAAATGTATCTCCTTCACCTAGCTATAGTGGTTCCGCTATAGCTGATTGGGAGAGTTATAAGGGCTAAAGTACCTTTATGTAAGCAATGCAATAATAGAACTTCCGTAGACTATTATGATGTGAATGAATCACTTATGGTGCAGGTTAAAGATTTAAAAAGATGCTTTAAAAACAAAATGGGCACCAATATTAATGCAAGCGGTTCTGAATAGGACTCCTCGTGCGGATTCGTATTATAAACCTATTACCTTTATATAATTCACCAGATGAAGCAAATCCACGTAACAAGAAGTATAATCATTGGTCTGCTGACTTGTTTGTTGTTCTCCTGTCAGAAGGAGCCGAAAACAATTGCGGTAACTGGCATTACATTGAGTCAGACGTCAGTTGAAATAACGGAGGGTGAGAGCACGAGCATCAGTGCGACTATCTCACCGAGTAATGCAACCAACAAGACGGTTATATGGTCATCAGATAACCCTTTTGTTACCGTTTCGGATGGGACCATCACAGGAACAAAACCTTGCTCTGCAACCGTTACTGCGAAGTCCGATGATGGAGGTAAAACGGCGAGCTGTTTAGTGAGGGTGGTTGCACGGGTCATTCACGTTACGAGCGTCTCCCTGGATAATACATCCCTGACGATGACGGAAGGGGATACCCAGGCATTGACCGTTACGATTTCTCCTTCAGAAGCTACTGATCCGTCCGTTATATGGTCTTCAGACAATGAAACCGTGGCGACAGTTTCTTCTTCAGGTGTCGTTTCAGCAAAGGCTCCTGGAAAGGCTACGATTACTGTCAAATCAAATGATGGAGGAAAGGTAGCTATGTGTTCTGTTACGGTTCAAGCAAAGGTAATAGCTGTCACGGATGTCAGTCTTGATGAAACGAGCCTGACAATGACTGAAGGAGATACACATACTCTAACAGCTACGGTATCGCCAACCGATGCAACCGACAAATCTGTCTCATGGTCATCCAGTAATTCTTCTGTGGCGGAGGTGTCGTCATCAGGTGTTGTAATAGCCAAAACTGCTGGTAATGCTACAATAACAGTCAAAACCACTGATGGTGAGAAGACTGCATCGTGTGCGGTAAAAGTTAATGCGAAGGTCATACCGGTAACAGGGGTCAGTCTCGATAAGACGAGCTTGACGATGACCGAGGGAGATACCCAGATCTTGACCGCAACAGTAACGCCATCGAACGCGACCACCAAGTATGTGACGTGGTCATCGAGTGCCACGTCAGTTGCGGGAGTATCTTCATCTGGAATCGTCTTTGCAGAATCAGCAGGGAGTGCCACGATTACGGCCAAGACAGTGGATGGAGGTAAGACGGCCTCATGTTACGTTGTCGTTAACAAAAAGGTCATTCCTGTTTCCGCTGTTTCACTTAACAAGACCTCATTAACTCTTACCAAGGGGCAATCAGAAACACTGACTGCTACGGTAAGCCCAAGTGATGCGACTGATAAGAAGGTGACGTGGAGCAGTTCAAATACTTCTGTCGCTTTTGTAGACCAGAACGGAAAGGTGTCGGCTTTAGCCGGAGGGTCAGCAACCATTACCGCCAAGGCCGGGGATAAGCAAGCTACCTGTACCGTAACAGTTACCGTTCCTATAACGTCAGTATCCCTTGACAGAACGTCCATTGAATTGACTGAAGGAGGATCAACCACACTGGTAGCGACGGTCAAGCCAGATGATGCGACGGATAAGAAGGTGACATGGAGTAGCTCCAATACGTCTATCGCAACTGTGGATCAGAATGGAAAAGTAACCGCATTAGCCGGTGGCTCGGCAACGATTACTGCTAAAGCAGGTGAAAAGTATGCAACATGCTCCGTAACGGTTAGCGTCCCAGTAACGTCAGTTACGCTCAACATATCTTCACTCGCCTTGAACAAGGGCCAGTCTGAGACCTTGATAGCTACCGTAAAGCCGGATGATGCGACAGACAAGAAAGTAATCTGGAGCAGTTCGAATGCATCTGTTGCCACGGTAGACCAGAACGGTAAGGTGACGGCCGTCGGCGGTGGTTCTGCAACCATCACTGCGAAGTCCGGTAATAAACAGGCAACTTGCACCGTAACTGTTACTGTTCCAGTCTCTTCAGTTACGCTCAACAAGACATCATTATCACTTACCAAGGGGCAATCAGAAACACTGACAGCCACCGTAAAGCCTGATGATGCTACGGATAAGAAGGTAACCTGGAGCAGCTCGAACACGTCTGTCGTCACCGTGGACCAGAACGGCAAAGTGACCGCTGTTGCCGGAGGTTCAGCAACCATCACTGCGAAAGCCGATGACAAACAGGCAACTTGCACCATAACTGTTACGGTTCCTGTATCATCTGTTACGCTTAACAAATCAGAACTGAAATTGAAGAAGGGCACTAGTGAGACCTTGATAGCAACTGTAGGACCAGATGATGCCACAAACAAGACTGTGGTTTGGTCTTCTAGCAATACAAAGGTCGCCACGGTAGACCAGAATGGAAAAGTCACATCTGTCGATACAGGGACAGCCACGATAACCGTCACGACGAATGATGGTTCGAAGAAAGCGACCTGCAAGGTTACAGTACCTTCGTCGGGAAACACTGAACCGATTGTCGATGATGGTAATGAACAGGGATGGGATTAATCAGAATAAAGATTCGAAGATGAAGAAGTATCTATATACCATAATCACACTGTTTGCGGCATTTCTAACCTCTTGCTCCATTCAGGAGTCAGAGACCACCACCATCAAGACAAATGCCGAAGAGCCTGAGTTTTATGCATCCATTGAGGAGGCCTCTACGAGAGTCTTTGTTGACGAGAATCTCTCTGTCCTCTGGAACGCTGATGACAGGGTATCGATCTTCAACAAGAATACATATAATCAGCAATATAAGTTTTTGGGAGAAACCGGAGACAATGCAGGAGGTTTCAACAAGGTAGATGTAGCCGAATTTGTTACTGGAAAGCCAATCACGAATGTTATTTCCGTCTATCCTTATCAGGAAGACACGAAGATATCAGAAGACGGAGTCCTGACGGTCACACTCCCTGCGGAGCAGGCCTATTCGGAGAATACCTTTGGAATGGGAACGAATATGATGGTCTCCGTTTCTTCTGATAATTATCTTCAGTACAAGAACGTTGGAGGATACCTGAGACTCAAGCTTTACGGAGAGGGGGTTACGATCTCCTCAATTATATTGACTGGAAACAATGGGGAAAAACTCGTAGGAAAGGCAAATATTACACTTTCATCTGATGGAATCCCTTCTGTTCAGATGTCGAACGATGCAAATACTGGTGTTTCTCTCAACTGCAATAGATCTGTCCTGCTCGGGTCTTCATCTGAAAAGAGTACAGAATTCTGGTTTGTCCTACCACCGGTGACATTCAGTAAGGGTTTTACGATAACTGTAAAGAAGAAAAACGGGCAAACCTTCACAAAGAAGACCTCAAATCCTGTTACGATTACCCGCAACAACCTCTTGAATATGGTCCCTTTCGAGGTAGAAATGGAAGGCACACAACCTAATAATGTCATTTATTATACTAGCAAAGATTCGACTATCGTAGAGCCATCCACAGTGAGAGGATTCGGAGCCTCTTATGTTTCAAATAATTACATAGATGGGATAGGAATACTAACCTTTGCCGGAGATGTAACTGACATTCCTTCTTATGCCTTTGAGAATTGTTCTACTCTTACAAGCATATCGCTCCCTGAAACGTTGACGAGCATAAGATATCGCGCATTTGCGAATTGCTCTGGATTAACAGGGAGTCTGACCATTCCGGACAGGGTTAATTATATTGAGAGTGATGCCTTTTCTCATTGCTCTGGGTTAACGGAAATAGTATTCCCGGAGTCACTAACCTCTATACCAAAAAATGCCTGCAATTCTTGTTCTGGTCTGACTAAAGTATCCTTTTCCGAATCATTGATTTCAATAAATGAAGGAGCTTTCATGAACTGCTTTAAAATGACGGACTTGATTATTCCTGAAGGGGTTACATCTATTAAGAAAAACGCATTCAACAATTGTAAAGCGCTAAAATCTTTTGATATTCCAACCACTATTAGCAGCATAGAAGAAAGCGTTTTTCAGGGCTGTGATAGCCTATATTCCATTACTCTCCCCAATAGTATCACTGCTATTGGTAATTTGTCTTTTGCTTATTGCGCAAACCTGAGGACTATTTCAATACCAGGAAATGTAACTACTATAGGAAAGCAAGCATTCCTAAAGTGTAGCAACCTTTCTTCTATCAATCTTGCAGAAGGCTTGACAAATATAGGAGTTTCTTCATTTGCTGATTGCACAAACCTCACATCTGTAATAATACCCCAAACTGTCTCAAAGATAGGTTCTTCTGCATTCAATGGTTGCTCGAACCTTTCGTTAATTACAATGCGCTCTCAAGTCCCTCCTGTTGGGGGATCAGATATGTTTGCAAATACTGGATTATGTCCAATCTATATACCAGCAGGTAGCAAAGATCTTTATCTTAATGCAGATTACTGGAAGCATTATGCCTTAAGAATGATGGAAGAAGGAAGCTCTGAATCAATTGCGTATTGCTCTACTGATTATTCCAAAGATGGAGAAGTTGTACAGTTGCAACAAGCCTCTGCAGGTAGAGGTATTAATATAGTATTCTTAGGTGACGGCTTTTTAGATAGAGATATGGCTCCAGGAGGCAAGTATGAGCAAAAGATGCAAAAGGCAATGGAGAAATTCTTTGATTATGAGCCATATACTTCTTTTAGGAATAGGTTTAATGTTTATGCTGTTATAGTTGTCTCAAAGAATGATCTATTTGATAACGAAGCATCTGACAGGAGCCTCTCGTATGACGAAAATGATAGAATGTATTTCCGATTGGATCGCTGTTATCAGTACGCACATTCAATCACTAACCTATATGATCAACCTTTTAAAATTGCAGTACTATTTAATACAGCACAATCATTTGGTCGTAGTTTTTGTGCTTTATCCCCAGATGGAAACGCTTGCTGTTTTATCGAAAATAACAACAAGGGGATCATTAATCATGAATTAGGTGGACATGCATTTGGATTATTGATGGATGAGTATGTAGAAAATGCAGATACTTATTCTGATACTAATGGGATGGACAACAGATATAAAAACTTTGGATGGGGCGCAAATGTAGATTGGCGCAGAGACCCGAACGAAGTTCGTTGGGCTCATTTCTTAAAAGACCCACGCTACGCATATGAAGGATTGGGTGTTTACGAAGGAGGATATCTATATGCACACGGCGTATATCGCGCCACGGTGAACAGTATGATGCGTTACAATGATACGCCTTTCAATGCTCCTTCTCGTGAGCAGATTTACAAGATGATTATGAAATACTCCGAAGGAGAAGACTGGGTTTATGACTATGAAGAGTTCGTAAAGGCTGACGAGCGCGGAAGAATGGAGGCGGCTGAAGAGCTAGGACCTTGGAAGTCTCCTCGTCGAAAAACCAGGTCCCAGATACAAGCGGAATCACAACACCACCCACCGGTACTGATCGACGATTCTGTGAAAGAAGTGGGAATGGATAAAGACGGAAATGTAATACTTGTGAGGTAGGTTGATAATCTGATTATTGTTTGGTACGGTTATGAAACATCGAGGCTTATTATTTATATTGTTCGCGTCTCTTGTGTCTTCTTGTTCGACACAAGAGACTGAATATCAGGAGAATAATACGGAAGACGAGATATTCTATGCCACATTTGAGCGTCCTTCGGGCAATGAGGATACAAGGCTCTATGCAGATGAAGACCTGTATCTTCGCTGGACTGCAGATGACCGGGTCAGCATTTTCAATAAAATAACTTATAATCAACAGTATAAGTTCCAAGGGAAGACCGGGGATAACGCCGGCGAGTATGCCAAGGTTGAGAATGCCGAGTTTGTTACCGGCAATGCAATCACCAATGTTGTCTCGGTGTATCCATATCAGGAATCGACAACGATATCTGAGAAAGAAGTGATTTCGATCAGTCTCCCTTCCGAGCAGGCATATGCAGAGAACACATTCGGTCTTGGAGCTAATACGATGATTTCGGTATCAAGCGACAATGTCCTCCAGTACAAGAATGTGGGAGGATATCTGAAGATAAGTATGTATGGAGATGGTAGTTCTATCTCGGCGATACAACTAAGAGGGAATAATGGTGAGAAATTATCTGGTAAGGCTGTTATTCATATGCCTCTTAACGGTCTTCCTTCAGTTGAAATGGACAAAGATGCGGACTCACAAATAACGATTAAATGCGAAACACCCGTCGCTTTACACTCAACAGTAGATAATTGCTCTGACTTTTGGTTTGTCTTACCACCCACAGTTTTTAGTAGAGGCATTACTATCACTGTCAAAAGTAAAGATGGTTCTCTTTTCACTAAAACAACAACAAAAGAGATTACTGTATCAAGGAACACCTTATCCAAAATGTCTGCTTTTGAGGTAAAGATGGAGGGGGTTCAGTCGAACAGAGTTATATATTATACAAGTACTGATAGTAAGATTGTTAATCCATATTCGCGAAATGCTTTTGGTGCGGCCATTATTTCAAACGAATATGTTGATGGAGTTGGAGTATTGACTTTTAATGGAGATGTGACCAGTATCGGAGATTATGCTTTCAATAATTGCTCTACCATTTCATCTATCATCTTGCCAGAAACTGTAACACTTATTGGCCCAAAAGCATTTATGGGATGCACAAGTTTGATTAACATCTCTATACCTGATGGAGTCACCTATATTGGAGACTACGCCTTTTATCAATGCTCCTCTATAACGTCTCTTACTATACCTGAGAATGTGGAGATTATTGGTGATTACTTTATTTTGTCATGCAATAACCTAAAAAGAATAGAAGTTAAACCTATTACTCCCCCAAAAGGAAGCTATAGCATGTTGACTTTATATTCTAACACTTTTATCTACGTCCCTTATGAATGTTTAAATGAATATAAAAATGCAGAAGGTTGGAATAAGTATTCGTCTCGTATTATGGGAGCCGGTAAAACGGTAATATACTATAAAACATCAACTGGCAAAGTAGTTGAGATTTCCAATACCGACTTCTGCACTCATCTTATTTCAAACGAATATTTGGACGGAACAGGAGTCATGACTTTTGACGGTATTATTACCAGCATTGGAGCTTATGCGTTTGAAAGTTGTTCAGATTTAATTTCTATTACAATACCAGATAGCATTACCAGTATTGAGGCCTCAGCATTTTATAACTGTTCAGGATTAACAGGCAGTCTATCTCTTCCTCAAGGTCTGACTAGCATTGGTAGCTCTGCTTTTTATAACTGTTCAGGATTAACAGGCAGTCTATCTCTTCCTCAAGGTCTGACTAGCATTGGTAGCTCTGCTTTTGAAAACTGTTCAGGATTAACAGGCAGTCTATCTCTTCCTCAAGGTCTGACTAGCATTGGACCTTTTGCTTTTCAGAATTGTTCAGGTCTAACATCTATAACAATACCAGATAGCATTACTAGTATTGGCGGTTATGCTTTTCAGAATTGCTCGGGATTAACATGCAGTTTAGTTTTACCGCAAGGTTTGACTACTATTGAGCTTTATGCTTTTCATAATTGTTCAGGTCTAACATCTATAACAATACCAGATAGCATTACTAGTATTGGAGGTTCTGCTTTTCAGAATTGTTCGGCACTTACATGCAGTTTAGTTTTACCGCAAGGTTTGACTAGTATTGGTAGTTATGCTTTTTATGGCTGTAAGAAACTTGAAAACATCATTATTAAACCAACAAGTCCACCTGTTGGAGGCAATAACATGTTTTCAAACACGAGTGTTTGCCCAATATATATACCTGCAGGAAGTGAAGAATTATATGCAAATGCAGAGTATTGGAAAAACTATTCCTTGAGGATGAGGGTTGAGGGGAGTGAGACCTCAATCGCGTATTGCTCTTCAGATTATTCCAAAGATGGGGAAGTTGTTCAGTTGCAACAAGCCTCTGTTGGTAGAGGTATTAATATTATTTTCTTGGGAGACGGCTTTTTAGATAGAGATATGGCCCCAGGCGGCAAATATGAAACGAAGATGAGGGAAGCAATGGAACAGTTTTTTGCCTATGAGCCATATTATTCTCATCGGAATCGATTCAACATATATACCGTCAAGGTCGTATCAAAAAATGATATCTATAAAGAAGGAATTTCAGATCGAGCCTTAACTTACGAGGAAGGCGATAATATATACTATAGAACAAGCAAAAGCACAGAATATAGCCTATTAGTTCCTAACCCATATAACCAACCTCTAAAAATCTGTACCATCTGCAATGCAAAAGTTCCCGGAGGCGTCGGAAGGAGCGTATGTTTTTGGGGGTCAGACGGTTGGGCGAGTTGTGTGGTTTATAGTGTTATCGGTCCAGTTTTAAATCACGAGATTGGAGGGCATGGCTTTGGATTACTTTGGGATGAGTATGTAGAAAAGGACGGGACCTATGATCCTGACTGGAGAAAAACCTTGGACAACGAATATGAGTATTATGGATGGGGAGCAAATGTAGATTGGCGAAGTGACCCGAACGAAGTTCGTTGGGCTCGTTTCTTAAAAGACCCTCGATACGCATATGAAGGATTGGGAGTTTATGAAGGAGGTTATTTATATGCTCACGGTATTTATCGAGCCACAGAGAACAGTATGATGCGTTACAATGATACGCCTTTCAATGCACCTTCTCGTGAGCAGATATACAAGATGATTATGAAATACTCGGAAGGAGAAGACTGGGTTTATGACTATGAAGAGTTCGTTAAAGCAGATGAGCGAGGAAGGATGGAGGCGGCAGAAGAACTAGGGCCTTGGAAGTCCCCTCGTCGGAATACCCGGTCTCAAACACAAGCTGAGTCTCAACATCACCCACCGGTACTGATCGACGATTCTGTAAAAGCCGTCGGAATAGATAAAGATGGTAATGTAATAAAAGTAAGGTAATCATCACCTTTTATCGTAAAGAGATAGGTCTGCCATCCGGCTCGGCATCCGCTATCATTCTTTTTGCTATCTTTGCTCTGCTATGAGAAGATTATTGTTGATTATGATGGTCTGGGCGGGCGTCGGTATGGCGGCCGTGGCGCAGGATAACAAGGCTTCCGGCCAGGTGAGGCCGAAGTGGGATATGGAGGTGGTTTTCGCGGAGCGGGACACGTGCTCGCTATCTATGGACATATATTTCCCGAAAGAATCGGACGAGGTGCCCGGTCAGGCCGGGCATGACGAGGTGCCAGGCCAAGCCGGGCAAGACGAGGTGAAGCATCCGTGCCTGTTGTTCGTCTATGGTGGCGGGTTCGTGCAGAGGAACCAGAGGGAGAAGAGCGTGGTGGAATACTGCCGCAGGATGGCCGATGCAGGATTCGTGGCCGTAGCCTCCGACTACCGCCTGGGACTCAAGGGAGTCAAGAGCAAGAACCTGCTCTCCATGGCCGGCAACCTGGAAGAAGCCATCAAGATGGCAACGGAAGACTTGTTCTCCGCAGTGGACTATCTCCGGACATATTCATCGGAACTGTGTATCGACCCGGAGAAGATCATCCTCGCCGGCAGCAGCGCCGGGGCCATCACGGTACTCCAGGCCGATTATGAGCTGGGCAACCGCACCAGCCTGGCCGCGGCCATGCCGGAGGGTTTCCGCTTCGCCGGAGTGATCTCGTTCTCCGGTGCCGTATTCTCAAGGAAAGGAAAATGCGAGTGGACCGTACAGCCACCCGCACCAACCCTATTCCTTCACGGAACCTCCGATGAACTAGTTACTTACGACAAGATCAAGTTCTTCAATATGGGATTCTTCGGAACCAATTCCCTGGTGGAAAGGTTCGAGAAGTTCGACTACCCTTACATGTGTCTCCGCTTCGACAGCCGCTACCACGAAGTTGCCGCATTCATGCTGACCTGCTTCGACCAGGCACAGTGGTTCATCGACAAGTATGTCTTCCAGAAAAAGAACTGGCAGATAGATGCCACGGTCAGCGACCCGGAAATGGATATCGCCAAACCGTGGACATTCACCGCCAAGGACATCTACGGCAAGTAGCGTATCGCTACGAGTACTCCAAGCACGACCAGCGAGATCAGCCAGATCACGAATATCCAGAGGCCAGGGTGCCATTTCGGCTCCTTGAGGCCGAATGTCATCATCACCCCGCCATAGATCATTCCGAAGAACGGGAATGTGATCGCTATTGCCAAAGCAGTTACCGCAGGGGTATATGAAAGCAGATCCAGCGCCTT
>JAEEGL014225977.1_pt1 | contig 11519 bp, 11 predicted proteins | sample 9134231 | NCBI WGS metagenome assembly JAEEGL01 (sample SAMN16246548, study PRJNA631951) | gut metagenome | biome: gut microbiome; feature: rumen; material: fiber-attached | host: Bos | place: Iran: Karaj | collected 2018-10 | reverse complement strand
TTCTCCATTCAGGAAATATTTTTCTTTCATATCTTATCCTCGTCTAAGCCTTTTCCAAATAATATCTATCCTGTAATCACGACCCGGCTCGAGACATCAATACGACTGATTCGATATGATACGTCCTCGGGAACATATCAACGGGCGAGACCTTCTCGACCGCGTAACCCTTTTCGCAAAACAGCTTTAAGTCGCGGGCAAGAGTCGTCGGGTCGCAGGAGACGTAAACTATCTTAGGGGCGCCGAACGACGCGGCCGCCGCCACCGCCTCGGAATCGAGCCCGCGCCTCGCGGGGTCGAGCGTTATCAACGTCGGCTTAAATCCCTCCGAAAGAAGCTCCTTCGCGGCCGTTCCCGCGTCGGCGCAGATAAACTCGGCGTTTTTCACGCCGTTTATTTCGGCGTTTCGCTTCGCGTCCTCAACTGCTTCGGGAACTATCTCAACGCCTACCGCCTTTTTGACGTGCCTCGCAAAGAAAAGGGTAATGGTCCCCGCGCCGGAGCAAAGGTCCAAAAGCACGTCGTTCTCCGACGGCGCGGCAAGCTCGAGCGCCTTGCCGTAAAGTCTTTCGACCTGGTAAGGGTTAATCTGGAAAAACGACGGCGCCGAGACGTCAAACCTGAGCTCGCCGATAAACTCCGAAAGCCTTCCGTTGCCGCGAAGCGTCACGAATCGGTCGCCGAGTATCTCGTTTCCCGCTTTCTTGTTTATGTTGAGAACTACGCCCGAAAGGCGAGGAACGGCGGCGAAAAGCGCGTCGCAAAGCTCCTTTTCGCGCGGTATCTTTCCCGCCGCGACTATCACCGCGACCGTCTCGCCCGTCCTGACGGCGGTGCGCCCGCCGACGTGGCGGATAAGCCCTTTGCACGTTTTCTCGTCGTAAGCGGGAATGGAGTAACGCTCCATCCAATCCCTGACGGCGGGTATAAGTCCCGCGAAGACGGGATGCTGAAGCGGACAGCGGTCAATGTCAATTACGTTGTGGCTCCTCTGACGGTAAAAGCCTACTGTAACTTTACCGTCCTTTTCCGATACGGGGTAAAAGACCTTGTTCCGATATCCCGTTGAAACGGGGGAGGGGAGCACGTCGTCTACGGGCGTATCCACGCCCGCGATTCGCCTCATGGCGTCCTCTACAAACTTCTTTTTATATTTCAGCTCGGTCTCGTAAGAAAACTCGCCGAAGCAAAGTCCGCATTTAGAGGCGTTTTCGCAAAAATGCGGGACGCGGTCTACAGAGGGCGTGACAATCTTTTCGATTTTACCGAAGGCGTAGCTTTTGGACGTTTTCAAAATGCGAATAAGCGCCCTGTCGCCCGCCACTCCGTGCGGGACGAAAACGGCCATGCCGTCGATCTTTGCGACGGCGTTTCCTCCGTAAGAAACGCTCTCTATTTCGGCTTCGTAAAGGTCGTTTTTCTTCATACCGTCTCGCTCTCGGGCATAAGCCTCATAAACTCGCAGCTTGAAAACGCCTTTTCCTCGAGGGCCGCGAAATCGACGTTTTTCTCGGCTTCCAAAACCTCCGCCTCCGTCGGCCTCGTCTTCGGATGTCTTGGCGTGAAGACGGTGCAGCAGTCCTCATAGGGAAGAATGGAAGTCTCAAACGTGTCGATTTTTCTCGCGATAGCCACGATATCGGTCTTGTCGAAACCGATTAGAGGCTTGAATATCGGAATATCGGTCGCCGCCTCGGTGCAGGTCATGGCCGCGAGCGTCTGCGACGCCACCTGACCGAGACTTTCGCCGCTTATAAGGCAGCTTATGTTATTCGCTTTGGCGATTTTCGTCGCGATCCTCATCATCGAGCGCCTGAGTATCACCGTTGAAAGCTCCTCGGGGCAAAAATCTCTTATGTTTTCCTGAATTTCGGTGAAATTGACGATGTTCAGGCAGGTCCTGCCCTCGTATTCCGATAGCTTTCTGCAAAGCGTTATGACCTTTTCCTTTGCCATTTCGGAGGTGTAAGGATATGAGAAAAAATGGACGGCGTCGACGTACATCCCGCGCTTTGCCATCATATAGCCCGCCACGGGCGAGTCTATCCCGCCCGAAATAAGCAAGAGCCCTTTACCGTTAGACCCCGTCGGCATACCGCCCGCGCCCTTGTTGTCGCCCGCGCGTAAAAACGCCGACTGGTCGCGTATCTCGACCGTCACGACGACGTCGGGATCAAACATATCCGCTTTAAGATGCGGGTACAGCGAGAGTATATGCCCGCCGATCTCGTCGCAAATCCTCGGCGAATTGAGAGGGAAGGCCTTATCCGACCTTTTGGCGTTGACCTTAAAGGTCTTTGCTGCCCGCAGTTCGTCGCCTATTGTCTCTTCGACCGCGGCCTTGACGGAGTCGATGTCCTTCGGAAGCTCGTAAGCGAAGCTGAAATTGACTATTCCAAATACCTTTGAAACTGCGGCTTTTACGGCCTCTAAGTCGGCGTTTTCATCCTTAAGATGCAAAACCGCCGTCGACTGCGCGGTGTAATAGTCAAACCCGCCGAACGGCGCGAGAACGCGCTTCAAAGACCTCAGTAAAAGCGCCTCGAAATGGGGACGGTTAAGTCCCTTCAAAGCAAGCTCGCCGTATTTTATCAAAACCGATTTTCTCATTATTTTGCCTCACAAATCCTGAAATGTGCCGCCGCTTCTTTTATCGCGGCGTAAAGCGCGTCGACGTCGCTTTCTTCGTTTTGCCGGCCGAAGCTGATTCTCACGGCGGATTTTCTTAACTCGTCCGGAAGCCTCATCGCCGCGAGCACCGCGGACCCTCCGCCCTTATTCGAAGAGCAGGCCGACGCGGGCGAGACGAAAATATCTTTATCTTGTAAAAACCTTACCATAACCTCAGAAGGAATACCCGGCACCGAAACGTTCAAAACTGCTTTTGAAGACGGCTCCGAGGTGTTGATACGCACGAAATCAAGCGACTCTAAAAGCTTTCTCGCTTTATCGTAAAGCGCCTCGTAGCGCGCTTTAACGCCGTCGAAATCGGCAAACAACTCTTTTGCCGCGGCCGCCAAGGACGCCGCCGCCGGCACGTTTTCTGTGCCGCTTCGCATGGCGTTTTGCTGGCCGCCGCCGAAGATTATGGGCTTAAGCTTCACGCCGCATTTAACGTAAAGCGCTCCGACGCCTTTCATGGCGTTTATCTTGTGTCCGCTTACGGAAATCAAATCGACATCCGCCGTAGAGGGAAGAGCGACTTTGCCGAAAGCCGCGACGCAGTCGCTGTGGACAACGGCGTCGGCGCCGAGCCTTTTGAGCGCGGGTTTTATCGAATCGATGTCGTTTATCACGCCGGTTTCGTTATTTACGAGCATAAGCGAGACGAAAACCGCGTCCTTCGTAAGCTTGCTTTCGATTTCTTTAGCGGTAATATGTCCGCCCCTGTCGGGCTCGAAAAATACAATATTGAAATACTTTGAAAACTCTTTAACAGCCTCGGTGACCGACGCGTGCTCGGTCGCCGAAAGAAAAACGCTTCCGCCCTGACGGATTTTTCCTTTCAGAACGCCCGCAACGGCGAGATTGTTTGCCTCGGTGCCGCCCGACGTCAGAATTATATTTTCTGCAGAAAAACCGCGCGCAAGCGGCACGAGAGTTTTTCTCGCGTCGTAAAGGACCTTTTTCGCAGCCTGTCCCGCCTTATGTATAGACGACGGATTGCCGTAGTTTTCCGTCATGGCGTCCATCGCGGCCGCGGCGGCGGAAGGGAATACGGGCGTGGTAGCGGCGTTATCGAGGTAAATCATCTTTTCGCCTTTCAAAACGAAGAATATGTATCAATTTATTTTAACATTATTCTGCCGTGAAATCAATAAATATTATATTAAACATATGTTATTTTGCCTGTGGCCGCCTTTACAAAAAGGCCGCATCCGAACATTTTGCTCTTTTTTTAAGAAAAATAAAAAAAGTGCTTGCATTTTTTGAAAACATTCTGTATAATAGTAAGGCTAAAACTCGGACAGTCCTCTGCATCGCTCTGCATGAATGTCGCGGGAAAAACGGAGGAATTATATATATGAACGACATTATCGCAAACTTCACAAAAGAGCAGTTGAAGACCGAGATCACGCCTTTCAACATAGGCGACACGGTCAGGCTTTCCCTTAAGATCAAAGAGGGAACGAGAGAAAGGATCCAGGTTTACGAAGGCACCGTTATAGCCAGAAGCGGCAGCGGCATCTCCGAGACCTTCAAGGTCCGCAGAGTATCTTACGGCGTAGGCGTCGAAAAGACTTTCCCCATCCACTCTCCCAACATCGAGAAAATCGAAGTCGTGAGAAAAGGTAAGGTCAGACGTTCCAAGCTGTATTACCTCAGAGACAGAGCGGGCAAGGCCGCCAAGACCAAAGAGCAGATATAAAGACTTAAAGGGGGCTTTTGCGAAAGTCCCCCTTTTTCATTTTTACACGGGCGGTGACGTAATTGGCCGATATCAACGACGAAAAGACCGGCGAGCTTATTATAAACGACATAGGCGCGGAGGATACGAAACCTTCGGAGCCCGCGGCGGAAAACAATATTATAATGGATTTCACCGTCGTGGCAGACGGAGATTTCTCCAAGCGGCCCAAAGAGGTCGACGATATGACGACCGTTTTCGACGAAAACGGCCGTAATAACGGCGTCCGCAAAGCCGAATACGCCGAGTTCGAAAATCAGCAGGACGAGAGAGCCGCCGAAATATCGGAGGTCATAAAGAGCAACGTCCTCACGGACGACGTAACCGGCGAAACCGAACCCGTCGCAGAAGATGAACCCTCGGAAGAAAAGAACAAAAAAGCCTTCGACATAATGGACATGATCGAAATGGTCGTCTTTTCTGTAGTCTTCGTCGTCGCGCTCTTTACCTTCGGCGTCAGAAACGTCTTTGTCGACGGCGATTCCATGAAATCGACGCTTCTTGACAAGGATATGCTCATAATAACCGACGTTGTCGATTACAACTACGGCGACATAATAGTCTTCATGCCCGATAACGCCGAGAAGGACGCAAGGCTGAATAAGCCGTTTATCAAGCGCGTTATAGCTCTTTCGGGCGACGTCGTAGACGTAAATTACGAGGAAAACACCGTATACGTAAACGGCGAGGCCGTCGAAGAGCCATACCTGGGAAGCCTTGTCATGACGGACAAAGGGAACATCACCTTCCCGTATACCGTTCCCGAACACCACATATTCTTTATGGGCGACAACAGAAACGACAGCTGGGACAGCCGCTACGAAGAGGTCGGCACCGTCGACTCCCGTCTCGTCATGGGCAAGGTTCTTCTGAGGCTTTTCCCGTTTGACCGCTTCGGCGCAGTAAAGTAATAAAATGAACGAAAACGTCTCGATTAACTGGTTTCCGGGCCATATGGAAAAGACCCGCCGCCTCATCGCCGAGACGGTGGGAAAGTGCGACGTCGTAGTTGAGATAACAGACGCAAGAATTCCCGAAAGCAGCGGAAACGCCTATTTACGCGCCCTTGTCGCCGACAAGCCGCGTATGATAATTCTTAATAAAGCAGACCTCGCCGATCCCTTAGAGACCGCAAAATGGCAAAAATACTATATGTCGCAAGGCGCGGCGGTACTTGTGACCGACTGCAAGACCAAAAAAGGCCTTTCCGGCTTCAGGCCGCTTCTCGACAAAATGCTTTCCGAAAAGCTTGAAAGACTTGAAAAAAGAGACCTCGGCGCCACGACCAAAAGAGTAATGGTCGTCGGCGTTCCCAACAGCGGAAAGTCGACCTTTATAAACGCCGTAAGCGGTAGGAATACCGCCAAGGCCGAGGACAGACCCGGCGTAACGAGAGACGTCCAGATCATCCACGCGGGCGGCGTAGACCTTTACGATATGCCCGGTATTCTGATGCCTAAAATAGAGGACCCTGAGGCGTCCGTCAAACTCGCCGCCACGGGCGCTATAGGCGAAAACGCCTACGATCCCTACGACCTCGCCTGCCGTTTTTGCGGACTTCTTAAAGAGCTGGCGCCCTCGTCTTTGACTGAAAGATACAAAATTGCCGTCTCTGATGACGACGAGCCGCACGTAATAGTAGATAAAATAGCGCGCAAGCGCGGATTTATAAGTAAAGGCGGAGAACTTGACACGGAACGCGCCTCGATAATACTTCTTGACGAGTTCCGCGGAGGCAAGCTCGGTCGTATAACGCTTGACAGAGTGAAAAACGATGGCTAAAAAAGCGGAAAAAGACCTTTGGAAATATGAGAACGAGGCCCGCAGCTACGGCTACGAGATAATAGCGGGCGTCGACGAAGCCGGCAGAGGCCCGCTTTGCGGTCCCGTATGTGCGGCTGCCGTAATTTTGCCGTTCGGCACAGTAATCGAAGGACTCGACGACTCAAAAAAACTTACCGAGAAAAAACGTGAAGAGCTTTACCCGGTCATAACCGAAAAAGCCGTGTCCTACGGCGTCGCTTTCGCAACGCCCGAAGAGATTGATAAACTCAATATATTAAACGCAACGTTCCTCGCCATGCGCCGCGCCGTCGATCAGCTCAAAGTAAGACCCGATATTTTGTTCGTCGACGGCAACCGCATAAAAGGCCAGGAGATAGAAGCCAAACTCATCGTCAAAGGCGACAGTCTTTCGGCTAATATCGCCGCCGCGTCCGTGCTTGCGAAGGTCACTCGTGACAGATATATGGAAAAGCTCGATGAGAAATATCCCGAATATCTTCTCAAAAAGCACAAAGGCTATCCCACCGCCGAGCACTATGAAATACTTGCGAAATACGGCCCCGCGCCGTTTTACCGCAAGACCTTTCTGAAAAACATTGACCGCGCAGCCGTCAAACGCCGCAACTGGCAGACGGGCGAGGACGCCGCCTGCGCTTATCTCAGAAAAAACGGCTACAAGATCGTCGAACGGAATTACCGTTTCGGACGCGACGAAGTCGATATAATCGCTTTGAAGGACGGCAAACTGACCGCCGTCGAGGTCAAGGCGCGTTCCGACACGCGCTACGGACGTCCCGCCGATTCCGTCTCGGACGGGCAGGAGACGCGCGTCGTAGAGGCCGCGAAAAACTACCGAAACGAAAACTACAGGGGCTTTCCGCTCGGCTTCGACATTATCGAGGTCATGCTCGACGAAAAAGGCGCCGTGACCGATTTGAAGCACCTTAAAGGCGCATTCTGATATAAGGGTGATAACTTGTTCGACCTTTTCGATTTGCACTCCGACACCGCAACCGAGATATTCGCCGGCGGTAAAGAACTTAAAAATAACGATTTGAATATATCCCTTTCACAAAGGAAGGGAATAGGCAGATATATCCAGACCTTCGCCTTCTGGACTCAAAACGACGATGACCGCTCCGCACGCCGTTTCGACGCCTTTTCGGAGACCTACTCCTACTTTATGAAGGAGTGCATTAAAAACTCCGACGAGGTCGCCGTAATATCAGATAAAGCCGACCTCGGAAAAGCCGCAGAAAGCGGCAAAACGGGCGTATTGCTTGCCGTAGAGGGCGGCGGCGTCCTCGAAGGCGACCCCGCGAAAGTCGAGAAGCTCAAGAAATGCGGTATAAAGCTTTTGACCTTAACATGGAATAAAGCTAACGAGCTCTCCGGCGGCGTGCTCGACGAGAATCAGTCCGGCTTAACTTCCGTCGGCAGGGAAGTAATATCGGAAATGGAACGTCTCGGGATAACTCTCGACGTCTCTCACATCTCCGATAAGGGCTTCGAAGACGTCTGTGGCCTCGCAAAAAAGCCTTTCGTCGCAACCCACTCGAACTCCCGCTCCGTCTGCGGCCATTCCCGAAACCTCACCGACGATATGTTCAAAGAGATTGTTAAGCGCGGCGGTCTTGTCGGCATAAATCTTTTTAATAAGTTTCTTACGAAAGACGGTGTCGCCGATACCGACTGCATTTGCCGTCATATCGAGCGTTTTCTTAAGCTCGGCGGCGAAAAATCAATCGCAATGGGCACTGATTTCGACGGTGTCGATAACGATCTGCCGGAAGGCATAAGCGGTCTTAAAGATATGTATAAACTTTCCGACGCGCTCGCTGCCCGCTTCGGCTCTGAGACCGCCTTGGATATTATGTTCCGAAACGCTTACGGCTTTTTCAATTCGATTTTATAACGGAGGTAATTCCTATGTATATCAGCACGAGAGGCGTCAAATACAGGGTGACCGCGTCAAAGGCCATCCTTTCGGGTATTTCTCCCGACGGAGGCCTTTTCGTCCCCGAAGTCTTTCCCGAATACAGCCTTGTCGATATCGCCAATCTCTGCGATACCGATTATAAAGGCCGCGCTAAGTATATTCTACCCGCGTTTCTCGACGACTTCACGCCCGACGAGATTGACTACTGCGTCGATCAGGCCTACGGAAAAGGAAAGTTCCCGAAGGAAGTCGCGCCGATAAAAGCCGTTACGGACAAGCTTTGGTCTCTCGAACTCTGGCACGGCCCTACCTGCGCCTTCAAGGATATGGCGCTGCAGATGCTTCCTCACCTCATGACCGTCGCCATGAAGAAAAACAACGTGGATAAAAAAGTCCTTATCGTCGTCGCCACCAGCGGCGACACCGGCAAGGCGGCGCTCGAGGGCTTCAAAGACGTTCCCGATACCAAGATAATAACCTTTTTCCCCGAAGACGGCGTCAGCCGCGTTCAGAAGCTTCAGATGACCACCCAAGAGGGCGATAACGTCCAGATTTACGGCGTTTACGGCAATTTCGACACGATACAGTCCGCAGTCAAGAGGACATTCTGCGATGAGACCGTCGTCTACGCCGTCAGAGACGCGGGCTACGAGTTTTCGTCCGCCAATTCGATAAACTGGGGACGTCTCGTCCCGCAGATAATCTATTATTTTTCCGCCTACTGCGATCTTGTCAACAACGGCTTCATTTCTATAGGCGAAAAAATAGACTTTGCAGTCCCCACGGGCAACTTCGGCGACATCCTCGCGGGTTACTACGCCAAGAAAATGGGACTTCCGATAAACAAGCTTATCTGTGCCTCAAACGCCAATAAGATATTAACCGATTTCTTCGCAAGCGGGCGCTACAGTTTCAACAGAGAGTTCCAAACCACCATAAGTCCCTCGATGGATATTTTGGTTTCGAGCAATCTCGAGCGTCTGATATACGATCTTTCGGATAAAGACTACGAGACGGTGAGGACCAACTTCCAGCTCGCCGGCAGACACAGCACCTTCAAAATATCGAAGGATATAGTCGCGAAGATCAACGAGCATATCATCTCCGACTACGCGACCGACAAAGAGACAAAACAAACGATTAAAAGGCTATATGACGAATACGGCTATCTTTGCGACCCGCACACCGCCGTCGCTTTCAGCGTTTATGAAAAGGTCGGAGAAAAGGACGTCACGACCGTCGTAGTCTCGACCGCCGACCCCTTCAAATTCTCCTTCGCCGTCTTTTCGGCCCTTTCGACCGAATTCGTCGACAATATAAATGAATTCCAGCTTATAGACAAGCTCGGAAAGCTCACCCACAGAAAGCCTCCCAAGCAGATAACGGGACTTATCGACAAGGAGCTCCGTTTCAAGCAAAAGATAGCTCCGGCGGGAGTCAGAAACAGAATTCAGGCTGCCGTTGTTCCCGATAATATTGTGTAGCTTCCCGCGCGGGGAAGGTTAAAGGGGCTTTTCCTCGAAGGTGGCGCACTCGGTGTCGCAGCACCTGCAGGCGCTTCGGGGACCCACTTTTATCTCGGCGGCGAGACATTCGTCGCACTCTCCGTGGTGGATACAGTTCGAGGCTTCGCAGCGGATCTTCGTCTTTTTCTCATAGTCTCTGAATTCGTTTTCCATAGTTTAACTCCTTTTTTGTTATTTGACGTTATTATTCCCGAAAATCGTTTTCGGATGTAAGGAAAAATTATGTCGATTTTTGTTTTGGGCGACACCCACCTCTCCTTCGGCGTAGATAAGCCGATGGATATATTTCCCGGGTGGCGAAATCATATAGATTCGCTCGCTAATAACTGGAACGGCCTGGTCGGCGAAGAAGACACCGTCGTCGTCCCGGGCGATATTTCGTGGGCCATGACCGCCGAAGAGGCCGTCCCCGACTTGAAGTTCATAAACGACACTCTTAAGGGCCGTAAGATAATAATGAAAGGCAATCACGATTACTGGTGGCAGAGCATGAAAAAGCTTTCGGATTTGAAAGCAGCCGCCGGTCTTGATAGAATCGATTTTCTTTTCAATAACGCCTACGAGACGGAAGACCGCATAATCGTCGGCACAAGGGGCTGGCAGATAATAGGCGAGCCGTCGGATGAGGACAGACTGATACTCGACCGCGAGGCGGGCAGGTTTTCACTGTCCCTTGCCGCCGCGAAAAAGCTTTCGGGATACGGTGAAAAAAAGCTCACGGCCTTCTTTCACTACCCGCCCGTTTTTGACAGATTCGTCTTCGAGAAACTTTTTGACCTTATGCTTGAAAACGGCATAGACGAGTGCTATTTCGGCCATCTTCACGGAAAAATCGACCCTTCCGCCGCCAAATGCGTAAAGTACAATATCGTTTGCCGACTTGTTTCAGCGGACTACCTTAAATTTTCGCCGTTAAAGTTGACAACGCCGTAAAAATGAGTATAATTAAATAGATATACTTTTGGAGGAATAAAAATGAAACTTAAGGAAACGAAAAAACTTGAAAACAACACCGTGTCGCTTGAGATACAGGTCTCGGCCGAGGAATTCGAGGCGGCCTGTCAGGCGGCTTACAAAAAGAATATCGGCAAGATGAAGATCAACGGCTTCCGACCCGGTAAAGCCCCCCGTCACATCGTCGAAAAGCTTTACGGCCCCGAGATATTCTACGAGGACGCCGTTGAGGATACCTGGTATTCCGCTTTTCTCGACGCCGCCGACGAAGCGGGCATCGAACCCGTCGACCGTCCGTCCGTTGAGATTAAAGACAAGGTCACCAAGGAAGGATATACCTTCACCGCCAAAGTCACCGTCAAGCCCGAGGCCGTTCTCGGCAAGTATAAGGGCGTCAAAGTCGAGAAGCTCGTCTCGCCCGTCACCGACGCCGATATCGATCTTGAACTTAAAAGATATCAGGATAAATACTCCCGCCTGATCCCCGTCACCGACAGAGCCTCCGCCATGGGCGACACCGTAGTTATAGACTACGAAGGCTTCGTCGACGGCGTCGCTTTCGAAGGCGGCAAGGACGAAAACCATAACCTCAAACTCGGCTCGGGTCAGTTCATCCCCGGCTTTGAGGATCAGCTTGTCGGCAAAAAGGCCGACGAAGACGTCGAAGTAAAGGTCAAGTTCCCCGACGATTATCACGCCGAGGAATTGAAGGGTAAAGACGCCACCTTCAAAGTCAAGGTCAAAGAGATAAAAACCACCGAGCTTCCCGAGATCGACGACGAATTCGTTAAGGACGTCTCCGATCTTTCGACCGTTGAGGAGTTCAAAAACGACATAAAGGATAAAATGACAAAGTCGAGAGAGACCGAGTCCGAAAACCTCTTTATCGACAATCTCATAGGCGAGG